>Ga0209701_10001092_pt1 | contig 16996 bp, 11 predicted proteins | sample CZO8metaG_4_FD_188356 | JGI IMG/M metagenome (GOLD analysis project Ga0209701, IMG submission 188356) | Vadose zone soil microbial communities from the Eel River Critical Zone Observatory, Northern California, USA - CZOApr15con2H3.8 metaG... | ecosystem: Environmental > Terrestrial > Soil >... | reverse complement strand
TTAAACATATGATCTTTTCCGCCGGAGTACTGGTATTTAGGTGGCTCGTAAGAGAGACGGCAAAAATCCTCGATTAGAGAGGCGATAAGCCTCCGTCCTATCCACACTTCGCCCATTTGAACCTTTTCCACAGCTTTTCTTAGAAGGACAGGCTTAATATTTTTGTGACAATAGCCCTTAGCTCCGGCTTTAAGTGCGGAAATTCCCTCGTTCTCGCTAGCACTTTTACTGAACAGTATGATCTTTGCAGATACACCGAGCTCATGAAGCTTAGCTAAGTTCCTGGTGTTACTCGGTCTTAGGAGTGTATTATCTAGAAGAACCACGGACGGACTAAGCTTCTCAATGCTGATATTGAGAGTTGTCCGGTCCCCGACCTCGTGAATTATAATGTTCCCTGGGAGGCTCTTACTCCACCGCTTGCGCAACTTAGCGGACGGGCTTGCGATTAGAACTGCTGGACGCGATCTTCCATTTCCAACTTTGGGTGGTGCCACCATAGTTTTAACCCGGGACCCAACACTTGCTACCGCTGATCCATGGAACTATGCCCCCTGCCCCCGACCTATGAACTCTGCCTTGTGTCGTAGTAAGGCCCGTTTTATCAGATGGCAACTTTTCCAGTAGGGGTCGATCTTGGCGTCCATGCTAAGTTCTGCCCATATGACCGCCCCAGGTGAAAGAGCGATGCAAAGCAGAAACCGGTTTTATCAAAAGAATTAAGGGGATTCAAGGGATGCAAGGGGAGAATGTCGCGAGGAACTAATACCCTCTTTGCAGAGATCGAGAATTTAGGCACTCTGGAATACCCACCTTGCCTTGAACTTCTTTTCCTGGTATAAGAATTCATGTTTGCACTGAAGGTGCAGATCGCCAGAGGAAACCCAGGCCCAGGTCTGGGTTTTTTTTTATCTTTCCTTGGAGGTGAGCCATGTTACAGCAGGAACTTTTACCCCTTGGCCTAACCTTCGATGATGTCTTGTTGGTTCCGGCGGAGTCCTCGATCCTCCCTCGGGAAACGGACGTCTCTACTCAGCTCACGCAACGGATTTCTCTCAATATCCCTCTGCTGAGCGCGGCTATGGATACGGTGACCGAGTCGCGCACGGCCATCGCTATGGCCCAGGAGGGCGGTTTGGGATTCATCCATCGCAATCTGCCGATTGCCTCCCAGGCTGGGGAAGTCGAGAATGTGAAAAAATTTGAAACCGGAATGATCACGGATCCGATTACCGTATGGCCCAATCAGCTGATTTCCGAAGCCCAGGAGATCATGCAGAAATACCGAATCTCGGGATTGCCGGTGACCCAGAATGGACGTTTGGTGGGGATTTTGACCCATCGGGATCTCCGGTTTGAAAAGAGATTAAACCGGCCGGTCTCCGAGGTGATGACCAAAGACCGATTGGTCACGGCGAAACCGGGCATAGATCCTGAAGAGGCGAAAGAAATTCTCCAGCGCCATAGGATCGAGAAGCTCTTGCTGGTGGATGATGACTTCCGTCTGAGAGGTCTCATTACCGTCAAGGATATCGAGAAGAAGAGTCAGTATCCATTCGCCTGTAAAGATGAGCAAGGTCGTTTGCGAGTGGGCGCGGCGGTAGGCGTGGGAGCGGACTGCGAGGAAAGAGTGGAGGCCTTGGTTAAGGCGGGAGCGGATGTGATTGCAGTGGATACCGCCCACGGTCATTCCAAAAATGTCATGGATACGGTCAAGCGTATTCGGCGCTGCTATCCCGACCTGGATCTACTCGCGGGCAACGTCGCGACTGAGGAAGGCACTGCCGCTTTGATCGAAGCGGGCGCAAGCGCAGTGAAGGTCGGCGTGGGACCCGGTTCCATCTGCACCACGCGCGTGGTGTCAGGAGTCGGAGTGCCCCAACTGACGGCGATCTCGAGCTGCGCCAAGATCGCGCAGGGGCACAATATTCCGATTGTTTCCGACGGGGGAATCAAATACTCGGGTGACATTACCAAGGCGCTGGCTGCCGGAGCCCATTCGGTGATGATCGGCAGTCTTTTCGCCGGCACCGAGGAGAGTCCGGGGGAGACCATTCTCTATCAGGGGAGAACTTATAAGATCTATCGAGGCATGGGATCTCTCGGCGCTATGGGCGAAGGGAGCAAAGATCGTTATGGCCAGGCGGATGTTGAGGATCAGCGGAAGCTCGTGCCCGAAGGGATAGAAGGCCAAGTTCCCTACAAAGGCTCTCTCGCTTTCAATATCCATCAGTTGGTGGGCGGCCTCCGGGCCGGCATGGGTTATCTCGGCTCTGGCACCCTCGGAGCGTTGCGGACCAAAGCCCGCTTCATCCAGATCACCGCCGCGGGGCTTAGAGAGGGACACGTTCACGATGTTTTTATTACCAAAGAGGCTCCGAACTATAGAGCGGAATGATTCTCATCCTCGACTTCGGTTCCCAATACACCCAGCTCATCGCGCGCCGCGTCCGCGAGGCCAACGTCTACTGCGAAATTCATCCCTTCGAGCTATCCGTAGAAAACATTCGCAGCTTTGACCCCAAGGGGATCATCCTCTCCGGCGGCCCGGCCAGCGTCTACCAACACGACGCGCCGAAAGTCGAAGCGCGGCTCTTTGATTTTAAGATCCCCTTTTTAGGCATCTGCTATGGGATGAATATGATCAACCAAGCAGCGGGCGGTGAGGTCGCGCGGGCAGAGCGACGCGAATACGGCCCGGCGGACTTGGTTATTGACGATGATGGTGATCTTTTTCACGGCCTGCCCCGCAATGAAGCGGTACGGGTCTGGATGAGTCATGGGGACAAAATGAACAGTGTGCCAAAAGACTGGCGCATCCTCGCCCACAGTCAGAACTCGCCCATCGCGGCATTCGCCAATCCCGAACGAAGGCTGTTCGGCGTCCAGTTCCATCCCGAGGTGGTTCACACACCGCGCGGCAAGGAAATCTTGAGGAATTTCCTTTTTCGTATCTGTGATTGCGAGCCGACCTGGACCATGGGCCATTTTATCGAAACTTCCATTGAGAAAATCCGCCAACAGGTGGGAAGCGGCCGCGTCGTCTGTGCCCTGAGTGGCGGGGTGGATTCCACGGTGGTGGCGACGCTGATCCATCGGGCCATTGGCGAACGCTTGGCCTGCATCTTTGTCAACAATGGTCTTCTGCGCCGGGGCGAGGGCGAGCATGTCTCGAGCCTCTTTGCGGAACGGTTTGGGCCGGGCTTCCGCTACGTGAATGCGAGCGGTCGGTTTCTCTCGGCTTTAAAAGGGATCGAAGATCCGGAGCAGAAGCGTAAGATCATCGGCCATCTCTTTATCGAAGTGTTCGAAGAGGAAGCCAAAAAGCTCGGCGATGTCAAGTTTCTAGCCCAGGGGACGCTTTACCCCGACGTCATCGAATCGGTCTCCTTCGTCGGCCCGTCGGTGACGATCAAGAGCCACCACAACGTGGGCGGGCTGCCGCCGGACATGGAGTTTCGTCTCATCGAGCCTCTGCGCGAGCTTTTCAAGGACGAAGTCCGGCGTTTGGGGCAAGAGCTCGGCCTGCCCCGCGAGTTGATCCAACGCCAACCCTTCCCCGGCCCTGGCCTTGCGATCAGGGTCTTGGGCGAGGTTACGGAGGAACGGCTTGAAATTCTCCGCGCCGCTGACGTTATCGTCTTGGAAGAGATCCGGAAGGCCGGTCTCTACGAGAAGGTCTGGCAATCTTTCGCGATCCTGCTGCCGATCCGGACGGTGGGCGTAATGGGAGACGAGCGGAGCTATGAAAATGTCGTGGCGCTTCGAGTCGTCGAGAGCGAGGACGGCATGACTGCCAATTGGGTGCCATTGCCTCCGGAACTTCTGGCCAAGATCTCCAACCGCATCATCAACGAGGTGCGCGGCGTCAACCGCGTCGTCTATGACATCTCGTCCAAGCCGCCGGCGACGATTGAGTGGGAATGAGAAAGCTTCATAAAGTCAATACGAATGTCTGATCCTTTTCCGATGCATTGACGGCGATTGAGACTGAGTCAGTTCTGGGTCAAAACTCGTCGCACTTGGCGACATTTGTCCAGACAGGATCAAGTACCTTTCTTCCTTCCTTTTTATATTAAATAAAATCCCTAACAAAAACAGGCAGTTTAGTCATTGCCCGCATTTTTTGCGCTTTGGCATGCCGTATGCTCAGCTCTCATTCCCAGAGAAAGGAAATGTTTAGAAGGCAAAAGAGAGCGGCGGAAGACAACATGGGTATGGCAACAGAGAATGCGCTGGGTGCCCCCTTATCTCGTTCTTGGTCTTGGGACATGGAAATCACAGGTGAGTTGAACAAAGAGACGGTCATCCGCATCCGGTGGCCGTTTGTCATCATGTGTTCCTACCTGCTGATTTACTCCAACGGGGGATGGATTGCGCCCGTAGAGGTCCATGCTCTGCTTCTCTTCTACCTCATGACCAACGCCACTCTCTATTTTGTTGAAGACAAACTGTTTAATTCGCGCTATTTCTACGGTCCGTTGCTTTTTCTGGACACGTTTTTCCTCACCGTGTCGATCGCTCTCAGCGGTTATATGAGTGCCCATTTTTATGTCGCCTGTTTCACCACGATCGTTCTCTGTTGCATCTGCCATGACTTTCGGGGGTTGGTGTTGATCACGATCTTGGCGCCTGTGCTTTACGGCTTGTACCTTGTCCAGTCAAGCCAGCTGAACGATCCGGCCAGCTTTCTCCGTCTGCCATTTCCGTTTGTCATCGCCCTGTTTTACGGCTACTTCGCTCAGGTGGAACGGTCGGAGAAAACTCTGAAGGAGAAGGTAGAACATGAAGCGGAACGCAGGCGCGCCGCAGAACAGATTCAACACCAACGTGAGTGTCAGGCCGCCCTGTACGAAATTAACCTGGCGATTACTTCGACCTTGGATCTTCACACCGTTTTGGATGTCTTGCTGGAAAAAATAGATTTCCTTCTTCCTTTTGTGACGGCTTCCAACATCAAGTTGTTTGACAGAAAGCAACGGTTATTGAAGACCGTCACGTGTCGTCACATGGCCGGCAAAACATGGAAAAGCGAGGAATGGGAGTCGGATCGGGATCTGGCTAAAGTGGTGTCCGAAAACCGAACTCCCATGTTGGTGAACGGCGCTCAGATCGATCCGCAAACACGTCATGCGGCGCTGTTTCGCGCCCACGGCCTAGCGTCTTATCTCGGCGTCCCTTTGATAGCCAAGGGAACGGTGCTGGGAGTTCTGGGATTGTTCTTTGATCGGGAACACCAGTTCACCAGCGAAGAGATCGACTATCTATCCACTCTGTCAGGCCAAGCGGCGGTAGCGATTCATAACGCTCAGCTCTACGACGAGGCTATGAGACGAGCAGACCGACTCGGAAAGTCGAACAAAGTGAAGGATGAGTTTCTGGGTGTGGTCTCGCACGAGCTTAGAACTCCCCTGAACGTCATACTGGGTTACGGGGGAATGATGGAGCAGGGCATGTTCGGCGACATTAGCCCGGAGCAGGAGAAGGCGCTGCAAAAGATCAACAAGCAGTCCAGTGACATATTAGAGATGATGAGCGAGATCATGGAAGTAACCAAGTTGGAAGCCGGGGCCATTGTGGCCGAGCGCGAAAAGGTCGATCTCTCTGAGTTCCTTGCCGAGATCAGGTCACTCTATTGTATTCCCCTAAACAAGGGAATTGCCCTGAACTGGGATTATCCCTCTGACTTTCCGGTTATAAAGACAGACCGCGGAAAAGTCAAACATATTCTCCAGAACCTTATCAACAACGCCATCAAGTTCACAGAGGCAGGTCATGTGACCGTGTCAGTCCGCACCTTGAACGAGTCGGCAAGCGTGGAATTTCGGGTGGCCGACACCGGGATCGGCATCCCCAAGGACTCTCTCCCGAACATATTCGGCATGTTTCGGCAGGTCGAGGGGCAGGATGGCCTGACCAACGATGGTGTGGGGTTGGGGCTTTACATCGTCAAAAAGTTTGCGGATTTGATCGGCGGAAAGGTCGAAGTGGAAAGTCAGCCGGGTCGGGGCTCCACTTTTACGGTTACGATACCTTCCGGGATTCCAAAACTCTCCGTAGAAAAATCGAGTTCTATGAGGGCGAGCCTTTGAGCCCCTTCACTATTGTGTAGATCCGTCCTCTCCCCGGTTTCTGGTCAGTGGGGCTGCCGCAGAGCAGCAAACCAACGATTCTGCATCATCTCAATTCCTTCTGGACTTCGCGTAGCAAACGGTAATTCGGTAAACTCTTCAACGGAACATATATCGAAGGGGGTCCTTTCTACGCTCGTATGAAGCAGATCGCCATGGCTCTTCTATTTGACCGGAACAATCGGCTCCTTATATATCTTCGGGATGACCAGCCGGACATTCCTTTTCCTAATCATTGGGACTTGTTCGGAGTTCATGTGGAAGAAGGGGAGACGCCGGAAGAAGCTTTGGTCTAATGAGGCATAAATGGCTAAGCCAAAGGTGAGGAAGGGGATGCCCAGTGTTCAGTTGACGTGGGACGAGGTGGCGAGGCGTGTCCGCCAGCGCTTCTATGATCCCGCCTTTGAGGTGGCCGATGCCGAAATTGAAAGAATTATAGAGGTCGCGTGGGAGGGGTATGATCAGTACCGAAAAAGCCCGCGGACGCGCCGTGCCGGCCCGGGTTTTGCCGATCCTGGTTTCCAACTGCCCGTTGAATGGCTGGAGACGCGAAAGGCGATTCAAGAGGCCGAGAAGCGCCAGAAGAACCGCAAATCACCCTCTCGCATCCTGCTGGTCAACGGCTCTTCTCGCAGCGACCAGACTTGTCCGGGGGAAATGTCAAAAACCTCTCGGCTTGTGAAGATGGCGGAAGAGGTTATCAAGAAACAAAAGGGATTTGAGGTGGATCTTTTGGATCTGAGTCGTCTGACTTCTGAATACGGCCGCGTCATATACCCGTGCAAGGCCTGTGTCTCAACCGCCATGCCGCTCTGCAACTGGCCCTGTTCCTGCTACCCGAACCACGCCTTGGGGCAGGTCAACGATTGGATGGCGGAGATCTATCCCCGTTGGGTGGCGGCGCACGGGGTAATGATTGTTTCTCCGGTCAACTGGTACCAAGCGCCGAGCTCCCTCAAGCTCATGATCGACCGGCTGGTCTGTGCGGACGGAGGAAATCCCGATCCCACGCTGACCGGCGGCAAGGACCCTCAGCGTGCGAAGGAAGTGGAACTCAAAGGTTGGGACTACCCGCGCCATCTCGCGGGGCGCGTCTTCTCGGTGATCGTGCACGGCGACGCCGCCGGTGTGGAGACTCTGCGGCGCATCCTCACCGATTGGTTGATGGACATCGGGCTTGTGCCGGCCGGCTATACCGCGCTAGTGGCCAGCTATATCGGGTACTACGAGCCCTATGCGACCAGCCACGACGATCTTGACCGCGACACGGACTTTCACGATGAGGTGCGCAACGCAGCGCAGAGCTTGGCGAACGCAGTTCGGCTTCTACGCCGCGGCCAGCTCAAGCAGCCCGACGCGATGCTCCACGAGCCACGTCCGAAATGAATAAAAGCGGGAAAAAATTTGTCTCGCATTTCTTTTTGTGTTAGTGTTTCTTGGCTAACCAATGGAGCATTCCCGTTTCGTTCATCTTCACTGTCATACTCAATACAGCCTCCTCGACGGTGCCAATAAGGTCGAGCCGCTCTTCGAGCGGGTCAAGCAGCTCAAACAGCCGGCGGTGGCCATGACCGACCATGGCAATATGTTCGGGGCGATCGAGTTTTACACCGAGGCGATGCGCCACGGCATCAAGCCGATCATCGGTTGCGAGATCTATGTGGCGCCCATGAGCCGCTTCGAACGCAAGGGAGTGGATAAAGGGCCCAAGGAGTACAACAATCACTTGATTCTGCTGGCCATGAATATGGAAGGCTACCGCAACCTCTGCAAGCTGGTGACGCTCGGCTACATGGAGGGTTTTTATTACCGGCCGCGCGTCGATAAGGAATTATTGAAGGAATACAACAAGGGGCTGATCGCGCTGAGCGCTTGTTTGCAGGGCGAGGTGGCGCAGGCGCTTTCGGGGGGGCAAGTTGAAAAGGCCAAAGGTGCGGCTGAAAGCTACGCTAGGATCTTCGATGGCAGGTATTACCTGGAGATCCAGGACAACAAGATCTCGGAACAGGAAAAGATCAACCGCATGCTGGTTGATCTGGCGAAAGATCTTTCCCTCCCGTTGGTCGCGACCAACGACTGCCATTACCGGGAGCGGGAGGATTCGCCGGCGCACGACGTGCTGCTTTGTGTTCAGACCGGCAAGACGATCACCGACGAGAACCGCTTGAGATTCGGCACGGACGAACTTTTTGTCAAGTCAGCCGAGCAGATGACCGAGGGGTTTGACTACTGCCCCGAGGCTGTGGAGCGGACTCTGGAGATCGCCGATCGATGCAATTTGGAGTTGGAGTTCGGCAAATACCATTTTCCCCGTTTTGATCCTCCGAAGGAGATGGGCCTGGACGATTATCTCGATGAACTTGCGCGAAAGGGGCTGGTTGAGAGGCTGGAGGGTCAAAAACAAGCCGATCCCGAAGAGTACGAAAAGAAGCTCAAGCTGTACGAAGAGCGGCTGAACTTCGAGCTCAATGTCATTAAAGGGATGCAGTTTTCAGGTTACTTCCTCATCGTCGCGGATTTTATCAACTACGCCAAGAACAATGGCGTTCCCGTGGGACCGGGCCGGGGATCGGCTGCGGGGAGTTTGGTGGCGTACGCGCTCAGGATTACCGACCTTGACCCGATCCGCCACGGGCTGCTCTTTGAGCGCTTTCTGAATCCCGAGCGGCGATCCATGCCCGATATCGACGTGGATTTCTGCATCCGAGGCAGGGATCGGGTGATTCAGTATGTCAAGGAAAAGTACGGGTCGGACAAAGTGGCCCAAATCACGACGTTTGGAACTTTAAAAGCCAAAGCGGCGATCAAGGATGTCGGGCGAGCCCTGGGCTTTTCTTTTGCCGAGACCGATGCCATTGCCAAGTTGATTCCCGCGCCCAAGCAGGGTTTTGATTATCCGCTGAGCGATGCCCTCAAGATGGAGCCCCGGTTACGGGGACTGGTGACGAGCGACCCGAGAATACAAAATCTCATCAATCACGCCCTTCGCCTCGAGGGGCTCACGCGCCATGCATCGACCCATGCAGCCGGTGTCGTCTTATCCAATCTTCCTTTGGTCGATTATCTCCCGCTCTATGTCGACAAAGAGGGAGGAATTGTCACTCAATTCGACATGTCCAGCGTGGAGAAGATCGGGCTGATCAAGTTCGATTTTCTCGGCCTCAAGACTCTGACGCTGATCCATGACTGCATCAAAGTGATCCAGGAGAGCCAAAATATTCAGATCGATTTGGAGAATCTCCCCCTGGACGACAAGAAAACGTACAAGCTGCTTTGTTCCGGAAATACGACGGGCGTGTTCCAACTTGAGAGTGCGGGAATCCGGGAGATGACGGTCAAGATCCGCCCGAACTGCTTCGAGGATCTCGTGGCAATCCTGGCTCTGTTCCGTCCAGGGCCTCTGGATAGCGGCATGACCGAAGAATACATCAAACGAAAGCATGGGAAGGAAAAAATCCGCAATCTCCATCCGCACTTGGAGCCCATTCTCCAAGATACCTACGGGGTCATCGTCTATCAGGAACAGGTCATGCAGATCGCCCAGCGGCTCGCGGGCTACAGCATGGGAGAGGCCGATATCCTGCGCCGCGCGATGGGCAAGAAAGACCCTGAGGAGATGGCCAGCCAGAGGGAGCGTTTCATCGACGGAGCGAAGAAAAACAAGATCGACCCCCGCAAGTCCGGCGAGATCTTCGACCAGATGGAGACATTTGCCCGCTATGGGTTCAACAAGTCCCATTCGGCAGCTTACGCCTTAATCTCTTATCAGACCGCCTACCTCAAGACCCATTATCCAGTTGAATTCATGGCCGCATTGTTGAGTTCGGAAATGGGCGATACCGACAAGATCATCAAGAACCTGGCGGAATGCCGGGAGAGAGGGATCGAAGTTCTGCCGCCGGATATCAACGAGAGCCGTTCCGGCTTCACCGTTGTTGGTGATAAGATTCGGTTCGGCCTTGCGGCGGTCAAAAACGTCGGTGAAAAAGCAGTAGAAAACATCATCAAAAACCGTGAGCAAGAAGGGGTGCTCAAATCAATCTATGATTTCTGCCGGCGCGTGGATCTGGGCGCGATCAACCGGAGGGTGGTGGAGAGTCTTATCAAATGCGGCGCATTTGATTCGACGAGTATATCGAGGACTCAGATGATGGCGGTCCTGGATGATGCCATGAAAGGAGGGCAATCTTACCAGCGAGGCCGTCAAAGCAACCAGATCGACATCTTTGCTGTTTTCGCGGACGGCAACGGCGGTGAAAGGAGCAGCGATACCTATCCTCAGGTTGAGGAATGGTCTGCTCAGCAGTTGCTCGCTTTTGAAAAGGAGTCGCTCGGCTTTTACATTACGGGCCATCCGTTGGATAAATACGAAGAGGCCATCAAGGATTTGACCGGCGGCTCCGTCGCTGAGTTGCGGGAAAAATCTTCCAACGGAGAGGCTAAGGTTGTAGGGGTCGTCACGGCGCTCAGACTGAGGAATACGAAAAAGGGTGAGCGCTACGCCAGCTTTCAATTGGAAGACAGAAGCGGCTTCATCGAGGTGATTGCCTGGCCGGATATCTATCGCGGCTGCATGGAGACTCTCGTCTTAGATGATCCGATTCTCGTGAAGGGCAGGCTTGAAGTTGGCGAGGAAAGGGCGCAGATCATTGCGAATGAGATCATCCCGATCTCCGAAGCGGCTCACGGCGCTCCCGGAAATGGCAGTCGCAGAGTCAGAGCCAAGCCGGCCGAGAATGGCGACAAGGTCGACCTTTTTGTCCGCGGGGCCGACATCACACCGGAGGATTTGAACCGCCTTCATAACACGCTGCTCCAGTATCCTGGACCCTGCAAAGTTTTTCTTCATCTCCTCTTGCCCGATAAGAGCGAGACCACTATTGAGATCTCGGAAGAGCTTAAGGTCGCCTCCACTCCGGCCCTCGCAGCTGCGGTCGGGCGGCTCTTTGGTGACCGGATCACCGTCAGTTCTTAATCTCTTGAAGTTGAAGCGAATCCACTCCCAGCAGTACCGAATCCAAGAACGAGCCGTGTTGGTCGGCGTGGAATTTTCGGGGCAAAGCCGGAAGATTCCTTTGGAATCGAGTTTGGATGAGCTTGAGAAGCTAACCGAGACTGCGGGCGCAACGGTGGTCTCGAGGTTTGCCCAGCATTTGAGGGGAATCAGTCCAGCCACGCTGATCGGTTCAGGCAAGGTCGAAGAGATTCGCGGCTATCTTCGAGAAATCAAACCGGACCTGGTGATTTTCGATGAGGACTTGAGCCCGGCTCAGCAACGCAATTTAGAGTCCTCTTTCCAAACCCGGGTGATCGATCGAAGCCAGTTGATCCTGGATATCTTTGCCCAAAGGGCGCGGAGCAACGAAGGTCAGCTTCAAGTCGAACTGGCCCAACTCGAATATCTGCGGCCCCGCTTGACCCGGCGTTGGCTCCATTTCTCCCGGCTCGGAGGAGGCATCGGCACGCGCGGTCCCGGAGAGACTCAGCTGGAAGTGGACCGCAGAAGAGTGAGGGAGCGCATCGCGACTCTGAAGCGGCGCCTGGCGAAGGTGGAGAAGACGCGTGGTCTCCAGCGGCGCGAGCGATTGGAAGTCCCCTACGCGACGGTCGCTCTGGTCGGATACACCAACTCGGGAAAATCGACGTTAATGAACAGCCTGACGCGCGCCGGCGTCGTGGTGGAGGACAAACTGTTCGCCACTCTCGACCCGACGATCCGATCCTTGCGGCTTCCCGACGGGGATCGGGTGATGCTGGCGGACACCGTAGGATTCATCAGCAAGATTCCCCACTCGCTCATCGAATCCTTCAAGAGCACGCTGGAGGAGGTCAAGAGCGCGGATCTGTTGCTTCATGTGGTTGATATGACCAGCCCCCTCTATGAGGAGCAAGTCCAGATCGTTGAAGCTGTGTTGAATGATATCGGCGCCGGCGAAACTCCTTGTCTCATGGTGGCCAATAAAATCGATCTTCTCCCCTCAACGCCCTTTTGGAGATCTCTGAGCAACGGAGCCGGCGAGGTTTGTCCCATCTCTGCGTTGACCGGCAAGGGGACCGCTCAACTTCTGGAAATGATAGGCAGACTGCTGGAGCAGGGCAAGGAGCGGGTCCAATTTTTCCTGTCTCCCTCCCAGGGATATTTTCTTTCCCTCTTGCGCCAGAGGGGTCGGATTCTCAAAGAAGACTACCGAGACGATGGTGTTAACGTATCAGCAATTCTCACCCCTAAACTCGCCGGCCAGATGCGAAAGTGGCTGAGTGAGAATGGCTCTTCCACCCCCGAGTACCCGCTCTCCCGCGGACAAAGTTAATCGGACTCATTTAATGCTGAACCTGCCGAATTTTCTCACGCTGATTCGCATCGTGCTGATTCCGTTCTTTCTCGTCCTGCTCGCCTCGCATCTCTATCTCGACGCTTTGGTGATTTTCATCGTTGGCGGGTTGACAGACGCCCTGGATGGGGCGGTGGCGCGGCTGATGAATCAGAAGACCTCGATAGGGGCCTACCTCGATCCGGTGGCTGACAAGCTGCTTGTCATAAGCTCCTTTGTGATGCTGGGCATGATCGACGCTATTCCATCTTGGTTGATTGTTCTTGTGGTCAGTCGGGATGTCATCATTCTCTTCGGGTACGTGATGCTTTATTTCCTTGTTGGAGATCGTCCCAAGGTTCAGCCCAGCTTCATCGGCAAGCTGAGCACTCTTTTTCAGCTTCTGACCGTTGGTTTCGTATTGGCCTTCCTTCACGACCCTAAGTTTCTAAATGCTCGTCTCGATGAGATTCTTATCTGGGTTACCAGTTTGACCTCGGTGATCTCCGGGTTGCAGTATATTTATCAAGGTTTGGTCTGGCTCCAGAATCAGGTTCAACCCACGAGCCGGTCAAGTTGACACGAAAGATAAAAATTGATAGAAAAATCACTGGCTTGCAGCTTCGAAGGGGGATTGCGTACAGTAAAAGGATGAGGGATGAGGGCTGAAGGATGAAGTAGAATTTTATTCCTTCGCCTTTTGCCTTCATCCTTTATGTTTGGAGGCACGTAGCTCAGTGGGAGAGCGCTTCCTTGACACGGAAGAGGTCGGCAGTTCAATCCTGCCCGTGCCTACCATCAAATTTTCAAGGGTTAAAGGGTTTAAGGGATCAAGGGTCGAAGGGTGAAGACAGAAGTCAAAGAAAACATCCGGATAAAACTCCCGGACAGAAAGGTAAGGGAGGTTGCCTCCGGCGCCAAGATACGCGAGCTCGCTGCTTCGCTGGGAATCAATAGCAATGTCATCGCGGCCAAAATCGATGGGGCTCCGGTCGATCTTGAGCGGGCCTTAAGCAAGGATTGCAGTCTCGACTGGATTGCTTTGGACAGCCCTGAGGGGCTGGATATCCTGCGCCATTCCACAGCTCATCTCATGGCCCAGGCGGTCCAGAGCCTTTTCCCCGGCACTCAGGTCACTATCGGGCCGACCATCGAGGATGGATTCTATTATGACTTCAAGCGTGAAGCCTCCTTTACGCCTGAAGAGTTGGAGAAAATCGAGGCCCGCATGCGCGAGCTTTCCGGGTCGAACCTGAAAGTTACGCGGGAGGAGATGCCGCGACAAAAAGCCATTCAGTTGTTTCGCAAAATGGGCGAGGAATATAAGGTTGCCATCTTGGAAGATATTCCGGATGAAACCGTTTCTCTCTATCGGCAGGGGGATTGGGTGGACCTTTGCCGCGGGCCGCACGTCCCATCGACCGGAGTTGTCCGGGCGTTCAAGCTCACAAGTGTTGCCGGAGCCTACTGGAGGGGGGACGAGAAGAATGAGATGCTGCAGCGGATCTACGGAACCTCCTGGCCCACCGAAGAGGCGCTGCGCGAATATCTCAGGCTTTTGGAAGAAGCCAAGAAGAGAGATCACCGTCGTTTGGGGAAGGAACTGGGACTCTTCATGGTCTCGGATACAATTGGTCCGGGACTTCCTCTGTGGCTCCCGAAGGGAGCGATTGTTCGGTCGATCCTTGAGCGCTATATTGTGGATCTTGAGCGGAGCCTGGGCTACCAGCATGTCTACACGCCGCAACTAGCGCGCGTCGAGCTCTACCAGAGATCTGGGCATTGGGATCATTTTAAAGACAATATGTACCCTCCGATGCTTTTCGAGGATGAAGAGGAGCTGGTTCTCCGTCCCATGAATTGTCCGCACCATGTGGTGATTTATCAGCATGAGCTCCGTAGCTACCGAGACTTGCCGCTGCGCATCGCTGAGCTAGGCACGATGTACCGCTACGAGCGGTCGGGTGTCCTTTCGGGACTTTCCCGGGTGAGGGCAATGACACTTAACGACGCCCATATCTTCTGCTTGCCTGAGCAGATACAATCGGAAACTGTTGGTGTCCTGCGGCTGATTGAGCGGGTTTATCGGGATTTTGGTTTCACCGATTATTGGTATCGCCTTTCCCTACGCGATCCGAAGGACAAAGCGAAGTTTGTGGACAACGATGCGATGTGGGACAACGCCGAGCATTGCTTGCGCCAAGCCTTAGCCGAAGTGGGTATCCAGTATGATGAGGCGGCTGGTGAAGCGGCTTACTACGGGCCGAAGATTGATGTGCAGTTAAGGGACGTTCTCGGTCACAGTGAGACGCTCTCGACTGTGCAGCTCGATTTTTACCTCCCCGAGCGCTTTGGTCTGGAATACGTTGACAAGGACGGGCAGCGTAAGCGTCCTGTGATGATCCACCGGGGAGTCATCAGCACGATGGAACGTATGATGGCTTTTCTCATCGAGCATTATGCGGGTAATTTCCCATTATGGTTGTCTCCGGTCCAGATAAAGGTTATGACCGTAACGGACCAGCAAAAGGACTACGCGCAAAAAGTATTTGGAGTTCTTAAGGATGCCGGCTGGCGCGCGGAGTTTGACGAGCGGAATGAAAAGCTGGGCTATAAGATCCGGGAGGCCCAGTTGGCAAAAATTCCCTATGCGGTGGTGATTGGGGACAAAGAGGTGAAGGAGCAGACGATATCTCCCCGACGGAGGGGTGGGGAGAACCTTAAGCCGATGTCTGTCAATGATTTCTTAGAGACTTTAAAGACGGACGTTGCGCGAGAATTGGGAAATGAGCCGTCAGCCGCAGTTGGCTGATCGTTGATGGCTTGGGCTTTCTCAAGTGTTGAAAAACCCTGTTGTCAGGCCGGTCAGAAAGGTCCCAGATGCAAGGCACGCGAGAAACCGACGAGCGGAGGCATACTTAGCCAGTACGTTGGAGCGAGGCGGTCGAGCGCATCCATTGTAACCGCTGACCTGGGGGTATCTCGAAGGGCCGATGCGTCGGACGAGGAGGTTCGCGCGTAATCCCGGGATTCCCTCAGCACTCAGTTAAGCGTAAGGCCGCTGTATCGCATCGGACCGGAGAGATGCTTCCAGGTCAGCTGACGGCAGATGGGCCTTTTTCAACGGTCTGTTTCTAATTTAGAGAGAGAGGTGGCTTATAGCTAAAGAGGCAAGAATCAATCACCAAATTCGTGCCCGCGAGGTTCGGGTGATCGGTCCGGAGGGAAATCAGATGGGCGTCATGCCCTTGTATGAGGCGCTCAAAGTGGTGGAGGGGCTGGGGATCGATCTGGTCGAAGTGGCGCCGGAGGCCCAGCCGCCGGTCTGCCGCATGATGGATTATGGGAAGTACCGCTACGAACAGCGGAAAAAATCCCACGGGTCCAAGAAAAAGCAAACCTTCGTGACGGTGAAGGAGGTTAAGCTCGGATCGCGGACCGATTCCCACGACATCGCCTATAAAGTCGGGCATATACGCCGCTTCATCGAGAGGGGACAAAGAGTAAAAGTCTCGGTTTTTTTCCGCGGCCGCGAGATCACTCATCCCGAGCTGGGAAAGCAAATGCTCGACGGGGTGATGACCCAGGTGCTGGATGTTGCCAAGCTGGATATCCCGCCCAGGTTGGAGGGAAGAAGCATGGCGATGCTGCTTGTGCCGAAATGAAAAGCAACAATTAAAAGGCATAAGGCAATAGTGAGAAAAAACCAATGCCTATTGCCTCTTAGAAAAGGAGAAACACGTGCCTAAGATCAAAAGCAACCGAGGCGCAATGAAGCGCTTTAGAGTCACGGCGAGCGGTAAGATCAAGAGAAGCAAAGGTTTCAAGGGCCACCTGCTTTCCGGCAAGGGAAAGAAGCGTAAGAGGAGACTGAGGCAGGCTGGCTTGGTTTCGCCCAGCGAAACTAAGAACATTCGGAAGATGATACCCTACTTGTAAAAGTACTGAGTAATGAGTAACGAGTTATGAGGAGGGATTTCCCGCTCAGTACTCACGACTCAGCACTCGTCACTAATGAAGAAAGGAGATAAGCGTGCCAAGAGCTAAAGGGGGAAGCAAATCGAGGAGGCGGAGGAAGAAGATATTGAAACTCGCCAAAGGATACGTCGGGGGACGAGGCAGGCTCTATCGTTCTGCGCGAGAGACAGTGGAGCGCGCCCTTGACTTTGCCTACAGGGATCGGCGGGTCAGGCGGCGAAAATTCCGCGGCCTTTGGATCGTTCGGATCAGTGCGGCAGCGAAACTGAGCGGCCTCTCATACAGCCAGCTGATCAAAGGTCTGAAGCAGGCCGGCGTGGAATTGGACCGAAAAGTCCTTGCAGATATAGCCGCCTCTGACACGCCTGCCTTCGGCCAGATCGTGCAATTCGCCAAGACCCACCTGACCCCGATCCAAAATTCTTGATCAGGGCTGGAATCTTTCGATGATATCTGTAAAAGGATGCTAGCTTCTGCTAATCAGTTCTCGTCTCGTTTTGAATCGGGGCTGACGGCGTAGTTTTCTGTCACAGTTACCTCATGGAAGAATCTTTGCAGGCTCTCGGGGAAGAGGTC
>Ga0209701_10001089_pt1 | contig 17011 bp, 15 predicted proteins | sample CZO8metaG_4_FD_188356 | JGI IMG/M metagenome (GOLD analysis project Ga0209701, IMG submission 188356) | Vadose zone soil microbial communities from the Eel River Critical Zone Observatory, Northern California, USA - CZOApr15con2H3.8 metaG... | ecosystem: Environmental > Terrestrial > Soil >... | reverse complement strand
AGGTCCTTGACGTGCTGGGCGATGACCCACTGGTTGCCCCAGCGGTCGTGGACTTCGGAGATGCGGTCGCCCCAGAACATGTCGCCGGGAGGCATGACCACCTTGAGGCCGGCGTCCTTGGCGCGCTGGAACGCCTTGTCCACGTCTCCGAGGTAGATCCAGAGACGCGCCTGCTTCGGCGCGTTCGGCGTCATCTCGGGGGAGTAGTCATTGCAGAAGATCACCGAGTCGCCGATGCGCACGGTCGCATGCCAGATTTTCTTCCCGCTCGGATCGGCGGCCCGCATCATCTCCTCGGCGCCGAACGCCTTCTTCCAGGTCTCGATCGCTTCCGCGCAACCCTCGACCGTCAGTGCCGGCGTCACGCTGTGCAGCCCTTCGGGGATCGCCTTGGCCATGCTTCACCTCCAGCCGCGCCCGATAGGGGCGCGCTGCGCACCATAGCGTAGCGCAGCCCAAGGCGCCGAAGCGCGAGCCAAGCGTGGGGTCGCTCTACCGCTTCGAGAACTGGAAGCGCTTGCGTGCGCCGGGGCGGCCGTACTTCTTGCGCTCGACCACGCGGGCGTCGCGGGTGAGGAAGCCGGCCTTCTTCAGCGCGGGGCGGAAGTCGGGGTTCAGCTTGGTCAGCGCGCGGCTGATGCCGTGCCGGATGGCGCCCGCCTGGCCCGAGAGCCCGCCGCCGCAGACGTTCACCGAGATGTCCACCTTGCCGACCTGCTCGACGACCTCGAGCGGCTGCTTGAGGATCATCTTGCTGGTCTCGCGCCCGAAGTACTCGTCCAGGGTGCGGTCGTTGACGACGAACTCGCCCGAGCCGGGCTTCAGGCGGACGCGCGCGATCGACTCCTTGCGGCGGCCGGTGGCGGTGACGAGCAGTTCCTTGCTGGCGCTAGGCATTGGTCGCTTCCATCGCGGTCGGCTTCTGGGCGGCGTGGGGGTGCTTGTCGCCGGCATAGATCTTCAGCTTCTTCATGAGAGCGCGGCCCAGGTTGGTGCGGGGCAGCATGCGCCGGACGGCGTCCTCGACCAGCCGGGTGGGGTGGCGCGCCACCGCCTCCTCGGCCGTGTACTCGCGGAGCCCGCCCGGGTACTGCGTGTGGTGGATGTACTTCTTGTCCTGCCACTTGTTGCCGGTGAGCCGGACCTTCTCGGCGTTCACCACCACCACGAAATCCCCGCAGTCCGCGTGGGGCGTGAAGGTGGGCTTGTGCTTGCCGCGCAGGACGCTCGCGATGGTGGTCGCGGCGCGGCCCAGCACCTTGTCCTTCACGTCGATGACCACCCAGTTGCGCTGGACGGTCTGCTTGCTGCCCATCACGGTCTTCATGCGGCCCTTCTCTCCAAAAGGCGGCGTTCTCTACTGGATCCGGAGCAGCGTGTCAACGTTCGCCGCCCTCTGGATTCTTCCCGGACAGGAGCGCGTCCATGTCGGCGAAGAAGCTCCGGGCCTTGCGCGTTTGCGCCTCGCCCGCGGCCGACGCCGGCCCGCTCAGGTCGACCAGGTCGACCAACTCGGCCGGCAGGTCGTCGAGGAAGCGGCTGGGCGTGCAGGGGACCAGCTTCCCGCGCCGGAGCCGCTGCGCCGCGCGCGTCAGGGTGAGCCGCTCCCGCGCGCGCGTCATGCCCACGTAGGCGAGGCGCCGCTCCTCCTCCAGGTTCGCCACGCCCTCGGCCGAGGGCTCCGCCGAGCCGTCGTCGAACCCGCGTCCGGAGTGCGGCAGCAGGCCCTCCTCCAGACCGCAGAGGAAAACGCACCGCCATTCCAGGCCCTTGGCGCCGTGCAGCGTCATCAGCGTGACCGCGTCCCCGGGGTCGCCGTCGGCGTCCTTGGAGTCCAGCGCGAGCCGGGCGAGGTAGCCGGGGAGGCCGGAGGCGAAGGGGTCGTCGTCCTCCGGGGCGGCGTCCGAGGTCGTGGTCGCGGTCGGGGTCGCGGCGCGCTGCTCGAAGTCCGCGAGCTGCCGGAGCAAACCCTCCACCGCCTCGACCCTGCGCGCCTGGGCCCGCGCGCTCTGTGCCCCTCGCCGGGCCTCCTCGAACAGTCCCACCTCCTCGCACAGCTCCCGGGCCGCCCCCGAGAACCCGCTCCGGGACAGACGCCCGCCGTACCGCTGCAGCAAGGCCACGAACTCCGCGATGCGCTCCGCGGCGTGCGCCAGCTCCGCCGCGCCGGCGCAAAGCACCTCCCACACCTGCACCCCGCGCGCTCGCGCCAGCTCCTGCGCGCGGGCGACCGTCTGGTCACCGATGCCGCGCGCCGGCACGTTCACGATGCGCAGCAGCGACACCTCGTCCCGGGGGTTCAGCGCCGCGCGCAGGTAGGCGATCAGGTCGCGCACCTCCTTGCGGTCGAACAGCGAAGTCCCGCCCACCACGCGGTAGCGAACGCCTGAAAGCCGCAGCGTCTCCTCCAGCGGCCGGGCCTGGGCGTTGGTGCGGTACAGCACGGCGATCTCGCCGAGCGGCACCTTGTCCTCGTACGCGACGCGCAGGACCTCGTCCGCCACGTACCGCGCCTCGGCGTCGTCGTCCGGGGCGCAGACCACGCGCACGTTCGCGCCGCGGCCCCGGTCCGTCCACAGACGCTTGGCCTTGCGGCCCGGGTTCTTGGCGATCACGGCGTTGGCGGCCTCGAGGATTGCGCTGGTCGAGCGGTAGTTCTGCTCCAGGAAGACCTCGTGGCCCCCGGGAAACTTCGCGTCGAACCCGAGGATGTTGCGCACCTGCGCCCCGCGCCAGGCGTAGATGCTCTGGTCGTCGTCGCCGACCGCGCAGAGGTTGCGGCGCACGCCCGCGAGAAGTGAAAGCAGCCGGAACTGCGCCTCGTTCGTGTCCTGGTACTCGTCCACGAGCAGGTACCGGTAGCGGCGCTGGTACTGGTCCAGCACCTCGCGGTCGTCGAACAGGCGCAGCGGCAGGAGCAGCAGGTCGTCGAAGTCGACCGCCCCCATGGTGCGCAGCCCCAGCTCGTAGCGGGGCAGAAGCTCGGCGGCGATCAGCTCGTACTCGTCGTCCGGGTGGCCCGGCTCGCCGGAGGTGCGCAGCCGGGACAGGATCGAGAGGACTCTTCCCAGGTCGAAGCGCCGGTCGTCCACCTTCACCTCGCGGAGCAGGCGCTTGACCAGCGCGCCCTGGTCGCCGGCGTCGAAGATGGCGAATCGCTCGGGCAGCCCCAGCCGCGCGCCCTGCTCGCGCAGGACCCGCACCCCGAAGGCGTGGAAGGTGGACACCGTCAGTCCCCGGCAGCGCTGGCGATCGCCGGCCAGCCGCGCGATGCGCCCGCGCATCTCGGCCGCCGCCTTGTTGGTGAACGTGACCGCCAGGATGGCGCGCGCCCGAACGCCCTGGTCGAGCAGGTGGACCACGCGGTGGGCGATGACGCGCGTCTTGCCGGAACCCGCGCCGGCCAGGACCAGCACCGGACCCTCGGTCCGGAGCACGGCCGCGCGCTGCTGGGGGTTCAGCCGGGACAGGTCGAGCATCACTCGCCGCCGTATTCGGCGGCGGTGTTCTTTTCACCGCGCGGATCGTGCGCCATGCTCACTACTCGCCGTCCCGCTTCTTGCGGAGCGCTTCCAGGCGCTCCTTGATGCGCGCCTCCTCGCCGGAGTCGCTCGGCTCGTAGAAGCGGCTACCCTGCAGCTCGTCGGGGAGATACTGCTCGGGGACGTAGTGCCCCTCGAAGTTGTGCGGGTAGCGGTAGCCGCCCGCGTACCCCATCGACTTCATCAGGGGCGTGGGCGCGTTGCGCAGCTTGAGCGGCACCGGCAGCGGACCCCGCTCCAGCACGGCTGAACGGGCCTTGGCGTACGCCGCGATCACGGAGTTGCTCTTCGGGCAGGTGGCGAGGAACGTCGCGGCCTGCGTCATCGGCAGCACGCCTTCGGGAAGGCCGACCAGCTCGAAGGCGCGCAGCGCGTCGACCGCGACCTGCAGCGCGCGCGGGTCGGCGTTGCCCACGTCCTCGCTGGCGAAGATCACCATCCGGCGAAGCAGGAAGCGGGGCTCCTCGCCGCTCTCCAGCATGCGCACCAGGTAGTAGACGGCCGCGTCCGGATCCGAGCCGCGCAGCGACTTGATGAAGGCGCTGATCGTGTCGTAGTGCGCGTCGCCGGACTTGTCGTAGAGCAGGGTCTTCTGCTGCAGCGCCTCCTCGGCGTCCTTCTCGGTCAGCTCGGTCCGCTTCTCGGCTTGCGCGCGCGCGGCCGCCACCTCCAGCGCGTTGAGCGCGCGGCGCGCGTCGCCGCTCGAGTGGCGGACCACGTGATCGAGGAAGGCGTCGGACGGGCGCGCTCCGGTGCGTCCGAGGCCGCGCTCCTCGTCGCGGACGGCGCGCTGGAGCAGCTCGCGCAGCTCGTGCTCCTCGAGCGGCCGCAGCGCGAACACGCGGCAGCGCGAGAGCAGCGCGGAGATCACCTCGAAGCTCGGGTTCTCGGTGGTCGCGCCGATCAGCGTGACGGTGCCCTTCTCGACGTGCGGGAGGAGCGCGTCCTGCTGGGCCTTGTTGAAGCGGTGGATCTCGTCGATGAACAGCAGGGTCCGGCGGTGCTGCTCGCCCAGGAGCAGCTCCGCGCCGCGCACGGTCTCGCGGATGTCCTTGATGCCGCTCTCGACGGCGCTGATCGCGACCAGCTCCGCGCGCGTGGCGGAGGCGATCACGCGCGCCAGCGTCGTCTTCCCCGTGCCGGGCGGGCCCCAGAGGATGAGGGAAGGGACCTGGTCGGTCTCGATCGCCTCCCGGAGCAGCGTGTTGGGCCCCAGGATGTGGCGCTGCCCGACCACCTCCTCCAGCGTGCGCGGCCGCATCCTCTCGGCGAGGGGCACCACCCGCGGGTCGCGGGACGCCGCGGAGCGGAACAGGTCGCCCGGCTGGCCGCGCCCTGAGCGGCCGCGAGGCATGTACGTGGGAGGCATCCCCGACATTGTAACGTGGCGCGATGCCCCGGAGATCACCGCGGAGTCGCCGAGCCGGCTGACGGTGAAATGGAGGCGGCCAGCGCGATGAACGCTCCCGCCGCCCAACCTGCCAGGACGTCGGTGATCCAGTGGACGCCCAGATAGACCCGTGAAAGACCGATCAGCAACACGAGGATGCAAGCCCCGAGCAGGATCGCGCGCCGCCGCGCGGGGTACGCCCTGGCGAGGACGGCCGCCACCGAGCCGTAGACGGCGGCGGAGGCCATCGCGTGCCCGCTGGGAAAGCTGTAGCTCTGCAGGGTGGCGATCTCGTGGAACAGCGACGGCCGCGGGCGCTGGAAGGCCTCCTTGAGGGCGTGGTTGAGGAGCTCCGTCACCGCGGCGACCAGGACCAGCGTGACGGCGCTCCTCCGGTCGCGCGAGCGCACCAGCCAGATCGCCGCCGCGACCACCACCGCGGCCACGGCCGGGAACGAGCCGAGGAAGGTGAGGCCGCGCATGACGGCGTCCACGAGCGGCGAACCCAGCCGGTGGAACGCCAGGCTCGCCGCGCGGTCGACCGCGGTCGTCTCGCGCTCCTGGACTTCCCTCGCGATCTTGGCGAACACGCCGAGCGCTCCGAGTCCGGCGGCCGGGACCAGCAGCCAGCGGACACGATCGAGCCACCTGGGGCGGTCAGCTTGCGCCGGCAAATCGCGCGCTCCGTTGCATCCGCCGGGCAATATAAGCTCATAGCGGGAGGTGGAGATCGTGCGGCCGGGCAGGCCTGATACAGTTCAGGCCGTGCGCACCGCCGGCATCGTTCCCCGCCTGCACAGCGAGCCCGCGGCCCAACTGGCGCGCGAGATGGTCGCCCGGCTCGCCGAGCGGGGCGTCCAGGCCGTCGTGGAGGCCGAGGCAGGAGTCTCCGGCGTCCCGGCGGCGCCGGGGCGGGAGCTCGGGGCGACCGCGGATCTGATCGTCGTGCTCGGCGGGGACGGCACTCTCATCCACGCCGCCGGCCTGTGCGCGGGGCGCGAGGTCCCGATCCTCGGCGTCAACATGGGCACGCTCGGCTTCCTCACCGAGTTCCCCCGCGACCGCCTCTGGGAGGCGCTCGACGCGGCGCTCTCGGGAAAGCTGCAGGCCTCGCGCCGCCTGATGCTCTCGGCCGAGCTGCGGCGCGACGGGAAGGTGCTGCTTTCCGGAGCGGTGCTCAACGACGTGGTCGTCTCGCGGGACGCGCTCAGCCGCCTGGCGCGCCTGGAGGTGTCGGTGGACGACAGCGAGGCCGCCACCTACGAGGCGGACGGGCTGATCATCGCCACGCCCACCGGCTCCACCGCGTACTCGCTGAGCGCGGGCGGGCCCATCGTGTACCCGACGCTCGACGCGATCCTGCTCACGCCCATCTGCCCGCACGCGCTCACGCAGCGGCCGGTGGTCCTGCCGGCGGACCTGCCCATCCGGGTCAAGCTCGTCTCGCGCGGCGAGATGTTCGTCACGCTGGACGGCGCGCACGGCCGCCACCTGCAGGCGGGCGACGAAGTGCAGATCCGCACCGCCCCGCACCGCACGGTCCTCTTGAAGAACCCCGACCTGGACCCGTTCGCGATCCTCCGCCAGAAGCTGCGCTGGGGAGCCCGGTAGCCGCGGGAGCGCCCCGCCCCTCTAACGCGCGGCGAGAGCTACCGCGTCGTGCACCACCTTCACGGGGGCAGCATCCCGCCCGGCGTGAGCAGGGCGCGCACGGCGATGGCCTCGAGCAGCTCGCGGTCGCTCTGTACCGCGTCGGTGAAGACCGCGCCGATCTCACCCTCGCGCACCCAGGCCACCTGCGCCTTGACGAAGAGCGGCACCTTCCGCTGCGCGACCTGGATGGAGAGGGCGAGCGGCGTGCCCACCGGAAGCGGCGCCGGCATGGCCATGGACAGGCCGCCCGCGCCGATGGTGCTGGTGACGAGGCCGCGGAGGTCGTCCGGCTCGAGCACGTGGACGTCGAGGCCGGCCGCCGCCCGGAGGTGCTTGCGCCGGCCCTCGTGCGACTGGGTGCGCCCGAGGAGCTGCGCGACCAGCTCCCGCCAGCGCCCGCGCTGGGCGTCGCGCAGGCCGTCCGCCAGGGCGTGCTCGGTCAGCTCACGCAACTCGGCAAGGCTGGCGTCAGCCATCGAGCAAAGCGTACCACGGCTCGTCCAGCCGCGATTCAGGCACAGCGCCGCCCTATCGGCGGCGGCTGTCGGCGGCCACTGTCGGGGTGCTCTGCTAAGGTGCGGCCATGCTGGAGCTGCTCCGCGTCCGGGCCTTCGCCATCATCGACGAGCTGGAGGCGCACTTCGCGCCCGGGTTCAACGTGCTGACGGGCGAGACCGGGGCGGGGAAGAGCATCCTGGTCGACGCGCTGCACCTCGTCCTGGGCGGGCGCGCGCAGGCAGACGCGGTCAGGACGGGCGCGGACGAGGCGGAGGTCCAGGCGCTGTTCCGCCCCCGCGATCCGGCCGCCACCGACGCGCGGCTGTCCGGGCTGGGACTCCCTGCGGCGGGCTCGGAGCTGGTGGTGCGCCGCACCGTTCAGCGCGAGGGGCGCAGCCGCGCCTGGGTCAATGGAGCGCTGGCCACCGCCGCCCAGCTCGCGCAGGCCACGCGGGGGCTCCTCGACATCTCCGGCCAGCACGAGCACGTGGGCCTGCTCGACGCGCAGACGCACCTGGCGATGCTGGACGGATACGCCGGCCTCTCGCGCGGCGAGTACGAGGCCGCCTTCGCGGCGCTCTCCGAGGCGGAGCGGGAGCGGGCGCGCCTCGATTCGGACGAGAGCGCCCGGGCCGAGCGGGCGAGCTTCCTCCGCTACCAGCTCGAGGAGCTGGAGAAGGCCGACGCGCAGGCCGGCGAGGACGAGGCGCTCGCGCAGGAGCGGAGGGTGCTGGCCGCGGCCGAGAAGCTGCGCGCCGGGGCCGAGGAGGCGGAGGCGCTGCTCCGCTCGGGCGATGAAGCGGCGGTGGTTGCGGCCTCGCGCGCCTGCAAGCGCCTCGACGAGCTGGCGGGGATCGATCCGTCGCTTGCGCCGGTGGCGGCGGCGGTGCGCGGGGCCGCGGCCGAGCTGGACGAGGCCGGGCGCACGCTGGCGCGGTACGCAGGGCGCGCAGGCGGCGACCCGCAGCGCCTGGAGGCCATCGACGAGCGGCTGGAGCTGCTGCGGCGGCTCTCGCGCAAGCACGGCGGCAGCCTGGCGGCGGCGCTGCAGCGGCGCGAGACGATGAAGACCGAGCTGGAATCGCTCGAGCATCACGACGAGGCGCTGGCCGCCGCCGAGGCCCGCGTCCGCGAGCTCGCGGGGCAGGCCCTGCGGCTGGGCCGCGCGTTGTCCGAGAAGCGGCGCGCGGGGGCGGCCGGGTTCTCGCGCGCCGTGGCCGCGGAGCTGTCCGCCCTGGGCATGGCGCGGACGGAGATCTCGGTCCGATTCGGTCCGGTCGGCGAAGGAGGGATCCCCGCGGAGGGGGAGGTGCTGGGCCCTTATGGGCTCGAGTCAGCCGAGCTGCTCCTCTCGCCCAACCCGGGCGAGGAGCTGCGCCCGCTGGCCCGCATCGCCTCGGGCGGCGAGCTGTCGCGCGTGCTCCTGGCGGTGAAGCGCGTCCTCGCCGACGCCGACGACGTCGACACGTACCTGTTCGATGAGGTCGATGCCGGCATCGGCGGCGCCACGGCCGACGCGGTCGGGCGCGCTCTCGCCGCCGTCGCGCGGGGCCGGCAGGTGATCTGCATCACGCACCTGCCGCAGATCGCCGTGTTCGCCGAGCGCCACCAGGTCGCCGAAAAAGAGGTGCGGCGCGGGCGCACGCACAGCCGGGTCGCGCCGGTGGAGGGGGAAGCGCGGGTGCAGGAGCTGGCGCGACTCCTCTCCGGCCAGGCGACGCAGGTGGCGCTCCAGCACGCGCGCGAGCTGCTGGAGAAGGCGCGGACGCGGCGCGCGGCGCCCGCGCGGAAAGCGGGGTGAGGTGTAGACTCGGCGACGGCACTGGAAGGAGAGCCTGCCCTGAACGCGTTCCGCAGCGCGGCCCGGACCGACACCGGGATGAAGCGCGAGCACAACGAGGACAGCTGGCTCATCAACGAGGACCTAGGGCTCCATGTCGTCTGCGACGGCATGGGGGGGCACGCCGGAGGCGAGACGGCCAGCCGCCTCGCCGTGCAGACCATCGAGCGCGAGCTGCTCGGCGCGCGGATGCGGCCTGACGATCCGTTCGCGTCCGCCGCCCTGGTGGCCGACGCGCCCCTCGCGAGCGCCCTGCGGGAGGCGATCGAGGGCGCTTGCGCCGCCGTGTACCGCACCTCCAAGGCCAATCCCGAGCTGCAGGGCATGGGCACCACCTGCATCGCTCTGCTGCTCCAGGGCGAGATCGCCATCCTGGGCCACGTCGGCGACAGCCGCGCGTACGCCGTGCGCGAGGGCGAGGTGGTGCAGCTCACCGAGGACCACTCGCTCGTGAACGAGCAGGTCCGCGCCGGCCTGCTCACGCCCGACGAGGCGCGGCACAGCCGGCTGAAGAACATCATCACGCGCTCGGTGGGCTTCGAGGAGGACGTGCTGGTCGATCTGATCGGGTTCGAGACGAAGCCGGGAGACCGGTACCTGCTCTGCTCCGACGGCCTCTCCAACCTGGTCGACAACGACGAGATCGGCGCGCAGCTCCTGCGTCACGACGACCCCGATCGCGCCTGCCGCGCGCTGGTCGACCTCGCCAACGAGCGCGGCGGCGACGACAACATCACGGTGATCGTGATCCACCGCGCCGGCTGAAGGGCGCCGGCGCCGTCAGACGCGGTATCGATCGACCAGCTTCGAGACCCTGTGCGAGACTTCCTCGACCGCGCCGGCGGCGGCGCCGGTGGCGTCGAGCCGCTTCACCGTCTCGCCCGTCGTCTCCGAGAGCTCGGAAACCGCGGTGAAGATCTGCCGGATGCCCGCGTCCTGCTGCCTGACCACCTCGGCGATCTGGTAGGCGGCAGCCGAGCTGTCCTTCACGATGTCCGAAAGCGCCCGCAGGTTGTCGCCCGACGCCTTGACCTCCGACAGGCCCTTCTCCACCCGCTCTTCGCCCGCCTTGCTGATCTTCACGGCAGTGCCGATCGCCCGCGAAACGTCCTCGAGCGCCTCGCGCACCCGGCGCGTGGCTTCGATCGATTCATCCGCCAGGCTGCGGATCTGGCGCGCCACCACGGCGAAGCCCTTGCCGTGCTCACCCGAGCGCACCGCCTCGATGGCGGCGTTCAGCGCCAGCATGTTGGACTGATCGGCCAGGTCCTTGACCGTGTCGGTGATCCGCCCGATCTGGCCGGCGCGGTCCGAGAGCAGCCCGATGGTCTGCACCACCTGCGCCACCTGGGCGCGCATGTCGTTCATCGCCGCCATGGTCTGCTCCACGGCCACCTCGCCCGAGCGGGTGATCGCCTCCGCGTTGCGGGCCACCTGCAACACGCCGTCCGCCTTCTGCGCGGCGGCCACCGAGGTCTGCCGGATCTCCTGCGCGGTCGCGTGCGCCTGCTGGAGCGCCGCCGCGTGGCGCGAGACGATCTGCTCCTGCTCCTTGGCCGAGCTGCCCAGCTCTCTCGCCGAGGTCGCCAGGATGCCGACCGATTCGCGGAGGTCGCCGTTGATCGCCCGCAGTCCCTCCACCATCCGGGCGAACGCGCGCGCCAGATCGCCGATCTCATCTCTCGACCGCACCTCGATGGGGATGGTCAGATCGCCGTTCGCCGCGATCTCGCTGGTCACCTTGGTGAGGTGCCGGATTGGCCGGATGAACACGTACGCGGCGAGCACCAGCCCGAGCAACACGCCGCCGGCGCCAATCCCGAGGCCGGCGCCGAGCAGCTCCCGTCGCAGGGCGCCGACGTCGCGCGAAATGGCGGCGCGATTCATCCCCACGTGGACGACCCCGAGCGATCCGCCGGCGATGGGGACCGCGACGTCCATCGCCCACACCGTGCCGTGCGGTGTCTGGAACTGGACCGAGTCCGCGACTTTGACCCGCTGGCCGGGATCCAGCGCGCCGGCGGCGATCCAGTTGTTCTCGGTGAACTCGGCCGGAAACTGCTCGAAGGTGTGGGCCAGGATGCTCGCTTCCCAGTCCTGGATGTAGATGTACCGCACGCCGGAGATGCTCTTGCTGTCGTTGATCAGGTCGCGCACCGTTCCGACGCTCTTCACCAGCGTCTGCCGCGTGTTGGACGAGAGCGAAAAAGCCAGCGCGAGGGCGATCGCCTCGCCCTTCGAGCGGTACTGCGCGGTCAGGGAATCGACCTGCTTGCGGGTGGCGATGCTGGAGAGGGAAACGGTCACCGAAACCGCGACCAGCAGCATTGCGCCGCTGAGCTTGGGCAAGAGCCGCACGGCTGCAGTCACCGGTACCGGCCGTACTGCTCGCCATTCTTGTTGAGGTGGAGTCCCGCCGCGCCCCGCGCCTTGAGCGAGAAGTCCGACCGAGTCGTCTCGCCGGCGCGCACGCGGACCTCGCGGCGCACGGGCTCGTGCACGGCCGACCAGGCCACGATGACGTAGTCTCCTGGGGGCAACCCCGAAAGCGAGTAGCGGCCGTCCGCCGCGACCTGCGCGGACCGGTCGTCCGGCACCACCAGCAGCTTGGCCTTCATGTTCGGGTGGATGTTGCAGTACACGTCGATCTCGCCCGCCCGGGTCAGCTCCAGCGACTTGGCGACCCCGCCCCTGTACAGGCCCAGATCGAACTCGTTGCCGGGCGTGGGCGAGAAGACGTTGTGGTAGAAGTTGTCGAGATTGGTGAACTGCACCGTATCGCCGGCGCGCACCCATGTTGCGCGCGGCTGGAACTCGGTGTCCTTCTGCTCCAGGTCCTTCCGGACCGGCGCGGTGCGCGGGGCGGCTTCCGGGGCCTTCTCCACGTACACCACCGTGAGTTGGCCGCTTCCGCCTACCGGCGTGACCGTGCCGGAGATGCTTCCCGGGGCGGCGGCCGCGGGAAGAGCCGCCGCAACCGCGATCGCGAGCATGAACCATCGATTGCGCATGCCGTCTCCTGTTGCTGACCTAGAACTTGAAGATGACGGAGCTGGTGAACACGTCGTCGGCGAGCTCCGGGCCGGTGACCTCGACGAGGTGCAGGTATTCGAGCTTGGCGATCACGTTCCAGCTGATGTCGAACCGCACGCCGCCGGTGACGCGCAGCAGGTCGGTCAGGTACAGGTTGGGGAAGGCGAGCAGGTTCGCCTTGCGGCGGTCGACGCGCCCGAGTAGCCCGAGCCAGGGAAGGAGCTGGTACTGCAGCTCCCCGTACCACCCCGTCACCCGCAGGCGTGCCGCCTGGTCGATGCCTCCTCCATCGGCGTGCCCGCGCAGGATCTCGGCCTTGAGGGTCGCGTTGCCCGCGCTCAGGCGCAAGTCCGCCCCAGCGAGCCACTGCACGGTGGTGTCGGAGGGCTGCTCGTCCTGCGCGCCGATCTCGCCGGACGCGCCGATCTCGGCGGTGAAGGGCAGCGGCAGGACCACCGACACCCGGCCGGAGAGCGTCTTGCCGCCGTTCATGTCCACCTCGTTGAAGAAGTGGGCGAACTTCTCGGTGAAAGTGCCGCCGTTGGTCACGGCGAGATTCACCGTGACGCGCTGGTCGAAGAACCCGCCTCGGACCTTGAGGCCGGTCACCGTCCCCACCGTGTAGCGGGAGATGAGCGAAGGGGTGACGCCGAAGCGGTCCGGCGCCTTGCGCGTGCGGTACTCGATCCCGAAGGTCGACTCGAACTTGCCGGCGAACACGTGCAGGTCGACCGCCTTGAACGGCACCCATTCCAGGTAGGCGAGGTCCACGTCGAACTGGTCTCCGGAGGAGCCGAGCCGTCCCTGCCGCGGCTCGAAGCCGATGCTCGTCTCGAAGAAGAACGACTCGCCGATGCTGGCCGCGAGACCCAGATCGACCATGTTGACGAGGAAAGAGGGATGGCCGGCGGACTGGATCGGATCGAAGCGCGGCACGTTGGTGCGGTCGAGCCCCAGGTCGGCGGAGTCGCCCTGCGCATTGACGGGATTGCCCCACGGATCGCCGAGGAAGACCCAGGGAACCACGCCCTGGTACTCGGGGTGCAGGAGCTTGCCCGCGTCGCGCACGTAGGCGGTGCCGTCTCCCTGGGTGGCGAAGAAGCCCGCGTCGACGTAGCCGGTGAGTCGCAGGCGGACGCCGTCCATCAGCGAGAGATGAGCGAGTCCCCGTCCCCCCTCGCCGGCGCGCACCGGGGCGTCCTCCGCGCGCAGGGACGGCGCGAGCAGGGCCGAAGCGAGGAGCGCGAGGGCCGCGTTTCTCATGGCAGCACCGGAGCGGTGACCAGCGCCGCCGGCAATGGTGCGCCGCCGAGCGACTCGAGGAATGCCACCAGGTCGTCGACGTCGCGGTCGGAGAGGAGGAGCGGCTGCATGGCGACGTCCTTCGTTCCAGAGAAGCCGGACGCCCCGCCGCCGTCGCGGTAGAAGACGACCACCTCGCGGAGGCTCGCGAACGCGCCGGTGTGCATGTACGGAGCCGTGCGGGCCACCCCGCGCAGCCCCGGCGTTTTGAACGCGCCGCGCGCCGCTTCGGGGTCGGCCGCCAACGCGGCCGCGGCCGCTTGCAGGCGGGCGCCGTCGGGCGCGTCGCTGTAGAGTCCCGCGGCGTTGAACTCCACCGCCATGACCTTCGACACTGCGCTGAGGCGCCCGTCGTCGAGCGCCGGCACGGTCGCGCCGGTCTGCGGAACGCCGGTGTTGTGGAACCGCCCGTCGCTGAAAGTCGGGCCGAAATGACACTCGTTGCAGGAGGCGCGCCCGACGAAGAGCCGGGCTCCGCGGACCGCGGCGGGCGCGAGCGCGGTGGTCTCCCCGGCCATGTACCGGTCGAAGGGCGAGTCGCGATCGATCAGCTTGCGCTCGTAGGCCGCGATCGCCTTGCCGAAGTTGCTGAAGATGCGGTCGATCACCGCCTGGTCGGCGGGCGCCATCTGGTCCCAGCTCGCGTTGCCCGGCCTGCCGCTGGGCGGGAAGCGCCCGCTGTCGGAGAGGTCCGGCATGGCGCCGAACACCCCGCCGTACGGCCCGCTGTACAGCTGTGCGATCAGGTGCGCGACCTGCAGCCGCGAAAAGTTGTGCTCGGCGGGGCTTTCCACCGGGCCGAGCGCTTGCGACCAGAGCGAGTCTCGCCGGCCATCCCAGAACTGCCAGGGAGAATAGGCCGCGTTGTACACGGTCGGCGCGTTGCGGCCGGTCCACGACGCGCCCAGGCTGGTATTTCCGGGCCGGGAGCGGACGTCGGCGCCGCCCTGCGCCGGGTTGTGGCAGGAAGCGCAGGCCACGGTGCCGCTCGCGCCCGCCGGGCCGGTGGCGCCGTTGGCTCCGTTGTCGCCGACCACCAGCGGACCGGAGAACCGCGCGTCGAAGAAGAGCTGCTGCCCGAGCGCCGCCGCAGCAGGGTCGTCGGCGACCGCGTTGGTGGGGTCGGGCGGCAACGCGCCGAGCGCGTACCCACCCAGCAGCGAGCGCTCCGCGTCCGTCAAATCAGGCGAAGCCCTACAGGCCGCGCATGCGAGCAACACACCCGTGACAAGTTTGCGCATCCCTCCTGACCCCCTGCAGCCATCTAGCGGGAGATCGGTGCGGCTCGTCAATAATCGAGCGCTGCTATATGAAATGCAGAATCCTGCGTTTCGGTAACCATTTGTTTACCAAAGCGCGTGCGCCACCCACAGGCACTCACCTCGCCGCTCGCGAAAAGGTAGCTCCGAAGCGTCGAGATCGGGCACGGCACCCGATCCGGGCTGCGGGTGGGTGCATGGACTCCCTGCACGCACCCCGCCCCTGAGTGCTCACTGGACGACGCGGAGAAGGGTCGCTCCGGACGCGCCCGTTGTTGACGGCGCGCCGGAGAATCCGATACTGGACGCAAGCTTGCGGCCGGTCGGCCGCGCGCCCACCTTGCTGGCCGGTCCGGGGCCTCGAATCCGCGGGAAGCGGACGCGCCGGCGGAAGGTTGGTGGGAAGACGGCCGGGCCGCGCGCGGGCAAAGGCGCGCCGCCGCCGGCGAGGGGAGCAGGAGGAGGTCCTTGGACAAGTCGTACACGATCCTGGTCGTCCCGGATCGCGACGCCAAGGTGAAGAAGATCCGCGTCGAGCACCGCGTGCTCGTCCGGGCCGCCCTCTGCCTCGGGTTGGTGCTCGCCGCGCTGGCGGGCGCGATGGCGCACTACTTCAACGTGGTTGGCAAAGTCGCCGAGAACAAGGTGCTGCGCGACGAGAACCTCGAGCTGCAGAACCGCTGGCGCGAGGCCGAGCAGAAGTTCGCCCACATCAACGACGAGCTGGACCGGGTCAAGCGGCTGAACGCGAACCTGCGGCACATCACCCAGCTCAACGACCCGGATCGCAAGCTCAGCATCGCGGCGCCGGAGCCGACGCGCGGCGGCGGCCCGGAGTTCGTCGGCGGCGGGATCGCCACCGAGGCCGCGCAGGCCGGTATGGGCGCGGTGGGGATGTCCAAGGGAGCAGCCGCGGGCGGCGAAGGGCGCATGATCGCCGACGGCGACTCGGCTCCGGGGCCTGCGGACCAGGGCGACCTGCTCAAGCAGCTGGATGAGCTGGGCAAGAAGGTCAAGGCCCAGGAGCAGGAAGCGCGCTCCCTGAAGAGCTACTTCGAGGACCAGCAAGCCTTGCTCGCCTCGGCGCCCTCCATCTGGCCGGTGCGCGGCTGGGTGACCTCCGACTATTCGGTGCGCCTCGACCCGTACACCGGCGAGCGCGTGATGCACGAGGGTCTGGACATCGCGACCGCCATGGGGACGCCGGTGCGCGCTCCCGCCGACGGCACGGTGGTGTTCAGCGGGCTGGAAGGCGGATACGGCCACGTGCTGGTGCTGGACCACGGATATGGCCTGAAGACCCGCTACGGCCACCTCTTGCGCATCGACGTGAAGGTGGGCCAGAAGGTGCGACGCGGCGACGTGGTCGCGGCGGTAGGCAACTCCGGCCGCTCGACGGGCCCGCACGTGCATTACGAGGTGCGCGTGAACGGGGTAGCGGACAACCCGCGCAAGTTCATCCTCGAGGAGTAGGCGGGCGCCGCCGGGCCCTGAACAGCGCAAAGCCGCCAGACCGCCTATGTAAAGCGCAGCGCCGCCCTATCGGCGGCGACTGACGGCGGCGAGTGGGCCGTTCGCTTGACAAGCGTGCCCCACCGCTTACGCTTTGCCGGATCCTCGGGAGGAAGATGCGCGGAGCGTTCGCAGCGGCATGTGCGGCGGGTTTGATGGGCCTGGCCTCGCCGGGCGCCTTCGCCTGCGCGTCGCTCGCCGCCGCCCGGGGGGCCTCGGAACAGCAGCTCGCCCCGTTCGCGCAGCGCTCCGCCTCCCGCGCCGTGCCCGCCCGCGCCGTCGCCTCGCTCGAGCCGGTGGATCCGGCGCGCAACGGTTCGCTTTCGGCCGCCACCGTCGCCGAATGGGGTGGCATCACGGCGTATACGGCCATCTACGCGCCGGCCGGGATCAGGCAGGCCGTCGAACATGTCTGGTTTCGCGACGGGGAGCTGCTCGCCCGTATTCCGCTTCCGACCCCGATCCAGGGCGGCCGCCGCGAGGGTTTCCGCACCTTCTCGCGCAACCAGGACCTCAAGCCCCCGCTGGCCGGCCGCTACACCGTGGACGTGAAAACGGCCTCCGGCCAGCTCATCGGTCGGCTCCGCTTCACCGTCACTCCCTAAGTCTCCCTCTCCCCTCTGGGGAGAGGGCTGGGTGAGGGGTATCATAGGGCCCTGATGCCGCTGGTCGACACCCACGCCCACCTGCACTTCCCCGAGTTCGCCGAAGACCTCGACGCCGTGCTCGACCGCGCGCGGCAGGCGGGCGTCGCGACCACGGTCACCGTCGGCACCGATCGCGAGACCAACCCGGCCGCCGTCGCCCTGGCCGAGCGGCTTGAGGGCGTCTACGCGACGGTGGGAATTCATCCCCACGACGCCGCCGATGCTACCGAGGATGACTTCGCCGCGCTCGAGCGGCTCGCGCGCACGTCGCCCAAAGTGGTGGCGCTGGGCGAGATGGGGCTCGACTACTTCCGCAATCTCTCGCCGCACCCCGA
>Ga0209701_10001088_pt1 | contig 17016 bp, 15 predicted proteins | sample CZO8metaG_4_FD_188356 | JGI IMG/M metagenome (GOLD analysis project Ga0209701, IMG submission 188356) | Vadose zone soil microbial communities from the Eel River Critical Zone Observatory, Northern California, USA - CZOApr15con2H3.8 metaG... | ecosystem: Environmental > Terrestrial > Soil >... | reverse complement strand
TTCACGTACAGCGCTCCTTCCCCTTCGACACGGGCCAGGTAGTCTACCTTGATGGTCTTAGCTTTCATGTGACTCACTCTCCTTGCGGAATGCCTCGGCATAGGCATTGAAACCACGAAACGTGCGCATGATCTCATGCTCACTTGCGCCAAGCTGGCTCCAGCGGGCACTCAACGCGATGGTATTGGGCGTTTCTTTCGGACCGAAGCAACCATAACAGCCGCGGGTATAGGCTGGACAGATAGCACCGCAGCCGGCGTGGGTTACTGGACCAAGGCACGGCGTGCCTCGCGCAACCATGACACAGACTGTGCCGCGTAGTTTGCACTCCACACAGACACTGTGCGGCGGCGTGTTCGGCTTGCGCCGGTGCAGGTAGGCGCTGATCACCTCAATCAGCTGGTGTTTGTTGATAGGGCAACCACGTAATTCGAAGTCAACAAACACGTGATCAGTGATGGGTGTTGACTTGTTCAGCGTCTCGATGTATTTCGGGGTAGCATAGACGATGGAGATGAACTCTTTGACATCCTTAAAGTTGCGTAAAGCTTGAATGCCGCCGGCTGTAGCACAGGCACCAATGGTCACGAGGAACTTCGAGACGCGGCGCACCTGGTGGATGCGCTCGGCATCATGGGGTGTGGTGATGGACCCCTCGACGAGCGAGAGATCGTACGGCCCCTTTACCACGGCCCGCGAAGCCTCGAGAAAATTGGCGATCTCGACCTCGTCGGCCACGGCCAGCAGCTCATCTTCGCAGTCTAGCAGGCTGAGCTGGCAGCCGTCGCAGGACGCAAATTTCCAGACCGCCAGTTTCGGTTTATGCTCCCGGCTCATTTCAAATCTCCCATTTTGTAAGTAAATGTTGAACACGGCTGTACTGGAATACCGGGCCGTCTTTGCAGACGAAGTGAGGCCCATACTGGCAGTGTCCACATTGGCCGATAGCACATTTCATATTGCGTTCCATCGAAACAAAGATGTTCTCCGTCGCTACCCCACGCTTCTCAAGCTCTGCCGCCGTGAAGCGCATCATGATCTCAGGACCACAGATCATGGCCACTGTGTTCAGCGGATCAAACGGCGCCCTGGGGATGAGCCGTGTGACGACACCGACACTACCTCGCCACTTGCCTGTCGCATTGTCTACCGTGACATACACCTCAAGGTCAAAGTGCGCGCGCCAGTGCTCGACTTCACGCCGGTACAGGATGTCTTCCGGTGTACGAGCACCGTAGAGGAGCACAACCTTGCCGTACTTTTCCCTTTGGGAGATGATCTGGTACATGGCCGAACGCAAGGGGGCAAGTCCGATGCCACCGGCGACAATCACGACATCCTTGCCCATGGCACGCTCGATGGGCCAGTGACTGCCGAACGGCCCGCGCACCCCTATCACATCTTCGGGCTTTAGTTCGCGCATGGCCTTCGACACGGTGCCCACGGCCCGTGTTGTATGCACGAGGGGCCTGCGCCTGGCCGGGTCGCCGCTAATCGAAATCGGGATTTCGCCTACGCCGAACACATAGAGCATGTTGAACTGCCCCGAGGCAAACGGGGGGACTTCGACTCCTTCTTCTGGCTCAAGCTCCAGGGTGAAGGTATCGGGTATCTCACGTCGCACGCGCTGCACCCGGTAGAGTTGCGGCAACATCGGATCGGGTACGTTAGCCATCATCATGCACCTCAAGCACCAACACCATACACGTCGAGCAGTTGAATGCGTGTAGCCTGCAGCCGTTCCATCATGATTTGAGCGACGCGCTTCATGAGTTCGTAGCCGAGATCATGGTCCTCTTCGCCCTTGGTACGCAGGCAGATGCCATCGAGGGCGATTGCCCGCACCGGCTCAACGACACGTGCGCTGAAATGCCAGCGATACGGCGGGAAAAGCCAGGACCAGCCCAGTACCTCGCCTGCCTCGATCGTCTCGATAGTAATAGGCCCGTGCTGCGCTGCAAAGACCTCAAGCGCCACCTTGCCGTGGCGAATAAGATAAAATTGCGACGCCTGTTCGCCTTCACGGAGCATGTACGTTCCGGCGTGAAAGCGCACGTTCGAGGCGCAGCCGGTGATCAGCTGTAGATACTGAGGCTGAAGCCCCTTGAAGAAAGGGTGCTCTACCAGGATCGATTCAAGTGTCCGCATCGCTACTACCTCCTTTCACCACTGCTGACACGAAGATGCAGTCATACCTATAAGTAAGCATTTCCCGGCACGGGGCGATGCTGGCACCAATCCGTCTCACCAACGCTGCTGCGCAGCTAGTGCTTCGCACTCAGGTGAGACGCAAGGAGACGCATCCCCACCCCACTCCACCCCACCCCCGCCCCTACGCGGTTTTGTATACAACGGTTCGCACATCCGTATGACACGAAGTGTAGACGCGCTAGCGTCGTTGCAGTGGTGGCTTTCAAGTTACTTCTTTCCCTTCTTGGCCGGGGAGTTATCGCTTTCTCGAATAGCACGGACTTCTTCGGTAATGTCAATGCCAACCGGGCACCAGGTGATGCACCGGCCGCATCCCACGCATCCCGAGGTGCCAAACTGGTCAATCCAGGTGCCCAGTTTATGGGTCATCCACTGGCGATAGCGTGACTTTGTCGAGGAACGGATACTACCACCGGAAATGTAGGAGAAATCCATGGTGAAGCATGAGTCCCACTTGCGCCAGCGTTCGGCGTGTTCGCCCGCCAGGTCAGTGACATCCTCCACAGTCGTGCAAAAACATGTGGGACAGACCATCGTGCAATTGCTGCACGTCAGGCAGCGTGTGGCGACATCTTCCCAGCGCGGATGCTCCAGATTGCGGTAGAGCAACTCTTTGATATCTGTAGTATCCATGCTCCGACCCATGTGTTCGGCAGTGCTGGCTACGATATCCTCGGCCAATTGTATGTCGTCCTTGTTTGCTTCTGTGTGTGGAAGTTCATGAAGGATCTCTGCCCCTAGCTCCGTGCCAACTTCCACCACGAAGTAATGGCGATCCGCATCCAGCACTTCAGTCAGTGCCAGGTCAAAGCCGGCGGTTGCCTTCGGCCCTGTATGCATCGAGGTACAGAAGCATGTCCCACCGGCCTGCCCACAATTGATGGCCACAATACACAGGTTGTTCCGCCGTACCTGATAGGTAGGGTCCGTATAGCCTGGCCGCATGAACACCGCATCCTGAATGGCCATCGCGTGCAATTCACATGAGCGGACACCAATAAACGCCAGCTGAGGGGCCTCCTGATTTTCCGGGATCACCTGAAATCCATGCTCCTTGCGCGTGGCCCTCCATAAGCGGAGTACGGGAGGATGGAGAAACTTCTTCCATGAATGCGGGCCGACAGCATAGCCAAACAAGGCATTGTCAGCTCGCCTCTTGAGGCGATAGGTGCCTCCTTCCTGCTCGTCCGTATAGCCAACGGGCAGGTCGCTGACTGAGGTCAGCGTATCGTACACAATAGCGCCGTCACGAACAGTCGGCCCTACAACCTGATAACCCCTGCTGTTCAGAACAACGAGTAGTTGCTGGAAATGCTCGTACTGCAAAACCGCCTGGTCTTTTCCCTGTATTGTCATCTCGCGCCTGTTCTTCTATATACCGCTACTGGCAAGCTTTCTGACGAAATAATCTGGCATCTATTCAAGTATAGGGGACTGAAATCACAGTCCTATCATAGAAATGGGTTTATAAATCACAATCTAATCACACTAATGCAGCTCCCTTGGTCAATATGCCTTGTCATGCTCGCCAGAATTATTGAAGGCCTTTATCCTGTTGAATCCTGCTTTTTGTGATGCAGTTGTGACAGAACAGTCACAAGTTGTGATAGGAAAGAGACTCCCGTCAGATACTCTTGATGCATGAAGATCGATGGAAGAAGGAGAAAAGTCATGCACGAAGTAGCAGCTATGCGGGGCATGGTTCGTACCGTCCTGGAATGTATGCAGCAGGCCGGCGCGTCTCGCGTGACAAACGTGCAACTGGTTTTGGGTGCATCGGGACATTTCACGGCAGACGCTGCATATCAGCATTTTGAGGCGCTTACGAAAGGTACGCCTATTGAGGATGCGTCTCTCACGATTCAATGGTTTCCGGCGAAGTTCCTGTGTTTTTCATGCCTGCACCGTTTCGAGAGTTGCGAACCGGCTACTCAAGTTACCTGTCCCATTTGTGGAGAAGTGGCGTTGGAGATCGAGCATAAAGATGTCTGTTACGTCAGCGCCATCGATGTTGCCTTCGACGATGCAGGGGATACAGGTAATACACGGTCGATTGCGGCAGAGGAGACGCTGCCGGAAATGCACGTACTCTCCCGTGAATGTTATGTATCCACCCCATGAAAGGCGCTGTCATGTTGAAACAGCTTGATTCAACGTTAGAGCGACGACGTATCACCGTACAGGGTATTGTACAGGGCGTGGGATTCCGGCCATTTGTCTACAGCCAGGCGGTGCGCCGGGGCCTGGCCGGCTTTGTACTGAACGACAGCAGGGGGGTAACGATTGAGGTCGAAGGCAATCTCAATGCGCTGGACAGCTTCGCGCGAGCGCTCCGTGAAGAGGCTCCGCCCCTGGCTCGTGTCGATTCTGTTATCGCTGAGCTCCTTCCGTTGCATGGTGAGACAGACTTCGTGATTATTCACAGCCAGGGAGGTAGCGAGCGCCGCACATTAATCTCGCCTGATACTTCCACCTGCGATGATTGCCTGCGCGAACTATTCGATCCTGCTGACCGGCGCTATCACTACCCGTTTATCAACTGCACCAACTGCGGGCCGCGCTTCACGATCATCCGGGATGTTCCCTATGATCGCGACAAGACCACTATGCGCGTCTTCCCAATGTGTCCCGACTGCCGGCGCGAATACGACGACCCGCTCAATCGGCGCTTTCACGCGCAACCCAATGCCTGTCCTGTTTGCGGTCCCGGGTTGCGCTTCATCGATTGGACAACAGGGGAAAGCAATGCAGATCCAATTGCCCTGGCAACTCAGCGACTCGCAGCAGGCGCTATCCTGGCGGTCAAGGGATTGGGAGGATATCACCTGGCATGTGATGCGCTGAATGCAGAGGCTGTACAAAGATTGCGGCAGCGCAAGCACCGGGAAGCCAAACCCTTTGCTTTGATGGTGCCCGATGTCGAGATGGCCATGCAGCTCTGCGAGGTTAGCTCAGATGAGGCAGCGCTGCTGCAATCACGTCGGCGGCCGATCGTCCTGCTGAAAAGGCGGGCATGCTGCCCGGTGGCTCCCAGCGCCGCGCCGTCACACAGTACACTCGGCATCATGTTGCCCTACACACCATTGCATTATCTCTTGTTGCGTGCCTGTGCAGATGTATTTAAGAAGGATCGGCCAGTCGCGCTCGTGATGACCAGTGGCAACCTGAGTGATGAGCCAATTGCCTACCGTGATGACGACGCATCCGACCGGCTTGCTGCCATCGCAGATGGGGCACTCGCGGGCAATCGCGACATCCATGTACGGTGCGATGATTCTGTTGTGCAGGTCACAGCGAGTGGTACTCAGTTTTTGCGGCGCTCGCGAGGTAATGCTCCCGAGCCGATCCCGCTCGAGTTGGAGTTTCCTATGCCGCTGCTGGCATGCGGCGCCCACCTCAAGAACACCTTCTGCCTGGGTAAAGGGCGAAACGCCTTTATCAGTCACCACATCGGCGACCTGGAGAACCTGGAAACGCTCATCTCGTTCCGAGAGGGGATCGAACACTTCGAGCGCCTGTTTGATATTTATCCCGAAGCGATTGCTTACGATTTGCATCCTGAATACCTGGCAACGAAATATGCGCTCGACTCGGATATCACGTGGAAAATTGGCGTCCAACATCACCATGCACATATTGCAAGCGTCATGGCGGAGCATGGGCTGACTGATCCGGTGATTGGAGTTGCTGCTGACGGCACAGGCTATGGCACGGATGGCACAGTATGGGGCTGCGAAATTATGGTAGCGGACCTGCTGGGATTTGAGCGGCTATCACACCTGGCGCATGTGCCACTTCCTGGTGGCGAACAGGCTGTACGGCAGCCCTGGCGTATGGGAGCCGTCTATCTTGCCAGCGTATACGGGGATGCTTTTCTGGACCTTGATATCCCTTTTACGCGCCAACTAGATAAGCAGATGTGGCGCATACTATCAAAGATGATCGCACACGGCATTAATTGCCCGCAGACCTCCAGCCTGGGGAGGCTCTTCGATGCAGTGGCCGCGTTGCTAGGGCTGCGAGGCCACGCTCTTTATGAAGGCCAGGCGGCGATAGAACTAGAGATGCAAGCAGTGGGATGTAGCGATCACGTTGCAAGTTATTCCTTTGTCATGGAGCAAGGGACACGGCGATTAGACGTGGTTCCACTGATTGGCGACATCGTCAGGGATATACAACAGTCTGTGCCGGTCCCACGCATAGCCAGGCGCTTCCACGTGACGATTGCTGAGATGCTAGCAGCAGCATGTTTTGAAGTACGACAACAGACCGGATTGAAAACGGTAGCCCTGAGTGGTGGTGTATTCCAGAACCGGCTTTTGCTTGAGCAATTGGCGTCGCGCCTGGAAGAGATGGCATTCCAGGTCTACACAAATCGGCGGGTGCCCCCCAACGATGGCGGGATAAGTCTGGGCCAGGCCGCAGTGGCAGCAGCCCGGCTTCAAAGAGGATAGGAGAACGACTATGTGTCTTGGTATTCCAGGCCAGATTGTAGAGATCGTTGATGAGACATTCCAGATTGCGAAAGTGGATGTTTCCGGCGTAAAGCGCGGTGTGAGCATCGCTCTAGTAGCCTCTGAAGGCGTTAAGCCAGGAGATTGGGTATTGATCCACGTGGGTTTTGCCATGAGCAAGATCGATGAGCGCGAGGCGCGGGAGACCCTGAAAGTTTTACAGGGGATGGGCGAGTCCTACCAGGATGAACTCAAGATGCTGCACCAGAGCCAGATTGAATGACGAGGTCTATCGATGATGCAGAAAACGAGCGATCAGGACTTATGGGCGTTGGTCACTGCCCGCTTTGAGCAAAGCATGTCCACGCCAGAAGCATTCTTCACTGCGGAGTCAGAGAAGATCGCTGAGGCTTGCTGGGCGATGGCGCGGCGCTTTCACCAGGGCGGACGGCTGCTGGCTTTCGGTAATGGCGCGTGGGCAACCGACGCCCAGCACGTCTCTGTTGAGTTTGTACACCCCGTGATTGTCGGCAAGCGTGCGCTGCCTGCCCTTGCACTGACCAATGATAGCGCCACGCTCAGCGGCGTGTTAGCCGAAGGGAATGCTGGATTAACCTTCGCGCACCATCTCAAAACATTGGCCCGGCCCCAGGACATTGCAATGGGTTTCTCCCCGCATGGGAACTGCACAAATGTGGTGACGACACTCGAGGTCGCCAGGTCCCTCGGCTTGCTCACACTGGGGTTGACAGGGGGTGATGGTGGCTTATTGAAGTTAAGTCGGCCCGACTTCTGCTTTGTCGTGCAATCGCATGATCCGCTGGCAATACAAGAGACGCATGAAACACTCTATCACGTCCTCTGGGAACTGGTGCATGTTTTCTTTGAACACGAGGGATTATTGAAGTGAGTTACTGCAAAAATGGTCACTGTCTGACCTGCTCTGACGAAGCAATAGCTGTCAAGGTCCTGAGCGTGAATCAGGGGGCCGGGTTGGCGCTGGTACTAGTGAGCGACAAAACGGAGGAGGTGGATACCTCCCTGGTAGAAGAGGTTGCTCCAGGCGACATATTGCTGGTGCATGGCGGCGTAGCGATTGGCAGCTTAGAAAGCCATCCCTCCGACGACGCTGGCGCGCCTTGCTCGCACTCAGAAGGCATGTAAGGAAGTCTCTGGACAAGGTGAACTGATGATGAATGCAGAAGGCTCTGAATATGATCGGCTCTTTTACCCCTACCTCTTCGAGGGGGGGACAGTCAGCGCCACGGAAGTATTGACGCAGGTACGTTACTCAACTCTGCAGAAGTGCCGCGAGGTGATGGCGCTGCGCCGTACAACACTTGAACAATCGGGGAAACAGATCATCGCTGTTGGAAAGGCTATGGCACAAGCTTTTGCTGCCGGAGCTACCCTGCTGGCTTTTGGCAATGGAGGCAGCACCACCGATGCCCAGGACCTGGTAAGCGAACTCATTACCTCTCCTTTCCCCGGTGGTCCTTCTCTGCCAGCAATTGCTCTTACCAACGATATTGCTGTGATCACGGCGGTGGGCAATGATATCGGCTTCGATAATATCTTTGCGCGCCAGATCATCGCTTTTGGCCGGCACGGTGACATTGCATTTGGCATCTCGACAAGTGGCAATTCTTCTAACATACTGCAGGCTTTTGAGCAGGCGAAGAGGCAAGGGCTGCTGACCGTGGGAATGGCTGGTTACGACGGTGGAAAGATGGTGCGCTCTCCAGCAGTGGACTTTTGCATCGTCTCTCCAAGCGATCACATTCCCCGCATCCAGGAGGTACAGGCAACGGCCTATCATGCGCTGCTGGAAATCGTGCACACGCTCCTGCGAGCGCAAGTCACAACTCGGAAGGAATAATGGTATGAAATTTGTAGATGAATACCGCGATTCTGCTTTGATCGGTCGCATCGCCACAGAAATTGCGCGGCTCAGCGAAGGCCGCCCTCTCAAATTCATGGAGGTCTGTGGAGGTCATACCCACACCATCTACAAACATGGAATCGAGGATATCTTGCCACCCAATATAGACATGGTTCATGGGCCGGGTTGCCCAGTATGCGTCCTGCCGATGGGCCGCATCGATGATGCCATTGCCATTGCTCGCACCGATGGCGTAATCTTCACGACATTCGGCGATATGATGCGCGTACCCGGCTCGAAAGGCAGTCTTCTTGATGCTAAGGCGGACGGCGCTGATGTGCGCTTCGTCTACTCGCCACTCGACGCGCTCAAGTTGGCCAACCGGTACCCTGGCCGTGAAGTGGTATTCTTCGCCATTGGCTTCGAGACGACCGCGCCTTCCACAGCTGTAACGCTGCTGCGGGCGCAAGCGGAGGGCATCAAGAATTTCTCCGTCTTCTGCAATCATGTGACCATCATTCCCGCCATCAAGGCCATACTGGACTCGCCCGATCTGCGTCTTGATGGGTTCGTTGGCCCAGGTCACGTGAGCATGGTGATTGGCATGCGCCCCTACACGTTTATAGCACGCAATCATGCCAGGCCGGTCGTCATTGCCGGCTTCGAGCCGCTTGATATTGTCCAGTCTGTCTACATGCTCGTGAAGCAGATCAGTGAGGACCGCGCAGAGGTCGAGAATCAGTATGCGCGCGTGGTTCGCCCGGAGGGCAACATCAAGGCGCTCCAGGCTATGGCTCGCACCATGGAGCTACGCCCATTCTTCGAGTGGCGCGGGATGGGTTTCATTACGTACAGCGCCTTGAAACTCAGCCCGGAGTTTGCTGCGTGGGATGCTGAACTGCGGTTCGAGGTTCCCGGCATTCGTGTTGCCGACCCGAAAGCCTGCCAGTGCGGCGAAGTACTCAAAGGAGTCATCAAGCCCTGGGAATGCAAAGTTTTCGGCACCGCCTGTACTCCTGAAACGCCTATTGGCACCTGTATGGTTTCATCAGAGGGAGCGTGTGCAGCTTATTACAACTACGGTCGATTCTCGAAGGCGGCAGGGCGTGTAAACCTGCCAGTAGTCAGCCCCGGAACAATGGCCCAAAAGGAGGTGGGTTGATGGATGCCAAAACTGAGAACTTAAATGGGTATATCCCCGCTATCTTAGAGAAGATCGAGCGTGTGCGGCAGGCCCGGCGCCACAAGTTTTACCTGCGCGATGAGCACATCACTCTGAGTCACGGTAGTGGTGGCAAAGCAACACACAACTTGATCGAGGGAGTCTTTGGCCCGGCTTTCTCGAATCCGCTGCTCGACACTATGGATGATGCGGCAACCTTCGCGGTAGGCAACGGAACAGGGCGCCTGGCCTTTACGACGGACTCTTACGTAGTGAGCCCGCTGTTCTTCCCTGGTGGAGATATCGGGAGTCTCGCGGTTCACGGCACCATCAACGACCTTGCGATGGCCGGTGCACAGCCCTTGTATCTCTCGGTTGGCTTTATCCTGGAAGAGGGCTTTCCGATTGCCGATTTACGTCGCATTGTTACATCAATGGCTGCCGCGGCAAGGGAGGCAGGTATCTCCATCGTCACTGGAGATACCAAAGTTGTGCAACGCGGTAAAGCCGATGGCTTGTTCATCAATACCGCTGGGGTGGGCGTCGTTCACACCGCTGCAACATTGGGACAGAACCAGTTGAAACCGGGTGACCAGATCTTGCTGAATGGTCCCATTGGCGACCACGGCACCGCAATCATGCTAGCACGCGAGGCACTTGATATCGAGAGCGATATACAGAGCGATACCGCGCCACTTCACACGCTGGTAAGCAGTCTTCTGGATGCGGTCGGAGACGGAGTGCATTGCCTGAAAGACCCGACGCGCGGTGGTGTAGCAACCTCGTTGAACGAAATGGCAATTGCTTCGGAGGTCGCGATTGTGCTCGATGAGCCTGCCATTCCTGTGCGCCCTGAAGTGCGCGGAACTTGCGAGATACTCGGTCTCGATCCCTTGACGATTGCCAATGAAGGTAAACTGCTGGCTATTGTGGCTCCAGAAGCTGCAGAGATGGCACTATCGATAATGCGCACGCATCCCCTCGGTCGTGAGGGCGCCATCATTGGCACTGTGCTGGCCGAACCTGCGGCAATGGTCTTCCTACACACCGACATTGGTGGCAAGCGTGTGCTGGATATGCTGGTGGGTGATCCATTGCCACGCATCTGTTAAGCCGATACATGCCCCACACTGCCGCTGCGTCACTTTTTCACAATGGATTCGGCCCGCTTGCAGCCGGAGATGGGCGAGAGAAACCAGAAAGCGTGGAGAACTAACCTATTTGCCCAAGCGGTAGTGAAATAAAGAAAGTGGACCCCTGCCCTTCGACCGATTCGAACCAGATGCGACCACCATGTCGCTCAACCAGCTCCCGGCAGAGATAGAGCCCCAGGCCTGTCCCCCCAATATTGTGTGCATAGGCATTGTCTGCGCGCACGAAGCGACTAAAAATGCGGTTCTGTTGCTGTACGGGAATACCTATCCCGTTATCATGCACACTAAGCAGCGCGGCTTTGTCCGTTTGATCTTCACGCACGGAGATATCTATATCGCCTCCACCAGGGCTGTACTTGATGGCGTTATTCATGAGGTTGCTGAGGACCTGCTCGATGCGGCGAGGGTCCGCCATGATGACAATGTGCTCCGGTGTGGCATTCACAGAAATTCGATGTTGCTCAGTTGTCACACGGAAACGCGCAACAATGCGCTGAACCAGCGCAACCAGGTCGGTCGGTTCGATATGCAATTCAAGCCGTCCCGCCTGTAAGCGTGTCACATCCAGCAAATCTTCGGTCAGTTCGACCAGCCGGTTTGTCGCCTGGTCGATATCTTGAATGGCCTCCATTTGCCACTCGGCGAGTTCAGGTCCCTTTCCGCGCCTGGTCTGCATAATGAGCATCTGCGCAAAGCCTCTCACGACGGCTAGAGGAGAGCGTAGTTCGTGCGCTGCAATGCCAATGAACTCGTCTTTGAGCCTCTCTGCTTCTTTCAGCGCAGTTACATCTTGATGGACGACAAGCGCGACCGGTTCAGGTTGCCCCTGGTTATCATTTGCGTCATCTTGTGATGACCAGCCCAACGCATGAGGATCCAGAGCTACTGCATTTACCAGTACTGGTAGCGTCGTCCCATCGCGGTGCACGATAATCTCCTGGTGATGGCGTACCGATTCACCGGTCTGCACTGCCCGCAGTGTTGCGAATTCTGCCGCTGCCAGGGGACGCCCATCAACATGAAATACACGTATCCCGTTTGTCGCCAGAAATTCGCTCATCGGCTGACCATACGCCCAGCTAGCACCCCATACTCCGGTTGTCGCACGATTGGCAAGCACCAATCGTGCATCGCGCCCGCGAACAAGATAGACGCTGCTGGGCAATTCATCAATGACCATCTGCAGCAATGCCCGTTGTGCTTCAGTTTCGGCATGGGCCTGGCGTTCTTGAAGGAGTCGATGGGCCTCTGTAACATCATGCCAGACCACCACTGCTCCAGAGGGTAATTCCTGTGGATTACTCGTCAGGCTAACTCTCTGCTTGCTGGACCCTGATGTATCGTGCCCTTCCTGCTCTTTTAATGGCCCGGAGCCTGCTGTCGGCTGTCGCAGCGGCGAGGCGCTGACAAGATACTCCCGTGTCTCTTTTGCAGCATCGACCACCATTACAGGCATACTCTGTTCTCCTTCGCCACCCAGCGCATGGGATGCTGCTGTACGGAGCAGTTCCTCTGTACTCTCAGCATCGTTTCCCAGGGCTTTGAGTAAACGATGGGCCGTCCTATTCTCGCGCAGAATCCTTCCCTCATCGTCTACCAAAGCGATGCCATCCGCTATGCTTTCAAAAATGGCATCCAGTTCCTGTGCCTGCGCCTGGGCCGAGCTGTAGAGCCGTGCGTTCTCCAGCGCAACTGCTGCCTCCGCTGCCAGGCCAACAAGCAGTACCTCGTCATCGTGTGTGAACCTACCTGGCTCTGAGTGACCTAGCAGCAAACCACCGCGCACATTTCCGTTGCGGTCAAGCAACGGCGCTCCAAGAAAGCTGCGCACAATTGGATGCCCGCGAGGCACTCCCAATGAACGTAGCCCCTCCTTCGCCAGGAGTCCATGGGCGTAGTCGAATGCTGCTTGTCTCGCAGAATCTCTGGTCTCAATCGACATAGCCCGCAATCTCGCAGCCTGCGTATGCTCAGGCCGGTCAACGAATGCCAGTGCATCGGCAACGCGTACAGGTACGCCATGACGAAAGATCGGCGCCAGCAACCCCTCTCCACCCAGCGACAATCGCTGAAAAAGTGCCTCCTGCTCTTTGGTGACACCCACCACGGCTGCCAGGTAAAACAGGCTTCCCTCAGAGGGCACGAGCGGTTGACCCAGCTCATTTATTGGCCGTAAGGTGAAAGCTGCAAATCCCGCCTTCGTGAGATCACGTGCCGTTTCTGCAATTAAGTGCAGCAAGCGCGTTTCATCTAATTCACTCACCAGGGCCGTGCCTATACGGTTCAAAGCAGTCAGGCGCTCTGCTGCATGCTCTGCCATAGCGCGACGGAAACGCGCAAGCTGCACAATCGCCAGCACAAATCCCGCCACGGCAGCCAGCGTCACAAGCTGTATAGCACTCTCTGGAGACAGAGGTTTCAAGGTGTTTTGCGGTGCAATAAAAAAGTAGTAGACACAAAAGAGCTGCAGAATGGTCGCGATTGCTGCGTAGCGCCAGTTCCAGTGGTACGCGAGCAGGGCGACTAGAGGTAAATAGACGAGTCCTGGGTTGGGGAATGTTCCCACGGCGCGATCTAAGGCCATGATGAACAATGTCCCAACTAGTGTGCCAATTACCAGGATTATCGCGCCCGAATACGGCAATTTCCGCCATCTCGCTACAACAGTACGCAACTCAGCAATTCGAGGCGAATTCCAGGCTCCATTTATCTGTTCCGCTGCCTTTTTCACGGTGGGGGATGATGCCATCTAGCGCTCTCTCGATAGTGTGATGCGTCTGTGATACTAATCATTTTTCTGTGATATCTCTGTGAATGCTTCTATTCTATACTACAGGCAATGTACATGACAAGCATGCAACGCCAATAATCAGATCGTAGGCATAATATGGTAGAACAAAATTTGCGCTTGGAGGAGTCTCTCGCGCCCGAGGTAGCAGCAACGTTGATAGACCTGGCGCAGTTAGCGCACCACGCTGGCTCTGCCACATTTGATGGAGTAGGTGCAGGTGCTAACGAATTGCTCGGGCGTCTTCTTGTGCTCTGTGCAGCACAGCGGGGGGCAATACTTTTGGGAGTGGATGAGCACGATGCGCCTGAACAGCTCTTCTCGCCTTCTTCCATGCGTCCTAAAACCTTTCGTGCTTTAGCTCTACATGGGATAGGCGAAGAAGAAGCGCATGCCCTCCTCACTGCTTTCCCCTCGACCGGCGCTAATGCCCAGCCTGGTCCAGATATGACCTGCTGGATCACCTATAGACTCCCTATAGGTGAGTTTATACTAGAGAGCGAGCAATCCTACCAGGAGGTCGACGCTCTGCACATCGATGGAGCGTCGCCAACGCCGGTCCGGCAGCCTTTACATGCGCTATTGGTAATTGGTTGGACTACTGAAAACGACAGCGAATGCGCCCTGGTTGTTGAAAGAGGTCATCGTTTGTTGCCTTTCGTTGTCGATGCAGTCAGCTCAGTGATCGTGAGTATCTTACTGGTTGAACGCATTCATGAACTCGAAGCTGCCAGAATTCGAGATTCCCTGCGCGAGATGGAGTTACTCAAAGCGGAACTGCTGGGAACAGTCAGCCATGAACTGCGGAGTCCCCTTGCGTCGATTAAGGGATACGCCGCAACACTTCTCCGCCATGAACACCGCATCTCGCGTGAGGAGCGGCGCCAGTTTCTGTTAGCTATTAATGAGGCAAGCGATCGGCTCGAAGTGATTATCGAGCGGCTGCTGGAAATGTCACAACTGGAGACAGGCGAAGTTACCATTCAGCGCTCTGTTGTGGACCCGGCGCATCTTACTGCAGAGGCCATTGCCGCTATCGAGGAGCGTATTTCAGAACAGCTCCCTGGTCGCTTTACTTTCACGCTGTCGCTCGAGCATACTGACGGAACCCTTGCTACAGGCATCCCGCTCATCCTCGCTGACCAGCGCCGCCTGCGCGAGGTCCTGGACAACTTGCTCGAGAACGCTGTAAAATACTCGCCTGGAGGTGGTGTGATCAAGGTGATACTTCGCCCGGTCACACACATGCACACTACTCAGGGCGGGCTGCCATCTTTGGACCAGAACGATGCACCTGGTCGTCTGTCAACGCATACTCCTCGGCGCATGTTGGAGATTCTCGTCTGCGATACCGGTATGGGTATACCCGATGAACACCTCGAACGTATCTTTGACCGTTTCCATCGTGTAGACACACGCCTCACGCGAGAAGTAAATGGCCTGGGACTGGGGCTGGCGATTTGCAAACGCATCGTCGAGCTGCATAATGGCTTGATCTGGGCCGAGAACAGGTCAAACGGCAAGGGCAGCGTATTCCATGTACGCTTACCGATCGACGAGATTCCCACTAGCTAATGTTTTCTGAAGATAGCAAATACATGTAATAAGGATAGGTGAGTACGTATGCCAGCGAAGAAAACAACGATATTGACTGCTGATGACGATCCCCAGCTCTTACGACTAATGACGCGCAATCTCCAGTTGGAGGGCTATGATGTCCTTGGGGCAAGTGACGGCCAGCAAGCCCTTGAACTCATCGAGAGCAATCCTCCCGACCTGGTGTTGCTCGACGTCATGATGCCCAAATTGGATGGCTTTACCGTTTGCTACCGCGTGCGGGAGTTCTCTTCCGTGCCGATCATCATCGTTACCGCACGTGGCCAGGATCAAGACAAAGTGCGTGGCCTCGATCTCGGCGCAGATGACTATCTCACGAAGCCTTTCAGTGTGGATGAGCTCTTGGCCCGCGTGCGTGCCGTGTTGCGGCGATCCCAGTTTACGGCCAGGGAGAATGCACAGGGCCTGCGAGCCAGCACCGCCACAGGTGATTTGACAATTGACTACTCGCAGCATTTGGTGATCCTGGCCGGGCGCGAGGTACCGCTTACGCCGACCGAGTATCGCATCCTTGCGTACCTGGCACAAAATGTTGGACATGTGGTGACACAGGACTTGTTGCTGGAGCATGTATGGGGATCTGAATACCTGGGCGAAAGTCACATGCTTCAAGTCAACATCAATCGCTTGCGCCACAAACTGGAAGTTGATCCCACTCAACCTCGCTATATCCTCACGAAGGTTGGTATAGGCTATTCCCTCGCCTCGTTACCTGTCGGGACACAAGCGCAATGATACTCGTTTGCCTCGCGTAGGGGCAGCAGAGGTGTTGAGTGGAGTGGGGACCCTTGGTCGTCTCACATACTTTTCTCAGCATGATCGGCAGTCACGCGATCAAAGTAAAGAGTAAAAACACCAGTTTATCACATTTTCTGTGAGACTTTTGTGAAGTTGGTTCGTTTATTTGCGATGCCTTTGTGATACGATCAGGTTATCCTTCTCCCGTAGTGTAGTGCTCTCAGTGATTTTGTTGTGTACCGGCAATGTATCACAACAGTTTGTTCTACTACCCTTAGTAAGGGAAAGGAGTTTCGAATGGGATCTTTGGAAGGTGCAGTTGTTGTAGTCACAGGCGCGAGTAGAGGCATAGGGCATGCCATAGCAGAAGAGCTGGGTCAAGCTGGAGCAAAAGTGGTAGTGAACTATGCCAAAAGTAAGGGACCTGCTGAGGACCTCGTAGCCACACTTCAGCAGAGTGGGTCTCCTGAGTCGGTAGCGATTCAGGCAGACGTATCAGATCCTGAGCAGGCGGCCAGGCTCATCGAGGAGACGATCCAGAGGTTTGGCCGGATAGACGTGCTGGTCAATAATGCCGGGATAAACATTGACCGCTCGATGAAGAATCTCTCCATTGAAGACTGGAGCAAGGTGATTCAGAACGACCTGAATGGCTGCTTCTACACGCTAAAAGCCGCACTGCCCTATTTCACGCAGCAGAAGAGCGGCAAGATCATCAACATCAGTTCTATGAACGGCCAGATAGCGAGCTTTGGCCAGGCCAACTATAGCGCGGCCAAGGCCGGCATCATTGGCTTCACCAGAACGGCGGCCCTGGAGCTGGCTCGCTCAAACGTGACGGTCAATGCCGTCTGTCCCGGCTTTATCGGGACGGAGATGTGGGATGGAATGCCTGACAAGGTGAAGGAGGCAGTTCTGGCTCGGATACCTCTCGGGCGGGTTGGCACACCCCAGGAGGTAGCTCGTGCTGTCCGCTACCTGATCGTAGATGGAGACTACATCACGGGTGC
>Ga0209701_10001083_pt1 | contig 17041 bp, 12 predicted proteins | sample CZO8metaG_4_FD_188356 | JGI IMG/M metagenome (GOLD analysis project Ga0209701, IMG submission 188356) | Vadose zone soil microbial communities from the Eel River Critical Zone Observatory, Northern California, USA - CZOApr15con2H3.8 metaG... | ecosystem: Environmental > Terrestrial > Soil >... | reverse complement strand
CCGCAGCGCGTCGGCGGGCTCACGGTCGGTGGTTTCGTTGAAGCCGGAAAGCCGGATATAGCCGATGCCGGGGCGGATCATCGTGACGATGTCCACGGTGTGCCGCGGGATTTCGTCGCGCGTGATCGTGAAGGGGATGGGCTCCGGATAGCCTTCGCGCCCGATGGTGATGTGCACGATCGTGCCCTTGGGGCCCTTGAGCAGGTCGGCGACTTCCGCCGTGCTCAGGCCGTCGGCAGGCTTGTCGTCCACCTTCATGATGACGTCGCCGGGACGGATGCCGACTTTATAGGCGGGCGAGCCGACAAAGGGGGCCAGGACGATCGTGTGGCCACCGCGCGGCGCCACGGTCATGCCCACGCCATAGTATTTGCCGACCTGGTCTTCGCGCAGCAGCGAAAATTGGCGCGCGTCGAAGAAGTTCGAGTGCGGATCCAGCACGCGCAGCATGCCCGGAATCGCCCCTTGATAGATCACGTGGTCCACGTCCACCGGTTCGGCGTAGTTTTCCTGGACGATGGCCAGGATGCGGGTGAAGTTCTTGACCGATTCCTGGAGGTCGTTGGCGCTGGCGGCGGTGGCGCGCACCGAGGGGCCGTAGATCCCGCCGAGGATTGCCGAAAGAGCGAGTACACTGACAACTAGCAGCGCGCCGCGCCTGTCCGCTTGCATCAACCTGTATTGTCATCTGCACCTGTAGCGAACTACTGCTGTTTGCTCCTGTCCCTGTGAGTGCGGCGGTCATATACCACTGTCTACTTGCAGAGATGTTGGTCAGAGAGCCTGCATAGAGCTGTTGTCCGCTGCTCGAGGCCAGAGTGAGGCGTGACGAGGTGATAGCGATGTTCCCCTCTCCGTCAGTTTGCCCTAGTAGGATCACCTGCACATGCCCTGACGGCCCGTTGCTAATATTCAGATCGAGTTGCAGGGTTACGTTGCCATTGTCATCAGGTCCACTTTGCGTGAGTTGGCCTTGTAGATCACCCGTAAAGGATTGAGGAAAAGTCGTTTGTCGTGATGTTGCTGCGAGCGCAGTTGATGTAGACCCTGAACCATTTCCGTTGTTGGCAGTGGCATTCCATCCCGGCTGAAATGGACCGAGAAGTGCCCATACTGTACCAACCACTATAGCTGCCACTACTGCTACCGCCATTGCAGGATGAGCACGGCTCTGAGCATTTGCGGGTTTCTTCAGGCGCATCCAGAGCAGCATTCCAATCAGGAGAACGCTGAGTGCGTAAATGGCGGCCCCCCACCAGGTGCGAGTATCGCTTCCCGTCGCGATCCCATGCACAACCACCAGCGCATACAGCAGCAATGTGAGCATGTGCAAGTTTCGCCACCATTTATACCCAATGTAAGGTCGTAACCACGTGCTGATGCCGACGGCAATGCCAACGTAGAGGGCGACAATACCGAGTGCCATCCACAGAGGGCGATAGTGGCTCGCGAAAGGGATAAATACCTCGTTCGAACCAAAACTGGTGAACGGGCCATGGCGGATGGAACGTGCAGACGTTCAGGAGGTGTGAGAGCCGGGGACGGGTGGTTGCCCAGAATTACTGTTTCCAAAGCCAAATCCTCCTTGCTGCTGCTGGAAAAAACCTCCGCTAGAAGACGGCGAAGATGGGGATGTCGTGTCGGGGTTCGATACTGGTGTCGCCTGGGTAGAGGTAGCTCCGACCGCGTTCCCGGCAACCAGGCCACTTAGTACCCCAAAGGCTACAATGGAGCCTGCTATCAGCCATCTCTTGCACTTACCCACAAATGCTAACGCCTCAGCTTTGGACAGACGTGGCAGGGTAGACTTAGCCTGAGAAGAGCGAGCAGGCGCAGCGACTCTACTACCATGTGATGCGTTTGCCCACGGAGTAGTTGAGGGGGACACAAATTCCTGCTGTTGGGAGTACTGCGGATGAGTCTGTCCTATATATGGTTGATATGGCAACGGCGGTTGCCCATATGGATCATTTGCATCAGGATTGAGCATAAGTAATCGCCTCCAGGATATGCACAGCTCGTTGTATGTATTGCATGGTTCGGTTGATATATATCACTATAACTGATTTTTATTAGAGACCAATAAAAAATTTGTAAGGATTCAGTAAAGTTTTTCCAAAACATGCCAGGTGGCTGCTCTCGCCCTTCCAGTTGCCCGCGTGGTACAATAGTATAAATGACGAAAACAACCTCTGCATCCTCTGCACCCTCTGCATCCTCCCTGGAGGCAAAGAAGCATCAAGAAAGGTATTACGTGTGATTTCACTGGGGAAAAATAAGTCTAAAGCGTTCGTCTCTATTGATTCGTGGAAGTATAACTGGCAGATCTACCTGCGTATTATTGGTCTGCTTCGTCCTCACTGGTTGCCGTCAGCCGGCACTGTGGTCTGCCTGGCACTCTCAACAGGCTTCGCGCTGGTTGTTCCCTGGCTGCTGGCCTGGGTGATCGACATGGGATTCCAACATGGCCAAATCGGCTCCCTTTTACTGGTTGCGCTGGCGATACTTGTCACCAGCTCGCTGCGAGGCCTCTTCGCCTACGGTCAGGGCTATCTTTCGCAGGCAATCTCCTGCCTGGTAGCCTACGACCTGCGCGACCGTGTCTATGATCACCTGCAACGACTGAGTTTCTCGTTCCATGACGAGGCGGAGACCGGGCAATTGATGTCGCGCCTCACCGTCGACATCGAGGCGGTGCGCAATTTCATCCCTCTGGGACTGCTGCGCGGGCTGCTGGCTCTGGTGACCTTCGGAACCGTCAGCATCCTCCTGTTCCGGCTCGATTGGCACCTGGCACTGGTGACGATGATTTGCGTCCCCATTCTAATATTGCTCTCCATCCAGGTAGCGCGCCGGCTGCGCCCAATGTGGTTAAGTGTGCAAAACGAAACAGGTGCGCTCGGCACCATAATGCAGGAGAGCCTCAGCGGCATGCGCGTGGTCAAGGCCTTTGCACGCGAAGAGTTTGAGATCGGCAAGTTTGGCGCAAAAAACCGCGAGTTGCGAGAACTCAATCTGGGAGCCATGCGGCTCTCGGCCTGGAACCAGCCACTGATGGTACTGGCACTGAACGTGATAACCGTGCTCATCGTGTGGATAGGTGGCATAGCAGTGATTGGCAAGCAACTGAGCCTTGGTACGCTGGTGGCCGTAACGCAGTATATTCTTCTGCTGGGTACCCCGGTACGTACCTTTGGCTACATGGTCACCTGGTTCATGCGCGGCCTCTCCGGGGGCACTCGCATCTTTGGAGTACTGGATACCGAGCCGACGATTACCGATGCGCCCGGCGCGAAGGTACTGCAAAAGGTGCAGGGCCATGTGCGTTTTGAGGACGTCTCATTCGCCTACGGAAATGGAACAGAAGTATTACACGATATCAATATAGATGCTCACCCCGGCCAGGTTATCGCACTGCTCGGTGCTACAGGTAGTGGCAAAAGCACTATACTGCACCTTCTACCACGCTTTTATGACCCGACGAGGGGCCGCATCCTGGTCGATGGACAGGATATACGCCAGGTGACGCAGGCTTCTTTACGGCGCAATGTGGGTCTCGTGCTACAAGATGTTTTCCTCTTCAACGCCACGCTGCGCGATAATATCGCATACGGTGTTGCCAACGTAACAATAGAACAGATTATTGCGGCAGCGAAAATCGCGCGCCTGCACGAGTTCGCGTGCAGCCTGCCAGAGGGCTACGATACCTGGGTCGGAGAGCGCGGCGTCACCCTGTCGGGCGGTCAGAAGCAGCGGGTAGCTATCGCACGTACCATTCTGCTCGATCCGCGTATCCTCATCCTCGACGACTCGACATCAAGCGTGGACATGGAGACAGAGTATCTCATACAACAGGCCCTCGACGCGGTAATGCGTGACCGCACAACATTTGTGGTCGCCTCTCGCCTGCGCACCATCAAAAATGCCGACCAGATTCTGGTACTGGATAACGGGCGCATAGTAGAGCGCGGACCCCACAAGACATTGCTGGCACAGGGTGGAATATACACGCAGGTCTACGACCTGCAGTTGCGCGAACAGGAGGAGTTCGAAGCACGCACGCACGCCTCTCTTGACGAGCAGGAGGAGTTCGAAGCATACATAGAGACTGCACTTGATGAGCAGGAGGTGTCCCGGTGAGGATGAGTTCTTACACAGCACACCGTCAACGCAATCGCTGGCGCGAAAACAGCCTGGAAGGTGCAGATGAGAATGTAACGCAGAATTTCGACTGGCAGCTTATCGGGAAGTTCGGCCCCTACCTTGCTCGCTACCGCAGGGCAACACTGGCAAGTGTCGGACTGATGCTGCTCTACACGGCCTTCAGCCTGGCGAACCCCTACTTGATTGGAGTAGCCATCGACCAGTTCATCAGCCGCAGCGACTTGCAGGGGCTGGCGTTCATCGGTATGCTCCTGCTGGTAGTGAACATTGGCATGTGGCAGGCCCAATACTGGCAGGTCTGGACCATGTCGTGGGCGGGCCAGCAAATACTTTACCACCTCAGTTCCGATATGTTCACACACCTGCATAAACTTTCTTTAAGTTTCTATGATCGCACGCAGATTGGTCGAGTCATGTCGCGCTTGCAGAGCGATATCGATGTGCTAGAATCAATGTTGAGTTCTGGCCTCCTCTCAATACTTGGCTCGCTTGTATCTCTGGTAGGTATCATCGGGGCAATGCTGGTGATGAACGTCCCGCTCGCGCTGCTCTCTTTTACTGTACTGCCTATCATGATGGTGATTGCGGCTTACTGGCAACGCCACGCGCAGCGTTCCTTCCGGCTCACACGTGCCGCCATCTCCATGGTCAATGCGACGCTCCAGGAAAACATCACTGGTATGCGCGTGATTCAAAGTCTGGCTCGTGAGGATCGCAACCGGGCTGAGTTCGACGAACTCAATGCCTACAATCGCGATACCAACCTTGAAGCCAGCCGGGTAGCGGCCTTCATCTTGCCACTGGTAGAGGTGGTAGCTGCACTAGCAATTGCCCTCGTGGTCGTGTATGGGGGCATCCTGATCTCACAGGGCAAGCTGCAGGTGGGCGTACTCGTTGCTTTCACGCTCTACATTAACCGTTTCTTTGACCCCATCCGGGAACTCAGCCAGCAGTATACGCAGTTACAACGTTCCAGTGTGGCTGCGGAACGTATCTTCCAGATTTTGGAGATGCCGGTTGACCTGGTGGACAGCCCACATGCAGGAAAGCTGCCGCAAATCCGCGGAGAAGTGGAATTTCGCGACGTTACTTTTGGCTACAGACCTGATAGGCCTGTGCTGCATGAACTCAATCTGCACATCGAGGCCGGTCAAACGGTTGCCATCGTGGGTCCGACAGGGGCAGGTAAAAGTACCATCGCGGGGCTTTTGACGCGCTTCTATGATACCCAGGAAGGCGGCGTGCTGATAGATGGTCATGATGTGCGCGACGTAACGCAAAGTTCTTTGCGCAGTCAGATCGGCGTCGTACCGCAAGATCCTTTTTTGTTTACCGGCACCATCCGTGACAACATCCGCTACGGTCATCTCGAGGCGAACGACGAGGAGATCATGGCAGCGGCTCGCGTGGTAGGTGTACACGATTTGATCATGCGACTTCCTGAAGGATATGAGACGGCCATTCGTGAACGCGGGCGCAATCTGAGTGTAGGCCAGCGTCAACTTCTCTCCTTCGCTCGCGCCCTACTGGCCGACCCGCGCATCCTGATCTTAGATGAGGCCACCGCCAATATCGACACCGTCACTGAGTTGCTGGTACAGCAAGGTCTGCAGCGACTGTTACGAGGGCGCACAGCCCTGGTGATTGCCCACCGTCTCTCGACGATTAAGGGTGCCGATAAAATCGTGGTATTACAGGCTGGCCGTATTGTCGAAGAGGGCACACATAGCGAACTGCTCCAGCGCGATGGAACGTATGCATCTCTGTACGCTATGGGATTTCGCCATACCTTGCAAGAGGCGGTATAGAGAGTAGGGTTTTCATCCCTTTTTTCGTCACTACAAATAGAAGGGAAATAAAGATGAAGCTAGCCGTCCGACTTCTCCCTGAAACAAAATCGCTACACCTGGCACCGGTGTAGCGATGCTGTTTGGAAACAAGAATAAGCCTGGCGACCGCAAGGATTACGCCTTCCCTATTCTTCTGCTTCAAGTTCGCCATGCCACAGCCTCTGCATCTCTTCGCATCTCTCAAGCAAATCATCTAAACGCCCTTCAGCCTCTACTTTCCCTTCCTTGAGTATGATGATGTGGTCGGCATCGCGCAGGGTAGCGCGTCGATGGGAAACTGCCAGGCAGGTCACACCGGGTTGTTGGGCGATGCGCTCCCATAGTAGCTGCTCAGTTTCCACGTCCAGGGCACTGGACAGGTCATCGACAACGAGCAGTTCGGCGTCGCGCACAAACATACGTGCCGCTGCGGTACGCTGCATCTGACCGCCGGAGAGCTTGACGCCACGCGGCCCAACCAGCGTCTCCAACTGCTGCTCCAGTTCAACAATATCGCGCTCCAACACGGCGGCACGCAGGGCGGCTGGCAGGTTTACCGCCTCCTCCGGCAGGCCCAGCAGGATATTGTCCTTGAGTGAGGGTCAGATCTGCCCGCAGCTTGTTGGTTGCCGTCAGCCCCACGTTCTCGGCAACGTATGTCTCGGTGACCGCAACCATTTGACCGAGTATAGCCACCACAAGAAACGCCAGGGCTATGTAAACAAGCGTCTGTAAGGCACCTCTCATCGTGGCCGTGTCGATGAATAAAGCCAGAATTTGCGGGTTGGCAAGTTGGAGGCCAATATTGCCCAATAGCAGCACAATGAGCAGGAGCACACGCATCCCTTGAGGCCTGAGATAGGTTGCCAGCAAGCTCCCATAACGATTGACTGAAAGAGCCATGAATTGTCCCTCTTGCTTCGACATAAATGTTGTATATGTAAGTTTACCATGCTTACAGGATTTTCAACGAGGAAGCGCAGCAGTTTGGGCGTTTGACAGAGTCAAACGCCCAAACTGCTGCGCTTCCTCGTTGAAAATCCAAACAGAGCCTCTACTCTTGTGGCTTATAGGGGCCGGAAATGCGTTCAAAGTTGGGGCGATAGCGAGTTGGGTGATAGTCGATAGGGTTCACGCGGCGGGCGGGTAAGTTTTTGCCAGGGATATCGGTACTAATAAAGGCACCATCGCGATGCGCTGCCATCACGCCATGTGTACCTGTCGCCACCTGGCTCATGATTAAGTTGGCATAGTAGATCGCCATATGTTTGTCGTATACCTCCGGTTCGCCGCTGCGCAGGAAATAGGTCAGATCTATTGGTATAAAGCGCACTCTTGGTAGGCGACTGGAGAGTTGCTCGGCCAGGAACTCGGCCACGTTGGTTTTTTTGCGATGGCCGTAGGCGTCGGGCAGGCCGACTTCCGGCGCGGGCACACCAAGGTTGGCTCCCTCCGAAAGCACCACCGTCGAATAGTTCTGCGGGTTCCGCCGATCCTTGACGATAAGTTCGGCCAGGGTGTCAATATTGGCAGGCACTTCGGGGATCAAGAGGCGGTCAACCCAGGCAACAACGGCTGTCTCGAACGCGGTGAGACCAGCATCGCGACCAAACATACGGAAAAGCACGGTTTCACTATGTGACCCTGCCGTGGAACGAATACGGCTGATAAACTCTCCCGCCCGGCTGATTGCCGTTTGGAAGCCGATGCAGTAGTCAGTGCCGGGCACATCGTTATCCATAGTCTTGGGAATGCCCCAGACAGGCACTCCCTTTTTCGCCAGTGTGACTGCATAACTCAAGGTGTCATCCCCACCGATCACAACAAGGCCATCCAGTTCAAGAAAGCTCAGGTTCACCAACACCTCGTCAGTGAGGTCGATGCGATCGTCCGCTGCATGACCCTCGCCATGAGACGCCAGGTGCGGCGGCAGGTCGCCGACTCGTACACGGGCCGGATTTGTACGGGTGGAGCGTAGAATGGTGCCTCCCTGCCTGTCGATAGTGCGCGTGTTCAGCCTGGTCAAGGGCATCAGGTAACTGCTCTGCCAGGTGTCGGCTACTTCTGACCGAAAAATAAGTGCATCGCGCCCGCGAGACCGGTCAAGGTAGGTAATGCCTTCCCACCCTGCTCGCAAACCCATGATACGGATGCCCAATGTTTCGGCACGGTAGACCAGGGCCTTGATGGCGGCATTCAGTCCGGGTACATCTCCACCGCCCGTAAGCACGCCCAGCGAGCGGATGGGGCTTAGCGTCTGTCCTGGCATAGTAAGTCCTTTCCTCTATTCTTCTTCGTCCTCGTCCTCATATTCTTCCTCGTCCTCCCAATCATCCTCTTCTTCATAGGCATCCCCTGTATAGCCACACACGCCTACTCGCGGGGAGTTGACCACTGGCAACAACATATCTTCGCCATACTCACTCTTTTTAGCACACTTATCGCACAAAGCACCGTCTTCCGCGTCGTAATAGCCCGCGGCTACTTGAGTGGCAGGTTTTCCGCAGGCGCGACAGGGTATAACGGGCGGGTTATTGCGTGCCATAACCTGGATGTCGTCTGCGTCCTCGTCTTCTTTGACAACGCCTTCGCGCTCAGCCACTACTTTGAGCGCCAGTTCAGTAGTTGAGCCAAAGTCATACTCATACAAGAACTTCTGCCCAACTTTGAGCACCTTGCCCAACTCCACATTCATGTCCAGCTCGGCATCTTCAGCATCGGCGATCAGGCCCGCTTGCAGAAAAGGAGCCATCAATCTGAACTGCGATTGGATGTGTGGCGGTAAAGCGGTACCCAACTGGGCCTCCATAAACTTCAGAAGTTTGGCTGTAAATTCGTCTGTTGGCATGTCAACGATATTCGCCTCAAATTCTTCACGTAACATATCGCCCAGCAGCATAGAGACTTCATATGGTGAGAGAGCTTCCACTTCGGCAGGTGTCAGCTCGGGAAGCTCAGGCTCCTCTTCATCCTCATCGCTTTCCTCTTCTACGACCTCCCCTTCAATCACATTCGCTGGACCTCCTAATCCCAAACCGAAGCCCCACATATCTTCCATCTGTGATGTATACGATCTTTTCCCAATTTTAAATTCACTCAGGTGATCGCAGCACTCAACCCAGATATCGCGTAGAAAGCCGTCCAGGTCAAGCAAGGTCAGGCTCGCTGGCAGTTCGAGATGCATCCAGTACATTGGGCGATCGCGACCCTCAACGAGCAGGTGAAACAATCTGCTCTTTTCTGGCGTTGCGGAGTTTTCAGCCTTCTGACCGGCGATTCTTTGCTTGCAGGACTTCAGGTGCTGGGTCATCTTGCCCTTTTCGAACTCTTCTTTACAAAAATTGCATATGCCCGTAGAGGTTGTTTTTGTGGTAGGTGCTTCCGCCATATATTTTCTCCTTACTTCTCAATTTCGGTTTTATATTATCCCTGGGTACCAGTACCTGTTTCCACCTCTTGCGGAGGGGTTCTGAGCACTTCGGGGCGAACTATAAGCATCCAGACGAAGTAGACCAGGCCGAGGGCGAACATGATCAGAGAGTAGAGCCATGGACCGGCGAATTGCCGGTCGCGGAAGATCGATAGCTCGAAGACCAACCAGACAATCGAGAGGATAATGATTGGCCACTCGAACGCTCCAAGCCTGAAACCCTGCGTCTCTGGCAGTTTGCGATGCGCCGCTACGTATAGCACGACCGTTGCCAGGTAGATGATGGCCGGCAGTAAGGTCGCTGTCCCAAACAGATTGGTGAGGGTGGTAGTCTGGTTATAAAAGATGCCAAGACCGGCAAATACTGCCAGCACGACTTCGTTGAGGATAGCCAGCATGATAGTTGCGATCACCGGTGTGCCCGTTGTGCGATTGATGCGGCTGAGCAGGCGGTGTGCAGGGAAGCGTTGATCTCGTGCCATGGCCCACGTCATACGTGTCGCCGTAATGAAGATCACCAGGCCACAGGCGAAGATGGAGAAAATGACCAGCACCAGGAAAATAGTGCCGACGATACCGCCAAGTGTCTGGTTGATGATATCGGCCACCGGCGATGAAGATTTCGACAGAGCAGTAATATCTCCTGAGGCCAGGTTGAGTGCGAGGAGGAAAGCGAAACCGACGATACCGCTCAAGAGTACGGAAAACCACATGGCGAGAGGAACGACTTTATGGGCATCCTGCGTCTCCTCCGCGAGATTAGCGGCAGCTTCAAATCCTACAATGGTGAAGGCGCCAAGCAGAAACGAGAGCAGAAAGGGGCTGGCTGCTGTCAGCCCTCCCAGGGAGAAATAACCGGCGGAGGACACAGTGCCCATGCTGAAGACGTGATCTGGATGGAATTGCCCGCGCAGCGAGCCAACCACCAGGAGGAGAAGTGTTAGCCCCACAATACCAATCACCTCGGTACCAACGGCGGCATTGTTTATACGAGATGACCACAGTGTAGAAAAAATGATCAGTGCCGCCTGCAAAACTATCACTATGGCGGTACCGTACCAGAAATTCTGGAGTGTCGCGGGATAATTAAAGAAGGTGGGCAGCACTGTCGAAGCCAGGGCATAGTCAACGGCCACCACGTCCACTACCAGGAAAATGAACGAGATCCAGCCGATGAGCCAGCCAATCCTGGGGTTCGTCAGGCGTGACGCCCATTGATAGGAATAGCCCGCCAGGGGTATGCGCGATGCCAATGCGGCAAAGACCAGTGCCACGAACAATTGACCGATGATGACGATAGGCCATGTCCAGATTCCTAGCGGCCCACCCCAGTTTAATACTGATCCATAGGTAGTGAAAATGCCGGTGGTGATGGAGATGAATGAGAAGCCCACGGCGAACGAGGCAAAGCGTTTCAGTTCGCGCTTAAATTCCTGCTGGTAGCCAAACTGTTGCAGTGTCTGATCCTCTGAGAGGTTCTGCGAGTTATCGGCGAGTGACATAGATGTGCTCCTTTCGATCCAGCCAAAAAAGGCATTGATGACGTGTCGAGAAGGGTCTCCAGTTGGGTATGCTCAGTCTGCATCAAACTGAGCAGAGAAGTTTTCCGGTTAGAATCTTACATCGAAATTGCTCCAATCTTTGGTTCTATCATCTTACTATGCTCATGACCAAAAGCGCAACAGCGCAACACAGCATATTGCTTGTCAGTAGTAGAGTGTGCTATTATCGGCTCAACTCGAATATTTGTGAAGGGAAGTCATGTAAGACGTATGCAATTCACCAGCCAGCAGCAGCAACTCACCACCTGCCCACAATGCGATAATGTGGTGCGCGTCGACGCGGAATTTTGTAATATCTGCGGCAAACGATTGAGACCTCCAACCAGCACAGCCCGCTCTGGAGGATTGCCAGCGATTTCTCAAGCCGGGGACGAGGAGGACGACGAATACGAAGAGGACGAGGATGAGGACGGCGAAATAACTGTTGAGGAAAGCATTGGTATAGCGCATCCCGGTCCAACTCCCACCACGCCAGGCGAGATACTGAACCTTTTACGCCAACTGCAAGATCAGTCAGTGCAAATAGAGCGATACTTTCCGGCGGACTTGCCCAATAAAGGGCAGAAACTGCTGGCCTGGAGAAAACAACTGCAACGCGCATATGCCTGTACGGAGCTATTTGAACGCCCGCAACTCCAACAAATTGAAGCGCAACAGGCACTCAAACTGCGCCATCACCTGGCGGAGGCAACTCGCGCCCTCGACTTTACTCGCGAGTACAGCGTTAAATTGATTGGTCATACCGGTGCGGGCAAGAGCACGCTGCTGGCGGCCATGCTGGGCCAGGATATTTTCCCTCGCCTGGCGGGTGGAGCGGTGACAGGTGTATGCACCAGAGTTCGGCTATGTGGGGAACAAGAGCCTGAAGAGATGCGTGTCCATTTCCTGACTCGTTCAGGCTTCGATGACCTGCTCAAACAGACGCAGCAGGGCATACAGAATGCAGCCAACCAGCGCATACGTGAAGCACTCGCCAGCGAATTGAGCATATTGCTCAAAGCCGGTGAGGTATTCGCCGCGCACTATCTGAAAGACGAGCAGCCGCACATTGAAGTGATAGCGCGTGACCGTTGGAAGCAGGAGAGCAGTCGCTACATCGAGGAACCCGCGCGCGACAGCGCGGAGCCGCGCCTGATACGCCTAATAGACTATGTTGAATACACCGTCCACGCGAGCGCACGCGCGCTCCTCCCACCAGGGAGCGTACTGGTAGACTTGCCAGGAGGAGCAGCCGGACAACTGCACCACGATGCCATTTTACGGGAAGAATTGCAGACGACCGACGCTGTGGTGCTTGTGATTGGGAACAATCGTTTTGGCGACGACGACCGCACGCAGCGCATTTTTGAGCAGGTCAGGCGCAAAGTTGTGCAGGGCAGGTCTCCCGATGTTGCGGCCCAGATGGTCTTTCTGGCGGTAACACACTGGGATGAAATAAACTCGGCGGCAAGCCTGGAAAAAGCCCTGGGCAGTTTGCGGCCCCTGCTGCGTGACTTGCCGGCGAACTACAACAGTTATCATCACCACGGGCCGGGGAACGGCTACTTCTTCTATCCCCTGCGTGGACAGGACGCGCTGATGGCAACGCTGGGCATCGAAAAACAGAGACTGGATGCCGACCGCCAGCAGGAAGGGCGAGACTATGCCGGGCGCATCCTCAGTGCCTACCCCGACCTGTTGAAACTGGACTCCACACTGCCAATCACAGCGGCAGCACAGGATTTCCAGAAAGTGACGCTCAAGCAGCACGAGGCGATGCTGCGCCTCAGTGGGCTGCCTGAACTGACCAATGATCTGCAAATATTTCTGACCAACAACCGCTATGAAGTGCAACTGCGACAGGCCGAGACCCAACTGGTGATGGCTCTACAACAGTTAGAAGACCTGTGCTGGGAACAGTTGAATCAACTCGGCGTGAATAGTCGCGACTTACAGGAGCTACAGCACGAAATGAACATGCGCCAGAGTAAACGCGGCGCGACGCGCTTCGAGCAGTTACAGCGTCGCACCAACGCCATGCACCAGGCATGGGGCGAAGCACTCCAGCAGTTCGACATCGTGATTCACACGGAGCAGAGCGCATTTCACGACGCCCTGGCAAAGGCGCATGACCGGGCTTCACGCCGCATCAAAATCCGCATTCTACAGGGCCATTTCGACCACTTCATCAAGGTAGGCAATCGCACGCAGGGAGATTCGCCCGCCATGGAGATCGGGAGCCGTTGGACAGATATCGACGGCTGGAGCTTGATTAAAGCATTACGGGTCAGCTTCAGCGCGGCTCTAGAGCGGGAGATCAATGAACCGGCCCGCACCCTGGCCGAGGCCTTCCTGATCCCCATTGCCAACAAGGAGGAAATTGACGGCTCGCTCGACATCAACCACGTGGCACTTGGCGAGTTTGGTGGCGAGCTAGACGAGATTCAGAAGTCTTACAACAAGCTCAAACGCAGCATTCGTGAGAAAGCGCGCGATATTTGCCTGTATGTGACCATGGGCGAGCTACTCAACGAGGATAAATATGCACCAAGCAAAGACGATGCTGCCGTTGGAGCCCTCTATCGCCTCGTTGCCGCCCAGAGCAAGCCAGAGGACATCATCCAGCAGGCGCGCCAGTTGATGGGGCCAATCCTGGATGTCATCTGCGGGCAGTTGGCGGAAAGCACCGAGCGGCGCATCGCCCACCTCTTCCGCTACGAACTGGATAAACTGGAGGTACGCCAGATCTATGAAAGCGATCGCCTGGATACATCTCCCACCAACGTCCCAGGCGTTTTCGCCGACCTGGTAAACCGCCTGTATAGCCTCTTGACAGAACGGGTACTCACGTCAGACACGCTCCGCCAGCAGCTTGACTCATTACAGGCTCAACGCGAGGCCAACGTCGATCGCTGGGTGGAACTCATCCACGACACCGAAGTCCTGAAAACAGCACACCGCCAGGGATAATCATCCCAAATGGTTCAAGAAAGGGGAGTTGGGGTGCAAGACGCTGTCTTGCACCCCAACTCCCCTTTCTTGAACCATTTGGGATGACCCATGTATGCGGCAAATGCCTGGTTATGTAACAATAACCAGTTTGATACATTCTCCATAAGAAATATACCAATTCGCAACCCTTCTGCAACCACCATATTGTTAGATATGAGAGGGCAGGCCAATTCACAGACCGTCCCGGCATTTCCCTATTTTGCTCACATGGCTGCACATTCCTGATATTTTTGTGTATTTACGTAGCATATATGCTCACTGAGGAGAGACAAGCATGAATGGTTCAATCAAATTGAAACTCGTCCTGAGCCTGATCGCATTGGCATTGATAGCAACTGCTGTCTCCATACCAGTCTTTGGCTTCACCCGTGCCGCGCCCTACGCCGGCCCTAAAGCTATCGCAAGTGGCATTGTTCCTACTCCTACCGGTCCTCCCCCGAAACCCACACCGCCATACGAGCAGGCAAATTGGACTATTCAAGAAGGAATTCCATACGCAACGCTGCCCTTTGGCACATTTCTGTTAAATATTTATACGCCAAAGCCAGCACCTCAAGGCAATACTCCCATTGTACTCTTCTTCCACGGCTGTTGTAATCCAGCTACCAACAGAGATAACGCATTACGGCTTGGACACACTCCGGCAGACCCACATGAATACATGTTTCGCGAGCTGCTGAACAATGGCTACCAGGTCGCGACACTAGATTTCCCGTCAGAGTATCCCATAGTAAATGCCCACGGTGCCGAGGCCGGCAAAGCGGCTGTGCGCTTCTTCCGTGCCAACGCCGCAACCTATAAAATTGATCCCACGCGCATCATCGCCTGGGCATCAAGCGCGGGCGGTTGGATTGCATCAATTATGGGGACAGCAGATAAGAGTGCCGGACTGGATATCGGCCAATATCTGAACTATTCAAGCAGAGTCGAAGGCGTGCTTGACTGGTTCGGCCTTGCCGACCTGCAATATATCACCTCCGACGACGCCCCATTCCTGATCCAGGTAGGCACGCACGACGACCCCATGGTTATATCTATCTCAAAAGCCCTGTTCAACGCACTGATCAAGGCCCACGTTTTCGTGCAGCTACAATGGGTACTCAACGCGGGGCATAAATTTGTCTCCAAAAACGGCTCAACCAACCCCGATTATCAAGGCATCGCCAATACGGCAATAATCTTCTTAAACGCGATGGTGAGGGATAACCCGAATCCACAGCCACAATAAGCAGCCCGTTTCCAGGGCACCCCTCGCGGCTTTCAAGGGTAGGGATTTTGGCAGACCATCGAGGGCCGCGTAGGGGCGGGAGTGGGGTTGGGAGTGGTGGGGGCCCTTGTGGCCGCCCGCGCCCTATTCCATTGACCGAAACGCCCACTCCACCCCTGGGCGGCCACAAGGGCCCCCACTCCACCCATCTCCACCCCCACCCCCTTTCAACAGTAGGTTTTTCATCAAGCGGCCTCCTGAGCGGGACGGGCCGCTTGTTTCTTCTTCGTTGGTTTCTTGGGAACAGGTGGCGACGAAGGCCAGGGTTCAGGAACAAATCGTCCGATGACGAGCCCATCGCCGCGGATCAATGACCCCACAATGATGAGCCAGCCGCGGGCAAAGCAACTGAGCATGCGAGGACGAGACCGTTGCGTAGCGGTACGACGCGCAATATGGGTGGGTGGCAACGCCTCCAATCCACTGATCGGAAGGTGCGCATCCGCCTCGCCTCCCACGCTGAGGACCCACATCGTGGCGACGGCAATGGCTAACCACAATCGCTCGGCACGTGCTGGCTCCACCATTTTGGTCTGATGCCACTGCCACCCACCTCGCTTCGTATCTTTGAACCCCCCTTCGATCCAACTGCGCATGCCATACCACACGACTGTTGCCTGTTCAGGAGCCAAATCGGTAACGACTAACCACACCTCTTCGTAGCCTTCGTCCCAGCGAGCGAGCAAGGTACAGCGCAAGCGACTCTTCGGTTCGCTGAAACACTCCACTTCCCCACACCACGCCCCGTTGACTTCAGCCACAGTTGTCGAGAGGCCACGAAAGCGGGTCTCCGTCAGCGGGCGGAAATTGCCCTGCTGGTTGATGCGCATAAATGGATGCCAGCCCAACGACACGATGTGGCTGTAGAGCCACGGCGCATACAAGCCGCGATCACTGAGGACAATCACTGTCCAGGATACGGGTACCCCTGCTTGCACCTGCGTCAATAACTCTTTCCAGTAGGGTTGCCACGAGCCTTTTTCTTCCGCCGCCACGATTTTCCACGCGACCGGAATGGCACAGCCTCGATACACCACGCTCACGCACAACACCGTAAAGCGTTTCTTGAGTGTGCTTGCATCTATCGCCAAGGCCAAATGGCACTCCTGTGCAGGCCACAAACTCAGCACCCAGGCCAACAAAGGAGCAAAACACATCGTCACATCCAGCTCTTGCCGTTTGGCCCCTTTCTTGTCTTTGGCATCATAGCACCACTCCCGTAAACGTTGCACCAAGCTGCCTTCTGAACACTCCAGTTGCAGAGCTAAGGTCGCACATACGGTGGTGATGCCACACGACTTGGCGAGTACCATTCCGTAACTCCACAATGCGAGAACGGTGGCTTGGGGACGACTCAAGGTTGGAAAGGCCATTGACACGGTTTCTCTCCATTGCGATAATGGTTTCGAGTAAGGCATGACGTTCCTCCTGATACGACGAAAGCTTCGAGATTCTTTCTATCGTACCAGATTGGTTCGTCTTGTCGTTCCTTTCTTTCTCAAAAAACCTACTGTTGAAAGACGGATCGCGCCCCCGACGCAAACGCGCTGCTCGAGTCTTGGTGATGCAGCCTCCGTTGTTGACCGATGGAACACAAGGCTAATGGGTGACTTTATGCGAAAGTTGGTAAATTGGGCGAAACTTCGACCGATTTTAAGGTACCATGTAGGAAATCGGCGTGAAACCTGGGAATCGACCATAGTGTGTGCGGGTGGTAGATAAGCCGAAGACTAAGACAGTTTTGATCTGAAAGAGAGGACGTGACGCCCAAGGATGGGACACTCTGATTACTGTTCTA
>Ga0209701_10001082_pt1 | contig 17041 bp, 10 predicted proteins | sample CZO8metaG_4_FD_188356 | JGI IMG/M metagenome (GOLD analysis project Ga0209701, IMG submission 188356) | Vadose zone soil microbial communities from the Eel River Critical Zone Observatory, Northern California, USA - CZOApr15con2H3.8 metaG... | ecosystem: Environmental > Terrestrial > Soil >... | reverse complement strand
AGCTTTCCTCGCACTGTCCGTCGAGATGCTGTTCCGCATGCGCCGCCTGGCACTCGCCGAGCGCGCGCCGCGCGACGACGCGGTCTCGACCGGATAGAGCCATGCCATGGGACGCGGCGGCATGGCTGATGCTAGGCGGCTCGACGGCGCTGCTGTTCCTCGGCCTGCCGGTGGCGTTCTCGTTCCTGGTGATCAACCTGCTGGGCGCGTGGCTGTTCCTTGGCGGCGAGGCGGGACTGGTCCAGTTTGCCCGCAACTCCGTCGGGTCGGTCGCGAGCTTTTCGCTCACTCCCATCCCGCTCTTCATCCTCATGGGCGAAGTGCTGTTCCACACGGGGCTCGCGGTGAAGGTGATCGACGGCGTGGAGCGCCTGATCCGGCAGGTGCCGGGCCGGCTTGCCGTGGTGGCGGTGGTCGCGGGAACCGTGTTCTCCGCCATTTCCGGTTCGACCATCGCGACCACCGCGATGCTCGGGAGCCTGATGCTGCCGGTCATGCTCGCGCGCGGCTATCACCCGACCATGGCGACCGGGCCTCTGATGGCGATCGGCGCGGTGGACATGCTGATTCCACCCTCGGCGCTGACGGTGCTGCTCGGGAGCCTCTCCGGCATCTCGATTTCGAAACTGCTGATCGGCGGAATCGTGCCGGGCCTGGTGCTGAGTCTCGCCTTCGTCGTATACATCATCGTGCGAGTCAAGCTGAATCCCTCGCTCGCGCCACGCGCGGAATTCAAGGAATACCGCGGCTGGGAAAAGCTGCGGCCGTTCGTCCAGTACGTGGTGCCGCTCGTCTCGATATTCGTGGTGGTGGTCGCCTCGATGTCGGCGGGCTGGGCGACGCCGACCGAGTCGGCTGCCATCGGCGCGCTCTTCACGATGATCCTGGCCGCCGCGTACCGGGCGATCACGCTCGAGAACCTGCTGCAGGCGCTGCGCGGCACGGCGGGGATTTCGGGGATGATCCTCTTCATCATCGTCGGCGCGATGACTTTCTCCCAGATCCTCTCGTTCTCCGGGGCGAGCAACGGCCTGGTCGGGATCATCGCGAAGCTCGGCCTCCCGCCGCTTGCGCTCATCGCGGCGATGATGCTCGTGCTGATATTCCTGGGGCTCTTCGTCGAGCAGGTGAGCATGATGATGATCACCCTGCCGATCTTCATGCCGCTGGTGCAGAATCTGGGCATCGATACCGTGTGGTTCGGCGTGATGTTCCTGATCTGCATGCAGTTGGGCCTTCTGTTGCCGCCGCACGGCCTCCTGCTCATGACCATGAAGGGCGTGTCGCCTCCCCAGGTCACGATGGGTCACATCTTCCGCGCGGTGATCCCCTACATCGTCATGAGCCTGCTCGTATTGGCGCTCGTGTTCTTCGTGCCCGCGGTCGCGGTGTGGCTGCCGAAGGCGCTGATCTAGCCCGGGAATAGACATGGAACGCTCGTTCAGGAAAGAAGTCGAGCTGCTCAAGCTCGGGCAGGGCCAGACCTTCCACGGCGAAGGCATACTCGCCGTGACCAAGGCGCTGCTGCAGTCGGGCGTCTCCTACGTCGGCGGCTACCAGGGCGCGCCGATCTCGCACATGATGGACGTGCTGAACGACGCCCGGGACATCATGGGCGACTTGGGTATCCATATCGAGACGAATGCGTCCGAGGCGGGCGCCGCGGCGATGCTCGGTGCGTCGATCAATTACCCCTTGCGCGGCGCGGTGGCCTGGAAGTCGACAGTGGGCACCAACGTCGCCTCGGATGCCCTTTCAAATCTGTCGTCGGCGGGCGTGCGCGGCGGAGCGCTTATCGTGATCGGCGAGGACTACGGCGAAGGCGCCTCGATCATCCAGGAGCGCAGCCACGCGTTCGCGATGAAATCGCAGATCTGGCTGCTCGATCCGCGTCCCGACCTGCCCACCATCGTGAGGATGGTCGAGAAGGGCTTCGAGCTCTCGGAGGCCTCGAACACGCCGGTGATGCTCGAGCTGCGCATCCGCGCCTGCCACCTGCACGGCTCGTTCGCCACGCGCGACAACCGGGCGGCGGAGTTCTCGCGCAAGAACACGCTGGAAAACCCGGACTTCGACTTCGCCCGCATCCCGCTGCCGCCTGCGACCTACGCCCAGGAAAAGGTGAAGGTCGAGACGCGCTGGCCGGCGGCGGTGAAGTTTATCCGCGAGCACAGGCTGAACGAGGTCTTCGCCGGGTCGATCGCCGAGGTGGGCATCATCACCCAGGGCGGCATGTACAACGCCGCGGTGCGCAGCCTGCAGCAGCTCGGCTTCGCCGACGCCTTCGGCAACTCGAAGATCCCGATCTACGTCCTGAACGTCACCTACCCGCTCGTTCCCGAGGAGGTGAGCGCCTTTTGCGCCGGCAAGCGCGCGGTGCTGATGGTCGAGGAAGGCCAGCCGGCTTACCTCGAGGACGCGCTGCACACGATCCTGCGCAAGGCCGACCTGCAAACCAAAGTCCACGGCAAGGACGTGCTGCCGATGGCGGGCGAATACACCGGCGAGGTCGTGCTCTCGGGCGTCGCAAAATGGCTGGAGGCCGTGGCGCCCCATATAGAAAAGGCGGGCGTAGCTCCCGCCTCCGTGCGCCGGGCCTTCGAGCAGCTGACCGCGCCGAAGAAGCGCGCGGCGGAACTCCTCGGCACGGTGCCCGCCCGGCCGCCGGGATTCTGCATCGGCTGCCCCGAGCGCCCGGTATTCCCCGCGATGAAGCTGATCGAGCGCGAGCAGGGCGCGTTCCACATCTCGGCCGACATCGGCTGCCATACCTTCTCGACGCTGCCGCCGTTCAACATCGGCAACACCGTGCTCGGCTACGGCCTGGGCCTCGCATCGAACGCCGCGATCGACCCGATGTTCTCGCGGCGCACGGTCACGATCATGGGCGACGGCGGCTTCTGGCACAACGGCCTCACCTCCGGCATCGCCAACGCCGTGTTCAACAAGGACGACGGCATCCTCGTCATCATGAAGAACGGCTACACCTCGGCGACCGGCACGCAGAACATCCCCTCCTCGCTGCACCAGACCAAGTGGAAGTCCGGCGACATGAGCATCGAGCGCGCGCTCAAGGGCATCGGCGTGCGATGGCTGAAATCCGTGTACACCTATCGCGTGAGCGAGATGGCGAGTGTTCTGCGCAAAGCGATGGCGAGCCGCTTCCGGGGGCTGAAGGTGATCATCGCCGACGCGGAGTGCCAGCTCGAGCGCCAGCGGCGCGTCCGGCCGCAGATCGCAGCAGCGCTCAATGCGGGAAAGCGAGTGGTACGCACGCGCTTCGGGGTCGACGAGGACGTCTGCAGCGGCGACCATTCCTGCATCCGCCTTTCCGGCTGCCCCTCGCTCACCATCAAAGCTTCGAGCGATCCGCTGAAAGTGGACCCGGTGGCGCACGTCGACAACGACTGCGTCGGTTGCGGCTTGTGCGGCGAGGTCGCCCACGCGGCGGTGCTGTGCCCGTCGTTCTACCGCGCCGACATCGTGCAGAACCCGAACCTCTGGGACCGCCTCATCGCCGGCCTGCGCCGGACCGTGATCGGCTGGATGCAGCCGCGCGAATCGAGGACAGCAACGTGAGCAATCTTCCGGAACGCCCGATCACCATCCTTATCGCGGCGCTCGGCGGCGAAGGCGGCGGCGTGCTTGCCGACTGGATCGTCGCCGCCGCGACCGCGCAGGATTACCCGGTGCAGAGCACGTCAATCCCGGGCGTGGCGCAGCGCACCGGCGCCACCACCTATTACATCGAGATCTATCAGGCGAAAACTTCCGGGCTCGGCGGCAGGCGGCCGGTGATGACTCTGACGCCGGCGCCGGGCCTGGTCGATGTCATGGTGGCCTCGGAGCTGCTCGAAGCGGGACGTGCGATGCAGAACGGCTACGTCACCGAGCGCACCACGCTCGTCGCCTCGACGCACCGCGTCTACACCGTCGCCGAGAAGTTGCATATGGGCGACGGCCGCTTCGACGGCGAGGTCGTGCTCAAGGCGGGGCGCGAGCTCGCGAAGCGCGCCATTCTCTTCGACATGCAGGTCAAAGCGAACGCAGCGGGCACGGTGATCAGCGCAGTGATGTTCGGGGCGCTGGCAGGATCGGGAACGCTGCCGCTCTCGCGCGAGGACTGCGAGGCGTCGATCCGCTCGGGCGGCAAGGGCGCTGACGCGAGCCTCAAGGGATTCGCCGCCGGCTTCGACGCCGCCGCGGGCGGCAAGGCAGCCATGACGCCCGAGGAAAGCAGGCGCTTGCGCAGCTCGCCGGCTGAACGGTTGAGACCGATCTTTCCCGAGGAAACCCACGCCATCCTGCGCGAAGGCGTGGCGCGCTGCGCCGATTTCCAGGGCCGCGAATACGCCAACGTCTATCTCGACCGGATCGAGCCGATCGCGAACCTCGACCGCGCCGCCGACGGCTACAAGCTGACCATCGAGACCGGGCGCTTCCTCGCGCTGTGGATGTGCTACGAGGACGTGATCCGCGTCGCCGACCTGAAGACGCGCAGGAGCCGCTTCGAGCGCGTACGCGAGGAAGTGCGGGCGAAGCCGCACGAGCCGGTGCGCGTTACCGAATTCCTCAAGCCGGGCCTGGACGAACTCGCCGCGCTGCTGCCGCGCTGGCTCGCCCGCCCGCTCAAGGGCCTCGCCGGAATGACCGGACTCGCGAACAAGCTCAACGTCGGCATGCACGTCAAGACGACGAGCGTGAGCGGGTTCCTCATGATGCGCTGCCTCGCGTGGCTGCGGCCGCTCAGGCCCCTCACCTCGCGCTGGCGCGAGGAGCAGGCGCTGATCGGCCGCTGGCTCGCTGCGATCGCGGGCGCGGCAAAGCGCGACGCGGGCCTCGCGCTCGAGATCGCTTTGTGCGGACGTTTGATCAAGGGCTACGGTGAAACGCACAGGCGCGGAAAAGGCAATTTCCTGCGCATTCTCGACACCCTGGTCGAGGGCGATGTGATCGCCGATTCGCAAGCGCGCGCCAAGGCGATCCGCGCCGCTCGTGAAAGCGCTCTCGCCGATCCCGAAGGCCGCACCCTCGAGGGCTCGCTCGCGATCCACGGCATCGCGCCGCTGCCGCCGAAGGCCAAGCCGGTGCGGTTCATGCGCCGCAAACCCGACGGCCGGAAAGCGGCGTGATTCGTTTTTACCGCTAGAATCCACTCGCCATGAACGACCGCCCCCTGGTGTTGAACGATCCGCTAGCCCCGAGCTTCGCGGTCAACCGCGCGACCATGGTGGACCCGGAGATCCTCGAGCTCGAGCGCCGGAGGATTTTCGACGCATGCTGGATCTACGTCGGGCACGAGTCTGAAGTCCGCGCGCCCGGCGACTTCAAGACCCGCTCGGTCTGCGGCCGGCCCGTCATCTTCTCCCGCGACGGCAAAAACGATATCCGCGTCTTCCTCAACACCTGCCGCCACCGCGGCACCATGGTGTGCCGCGAGGCCGAAGGCAACGCAAAGATCTACACCTGCTTCTACCACGGCTGGAGCTACGACCGCGACGGCAGGCTCGACGGCGTCCCAGGCGAGAACGCGTATCCGAAGAGCTTCAAGAAGTCCGATTACGGCCTAGCGGAGCCGCCGCGCGTGGAGAGCTATCGCGGCTTTGTGTTCCTCAACTTCGACCCGGGGGCGATGCCGCTCGACGAATACCTCGCCGGCGCGAAGGAATACATCGACCTGGTGATCGACCAGTCGCCCTCGGGGAACCTGGAGGTGATCCAGGGCACGCAGGAATACGACATCAAGGCGAACTGGAAGCTGCTCGTCGAGAACAGTTTCGACGACTACCACCTGCTCACAACGCACTCCACCTGGCTCGATTACCTGAAGAACGCCGGGGTCAAGATGCAGCGCCCCGACCGGGACCATCTGCTGCCCTCGCACGGGATCGGCAAGCCGCTCGGCAACGGCCACGCCGTGATCGACAACGTGAATTTCCGGGGGCGGCCGGTCGCCAAGTGGATCCCCGTGTACGGCGAGGCGGCGAAGCCCGAGATCGAGCGCATCCGCGCGGAGCTGGTCGCGCGCCTGGGCGAGGCGCGCGCGGCGCGCGTCGCCGACACCAACCGCAACCTCGTGGTGTTCCCGAACCTGGTGCTGAACGACGGTTCGTCGGTCACGGTGCGCACCTTCCATCCGCTTGCTCCCGACCGCATGCGGGTAATTGCCTGGGCGCTCGGGCCGAAGGAGGAGACGCCGACCGCGCGCGCGGTGCGCCTTGACGCCTTTCTCACCTTCTACGGCCCGGGGGGGCTTGCCACGCCCGACGACATCGAGGCGCTCGAGATGGTGCAGGCCGGGATTTCCGCGACCTGCAGAGAGGTGCCCTGGTCGATCATGTCGCGCGGCATGGAAAAGGCGGGCGAGCAGCTCAACTCCGACGAGCTGCACCTGCGCGCGTTCTGGCTGCAGTGGGACAAATTGATGCGCACGGAGCCGCGGGCCTCGGGATGAAGAAGACGGCGACGCGCGGCGCGGCTGCACGGGTCACGCGCGGGGAAATCGAGGATTTCCTCTATCACGAGGCGGCGCTGCTCGACGCATGGCGGCTGGACGAGTGGCTGGGGCTCCTGACCTCCGACGCGCGCTACCTTGTGCCGTCGAACGACCGGCCGGACGCCGACCCGGCAAACACGCTCTTCACCATCGCCGATGACATCGATCGGATTCGCGGCCGGATCACGCGGCTCAAGGACAAGAACGCCCACGCCGAATACCCGCCCTCGCGCACGCGGCGCCTCATCGGCAACGTGCGTATCGTCGAGCGCAACGCGAAAGAGCTGCGCGTCGAGTCGAATTTCGCGATCCACCGTTTCCGGCGCGGCGAGAGCATCCGGGAATACGTCGGGCACTACCGCCATCTGCTGCGGATCGAGAACGGCCGGCTCAAGATCGCCAGGCGCGAGGCGGTGCTCGACGCGATGGAGCTTGGCTCGCTCGGGCTGGTGAGCTTTATCCTGTGACTCGAAGTCGCCGCGGTCCTTAGGCGGTCCCGACCCGAAAGCCGCCGTCGGAAGTCAGCTCGAAGCGCCCGTCCCGGACCGCCCGCAGCCATCGCGCCGTGCGAGTCAGGCCGCCGAAGCAGAAGAAGTGGACGCCTGCGATCGGGGCGCTGCCGCGGCGCGCAATATCTCTCACCACGACTTCCGGCCCGGCTTCCACCAGGAGGCGCGTAATCGCCTGGGGCCGCGCCTTGAGGGCGCGGACCGAATTCCCGACCCCGCAAAGCGCCGCAAACCGCAGCAACCGGGGCAAGCTCGCCGGGCCCGAGAGCCCGACGCGCACGGGAAGCCCGTGTCCTTTCATCCCCGCCGTCCACGACAGCACCGGCTCGGACTCGAAGCAGAACTGCGTCACCACCTGCAGATCGAGACCCGCCCGCCGGGCGAGGCTTTTTTTCGCGGCCAGCGCCGTCTCGAGCGCGGAAGCAGCGATCCTGGGATGACCTTCGGGATAGCCCGCCACGCCGACATGCACGACGCCATGCCGCTGGAACAAGCCGGTCTCGAGCAACGCGAGGCTCGAATCGAACGGTCCGCTCGCCCGGTCGCTGTCGCCGGCGATCACGAGAGCGCAGTCCATGCCCACTTCGCCGACCGCGCGCGCGAGGTATTCGTCGAGCGCCTCGCGGCTGGCGATGCGGCGCGCAGCGATGTGCGGCACCGGCCGAAAGCCGGCGCGCTTGAGGCGCGCGGCGAGCGCCACGGTCCCATGGTAGGTCTGCCCCGGCGGCATACTGATGTAGACGGCCGTCCCCGGTTCCAGAAGGCCCGCACAAGCGTCGATCTCCGCCGGATCACGCGACGAAATTTCGAGCGAAGCCCCGGCAAGCAGCGCCTGAATGCCGCGGCGATCTTCTTCGGGTGACGCGCCGATGATCCGGGAGGCGGCGTTCAGCTCCATGGTCGAGCGCGTTTGCATCCGCGTCAGTCGCGCTTGCGCGAGATGACGTAGGACTCGTCGAAGAACCACAGTCCCCCGTGGCGGTGCAGCACGTCCTGCGTGGCTTCGAGGTAACCCCGGTCTCCCATGACTTCTCCCAGGCGCTGATCCTCGATCTGCGCCACGTACACCGCGGCGTTCCACGCGGCGAGCAGGGTCGAAGTACCGATCGCGTCGCTGATCTCCTCGGGCAGGGTGTGCATTTCATAGCGGAATATCGAGCGGTTATCGGCGTAGGCGTTGAAATTGAGATCGCGGCCGTCGCTCCCGAGCTCGGCGCGGGTCGCCTTCAGCAGCGCGTGACGGTCGGTCTGGAACGGGTTTTCGCCCGGCCAGATGCGCTGCACGATCTCCAGGCCCGGGTCGCGGCCGTGGGAGTGGATCACGATCATCCGCCCGCCCGGCGCGAGGCTTCTTGCAAGCGGCGCCAGAACCTTGGTCGCCTTGAACTCGGCCGTGGCGCGCGCGCGGTACGGCTGAGAGGCGATCACCAGGTCGTAATCGGCGCGGGCGACACCGCGCCGCGGCAGCACCTGGTCGAGCAGGAACTTGTGGTCCTCCCGGTACAGCACCAGCACGACCGGCTTCGCATAGGCGGGGTTGCCGCTCGTTTTGCTCACCGACGCGCGCCAGTGCTCGTTCAGGAACGGCTGCAGCTCGGTGATCTGCTGCTCGAACTCGCTCGAGGTCGCGCCGGTAAGCGCAACCTCTTTCCAGACGAGACTGGTGGCGGCCGTCACCGATTTCGGGGTGAGCCACGGCGCCTCCGAGTAGTAAAGATTGGTCATCACCAGCACCGTCGACGGGTGCTCGAAGAAGCGGTCGGGCATGCGATCCAGGGCAAGCCGCACGTCCTCCAGACTGATCTCCTTGCCGACGATGTAGAAGGGCATCGTCGGATAGCGCTGATGCATCGCGCGCATGACGCGGGCGAGCACCGTCCCGTCTCCCACGCCGGCGTCGAAAAGGCGCACCGCGGGCGGCCGCGGGTGGATGTTCGAGAGCTCCATGCCGACCCGCTGCGCCACCACCCACTTCTCGCTGCAGGTGCTGACGAACAGCAGGTACTTCTGGCGGTTGTCGTAGAAGCGGAAGTTGGTCTTCGACCCGTCCTTCGCCGCGCCCGACGCGGAAATCCGGGTGCCCGGTGGGTCCGTCCCCGCACCAGAGCCGCCGGTCAGGCTGCCGGCCGAAGATCGCAGCCGCACCAGACCGCGGGTCTCGATCGAGCGGTGTTCCGACATGAACCTGCGCACGCGCTCCACGGTTTCCATCGTGACGCGGCCGCCGATGCGCAGCCGGCTCACCAGCTTCCCGTCATTCACCGCGCGGCGCCCGAACGTCGACTCGGCCATGCCGACGCGCCGGCAGTAGTCGGCGATTTCGCTCAACAGTTGGTCCGCCGTCATGTCCTCCTCCTTTTTCCCTCGCGCTGCGCCGTTTTGCGCTATTACAAGGCCGGTCCCTCGCGAGGGTCAACCACAATTTGGCCCACCGCGAAAGTGGGACAAATTGTGGGAAGAATCCCATTGGCGCCAGGTAATTCTCTTATGAGTGAGCGCCCATTCCACTTGATGTACGTTCGAAAGTCTTCACGTGTTTAATGCGTTAACTCATAGAGTTACACGTGAGAACGGAATCATCGGTCGGTCAATCCCCCTCGCTAGGTCAAGGGTTGCCGCAGGCGCCCCGTTGGCGGAGAATCGCCTGTCAAACTCGACTTGAGCTTCCGGAGAAGCCGATGTCCGCCGTGCTGCAAGCCAATGTCGCCGCCGAACGCAAGGTGTTTTACGACAAGATCGACGAGGCCAACGTCACGCCTCTGTGGGAGGTCTTGCACGGCATCATCACCCCTACGCCCAACACACCCTGCAAGCCCTACCTGTGGAAATGGGACCAGGTGTGGCCCTGGATCCAGGAGGCCGGGCGCCTCATCACGGCGAAGGAAGCCGAGCGGCGGGTGCTGGTGCTGGAGAATCCCGGGCTGCGCGGCCGTTCGAGCATCACCCACAGCCTGTACGCCGGATTGCAGCTGATCCTGCCCGGTGAAGTCGCGCCGGCGCATCGGCACTCGCAGTCGGCACTGCGCTTCATCCTGCTCGGCAGCGGCGCCTATACCGCGGTGGACGGCGAAAAGGTGACCATGAGCGTGGGCGATTTCGTCATCACGCCGTCGTGGACCTTCCACGACCACGGCAATCCGTCCGGGGAGCCGATGGTGTGGCTGGACGGCCTGGACGTGCCGCTCGTCGAGCTGCTCGATGCGCAGTTCATGGAAAAAGGGCCGCAGGAAGTCCAGCACACCCGCCGCACCGAAGGCGACAACCTCGCGCAATTCGGCAACGCCATGAAACCGGTGGAATACCGGGCGAAGAGCCGCACCTCGCCGCTTTTCTGGTACCCGTACGAGCGCACCCGCGAAGCGCTAGAGACGATGAGGCACGCCCAGGAGGCGCATCCCTGCTGGAGCTACAAGCTGCAATACACCAATCCCGTGACGGGCGATTGGGCGATGCCGACGATCGGTACCTTCATGCAGCTCCTCCCGAAAGGATTCAAAGGCAGCGAGTATCGTTCGACCGATTCCACCGTGTACGCGGTGGTCGAGGGCAAAGGCCGCTGCCGTGTCGGAGGCGAGGTGCTGGCCTTCGGGGCTAGAGACGCGTTCGTCTGCCCTTCTTGGCTGCCGTACCGGCTCGAAGCCGACGAACAGGCGGTGCTTTTCAGCTTTTCGGACCGCCCGGTGCAACAGGCGCTCGATCTCTGGCGCGAAGCGTTCTGAGCAGCTCCGCGCAGGAAGCCCACACCCGGAGGCGTTTTCCGCCGAAGGCGGGACTGTCGCGCGCCGGGAGCCACGAGATGAACGCCGACAAGACCGACTACGACCTCCTTTACAACCCGCGGCTCGTAGTCAAGGACTATCAGGCGATCTTCGACCGCTGGGAAAAAGACTCGGAACGGGCCCGCGCGCGCCTCGACTGTTATCTGGACGTGCCCTATGGCACGACCGAGGCGGAGAAGCTGGATATCTTCCCTGCGCAGGGGAAAAGCCGCGCGCTCCTCGCGTACATCCACGGGGGGTATTGGCGGTCTCTCGACAAGAAGCGCTTCTCCTTCGTCGCGCCGGCGCTCGTCAAGGCGGGGATCACGGTCGCGGTGCCGAACTACGCTCTCTGCCCCGCGGTGCAAGTCGAGGACATCGTGATGCAGATGGTTCAGGCCTGCGCGTGGCTCTACCGCAACGGCGGGAATTTCGGCGCGCCCGCAGACCGCCTCTACCTCTGCGGGCATTCGGCCGGGGGACATCTCGCAGCGATGATGCTCTGTTGCGAGTGGCCGAAGTACTCGCCGGACCTGCCGAAGAAGGTCGCCTGCGCCGCGCTGTCGATCAGCGGCTTGTACGACCTCACCGAGATCGTCAAGGTGCCCTCGGTGAATTGCGACGTGCGCCTCGACGAGAAATCCGCGCTGAGGGTAAGCCCGGCCTTCCTGCCGCCGGCCACCGACGCCCCGCTCACCACCGCGGTGGGCGGAGAGGAAAACGAGGGATTTCACGTCCAGAACCGACTCATCGGCGAAAGATGGGGCAACGCGCGCCGGGAAGATATTCCCTGTCCGCGGGAAAACCATTTCACCGTGCTCGACCAGCTCTGCGATCCGGAAGGCCGCTTGTTCAAGTCGGTGCTGAAGATGATCGGGCTGTAGAGCGACTGCTCCGGGCACCTAGGGCTAGACGCATGGAACCGAAGCAGCTGCTCATACAGAGCTTCCAGGCCGCCGTCGCCGCCGCCGATCCGCTCGAGATCCTCCCGAGTCATCTTCCCGCCCCGCCATCGGGTAGGACGCTGGTCATCGGCGCGGGCAAGGCCGCCGCTTCGATGGCGCTTGCGGTCGAGCGGCATTGGCCCGCGGGCGCGGCGCTCGAAGGTCTTGTCATCACTCGCCACGGGCACGGACTGCCGACGCGCCGCATCAAGGTGATCGAAGCCGGGCATCCTGTTCCAGACAAGTACGGCGAGTCAGCTGCGAAGGAAATTCTGCAACGGGTCGGACGCCTTGCTCCGGGCGACCTGCTGCTCGCGCTCATCTCCGGCGGCGGCTCAGCGCTGCTCAGCCTGCCGGTGGAAGCCGTCGGCATGGACGCCCTGAAGGCGACGACGAGGGAATTGCTTCGCAGCGGCGCGCCGATCCAGGAAATGAATACCGTGCGAAAGCACCTTTCGGCGATCCAGGGCGGCCGGCTTGCCGCCGCGTCCAAGGCGCCGGTGATCGCGCTCATCATATCGGACGTCACGGGCGACGATCCCACGCACATCGCCTCCGGTCCCTGCGCGCCGGACCCCACGACATACCGCGACGCGCTCGAGGTCCTCGATCGCTACGGCGTCAAGGCGAAGCCCGTGGTCAGGGAACACCTCGAGCGGGGCGCCCACGGCGAAATCCCGGAAACGCCCAAACCCGGAGACGAGATTTTTTCCCGCGTGGAAAACCGCGTGATCGCCACCGCGCAGCAGGCGTTGCGCGCCGCATCGGACTACTTCCGCCTGCACGATATCCCCGCTATGACCCTCGGCGACAGCGTCACCGGCGAAGCATCCGAAGTGGCGAAGGTCTACGGGGCGCTCGCTCGCCAGATCGCGCGATACCGGGAGCCCGCGAGCCCGCCGGTCGCCCTGATCTCCGGGGGAGAATGCACGGTCACCGTGCGCGGCAGCGGCCGCGGCGGCCGCTGCACCGAGTTCCTGCTTTCGCTCGCGATCGATCTCGCGGGCCTGCCGGGCGCTCACGCGATCGCGTGCGACACCGACGGCATCGACGGCTCGGAAGACAACGCCGGCGCGGTGCTCCTGCCCGACTCGCTCGATCGCGCGGCCAGGCTCGGGCTCGACCCGAGAAAACTGCTTGCCGACAACGACGGCTACGGGTTTTTCTCCCGGCTCGAAGACCTCGTCGTAACGGGGCCGACCCGGACCAACGTCAACGATTACCGGGCGATCCTCATCCGTTAAGCGCGCCGCCATGGGGCGCCCCGGGTCATAGCGCCACGCCGTCCGGATTCAGACGACCTCGAGCCCCAGGCCGGGCTGCCCGGCGCCCGGATAAGTGACTGTGCCCGCCGTGATGACCGCTCCCTTGGTGAGCGCATGCGGCTCGCTGCGGTGCCTGTCGATCAGATGCTCGACTTCGACGTCGCGCGACGCCAGCCAGTCCGAGATGAGCCGACGATGGCATCGCGAAGGATGCTGCTCGGCGCACATCAGCGCAAGCCGCGCGCCGCGAGCGCTTTCGATCAGCCCGCAGGCCGCGGTGGTGAATTCGCCGGACCCCATGTGGTCGGCGTAACCGCGGAAGGAACCGTTCCGAAGCGCGAGGTTGGCCGAGTCCGGACGCGGCTTTCGGAACCCGCCCAGCGCCACGCCCTCCCACCGGTAGGCGATCCGGTGTGCGGCGAGCGCCTGCTCCAACGGCCCCCGATTAAACTGCGGATGGCGGCGCGAGCCGAGGTGGGCGCGCACGTCGATCAGCAACTCGATACGGGCGCCCCCGAGTATGGAGGCAAGCTCTTCCGCGGGGCGAGTGCCGTGACCGACGGTCCAGATTTTCAGCTTGCCCATTCACTCCCCGTAAGGCCTTGCTGCCGGGTCCGGTAATTTGACCGGTCAGGACCGGTCGCGGGCGGCCCAATCGACGTGCATTTTGTCACGGAAATAAAAGCCGGGTAATCCTGTACGGGTAAACCCTTCAGGCATTCCCCTAAGGGATTTCGAGGGCGGTCTTGGGAATTCGCCCAATTTCGTGAAAGCCCCGCATGGCCGAATATGGAGCCGCATTAGAGGTCACTGGGGACCGGATATTTAGAGCGACCTAAATCAACAAAACGAGCATGAAATGACTGCCACCGAGTTCAGTAAGGAAGCGAACACCCCGCGCGGCAAGGTCTTCTTCCCTTTCATAGTGCTGGGAATTGGTATCGCACTATCGATACTGCTGCACTTCGTCATCAAGGACAACGTCGAGAGCGAGGCGCAACTGCGATTCGAGCGCCAGGCGAGCGATGCGAAGCACGTGATCGAGGCGCGCATCAAGTCCTACGCCGACGTTCTACACGGACTTGCGGCGTTGTTCAGCACCTCCAATTCCCTCTCCCGCGCGGAATTCCGCCGCTACGTCGCGGCCCTCGACTTGCCGCACCACTATCCGGGATTCCAAGGCCTCAATTACGCCGAATACGTTACCCACGGGGGGAGGGCCCGACTTGAGGCTCGGGTAAGAAGCGACACCAGCCTCGATTCGAAGGGTTACCCCAACTTCACCATCAAGCCCGCCGGAGATCGGCCCGAATATTTTGTCCTGAACTACCTCGAGCCGCTGGCGGGCAATGAATTGGCCTTCGGGCTAGACATCGCCAGCAATCCTCCCGTGGCTGCAGCCTTGGCAGCCGCTCGCGACAACGGGAAACTGACTTCCTCGGGACGTTTGCTCGACGCGGGCCGCAGCCGCGCCGTATTCCTTGCGATGCGGCTGCCGGTATACCGACCGGGTGCGCCTGTCGAGACCGTGGAGCAGCGCCGCGCAGCCTATCTTGGCTCCGTCGGCGCCGGGTTTCGCGTGCGAGAGTTGATCCAGGGTGCGCTGGACAAGTCCCAGCTGCGACACCTGCGGTTCACGCTATACGACGCCGGATCCGCAAGAGACAACACACCTTCGGCCGCCATTCGCGAGGATCGGCTGCTCTTCGATAGCGATGACCTGCTCGACACCTCGCTAAAGGTCTCTAATGCCGGCGATCCGGACGCGTTGTTCGCGACCAGCCTGCCGACGGAAGTGGGCGGGCGGATCTGGGAAGTGCGCTTCACCGCAAAGAAGAGCGCGATCATCGACCGCACGGACGCGTTACTACCGGGCCTGACGCTTGCGGCCGGGTTGATATCGAGCGTATTGCTATTCCTCGTGCTGTATTCGCTCGCGTCCTCGCGCAGCCGCGCGCTTCAAATCGCCAAGGTCATCACCAAGGACCTGCGCGAAAGCGAGGCAAGTCTTGCGCAAGCGCAGCACATGGCGCGCCTCGGCAACTGGTCGCTTGATCTCGCTGACGGGACCATGGAATGGTCGGCGGAGACGTACCGCATCTTCGGGTTCAATCCGGCCTTTCCGCCGCCGCCGTACGAAGATTTCCTGCGGCGTATCCACGCCAAGGACCGGGCCTCGTTCAACGAAGCGTTGCAGGAAGCTCTCCGGGCTTCACAGGACTGCAAGATCGAGCATCGGATTATCCTGAAAGACGGCATCACGCGCTGGGTGCACACCATCGCCCAGCCTGCTCAGCGTGCCCGGCAAGCGGTGGTGCGCGGCACCATCATGGACATCACCGAGTCCAAGCTCGCCGCGCTGCGCCTCCAGGTCGAGCATCGGGTCACGCAATTGGTCGCCTCCACCGAGGACCCCGACCAGGCGATGCCCCAGATCATCGAAACAATTTGCACCGGTTTCGGCTGGGAATGCGGCTCGCACTGGAGCCTCGACAAGGACGGGGCGCTCCTCAGGTGCTCGACGGGCTGGGGCGAAAACTCACCTGCAAATTGGGAATTCCTCGCCCTCACGAAGAAGATGTCCGCCCCGAACGGCGTCGATCTGCCCGGCCGTGCGTGGGCGAATCGCGAGCCGCTCTTCGTCAAGGACGTCGCATCCGAACAGGGGTTCAGCCGGACTACGGCAGCCCAGCAGGCCAGCCTGCACGGTGCGCTTGCGCTTCCCATCATCGCCGGCGGCAGGGTCTTCGGGGTGATCGAGTTATTCAGCGCCGAACCCGTTCAGCCGGACGAAGCCCTCTCGCAGCTGCTGAAATCCCTCAGCGCACAGATCGGGCAGTGCTTCCAGCGCAGGCTCGCGGAGGATCAACTCCGTTTCATAGCCACTCACGATCCGCTGACCGAGCTTCCCAACCGCGCCATGTTCAACGAGCGGCTGCGCCACGCCCTCCATCAGGGCGTGCGTTACAACCGCGGCCTGGCGGTCATGTTCATCGATATCGACCGCTTCAAGGTGGTCAACGACTCTCTCGGACACAGCGCAGGCGACCGCCTGCTGCAGAACTGCGCGAAGCGACTGACCGAATGCCTGCGCGAGAGCGATATCGTCGCTCGCCTCGGCGGGGACGAATTCGTGGTGATGATCGAGAACTTCACCGGACCCAGGGACGCGATCGCCGTCGCGCAAAAGATCCTCCACGACCTCGCGAAGCCGTTCTTCGTGGACGGCCAGGAATTCCTCATGTCGGCGAGCATCGGGATCAGCACCTTCCCGGACGACGGCGCGGACGTGGAGACGCTCGTGAAAAACGCCGACATCGCCATGTACCGCGCCAAGGACCAGGGGCGCAACAACTACCAGTTCTATTCGGCGCAGATGAACAAGCACACCTTCGAGCGCCTGGCGATGGAATCGAGCCTGCGCCGCGCCGTGGAGCGCAACGAATTCCTGCTGCACTACCAGCCCAAGCTCGACCTGCGCACCGGCGCCATCGCGGGCGTGGAAGCGCTGGTGCGCTGGAAGCATCCCGACTGGGGCATGGTCTCTCCGGCACAATTCATCCCGCTCGCGGAGGAAACCGGCCTGATCGTGCAGATCGGGGAATGGGTCCTGAAAACGGCTTGCGAGCAGAGCAGGCAGTGGCGCGACCAGGGCATTCCCGGCGTGCGCGTTGCAGTCAACCTCTCAGCCCGCCAATTCGCGCACAAAAACCTCCTGCGAGACGTCGCCAAGATCATCGCCGAGAGCGGACTGACGCCCGAATCCCTCGAGCTGGAAATCACCGAAAGCATGGTGATGCAGAACGCCGAGCATGCGAGGGAGACCCTGCAAAACCTGAAGGCGATGGGGGTGAGCCTCTCGATCGACGACTTCGGCACCGGCTACTCCTCGCTCGCGTACCTGAAGCGCTTCCCCATCGACTGCGTCAAGATCGACCGCTCCTTCATCAAGGACATTCCCGTCGACGCCGACGACATGGCGATCACCAAGGGCGTGATCGCGCTCGGCCACAGCCTGCGGCTCAAAGTGGTCGCCGAAGGCGTGGAAACGGCCGAACAGCGCGATTTC
>Ga0209701_10001081_pt1 | contig 17042 bp, 13 predicted proteins | sample CZO8metaG_4_FD_188356 | JGI IMG/M metagenome (GOLD analysis project Ga0209701, IMG submission 188356) | Vadose zone soil microbial communities from the Eel River Critical Zone Observatory, Northern California, USA - CZOApr15con2H3.8 metaG... | ecosystem: Environmental > Terrestrial > Soil >... | reverse complement strand
GCGAAGGACAGCCTGTTCGATGTCGTTCGACGCACGGCGAAGATCGCCGGAAAGTAAGCGAAGCCTCAGTAGGAGAGCAGCCCTCAAATGAAGAAAGCAAATCAAATCATCTACGGCTTATTCGGCGTTGGCGCGATTCTGTTTGGAGTCGCGGCGCTGCTGTTTCAGGGAGCGCTGCTTTCTGAGGCGCGGCGCACGTTTCCGACGACGCACGTTTTCAGAGAGGAAGGCGCCGCGGCAATCTTCGTCGGGCTAATGTCTCTCTGGTGCATCTTCAACTACGAACGGAGGGCGTCCGTGCATTATTTTCTGATGGCTTTCGCGTTCCTGATTGCAGCAATTCACTGGTTGATTATTTCGCCGGACATCTGCCCTGGATGAGCCCGTTATACAACAGTGTTCCATTCATCGTGCTGACAATTATGGCAGTCCTCAGCCGGTCACCTGACTCGGTCCGCAAAGCCGGCTTTTAAATACCCATTTAAGGTTGAGCGACAAACTCGCGAATCAGACGCTGCTCTTTCTCGTCTTTGATGCGCGTGAATAGCTTTGCGCCCAGCTTGCTGATTGTTTCCGGTTTGTCGAAGGGGAGTTTGTTGTAAACTTTGCCGTCCGGAAAATGGCAGGGCATGCAGCGTGATTGAAAGATCGGCTTGATCTCTTTGTCGAAGTCAGGCTTCGCTGCGTTTGTAGAAGGAAGAGGCGAGGTCGCAAGCATCGAGGGCGTGACGCTAACCGCGCCACGCTGCGAGCGCCCACACGTGCCGATGCCGAGCGTCAGAATCAACGCCAGAACGAGCACGCCTGTTCGCATGCGGCCATGCTACACCAGAATCGAGCCGGTGGCGATGGTTCATTAGCCGAGATTCGAAACCGATCCGCCCAGCCCTTTGTTATTTCAACTCATTCTTCAGAATGTTCGCCAGCCGAGCGCCGCCGAGGGCAACTCGTTCGTTGGCAATCTTGTGCGCCGCTGCCCGGTAGGCGTCGTTCAACGTGAACGGCCCGGCCCCGAGTCCAATCGGATTGACGTACACGTCATCTTTGGCCAACTGAAAACTTTCATTGACCCAAACCTTCGCGTCGCTAATGGCGGCGAGCGTGGCATCAGCCGGCGCCAGTGCTTTGCCTACGTTGATTGCGGCGAGCGGACTGTCGCTATCGCCCGGAAGTCCGTCCCAAAATGCGTGCAGCTCTTTCGTTGCGCCCTCTCCGGATAGCTTTACAAAGTTGCCGCCGGCGTCGCCATTCTTCTGCGTCTTCCCGTAACGCGCCGTGCAGTGCAGGGGTTGATGGACATCGCCCACGAGGTGGAGCAGCCACACCAGGTCATAGGACTTAAGCGAGTCAGGACGGTTGGAAGCCAACACAGCACGGAAGGCGTTGATTTGGGTCAGTGCATTTGGCACTGGCAACTTGCCCAACTTGGTCCCGTCCTGCGTAAAGGCCATGTCCACAAAATGCCAGTACTTATGTTTCAGGAGATCTTTGTACCCAATGTTCCGTCTGGATTTGGCTCCATCGGGCCGATTGCCGCCTTGCGTACCATCGTCGGAATATTTCGGATCGCTCTTGATTTGATCGGGCCAGGTAGCCGCAATCATAAAAACCATCATTCGCTTATCAGCGTCAGACGCGCTGGAAGGAATCGTCGCCACCCACTTGTCATAGTACGGGTTCAGACGCAAGAGAACGTCTACTCGATCCTTCACTTCCGGCGTTAGTTGTTGATACGCGACGTAAGCTACCGTCATATGGCCCGCGCCAAACCATGCATATGACGGAGCACTAAGGACTGCAATCCAGAAAACAGTCAGCGCAATCACTCGGCATGTTCTAAGCATTTCAGGGGGTCTCCTTCCCGCAAAGTTTCCGTCTCAAAACGGGTTGAATATATTTGCATAACTGTTCTGTGTCAACTGACAAGCCGGTTTAGCATTCTGCGTTGCAACGGTCGAGCCAAGCCGCTTGCATCCTCAAGATCGACGAAACGCTTTGTATGAATTTGGCGTCCCGTACGGGAATCGAACCCGTGTTACCGCCGTGAAAGAGAAGCGACCTATTGTAATCCAATGAAACTTCGCGGCATGGATAGCACTTTACGGCACTTGAAAGACTCACGGGAGCGCTTATTGGACTCTAAATGGACGCGCGGAATCGTGGCGGTGCAACGTCCACTTTCGTCGAGAGGTTGAGTTACCAAGTCACTCGCAACATCACCACACCGTGAGCGGGAACCACTACCGTGTAGTCCGGTCCTTGCGTCTCGATGTCCTGATGCAACCAAAGATCTCGCACGCGTGTCTTGGTAATACCGAGATCTGCCCAGCGCACGGTCATCTTCGCTTCGTCCTTCGCCCGGTTAAAGAGCGCCACGGCCCGGGCTTTGCCCGAGAGAGGTCGCGTCCAGATTTCCTGATCCCCGGACTTCCAGACCTGCTTGCCTTGCTTTCCTTCTCTGTCCTGATCAATCGCAATCACTTCGCGGTTGGTGAGAATCGTAAGGATTGCCGGGCTCATGCTGCGCAGATCGTTCCCAGCTAACAGCGGAGCGGCAAGCATCGCCCAGAGACTCATGTGCGTTTTGTATTCGATTTCGCTCATCGCGCCGTTTCCGATCTCAAGCATATCCGGATCGTTCCAGTGACCCGGCCGGGCCCACGGCGCGAGATCGTTCTGTCCAAAACCGATCCGGGTCATTGAATCCCAGGCGTCGCGTATGTCGCCGGTCGTGCGCCAAAGGTTACCGCCCACGTCGCCGCCCCATCTCCAAACATCCCGCCGACCGTACTGACAGAGGCTGTAAACGATCGGACGTTTTGTCTTGAGCAACGCGTCGCCCATGATTTGATAAAGCGCCGGCATCTCTTCATCGGTGTAGAGCGTGCGGGCGCCACACCAATCGTATTTCAGATAGTCGATCCCCCACGCGGCATAGGTGCGAGCGTCCTGCTGTTCATGGCCGTAGCTGCCTTCATAGCCCGCGCACGTATTTGGTCCCGGCGAAGAATAGATGCCCAGCTTCAATCCCTTCTTGTGCACATAATCGGCGAGTGCTTTCATGTCGGGAAATTTCTTGTTGGTGAGAATGTTGCCTTGCGCGTCTCGGCCAGCTTCCCAAGTGTCATCGATGTTGACGTACAGATAACCTGCTTCCTTCATTCCATTGCTGGCCATCGCATCCGCGATGCTGCGGACCGTGGCGTCGTCAACTCGCGATGCGAATTTATTCCAACTGTTCCAACCCATCGGCGGCGTCCGCGCGAGTCCATTGTCGGGAACCTTGTGTAGCGCCGGCAAAGGGAGTCGCGCGGGCAGCGCGCCTTCGCCCGCCGGCGCGCGCACCGCGATCATTTGCGTGGGATTGTCTTGCGGACGCCGCCGCGTCGAGATGTGCAGTTCGTTGCCGGCCAACTTACCTTCGTATTGAACTTTGCGTTCGCTCTTGCCATCCCTCATCGTTCCGGTGATCGTGAAACCGTCGGCGCCGCCAGTGCTGTCGGTGATGAGATAGTAAAACTGCGTCACGCGGATTGAACCAGTGATGCGTTGACCTTCTTGTTTCAGGTTCAAATACGTCCTCCGGAAAGTGCCGTCGGCATTTGGCGTCCGGACGACCCAATTGCCCGTCAGTTGGTCGTTCGGTTGCTGCGCCGTCGCCAAGGCGACGACGAGACTTGCGACTAAGAATAGAACGCTCGTAAGTCCGACCGGGCTGCGGAAGCGATGAAATTGCGGCCGCATGGTTTCCATTGGTGAATGAGTCCTCCTTCCAAACTGCTTAGCAACGAAAACAAGATCCGGCTTCAATACTCAACGGAGAATCTGAACACCGTCGTGTGCTCGTATCGCTGCGCGCGCTTCAAAAGCGTTGTTGGAAATGAAGGTTGGTTCGGCGAGTCGGGAAAGTGCTGGGTCTCGAAGCAGCAACCTGCGTGTTTTCCGTAAACTCGCCCACCCTTTCCAGTGATGCTGCCATCCAGGAGATTGCCGGAGTAAAATTGCATCCCCGGCTGGGTTGTCAAAACCTCCAGCACTCTTCCGGTCACGGGCTCATAGATCTTTGCCGCCCGCGTTAATCCCTTGCCGTTCCGTATCAAAATGAAATTATGATCATAGCCTCCGGCGAGTTCCAACTGCTCGTAGCTCTGATCGATACGCGCGCCGATCGCGCTCGATCTGGTGAAGTCCATCGGAGTATCGCAGACGCTTCTTAGTTCGCCGGTCGGGATCAATCCTTTGCGAACCGGCGTAAACTGATCGGCGTTGAGCAACAACTCGTGCCCCAAAACGCTTCCATCTCCGGCCAGATTGAAATACGAATGGTTCGTCAAATTCACGACAGTGTCTTTGTCGGTCGCCGAGAAATACTCGATGCGGATCTCGTTGTTCTCCGTCAGAATGTAAACGACTCTCGCCCGTAAATTTCCGGGATAGCCTTCCTCTCCATCTTTGCTCAAGTACTCCAGTTCCAGACCTATACCGTAAGGTCCGTTAATTTCTCTTGCCTCCCAAACTACCTTGTCAAACCCCCGGATTCCTCCGTGGAGATGATTCTCGCCATTGTTTTGCGTCAGAGAATGGACCGCACCATTCAAAGAGAATTTTCCTCCAGCGATCCGGTTGGCGTGACGTCCTATGATTGCGCCAAAGTACCTGGACCTTTTCAGATACCCTTCGAGCGTGTCGTGTCCCAACACGACATCGCTAACATTCCCAATTCGGTCCGGTACTTTGATGGACGTAATGATGCCGCCATAGTTCGTGATCTTCACTTCCATTCCGCGATCATTGCTAAGAGTGAACAGCTCCACTCTCGCGCCGTCCGCGGTTGCGCCGAATCGCTCTTTGCTTAGTTTCACTTTCCGTTTCCTTCTCAAGAGCCGTGCGGTTCCTGAAACGCCATGGTCAAAAACGCCCTCACAAAAAGCTGTTAGATCGACGGCCGCAGCTTTGCCGCTTCGGCTTGGATCGTGGCCGAGATTGATTTTGGGTTGGCAACCGAAGTATCCGCGACTTGAGTCGATTGTCCAGACCGCGTGGGACTGGCATCGGGCGAATCCGGATGGTTACAGCGCCGATTAACTTCCGGCGCGCGCATCGCTTCAAAATTGCTGTCGCCTCACTTTCTTAATATTCGTGTCCGGCAGCGGTTGGCTCTGTTGAATCCCGAAGTCTTCGACATCATTCAGTACGAATGTCGGAGTATCCCCAGCGTGCATGGCCTTGATATGCCGCAAGTCCGCTGCCTTTACGTCTGAAAGAATGAAAGGCGAGCGTGCGTCGTCTTTCAGATAGCTAATTTCGAGATCATTCAACTCGATTCCCCTGACGTGACGAATGAAGAAGCCGTAGGCGGGAATCTCTCCAAACATGGTCGGCTCCGGATAGTCGTTCTCTTTTTCGGGCGGCTCCAGCGCCGCCTGTTGTTTCGTGCCGCCGCCTTTGTAGTAAATGCGGATGTGGGCAAGCGCCAGATCTTCAATGTCGTGCCCGGGTGTTCCACTGATGATCGAGGCGTATTTGGGTTCGGCGTTATAGACGATCACGTTGCTGATCTTCACGCGTCTCAGCGCGCCTACCGGCGGTCCCGCTGGACCGCGCATGCGACTGCCGAGCCGGAGAAAGAAAGGCGAGTTGCTGATGTCGCGCATGGTGATGTTGGTGATCGTGACGTCTTCGAGCAGTCCGCCATCGACTGTCTCCAGAGCGAGACCGCGACAATAATCAAAGACACAATTTGAAATTGTGATGTTTTTGAACCCGCCGTTGGATTCAGTGCCAAACTTTATGCGGCCGGTTGGGCTGAACGTTCCGCTCTGATTTCTAAACTCGCGCTTGAACGTCCCGTCCAGCAGCGTACCTTCGTCATAGCCGCTGACCTGGCAGTTGGTGATCGTGACGTTCTCGGTCGCGCGCGCGTAGCCAAGGGCGAAAGAACTTTTCGGACAAATGCCATCATCGAAGGGCGAGTTAACGGTGCAATTTGAAACGCGCACGTTGCGACACGCGTCGATGTCAATGCCGTCGCGGTTCGTGTCGATCTTCAAGTTATCGATCGTGAGGTTGTCGACGCCAGTTGCGAGAATTGCGAAGTGGCCGCCATGCAGGATCGTAACATCACGAATGATGACGTTGCGACACAGCTTGAGACTGATCGATTTGTTTCCCCATCCTGCCTCAACAGCGTCGCGTGGATTGGGATAGCCGAACGGCGTCTTTGGTTCGCGGGCGCGCGCACTGTTCAAGGCATCGTTCTGTTGTTGAGTGCGCGATTGCGAACCGCTTCGAACCAGACCCTTGCCCCAAATCATTCCCGGGCCGAGGATGGAGACATTTGAGAGGTTCTCGCCCCAAATCAAGCTGTTATGCCAGTGACTGTGCCCGAAGTCCTGGTACTTTTCCCACTCATTTGGCTCCGGCGAATCGTACTTCACGCCGTCCGACGGGCTCGCGGCAATGATCGTGGCACCTTGATCGAGATACAACGTGATGTTGCTTTTGAGATGAATCGAAACCGAAAGGTAATTGCCGGCAGGGATGCGCACCGTTCCACCACCGGCCGCGGCGGCCGCGTCAATCGCTTTGTTGATGGCCGGAGTGTCGAGCGTCTTACCATCACCCTTGGCGCCGAACGATTTCACGTTGTAGACACCGGCGTCATCAGGCAGCGAAAGGGAAGCCGGCCTGCTCTTCGAAATGAAGATTGCCGAGTGAGCAACCGGCAGCAGGGAGCCCGCAATCACAAATACGGCAGAAACAACCCAAAGCTTCTTCAGCTTCATTGAGATCTCCAATCAGAGTTTTCCGCTAACTGCCCGCCGAGTCTGAAATCTATTTAGGCGCGGGAAGGATCTCAAACTGACCATTCAGCCTAATGTCTTCAGAGCCTGATCCGATCATTACTTTGAATTTTCCCGGCTCGACGACAAACCGCATCTGTTGGTTCCACAGCGACAGGTCTTCGGGTTTCAAAGTAAAGGTTATGGTTTTTGTTTCGCCGGCTTTCAGATGGACCCTTTCAAAGCCTCGCAAATTCTTTTCGTAAGTCGTGACGCTCGTCACCAGTTGATGGGTGTAAAGCTGCACCACTTCATCGCCGTCGCGTGAACCCGAGTTCTTCACGTCGAGAGATACCTGGACTTGTCCTTGAGCACGTTGCTGCGCCGGAGTGATTCTCAAATTACTGTAGGAGAACGTCGTGTAACTCAGGCCGTGGCCGAAAAAGTAGAGCGCGCCGTTGACCCGGGTCTTCTCGCCTTCCCACTGCGCGTTAGGTTTGGTTGGAAAGTTATAAGGAATCTGCCCGACGGTTTTGGGGAAGGTAACGGTCAGTTTTCCACCCGGGTTGTAGTCGCCGAAGAGCACGTCGGCGATCGCTGTGCCGCCCTGGGCGCCGGGAAACCACGCTTCAAGAATTCCCGGAACGTATTTATTTATCCAATTGATGCTCATCGGGCGGCCATTCAGCAAAACGACGACAACTGGCTTGCCGACCGCGTAGACGGCCTGGACCAAATCAAGTTGTCGACCGGGCAAATCGAGACTGGTGCGCGATGCGGTTTCGCCGACTGTGTTGGGCGAATCTCCCAACACAACAACTGCGACATCCGAGTTCGTGGTCGCCTCGACGGCTTTGGCAATTTCATCTTTCTCTTTTTGAGTCAGCGGCTCCGGCAAAACTTCAGTCTCTGGCCAGTGTTCGTTGGTCACCTCACAGCCTCTGGCGTAATTCACTTTCACTCGATCGCCCAACTTGTTCTTAAGCCCTTGCAGCACCGTTACTCCTTTGACGCCGTTCGGTCCATAGCGATACCGCGTCAGGTTGTCATCGTCGGCGTTTGGACCGATGACCGCGATGGAATGAATATCCTTGCTGAGCGGCAAAGCGTTGTGATCGTTCTTGAGCAGCACGATACTTTCACGCGCAGCGCGTAAGGCGACTTGCTGATGTTCCGGTGAGTTCACGATCTTCTCAGCATAAGCTGCGTCTTCAACATAAGGGTGATCGAAGATGCCCAACAGGAACTTGACGCGCAGCACATCGCGCACCCGGTCGTCGAGCGTCTTCATCGACACCTTTCCTTCTTTGACCAGTTCGCGCAGCGGGAGAATGAAATCATCCGGCGGGGTGAAATTCGTCTTCACATTGAGTCCGGCTTCGATCGATTGACGCACGGCGTCCTTCATGTCGGTTGCGACGCCGTGTTTGTTGTAGAGATATTCAACCGCGGCGCTGTCAGAAACGACGTAGCCGCGAAATCCGAATTCGTTTCTCAGTCGTTCGGTCAGCCAGTAATGGCTGCCCGTAACGGGAACGCCATCATAGTCGTTGTACGAACTCATCACGCCGAGCAATCCGGCTTCCTTAATCGCGGCCTTGAAGGGCGGCAGAAAGATATTTTCAACTTCATGGGGCGTGGCCTGCGGGTCGGTGCGGGCTTGTCCTTCGCGGGCGCCTTTGGCGATGCTGTAAATCGCAAAGTGCTTGGCAGTTGAAGCGACCCGATAATTCTTTTGCATCGCCTTTACCATCGCGACGCCGAGCCGCGACCCGAGGTAAGGATCTTCGCCGTAAGTGTCTTCGATCCGCCCCCAACGCTGGTCGCGCGAAACATCCAGGGTCGGCGCGTAAACGTTCGTGTAACCCAACGCGCGCGCTTCCTGAGCTTCAACCGTTCCGATCTCGGTGATGAGTTCTTTGTCCCAGGTATGGCCTTGACCCAACTGAGAAGGAAAGCTGGTGGCGGTATATGCAGCGACGCCACGCAAACCTTCCTGCGTGAAGTCAACCGGAACGCCCAGACGAGTGTCTTCAATGAAGAATCGCTGGACTTCGTTCATGGCCCAGACGTGTTTCTTGATGTCCGTCGCATAGACGCTCTTGCCGTTTGGGCCAATACCGTTCAAGTGCTCGTCGATGTTGGCGATGCCGTCTTTCCAAATTCGATTCTTCCATTCAGGCGTCGGCAGTTCGTCCTTCAACGGGGGCTCCGCTCCGGTCCTGCCCCGTCCGACGCCGTACAACGTCGCGGTCTGGCAGGTCTTCTCTTCCAGAGTCATTTGTGAAAGCAAGTCGTCGATGCGTTTTTCGATCGGGGCGTTCGGATTTTCGTAAACGTCCATCCTTCCGTTCTTATTCAGATCGATCCAGCCGTTGTGATAGATGTTCTTGCTGCGATTGGCATCCTGGCCGAGACGAGTTCCTTCTAAAGTTGGCAGCGAAAAACTCCAGCCCGCCGTCATCAAGATGAACCAAGCCACAGGTTGAAACATTTTCATTCGCGCGTCGTCTTCTCTTTCTGTACTAGTCTGAGCGAGCCAAGCCAGCGGATAGTAGCCGTTACCGGTAACGAGCGTCAATAGTCTATTCGACCCGGGGACTGGATTTCTCGAAGCCGAGTTATTTGTCAGGCCCCATTCGCGCCGCGCCCCTTGTCGCCATAGCCGAGTTCCGCGCCACCCGAGATAAAGTGATCGACGCCGGTCGTGAAGGTTGCTTCAGCGGCAATGAAGAGGCAGAGCCTGCCAACTTCTTCAATCGTTCCCATTCGCGAGAGCAATTGCGCTGCCTCGCCCTGCGCTCGGCATTGATCCGGGTCCGGCGCCGAATCGATCGCTTCCTGCCACAAAGGCGTGTAGACGTTGCCGGGCGAAATTGAATTCACGCGCACGCCGTGTCGCGCTTCGTCAATCGCGAGCGACTTGGTCAGCGCCGTGACCGCGCCTTTGGTAGCCACATACGTGCTCGCGTGCAATTGCCCGATGCTGCCAACCAGGCTCGACATGTTGATGATGTTGCCTCGCGTTTGGCGGAGGTGAGGAAGAGCAAACTTGCAGGCGGCAAAGATGCTAATTAAATTCAACTCCAGGAGGTCGCGAAAATCCTGAATTGAAAAATCGTCGATCGGCTGGTGCGGTGGATGCCAGCCCGCATTGTTGACCAAACAATCGAGACGTCCGTAACGCGCAATGGTAGTTTCGATCAGCTTCTGAATCTCTTCGATTTGTGAAACGTCGCAACGAATGAAGCAGGCTTCGCCCGGTCCACGTGCATTCACTTCGGCGGCCAGCGCAGTACCATTGCCTTCGCCTCTCGCACAAAAAACTACCTTCGCTCCGGCGGCGGCGAATGCGCGCACGCAGCCTTCGCCTATGCCACGGCTGCCACCGGTGATGATGACGACTTTGTTGGCGTAGCTCATTTAACCAGGCCGTTCAGTGTCAAAAAACAAGGCGGCGAGTGAACAATGTTACCCACCGCCTCGTCGCGCTTGGCTTGAACACTTCAGGTCGCAGCTCACCCTTGCGCTTCGAATCTTACAAGGCGAAGCTGCCATAGAAGGCGCTGTTTTCGCCCGACCTTTCCCAATGATCGCTGAGGCTGTCGCCGGCGTAAAGCGCGTCGCGCGTATATCCTACTTTCCGATTGCCGAGCGGCACCAGCGGCGAATACCAGACCAGGTTCGGCATCTTGCAACAGAGATCGTTGGGCATCGCTTCGACATTGATTGAGGCCAGCCGGCCCGCGCTGACCGTGTAGCTCCCACCCGTGTGATCAAAACTTATGGGAGCGAGGTCGACAGCAACTATCTTGCCAAGCGAACCAACATACTTGGTCTTGAGTAAGTCCAACATCGCTACAGCTTGTGAATGTGAAGCGCTGCGATCGATAACGATCTCGGAACGCCGAGCGGCGTCGTTGTCCGAAAGGTTCACTTCGGAAGTGACGATGGCCATGGCGCGAACTCCGACAAGATCGACCTCATTCCACTTGCCTGACGTGATATCCCATGCCATTAGCGCGTCGCGCCCAGTAGTCGTAACTTCACCGTTGTAGTGACAGGCCCCGGCGAAAACGCTCGCCGTTCGTACTTCGACGTAGTCGCCGCGAACGCTTACGCTTTCAGCGCTTGAACCAAACACCAGAGCGCCCATCAGACCGAAAACCGCCAAGGCTGCAAACCAAAATCTTCGCATCTTCCTTACCTCCGTCAAATCAAAACGGCCGATCATGAATTACCGAGAGCTGAGCTGTAGCACGGGCGTCCCGGCACGCAACGTTCGGGATCAACCATCGCGCCGTCGGGTCCTATTACTTGTTGAGTCTCCCGGCACCAGCAATGGTTGCTCGCATCAAGATAATCTTCCGCCTTTGTGGCCATCGCTGCAAGCATAAAGAATTTCTTGGAACGAAGCGAACCGCAAAACGGACTCTGAATTGGCGCCGCAGCGTCCGAGTTTGAGGCGGTTTCGCCCAGATCAATTCGCTCGTTTGCCATTGCAGTCCCTCCCTCACTCGCGAAAGGAAAAAGATCACTCAAGCTTTACCATTTACCGCTTGCGCCAAAGCCCGACGAACCAGAGTTTGCGTCAGAGGCACTTTGTACGCGTTCTTTGCCAAAGGCTGCGCGCCGTCGAGCGCGAGTCTCGCGACCTCGGTCAGTATATTGGCAGACAGACTCTTGCCGGCCAGGAACTTTTCTGCCTGGGTTGCTCGCCAGGGTATCGGCGCCACTCCTCCCAGCACCAGTCGCGCCTGCTTAATCGTCTTGTTGGGTTGCAGCTCAACGGCCGCAGCCACCGAGGCGAGCGCGAAATCCAGAGAGTCTCGCTCCTTGAACTTCAAGTAAGTCGAGCGCGCCGCGAAGCCGGAAGCGGGCACTCGAATCTCAGTGATGATCTCGTCGTTCTTGAGAACATTCTCGCGCCGGATGTTGCCTTCTGACGGGAGCGTAAAAAACTTTTCGAGCTGAATCACTCGCCTCCCTGCCGCGCCGGTGACTGAGACGCTCGCGCCCAACGCCACCAACATCGGCGCGAGATCGGAAGGATGAACAATATACGACGGACCGCCGCCGAGAATAGCGTTGTACTTGTTCTCGCCCGTGGCGGCAAAGCATTCTGAACCGCCCTTCTTCAGACAGACAGCTTCCTCAAGGCGGTAGTACCAGCAACGCGGGCGTTGACAAAGATTGCCGCCCACCGTGCCAAGATTTCGAATTTGCGGCGTGGCGATCGAGTGCGCCGCTTCGGCCAGCCCGGGAAAACTCGTGCGTACTGCTGGATGAGTTTCCAGCTGGCTCAAAGTAACCAGAGCGCCGATGGTCAAACCTTTCTTTCCGTCGCCGTCGATCCGGTCCAGCCCGCGAATGCTTTTGAGATTGACGATCTGCGTCGGCCGAGTGAGGTAATCCTTCATTGTTGTCAGGATGTCCTGCCCGCCGGCGATCGGTCGCGGCGCTTCATCCATGTCATGGGAAGCGCTGGTTGTGGAGAGCAACTGCACGGCTTCGCCGACGCTGCCGGCATTGATCCACTCGAATGCCTTCATGCAGTTTTCCTCCCATTCAGACCCATCAGGATCTTGTCCGGTGTGATCGGCAACTCACGCACGCGCAAGCCGCAAGCGCTGAAGACAGCGTTCGCCAGCGCACCCAGAGCGGGAATGATGCAAGCTTCAGCAATGCCGATGACGACTTCGCGTTTGTCTTCGTCGTCAATGATCGGAATCATCTCGGGCATTTCCAGAGAGCCCGGCAACTTGTAATCGCCGAATCCCGGATTGAGTTGCATTCCAAGTTTCGCGTCAACGACGCGGCCTTCCCAGAAAGCCATCCCCAGCGATTGAATCATGCCGCCGTTAATCTGGCTTTCCATCGTCAGACGATTGAGAGGCAAACCGCCGTCCTGCACCTGGACCATTTTGATGGGGCGCACCTTGCCGGTTTCGACGTCCACCTCGACTTCGGCGAAGCAGACACCGTGCACGCCTCGGCCCTGAAGATCGGAGCGCCATTCGCCGTGCGCGGTGACGCCGGCCGCCGGCAGCGCCGCGCACGCTTGTTTCCAGGCGAGCGATTTCGTGCCGGCACTTACTTTGCCGCCGGCAAACACGATCTCCTCCGGCTTTGCGTCTCCGAGTATCGGAGAAATCTTTTCGGCCACTGCCAGACGGGTTTTGATCGCTGCGTCTTTCACCGACGGAGACAACGAGGCTGCCGTGGTGCTTCCTCCGGAAGGGTTAGCAGATCCCAATTTTGAATTACCAATCTGCTCGACGACGTTTCCGATTTGTAGTCCCAGTTCTTCGGCGACAATCGCGCGCGTGAAAGTACGCGTGCCGGTGCCCAGGTCCTGAGTGCCTACCGCGACCAAAACGGAACCATCACGCGAGACAGTCACATCAACTTTGCATTGATTGTTGCCACCGCCTCCCCACGTTCCCACCGCGCAGCCGATGCCACGCTTGAGCGGCCCTGCATTTCCACCGGGCGTGGGATTTCGTTTTTCCCAACCGATCTCGCGCGCGCCGCGATCCAACTGCCGGTGATAGACCTGGTCGCGCAAGTTCTTCTTGCGAAAAGCAACCGGATCCATTCCGATCTTGTACGCCAGTTCATCCATCAATGAATCCATCGCGAATGACGCCTGCGGATGGCCGGGCGCGCGCATGGCGATCGACGAGTCTTCGTTGGTGTGCAGAGCAAATACTTCGCGATAAGATTCGTCCGCGTGATACACATAAGGCTGGCCGGCCTGCGAACCTCCACCCAGACCACCGAGCCGATATTGCGTCGCTTGCAACGCCACCAGGGTGCCGTCTTTCTTTACGCCCGCTTTCAATTTTTGCCAGGAGCCGGAACGGTTTCCAGCCATTACGAACTCGTCATGGCGCGTGAGCATAAGCTTCACCGGTGCTTTGGTTTGTTTGGAGAGTTTGCAGGCGAGCATTCCTTCGATCCCGATTCCGAATTTTGAACCAAAGCCGCCGCCCATGTGTTGCACGGTCGCCGTAACTGCACTCTCTGGCAGACTGAGGGCGTCGGCAGCGTCCTTTGGAATCGTGAACGTTCCCTGCGTCGTGGCGTAAACGGTTGCCGAGTCGCCGCCGCTGTAATCAACAACCATTCCATGGGTTTCCAAACAAGCGTGATGTATTCGCGGCGTTCGGTATTCCGCTTCGACTATCGCGTCGCAGACTTTGAATGCCGCCGCGACTTTCTCCGGGTCTCCACGTTTATCTTTCTGCTGAAGGTTGCTCTCTTCATCCACCACCTTCGGCGCATCAGGCCGAATAGAGTCATCGGCGCGCACCACGTGCGGCAAGACTTCAAACTCGACTACGATCGCGCGGGTAGCGTCCTCGGCGATCTCGGGAGTCGTGGCGGCTACTGCTGCAATTGGTGATCCCGCGAAGCGAAATTCTTTCAGCGGCGTTTGAATGATCGCCTTCACGCCGGCGATTTTTGCGGCGGCGGACGAGTCGAACTTCGTCAGGCGAGCGTGCGCGTGCGGGCAGCGGCGGATTCGGCCATAGAGCATGTTGGGCAAGCGCACGTCGTAGGTGTACCGCGCACTCCCCGTCACCTTCAGCGGCCCATCGACTCGAGTCAGGCGATGGTTGAGAAGCATGTGCTTGTCATTCGGGCCCCAACCTGGTCCGGCATCTTCGTCGACTTCGATCTCAACCATCGTCTCGACGCCGTTGACGACCCTGGGAACTTTGATTTTCTTTTTTTTCTTTGGCGGCGCTGGTTGCTGCATTGTTTCTCTCCACATAAAGCTCGTTACTTCGCCTCGTCAAACTCAAGTCATTACTTCAGCTATTACCAGTTGCGTTCTTGGCCGCTGCGAGTGCCGCTTCAAACACTCTCGGATAGGTGCCGCAGCGGCAGAAATTTCCCTTGCACGCCTCGCGAACTTCAGTCAGCGTAGGATTAGAATTCTTTTTCAGAAGAGCGGATATCGTGGTCACAAATCCCGGCGTGCAAAAGCCGCACATCAAAGCGTCCTTATCTACGAAAGCGCCTTGCACCGCATTCAGTTTCTCCAGAGAGCCAAGCCCTTCGACTGTGGTGATCTGTTTGCGCACGGCATCGACTGCGAGTACCAGACATGAATAGGCCGGCTTGCCGTCGAGCAAAACTGTGCAGGCGCCGCAGGTTCCCATATCGCAGACGAGTTTCGGACCGGTGACTGCGGGATCGAGGTGATTGCGCAAGGTATTCAGGAGCGTCGTGCGAGGTTCAACCTGAACCGTCCTCTTCTGGCCGTTTATCTCCAGCACTAAAGGAACCGTGCCCGAAAGAACGCGAGAGTTCTGTGGCTGCTCGTCATTCTCTTTAGTTCCTGCTTCGACCCAAAGTTTGTCGGCTACCGCAGCGCCCGCACCGGCAATACCTACCCCTTTGAGAAAACTGCGCCGGCTAGGATCGTATGGACGAGTTCTCTTGTCCGTGGATTCCCGAGACTTTTTCATTTGACTCCTCCGCCTGTGTCTCGCGTCTTAACGGGGACCCTTTCCCCACAGAATCTAATTGGTTGACAGCGTCGTCAGCAACAAATAGAATCCCGTGCTCGTTACCGGTAACGATTATTTCTTGGCGACAACTTTACAACGTTCGCCGGAGTTGAGCAAGAGTTTCGCGTTGTTTGAGGTGTCTCAATTTGTCTTCCTTCGCGCCTTTAGTCTTGCTTTGCGCCTTTGCGTGAACCTGGCTGTCTGGCAAAGATATATTTCGCGCAAAGGTGCGGAATAGGTCGGAAGGCGCAGGCATGAATCGAGACACTACCAGCGGTTTCGGCGGAGCAATTTGTGGTAACCGTCGTTCACCATGTTGCTGTTTGGAGCACCTTATTAATTCATGAGTAATGAGTTGAAAAGACTTGGAGTCGTCGTGCTAACTGTCGCCGCGCTGTGTGCAATTCCCCTGGAGGCGGATGGACAAAAAGTAGAAGCCGATCTCGGCGCGCGAGTTTTTCTGCTTGATGCGAAGCAGTTGCAACTAACTCGACAACGGATTCAAGCCGGCGATAAGAACGTCGCGCCGGCATGGGCGCAGCTCGAACGCGAAGCGCGGAAGGCGCTTTCAGCTGGTCCAACTTCCGTTATCAGCAAAGAGACTGTGCCGCCCAGTGGAGATAAACACGATTACATGAGCCAGGCGCCGTACTTCTGGCCCGACCCAAAATCTCCCAATGGCTTGCCCTACATTCGCCGCGACGGCGAGCGCAATCCGGAAATCAACAAGATCACCGATCATCGCAGCCTGGATCAGTTAGAGTCATCAGTCGAAACGCTCGCGCTCGCATATTACTTCAAGGGTGATGAGGCTTACGCCGTCAAAGCGACACAATTGCTGGGCGTATTCTTTCTCGATCCCGCGACGCGCATGAATCCAAACCTGCAATACGCGCAGTTTATTCCGGGCGTAAACACGGGCCGAGGTAAGCTCGCCGCCGACAATATCCGCAAGACTCTCGATACTTACCCGCGCACAAAGGACGGTGGTTTCTGGCATGCGAACACGACGAGCCGGCAATGGCAGTTGTGGGCTGACGGAGTCTTCATGTCGCTGCCGTTTCTCGCGCGCTACGGAAAAATGTTTGCGGACAGCACCTATGCGAATAATGAAGTGACCAAGCAGATCCTAATCTATTACAAGCACTTGAATGATCCAGCAACAGGTTTGCTATGGCATGCCTACGACGAAAGCGGCGCGCAGCCCTGGGCCGATCCCGTAACGCATCAATCCGGATTTCACTGGTGTCGCGCGATTGGCTGGTTCGGGATGACGCTGATTCAGCTTCTGGAACTCCTGCCTAAGAATCATCCGAAGCGAGCCGAGTTGATCGCCATCGTCCAACAGCTCGCCAAAGCTTTCGAAAAGTATCAGGACCAAAAGACCGGCCTCTGGTATCAGGTCGTGGACAAGGGCAGTGTCGAAGGCAACTGGCTGGAAACTTCGAGCTCGAGCATGTACAGCTACATGATGTGGATGGGCGCAAAGCGTGGGTATCTTTCAAAGCACTACGCCGACGTGGCGCTCAAGGGTTATCGCGGCGTGCTGACAAAACTTTCAATGGGCGCAGATGGTCTGACTAATCTCATCGATATTTGCGAAGGCACGAATGTCAGCGACCTGGCTTACTATTTCGCGCGCAAACGGAACCAAAATGATTTCCACGGGCTCGGCGCGTTCTTGATCATGAACGAAGAGTTGGGCGCCGCGAGCGTGAATTACAAGCCGAAGGAATTG
>Ga0209701_10001078_pt1 | contig 17047 bp, 17 predicted proteins | sample CZO8metaG_4_FD_188356 | JGI IMG/M metagenome (GOLD analysis project Ga0209701, IMG submission 188356) | Vadose zone soil microbial communities from the Eel River Critical Zone Observatory, Northern California, USA - CZOApr15con2H3.8 metaG... | ecosystem: Environmental > Terrestrial > Soil >... | reverse complement strand
ATTGCACCGGCGATCGCCACCGCGGTTGCGCCATCGAGGGCGAAGATCTTCTGGACCACTTTGGATCCGACGAAGAATCCCTTCGAGGCGCGCTTATCTGCCGCGAGGACGACGCCGTCCTTGCTTCGTATTCCGACCGTTGTGGTCATTGTCGAACCTCAGGATCTCTAAGGCGGCGGTTGAGTATGTTGACTCGAGATCGACCGGGTCGGTCACAAAATGCACGCGCTCTGACGCGGGAATACCGAGGCTCGCGTTCCCACGGGCCGTATGGCCATCCCGAGCAATCAGCCGCTCAATCCCGCATAGCTCGTTCCCGAGACCTCGCGGACAATGTGTTGGAACAGCTGGTGGCCCAATCGGGCCGCGTCGTCGAGTCGGTCCGGCGAAAGGACCTTCGCAATCACGACGAGATGGCCAGGCCGAATCAGCGTTTCCAGGCGGATCGAATCGTCCTCGAGAGCCCATGCGAGTCGCACCCCGTCGGCGGATTCCGACAGACCGTACCATCGGAGGGGCCCAATCCAGCTGCCATGCACGGCCTGAACGAGAGCCCGCAAGTCCAGATCCGCGGGCAGGTAGGTCTGCAGGATCGTTACACCATGCTCCTCCGACCGGAGCCCGGCGGGGCTGAACACGCTAAGTGCCCTCGGAGTGACGCGATATCCGAGGTCGGTCCGTTCCACGAGGTTATCGTCCGCGAGACGATGGAGCGCCCGCGACAACTGTTCGGGATGGATGCCGAGCCGGCGCCGAAGACCTTGGAAGGCGACTCGAGATGCAGGGTCTTGGGACAAGAACTCCAGGACCTCGCGGTCGTGCTCCCTCAGGTCGAGGGGGTCAGGCTCGATGCGAGGTTCACTGCCCTCAGGTACCATCGACGGGCGCCCAGGACGTCGGAAACGGATAAATCTGCGTCAGCCAGAATCCGAGTGGAGAAAAGTGGCGGGCGCCGGCCGCTCGGCACCTCTCAGGCCGCCAACGCGCCCTTCCGAACGATCGGATGACCATCGATGGTGATCGTCGCGCCCGTGAGGCTCGCGCCCAGGTAGAAGTCCGTCTTGTTTTTCCCGCCGGGGACCTCGTCGTTTGCGCCGACCGCGACGTACACGCTTCCCGCGACGATCGCGTCCTGGAGAAACCCCGACCGGGCCTTCGGATTCAAGCCAATGTCGAGGTACCCGAGGAGGTCTTTCGGCCCCTTCGCCTCGTCCCAGTCGGATCGAATGATATCTTCGTTTTCGGAGGCGGAGAACTTCACCATGCGGCCCCCGTCGAACGCGACCCGGACATCGCGGATCCATCGTCCGAGCCATGCGATCGGCCGATCGAAGACGATTGTACCATCTCCAGACTTCTCGTCCGGGACGACAAACGCCTCGCCCGCGGGGAGGTTCGCCATGTTCTCTCCGGCGTCGAGATCCTCCTTCGTGATGATGCCGTCTTCGATCCCGGCAGGCCTTCCGACGAGATCGCAAGAGAATCGGGTTCCATTGGGATGGGTGATCTCGAGGCGGTCCTTCTTCGCGAGGGCGCGCGTCACCTTCCGCCCGACGCGGACGATTTGCTGACCGTCCACCGAGCTCGCTTCGAGCACCATCGCTCTCCAAGCCTGGAGGTCGAAGCCATAGGCCCGCGCCCTCGGTTCGGTCACGTACCCGAGGCCGAGCCGGGCCCCGCGGAGTCGGTTCCGCTTGGCGCGGCGATACCACTCGTCGTTGTAGGCGGTCGCCGCGCTGTATTTCTTCCCTGCCTCCCGGATCTTCGTGATGTCGGCGGGACCCGGAATGAAGACGTAGCCATCGGCCTCCGTCATCGCTTTCCATTCGTGACTCCCGACCTGTCCGAGCTTCGATTCCGGAAGGGTCTTGATGGACTTCCAGTACGTATCCTCGTCCTCGAAGAGGAGCATGGGTCGCGCCCCGGCAGCGCGGACCTGGTACACGATCTCCGAAGCAATCGGAAGCCCGTGGTTCCATGTCTCGACGATCACGTTCTCCTTCGGCTGAATGTGCAAGGTCCTTCGAATGACGTTCTTCGCCAAGGCTTCGTATTCGGACATGGTCGTCGCCCCGGGGTCCGCGAAGCCGCCGTTCGGATAAATACATGCCCTCGCGCGCGAGCGAAGGGCGTTCGAGCGACTCATTGGCTCCGCAGTCGTCCCTTGCTGAACCGCCTGAGGTTCCAGGCGACGCCTTGACGTGATCGTCAGCGCGGGGTCATCCGGGTGACGTCCCCAGGCGCGATGATCTCATCTTGCAGACTGTCGACCTGGAGGGTGGAATGAGTGATGCGAAATCGTTCGCGCAAGATTCGCTGGACCGAGTCGACAACCTGGGCCGCCTCCTGGACGGTCTTGCTCCCGGCGACGGACAGGTGCCCAATCAGGATCACGAGGTCGGACGTGACCGTCCAGACATGAAGGTCATGGACCCCGCGCACGCCGGGGACGGACAGGATGGCCTCCGCGATCTCCCGGGGCCGGAGGTCTGCCGGCGAACCCTCCAGGATGATCCGGACGGAATCGCGGAGGAGCCGCGACGTGCTCGCGGCGATGAGCGCGACGATGAGCACGGCGATGGCCGTGTCGAGGAGGACCACGCGGGTGAGAGAGATAACAACGGCCCCCACGACGACGCCCGCGGATCCGAGGGTGTCCCCATAGGCGTGGAGGAACGCCCCCCGGATGTTGATGTTCCTCCGGGCCGAACGACCGAGGAGGGAGACCATCGTCAGGTTCGCCGCGAGACCCGCGAGACCGATGACGAACATCGTCCCTCCGTGCACCTCCTGGGGTTGCGCGATCCGACCGTAGACGGCCAAGGCGAGGGACGATGCGACCCCCGCGAGGAGCACGGCGTTCACAAACGCCGCGAGGACTTCGATCCGGTGGTAGCCGAAGGACATCTGCGGCGTATGGGGACGCTTGCCGATTCGCAGGGCCGCGAGGCTCAGTCCCAGGGCGGCCGCATCCGTCCCGACGTGGCCCGCGTCCGTCAGGAGCGCGAGGGAACCGCTCCACCAGCTGCCCAGGGCCTCGAGGAGGGCCGCGCCGACCGCGATTCCGAGGGCGACCGCGAGGCGACGTTCCAGAGTCAGCCACGAGGCCTGGCTTGCCATTCACTATCCCGTCCGAACGGGCGTGGGCCGACTTGAACCTTGGCCGGGGCCCTCATTCCTCGAGGATGTAGAACTCGTTCCCGTCGGGGTCCTTGAACATCGCATAAGTGGCCCACTCCTCCTTCGTGGTCGGGGTCGTGAACTCTACGCCCGCGCGGCGGAGCGTGGCTTCCTCCTTCTTGACGTCCTTCGAGGTGAAGGAGATCCCCGAGTTTCCTGGCTCGAGCTCGTAGAATCCCTCGCAGAGGTGGAAGGCCACGTTCTCCTTCTTCGGAGCGACCGTGATCCAATGGCCTTGGTGCTCGCGGATTTCGAAGCCGAGCTTCTCCTGATACCATTTCGCGGACTTCATCGCGTTCGAGACGACGATGGCGATGGTTGTGAGGCGGAGCATGATCGGCGGGATTCGGTCCGGTGCGATAAAGACGACGGGACTCAGAAAACATCATCCAACGAGATTCCATGCGAGGAGCCGTGCCTGTCCGAAAGCGACTGGAACTGGCGAAGACCATGGCGGCGGACCTCCGAAGGCGGGAAGGCAAGAATCTCGTCGCCGTCGGCGTCTACGGCTCCGTCGCTCGTGGGGAGGAGCGGCGCCATTCGGATATCGACCTACTGGTCGTCGTTCGCCGCAAACGGCGGTGGATCCAACACCGGATTCTAGACGGGACCCTCGTGACGATCCTCCAACAGACTCCTGCGGAGGCACGGACCGAGGTCACGGGTTCGCGTCCCGGCATGAACGATGCCCTCGGCGGCTGGAGGTCGATGCGTCCCCTCTTCGACCCCTCGGGCCTTCTGGGCCGGCTCCGACGCCGCGCGCATCGACCCACCGCTCAGCAGGCTGTGGGCGCCGCTCGACTTCACCTTTTGGAGACGTATGAGGATCTCGGCAAGCTCTGGAACGCGGTCGAAGCTGGAGATGGGGACGAGGCCCATGAGATGGCGATTTGGTTCTCGAGTGCCGCGATGGGGACTTTGTTCGACCTGGAGAGCCACATCCTGAAGACGGGCCGTCGGGCGTTCGTCGAGATTCGCCGGTATGGGAAGCTCGGTGAGGCGATCCGTCGGCTTCGGTACGATGCCCTTTCGCTCTCGGAGGCCCAACGCCTCTCCGAATTCGTGTGGACGGAACTCCTCGATCGCGCAGCGGCGAAGAGGGTCCGTCTCCCTCCGCTCCCGCGGGATGCCCGCGGAAGCCTTTAGGCGCCGGGAACCGTTTTCGTTAGGAGGCAGGGTCTCGCATCGGTCCGGGTCTCGCGGCATTTCAATTGGGAGGGGACTCCGCGTGGTACCTTCTCAGCCTCTTCCTGTACGCGATTGCGGCGGCGACCTTTTCGCCGATCCCTGTAGAGATCCTCCTCCCGTTTCATACGGAGATTGACCTCGCGGTCAAGGCCGTCGTCCTGGGCCTAGGGAAGGCGGTGGGCGCCATCGCCGTGTTCTATGTCGGGCACAAAGTGAATCCGTTCATCGAGAGGTGGATGGGTCGCCATCCGTTCGGCGCACGGATCCTGAAGGTCCTCGAGAGATTCGTCCGGCGTACGGGCTGGGTCGGGCTCACGATCCTCCTTGCGATTCCCTTCATGAGCGACACGGCGGTGAACTACTTCTATTCCCTCCTGAACGAAGAGGGGAACGCGATCGGTCGCCGGTACTTCGTCGTCGCGAACCTGGTCGGGGGAGTCGCCCGGGCCTATCTCTTCCTGTGGCTCTACCCAAGGTGAGCGCTGCGCCCTCATTTGGGGGCGATGCCGCGTTTCGTGGCTCGGGCGAACGCCTCGAGGAATCCTTGCGTCAGGTCGCTCGCCGTGATGACCCCCTCCACGTTGTCGAGCCGCGTCACGACAAGCCAACGTGTCTTCTTCTCAAGCATCGCCCGAGCGGCGGCGCGAAGGGTTGTCAGCGGGCTGACCGTCGCGACGGGTGAGTGCATGATGTCCCGGACCAGGACCTTCGAGGGGTCCCTGCCCGTCGATGTGACCTTCCAGACGATGTCGCGGTCCGTGACCAAACCGATCGGTCGGCCGTTCTGGACCACGACCAGGCCGCCGATCTTCTTCGCGGCCATCCGCTTCGCGGCTTCGAGGATCGTCCGTTCCGGCTCGGTGACGATGACGTTTTTCGTCATGACGTCCCGGACGAAGACCACGGCGGGAACCCCCGGGTCGGCGAGCGGGCTGTCAAGGCATGAAGGCTTCGAAACGTCGGATGTCGAAGGGCGTCACGCGGGAGCGGGCGGCGCCTCGATTGCTACCTCTCTCGCTTCCCAGGGCAGTCGCTGGCCAAGGCCGTTCAGACGCAACCGATGCGTGCAGGCCGGGTATTGGGAGCAACCGAGGAAGGACCACCCGTTTCGGGCGCGACGCCGGACAAGACGTCCCTCCGTGCACGCAGTGCAGGGGCCGTAGTCCTTCTCGAGAAAGGTCGCATCCCGCAGCCATCGGCTGAGCGAGGTCCGATGGGACCGCAATTCCGCCACGACCCCGTGCAACGCGCGTCGCGAGTCGCTGACGACGTCCCCGAGCGTCGCGTGGCCTTCTGCGATGGCGGTCATTCTTTCTTCGAGATGGCGAGTCATCTCGGCGCTCGTCACGTCCGGACCGTAACGGGCGAGGGCATCCACGAGGGCGCGCCCCGCCGCGGTCGTCCGCATCGAACGGCCGGTGACGAACTGCCGGCGGAAGAGGAGATCGAGGATCTCGTGCCGCGTCGACTTCGTCCCCAGATCGAGGCGCTGCATCGCGAGGAGGAGGGACCCTTGCGTGTGCAGCGGAGGTGGCTTCGTCCGGTCTTCCACGATCCGAAGCTCTTGGATCGGGATCGTGTCGCCCTGCGCGAGGGGAGGCAGCTCGACCAGCCGCTCCGCCTCCGGGAGGATCTCTCGCCATCCGGGCTCGAGGATCGTCCGGCCCGTCGCGTGGAAGGCCGAGTCGCCGACGGTCAGACGTACCTCGGTCACGGCCGTCACACTCGGAGGGGAGAGCGTCCCAAGGAAGCGGCGCGCAATCAGGTCGTACATGCGAGACCGCACGCTGTCCGGGCGCTTCGCGGGGGCCGCCGTCGGATGGACGGGCGGATGATCCGTCGTCTGGATCGGACCGCGACTCGCTTCGAGGGAGGGCTGCGCCAGGAGGCGGGTTGCGTACGCCCCGTAGGGTGAATCCACGAGCCGCCCGAGGATCTCTCGGATGGGAAGGGATGGCGGGTAGACGGTGTTGTCCGTTCTCGGATAGCTGATCTCCCCCCGGACGTACAGGTCCTGAGCCGCGAGCATCCCTCGGGATGCACTGATTCCCTCGCGGGAGGCCTTCGCGAGCAGCGACGTCGTGTTGAAGGGGGCGGGCGGCGGTTCCCGATGCTCGCTCCGCTCGATCCGCTCGACGGTGGCGGTCTCGCCTCCGAGGCCCGAAAGGGCCACGATGGCCTTCGCCGCCTCCTGATCCCAGAAGGGACCGCCGACCGCGGTGGCCTCGAAGGGCGGGGTCCCGCAGACGAGGACGACGTTCCAGAAGGGCCGGGCGACGAAGTCCTCGCGCTCTCGCTCTCGTTCCACGACGAGTCCGAGTGTCGGGGTCTGCACTCGGCCGGCCGAGAGGACCTGACGATCCGATGCGCATTCGACCGTGAGGAAGCGAGTGAGCACGGCTCCCCAGGCGAGGTCGATCCGCTGGCGCGCTGCCGCAGCTTGGGCGAGGGCCCAGTCTGGCTCGGTGAGCGTCTCGAATGCCCGCCTCACTTCCGAGGGAGCCATCGCACTGAACCGGGCCCGCCGCGCCGGGAGATCCGGTCGTCGCCCGCGGAGGGTCTCCAGAGCCTCAACACCGATCAGCTCTCCTTCGCGGTCATAGTCCGTGGCCAAGATGACTTCGTCCGTGTCGTCGGCCAAGCGCCGCAGGGTGTCGTGCAGCGAAGCCGGCGACTCCTGCCGAACGGGCTCCAGGTCGATGAGGACATCTAGGTCCGTCTCCTTCCAATCGTGCATTTCGGCGGGATAGTCGATTTCGACGACGTGGCCGCGAAGCGGGAAGATGACGAAGTCGTCACCTCCTTTTGAGAATTGAAAATAGCTGAAGCCCTCTGCCCGGACCTTCTCCGTCTTCCCTGCTGACAGGATTTGGGCCAAGCGGCGGGCGGCACTGAATTTCTCCGCAAGGACGAGCCGCCGCACTCAGGCCTCATTCGTCAATACGATACTTAATAATATTGATGTGGCACCGCAACTTTTCGCGCCATTCTGGCTCGTCCCGTTTTTTCGCTCGAAAAATGGGTCCACGTCAGACACCGATGGAGGGGGTCAATTTGTGAGCCCGAGATTGCTGTCGGACGGCGGAATCTTTCGACCGGACCGTGAGGGTCCGTCAGCCGCTCCGACGCATCAGAAGCCGAGCAGGTCGATGGGGTCGTCGGACCGCACGCGCGGGAGCCGGGTGCGGCTCAGGGCGAGGCGCAGCCTCTCGTCGACAAGGGCCGCGAGCCGCTGATCCTCGAACGGGATGAAGGGCCGGACCCCGAGTTCGCTCACGATGGCGTCCGCTTCCCTCGGATAGCGGCTGACAAGGTGGGACAGCGCAATGGACTCGGCCATACCCACCGCCCGGGTGGATAGAAACCGTTCCAGGGCAAGGAGATCCCCCGCGTACGTTGCATCGGGCTCGTACCGCCGATCGAGCAGCATTCGCCGGACGAACTCCGTCTGCGGGACCTTGGGATCCATTCGGCTCACCGGTGCTCCGCGACGACGATGCAGGATGACTAAAGCCTTTGCCGTTGATTATCACGTCAATTGTCGAGGGTCTCGGCAGCTGTCGAATTCAAGGGTCAGAACAGTCGCGGGTGTAGCCGCATCTTCGGCAGATCGTCTTGCATCGGAGCTCGAACGTCGGTCCGCCGCACACATCGCAGGTTGCGGTCGTTTCGGTCTCGAACGAAGACGGCGATGCTGCGTGGGCCGATTCCATTCGTGCGGGACAAGGACGACTCAAAGGAAAAGTTGTCTCTCGGTCTTGTTCGCGCGGCCCTCGCCGGCCATCCGTGAAACTATAAGGCGCGCTCCCGATTTCTACCCCCAATGGACCGTAAGTCATCGCACCGTTCGTCGTCGTCCAAGGGTCCAGGAATCCTCGAGCGGCTCGCGAAAGGAGTCGTGCTGGGCGATGGCGGCTACCTCCTCGAGCTCGAGAAGCGCGGGTATGTGCAGCCGGGTCCCTTCACCCCCGAGGTCGTCGTGGAGCACCCCGCGGCGGTCCGAGAGCTCCACCAGGAATTTCTCGATGCGGGAGCGGAGGTCCTGCAATCCCTCGCCTTCCATGGGAGCAAGGACAAGCTCGCGACGACCGGCTTCGCCGACCGCGTCGGTGAGATCAATCGAGCCGCGGTCCGGATCGCCCGCGAGGTCGCGGGGGACCGCGCGCTTGTGGCCGCGAACCTCAGCCTGACGTGGATGTACGATCCCAAGGATGATGCCTCGAACGACAAGGTCCGAGGTCTCTTCGACGAGCAGCTCAAGGCCCAGTTGCGGGAGTCGCCGGACTTCGTGATCGCGGAGACGTTCTCATGGCTCGGCGAGGCCCTGCTAGCGGTCGAACGGATCGAGAAGACGGGCCTGCCATCCATGGTGACGATGTCTTTCGACAAGAACCCGATTTCCTACGAAGGGCGGACCCCGGCCGAATGCGCGCGGGCGTTGCGCGACGCGGGAGCCGACATCGTGGGCGTGAATTGCTTCCGGAACCCCCTGCTCCTCCTCCCGATTGCCGCCGAGATGCGTCGGGCGATCACGGGGTTCGTGGCCTGCCAGCCGACCGCGTACCGCACGCCTCCGGACACGCCGGACTTCACGGCCACGAAGGAGTTCCCCTACGAGACGGAGACCCTCGTCCTCTCACGCCGGGCGATGGGCGCCTACGCCGCGGAGGCGAAGTCCCTCGGAATCAACTACATCGGATCGTGCTGCGGCTCCATGCCGGTCCACGTGAGAGAGATGGCGCGCGCCCTGGGGAAAGCGCCCCCGGATCGGGCCTGGCGCGTCGACTATTCCAAACCCATGTCGGCCTACGAGTTCTATCGGCCCGGGCCTCCATGAGGCCGTCCGGATTCATCGGAATGGATGACCGCAGAAGAAGCAGAACAAGTTCTCCGCGCTCACCATGGTCCCGCAGTTCGGGCAACGCTTTTTCGTCTGAGCCACAGGAATCGGGGCGGAAGGGACCGCCGGGGTCGGGGCGGGCCGACTGAATTCGACGGGAGGCGGACCGGCAGCCTGCGGCTTGACTGGCATGTGTCCTGGGGGAGTTTCCGGCATCGGGCCGGGCGGCTGCGACGGACGGGCCGCTTGGACGTAATATTCCGCCGGATAAAGGGGGCGGGGACGATAGGCCGCCGCGCGCCGAGCCTTCGCCGCCCGTCGCTGGGGGAGGAAAGCCACGACCGCGGCCAGGACGAGGATGAAGACGGCGAGGTAGAGGAGGTTCGACGCGAGGAGCTGATAGAGGACGAACAGGAAGTCCGGGAGGTTCGACGCGGCGACGCTGTATTCGCGGGACTCGTACCGGGTCCCGTTCACGGTCGCGACGACCTTGACGTACAGCGCGTTCGCGCCGGAGGGCAGGGTCAATCCGTTCGCCGTGTACGTTTGATGGGTCTTCCCCGTGAGCATCGGGGTCGCATTCCCGAGACGACCGGACATGGTACCCCACATGACGTGGGTGTCGGAGACTTGGGTCCCATTAGGCCCGAGAATCGACCAGCTCACCGGGAAGGAGGAGCTTCGAGAGACGCTCGCGGGCGGCGCGTTGACCGAAATGAAGGGTTTGTTCAGCGCGTTGATCGCGTTCCAGGCGTTCGCGACGCCCCAACCGTAGTTCGTATTGTAGCCGGTCCCGCCGCCCGGCTGGACCGCCGTGCTGTTCAGGACGTTCCAAAGCTCGACGTTCGTGAGGCTTGGATCAACTGAAAGGAGAAGCGCCGCAACCCCGGTAACAAAGGGTGCCGAAAACGACGTCCCTTGGAGGTTGTGAATTTGGTTGTTCGCGTCGAGGGTGAGGATGCGAGTGCCGGGGGCCGCCAGGCTTAGGCCGGACCCGTAGTTCGAGAATGAGGCTCTCAGCCCCGTCTCGTCGATGGCGGCGACCGATACCACATTGCGGAGTCGTGCCGGGTAGTCCAACGTCCCGCTCCCGGTGTTACCTGCCGCGGCGACGACCAGAGCTCCCAGGCGCCACGCATGGTCGACGGCGAGGGATATATCGGTCGGGCCGATGAACGTCTCGTTCGTTCCGAGGGAGAGGTTGATCACACGGGCGTTATGGTCCGCGGCCCATCGGATTGCCGCCGATGTGTTCGAGGAGGATCCTTGACCGTTCGGTCCGAGAGCCCGGACGGCCATGACCTTCACATTCGCCACGCCCGCGATGTCTAATCCGTTGTCGATGACTGCGGCGATGACGCCCGCCACCCCGGTCCCGTGGTAGATCGGCGAAGGCGATGTGTCGACATCCATCGGATTGAGATTGTTGTTGATCGCATCGTATCCGTGGGTCGTTCCATCAACCGGGTTCACCCACATGTTCGCCGCGATATCCCGATGGGTGTACCAGACTCCCGTGTCGACGACGGCGACCACGACGCTGGGCTTGCCGAGAGTCACATCCCAGGCGGAATCCGCGCCGATTTTGCATACACCCCATTGGCCTATGCAATTGAAGTACGGATCGTTTGGACGGAACTCTGCATGAACCGGGAAATTCGTGGCGATTCCCTCACCGCGGACGATTGGGCTGGTCGCCCCGACGACGAACGTGGCAGCGACGGCGAGAACGGCCAGGAATGCGGCCATCCGTCGAAAGGAAACACGAGCAGTCCGACCGATCGACAACGGGGGAAACCTCCGGAAAGAGAGGATGTAAAACTCTCATCAGGCGCGCCCCCTCATAAACCTCTGCCCGTGATTGTCGCTGGCCGACAAAGTTCGCCGGGGGTGGGGTTCAGACGCGCTTCGCCAGCTCAGCGAATTTCGCACTCGCGCCGCCCTTGATCGGAGACCCATGTCCCACCACCGCGTTCTCGAAGTGGAACTTCGCGAGTTTCTTGATCGACTCGCGGTGCTGCTTCGGGTCGACGTTGTATCGGTCGTCCATCGGCCCGAGTCCCGACTCGTTCCTCACCGCATCGCCCGCGATCAGAAGGGAGCGCGATGTGTCGAGGAGCGAGATGCTGCCGCGTGTATGACCGGGCGTGAAGATGACTTGGAGTCCGTCGTGCTTCTGACCATCTTCTAAGATCACGTCGACCGTGGTCCCGGGGTGGCTCTGGGGGCCCGACGGTCCGTCGTATACCCGCTTACGGGAAATGAAGTCCGCCTCGATGCGGTGGGCGGCGACCTTTGCCGGCGAACCGTGCTTGATCGCCGCGAGGCCCCCGACATGGTCGGGATGCGTGTGGGTGATGAAGATCGTCGAGAGGTCTTTGGGCTTCACCTTGATGCGCGAGAGGTAGTCCAAGACCTTTCCCGCGTCGGCATCGGTCGCTGTGTCGATGAGGATCATCCGGTCGTCGACAAGGAGCGTGGTCGTCGCATACGTCTCGATCACATGCACGCCTTTGAGGAGTTCCAACGACAGCACCCTGGGGCGTCAGGGGCATCCGCAGACATATTCCTTTCGCGGAAGCAGGGACCCGGCCGTGCGAGGATGGCGGGGACGCGGGCCCCTCCGCTGCATCCTGACGCGTCGGCTTCTTATGGCCCTCCGACTTTATCGCGGTCGGTGTGAGATGGCGCTGTCGGACGTCCTCGCGCGCGTGGACACGGATGCGGAGAAGGCCCTGGAAACCCTCAAGGAATACTGTCGCTTCCCGACGATTTCCGCGCACAAGAAAGCGCAACCCGAGACTGCGGCGTTCGTCCGTCGTCTCCTCATTGAGAACGGTTTCGAGGCCCGCGAATATCCGACGGACGGCGGTCCGAATGTCGTCTTCGGCCAGATGGTCGTCGACGAGCGGAAGCCCACCCTGCTCATGTACCAGCATTACGACGTCCAACCCGTCGACCCCCTGAACGAGTGGAAGCGGGATCCGTTCGATCCCGTGATCCAGGACGGCAAGTTCTGGGGACGCGGATGCGGCGACACGAAGGGGAACCTCATCTCCCAGCTCCTCGCGGTGCAGGCCTGGCAGAGGGTCGAAGGCCGACCTCCCATCAACCTGAAGTTCGTCGTCGAAGGGGAGGAGGAGGTCGGGAGTCCGCACTTCGCCTCCTTCGTCCACGCCAACCGGGAGATCCTGAAGGCGGACGGCGCCACGATCGAGGGAGGGGACCATCTCCATGAGGGCACGCCGAAGATCGAGCTCGGTTGCAAGGGCATCTTGTACGTCGAGATGGTGAGCCGGACGGCCGCCGTAGACCAGCATTCTTCCTATGCAGCGATCGCTCCGAATCCCGCGTGGCGACTGATCCACGCGTTGATCACGCTACGCGATGCGAAGGGGCGGATCAAGGTCCCTGGCTGGTACGAAGACGCGCGCCGACCCACTGCCCGCGAGTTGCGATACCTCAAAGCCAGCGTCTTCTCCTCCCAGGCCTTGAAGGGGTACTGGGGCGTGAAGGAATTCGTCGGGGGAGGAAACGACTTCGAGATCCTCCGGCGGCTCATCTACTCGCCGACCTGCACGGTGTGTGGGTTCGTCAGCGGCTACATCGAGCAGGGAACGAAGACCGTGAACCCCGCCGTCGCGAAGGTGAAGATTGATTTCCGGCTCGTGCCGAACATGAAGAAGGAGAAGCAGCTCGCGAAGCTCCGCGACCACCTGAAGGCAAAGGGTTTCGATGACATCGAGCTCCTTCCCGCGCCGGAGAACCTTGAGGCCGCGGCGATTTCGCTCAGCGCGCGTGTCGTGAAGGCGGCCATCAAGGGCTCCGTGGACGCGTTCGGACGCGAGCCGGAGGTCTGGCCTTGGTCACCCGGCGCGTCGGCCCATGGATTCTTCAACGAGGTCGTCGGCGTGCCTTCGATTTCGGGCCCTGGCGTCGGCTATGACGGCTCGAACTATCACGCCCCGAACGAGAACATCCGACTCACGGACTTCGTCAGCGGGACGAAGCACATGGCGGCCATGTTCGCCCGCATGTAAGCGAGGCGACTGCCGATCGAGGGTCGGGGCCTGAGGCTCATGCCTCCACTTACGGGTAGGAGGTTCACCCGGCCCGGTGCGTTGTGAGGGCCTCCCACCCCCTCGGAGGGCTTCACGGCGGCCTGCCCGGCCAACCCTTTTATTCGCGGACGGCCCCTTGTCGTCCGGGAGTGTTGGGTATGGCGGGAGAGGAACTCATTCTGGCGATTGTGCTTGTGGTTATCTTGGTCCTCGTGATCTTGCGGGGGGCCGTCAAAGTCGTCCGCGAATACGAGCGGCTGGTCATCTTCCGCCTCGGCCGTCTCTTCCCGAAGCCGAAAGGCCCGGGATTGACAGTGATCATCCCGATCTTCGATCGTCGGGTCCTGATCGATCTGCGAGTCGTCGCGTTCGATGTCCCCCGTCAGCGGGTCGTGACTCGCGACAATGTGTCCGTCGAGGTCGACGCCGTCGTTTACTACCGCGTGTACGATCCCCTGAAGGCGGTCACGGAGGTACAGAATTATGTCATGGCGACGAACCTTCTCGCCCAGACAACGCTCCGGGACGTCCTTGGCCAAGTCGAGCTGGACGGGCTCCTCTCGAAGCGAGAGGAGCTGAGCAAGCGGATCCAGATCCTTCTGGACACAGCGACGGAACCATGGGGGGTCAAGGTTTCGGCGGTCACACTACGGGACGTCTCCCTTCCTGACACGATGGTGCGGGCGATCGCGAAGCAGGCGGAGGCGGAACGGGAGCGCCGCTCGCGCGTGATCATGGCGGAAGGCGAAGCCCAGGCCGCGGAGAAGATGCGCGAGGCCGCGATGCTCTACGGCTCGGCCCCGAGCGCGATGCGCCTGCGAGAGCTGCAGACGCTGACGGAAATCGCGCGGGAAAAGAACATGATCGTCGTCACGAACACGACGGCCGCGGGAGACATCACAGGCGAGGTCGCCTCGCTGACCGCCGCTCTGGCCCGGAAAGGAGGGGAGAAGAAAGAGTGAAGGCCGCTCCCGCCCGACGGGCTCGCATCGCCCTTCTGATTGCCATGTCCGCGGTCATCGTGGCCGCCGCCATGCCGGCGGCGCGAGCCCAGGGGCCGCGCGTACTCCTTGCTGTCGTGGACGGCGCCATCGGTCGATCCACCGTGGACTATCTGCAAGAGGCGATCCAGGAGGCCCAAGCCGGCGGCTACGCGGCCCTGATGGTCCGCTTCGACACCCCGGGAGGTGGCCTGCTGGAGACGGTGGCGATCACGGAGATGTTCAACAACGCCCGGACGGTGCCGATCCTCGGATGGGTTGGGCCGGTGGGGGCTCACGCATGGAGCGCGGGCACGATTCTCCTCGTGTCTACAGATCTAGCGGCCATGGCCCCAGGGACGACGATCGGCTCCGTCCAACCCGTCGAAGTCGGGCCGGGTGGGGTCGTGCCGGTGACCGACCCCAAGATCATCAACGCCGTAGTCACGGCGATCTCCGAGGAGCTCGCCCTCCATAATCGGAATGTGTCCCTCGCCTCCCGCTTCGTGGTGGACAACCTGAATCTCAACGCCTCGAGGGCGCGAAGTCTCGGGGCCACAGAACTCGTAGCCGACAGCCCGCAGTCGTTCGCGACCCTCGCGGACGGACGCCACGTGGTCGTCCGGAGCAACACCACCGTGTACAAGGATTTCACGCTGACGACGGCGAACGCGGAGATCGTGACGTTCAGCTCGTCCTCCCGCGTCCGGCTCCTCCAGATCCTGTCGGACCCGCTCGTGGCGTCCCTCTTGCTGATCCTCGGGATCTACCTCGTCATCTTCGGCATCTCCGCCCCGGGCCATGGGGCCGAGATCGCGGGGATCATCATCCTGTTGCTAGCCCTCATCGGCCTTGGGTTCTACGTAGACACGTTTGCGATCATCTTGCTCATCGTTGGCATCATCCTGATCATCCTCGAGATCAAAGCTCCCGGGTTCGGCGCGTTCGGCATCGGAGGCATCGTCGCCATCGTCCTCGCGGCCGCGTTCCTCGCGCCGCTCCGGCCGCCGCGGTTCGTCGTCTCGCCGGACTACCAACTGTACTTCCTCGCCTCGCTGCTCACCCCCACAGCGGTCCTCGGCGGATTCATCCTATTCGCGATGTACAAGGTCCAACAAGTCCGACATCGCGCGCCGATCGTGGGTGCGACGATTGGCCAGCCGGCGACCGTCGTGGATGGCCTGCGTGCCAAGGAAAAAGGATACGTTATGTTCCGCGGAGAGCTGTGGCAGGCGATCGCGGACGAAGAGCTGCCCCGCGACGCGAAGGTCTATGTCGCCGGCGTCGACGGAATCATCCTGCGCGTCTCGTCCCATCCGCTCTCCACCCCGGAGGAAAACCATCCCCTGAAATCCCGTTTCGCGTTCCTCCTCCGTCGCAAGGCCGCGTAGCCCCAAATGCTTAAGGCCCTCAGGGGGTTCGCCAGCCCAATGGACACGGACGTCACGCTGTGCAGGGTCGAGGAGATGCCGGACGGCGGGATGAAGCACTTCGAGATTATGGGGTACGACGTCATGGTCGTCCGCCTCGGCGACCAGTTCTATTGCGTGGACGAGGCGTGCACGTACAAGTGGGCGATGTTGACCGACGGCCATGTGGACCGGGAGAGGCTTGCGATCGTGTGCAAAGACTGCAACGGCGCTTGGGATCTGCAGACGGGCCAGCCCAAGGATCCTCCCGCGAAGTTTCCATTGAACGCCTACCGCATCGAAGCGGAGGGCGACGACCTGATTGTGACCTTCACGTACTGAGTTCCTCTTTTCGCGGCCGCGCTTCGGGGAGAAAAGGCTTATGAACGAGGGGTCCCTCGCTTCAATCACCTCAGCCTCCTGACGAACGAGTCGGCCGCCTCGCGTCCCGATCGCGTTCTCATCGAGCATTGAGGCGGTGCCGACGATGGTCGACGACAAGAACCAGCAATTCACCCGGATGTGGAACGAAGAGAACAAGTCGAAACGGGCGAAGTTCCGCAACCTCATGAAAGCGAAGCTGGACTTGCTGCATGTCGAAGTCAATGAAGAGAACGCCCGCGCTTTCTATAACGGGCGGCTCGAGTCTCGGCAGCCGGAGCGAATCTATCAGACGCCGGAGCGATTCGAGGACCGGCGGCCCCCGCGACGCCGCTAAGCCGGGTCGATTCTTAGAAACTGCATCCAACCGAACGGATGAAAGCGGCCGCTCGACCTTCTGAAAATAAATGGGAAAAACCTGGCCCGAAGGCCAGGGCGTTGAATCTGGTTTAGAAGCGTCGCCGGCCGCGGTCGCGCCGATCTCGGTCGCGTCCGCCGCCGCCGCTGCCACTGCCACTGCCGCCGCTGCGGCCGCCGCCGAAGGTCCCGAACTCGAACTGCCGGTCCCCTCCGCCGCTCCCGCTGCGTCGCTCGCCGCTGTAGCCACCGCTTCGGTAGCGCGGCTCGCGCTCGTATTCGACCGCACTGACATCGAGCGCGGTGTTCACCGTGTCGATCGTCTGGTCCGACTTCGCCATCGACCCATACTTGCCGACGTTCAGCCGGATGTGGCCGCGCACGAGGGTCACGTAGCCGTTGTCGATCAGGACCGTCTCATCCTTCTGGACCTGGCCAATCTGGTCGTTCCACAAGGTGAGCAGGACCGTCGCGGTTTCGTCCCCAACCGTCGCTTCGACGAGCTTTCTCGCTTCGCCGAACTTCGACGTGATCTCTCGCTCTTCACTCAGGCCTACCACCTTGACCAAGACATTCACTTGCTTGGACGAGGGGGTCAGGTCTTTGACTTTCGTCATTGTCTTTTCTTCCATGTTCTCACTTCTGCCGACA
>Ga0209701_10001077_pt1 | contig 17066 bp, 13 predicted proteins | sample CZO8metaG_4_FD_188356 | JGI IMG/M metagenome (GOLD analysis project Ga0209701, IMG submission 188356) | Vadose zone soil microbial communities from the Eel River Critical Zone Observatory, Northern California, USA - CZOApr15con2H3.8 metaG... | ecosystem: Environmental > Terrestrial > Soil >... | reverse complement strand
GGTACAATGTGTCCGCTGTCAGCCCGCTCTTCACCAATGCTGGTCAGGCAACGGCGGCCTATGATCCGCGCCAGTTCCAGTTTGCGATGAAGCTGAATTGGTAGGTTGGGAACAGAAAACCCGGACCAGTTACGCTCGCTGAGGACGAGCACAGAACGACTCAATTTCCGGAGGATCGAACAAATGAAAGCCGTTTCCCGGGCATCCGTGATGATCTTTGCACTGGCTCCGCTGTTTTCCCAATGCGCAATCGCAGACGCGGGCGCGGACACCTTCAAGGCAAGATGTGCCCCCTGCCACGGCGCGACCGGTAAGGGCGACACCAAAATGGGTCAGCACCTCAAACTCCGCGATCTCAGCTCCGCCGACGTGCAGAAGCAGACAGAAGACGAACTCGAGGCCATTATCGCCAAGGGCAAAGGCAAAATGCCGGCCTATGGTGGCAAGCTGACAAAAGAGCAGATCGAAGACCTGGTAAAGTTCATCCGCTCGTTAAAAAAGTAGGAGTGCCGAAGCGGCTTGGGGCGTCTTCGTGGAAAAAGTTGGAGTAGAGACGCGGCGTGCCGCGTCTCTCACCGCAACGGGGACGGGGCACGCATCCGCCCCTACTCTCGATAGCTACGATCCCGCCCTCTTCTCAATCTTTGCCCAGGTATCTTTCAGCGCCACCGTTCGGTTGAACACGAGCTTCCTCGGAGTGGAATCCGGATCCACACAAAAGTATCCCAGCCGCTCGAACTGGAAGCGGCTCCCAACCGTCGCGCCCGCCAGCGAAGGCTCCACCTTCGCAGGTGAAATCACTTCCAGAGACTGCGGATTCAAATTGGCTGTGAACTCCTGCCCTTCTTCAACCTGATCTGGGTCTTCCTTGGTGAACATCTTGTCGTAGACTCGCACCTCGGCGTCAATGGCATGCGCTGCCGACACCCAGTGAATCGTGGACTTCACCTTGCGCCCATCCGGAGCATTCCCTCCGCGCGTAGCCGGATCGTAAGTGCAGTGCACCTCCGCCACTTCTCCCCGGTCGTTCTTCACCACACTGCGAGCAGTAATGAAGTACCCATACCGAAGACGCACCTCGCGCCCCGGCGACAGCCGATAGTATTGCTTCGGCGGATCTTCGCGAAAGTCGTCCTGTTCGATGTAGAGCACCTTCGAGAACGGCACCGTGCGTTTCCCGGCGCTCTCGTCTTCAGGATTATTCACTGCCTCCACTTCCTCAACCTGACTCTCCGGATAGTTATCAATCACCACCTTCAACGGCCGCAGCACTGCCATCACTCGCGGAGCCCGATTATTCAGGTCTTCGCGGACGAAGTGTTCGAGCATCGCCAGTTCGAGCGTCCCGTTGGTCTTCGAAACCCCAATGGCCGCGCAGAAATTCCGAACCGATTCCGGCGTGTACCCGCGCCGCCGGATCCCCGACAGCGTCGGCATGCGCGGATCATCCCACCCGCTCACCAGCTTCTCCTGCACCAGCTTGAGAAGCTTGCGCTTGCTCAACAGCGTGTATGTAAGGCTCAACCGGTCAAACTCGATCTGCTGCGACGGAAAAATCCCCAGTTGCTGGATAAACCAGTTGTAGAGCGGCCGGTGATCTTCAAACTCGAGCGTGCACATGGAGTGCGTAACACGCTCGATCGAATCCGACTGCCCATGCGCATAGTCGTACATCGGATAGATGCACCACTTGTCGCCCGTGCGGTGATGCTCGGCATGCAAAATCCGATACATCACCGGATCGCGCATGTTCAGGTTCGGCGACGCCATATCGATCTTCGCGCGCAGCACGCGCGAGCCGTCCGGAAACTCACCCTTGCGCATGCGTTCGAAAAGGTCGAGATTCTCTTCAACCGAGCGCGTTCGATAAGGGCTGTCCTTGCCGGGTTCGGTGAGCGTCCCCCGGTACTTGCGGATCTCGTCGGCGCTCAGGTCGTCAACATACGCCGTACCATCCTTGATGAGCTTGATCGCCCACGCGTACAGCTGATCGAAGTAGTCCGAGGCGTAGAAGAGCCCCTCCCACTCAAACCCGAGCCAGCGGACATCCTTCATAATAGAGTCCACGTACTCCTGCTCTTCCTTCTCAGGATTGGTGTCGTCAAAGCGCAGGTTGGTCTTACCCCCGAACTCGTCGGCTAATCCGAAGTCGAGGCAGATGGCCTTGGCATGGCCGATATGCAGGTATCCGTTGGGCTCGGGAGGGAAACGAGTCTGGATGGCAGCGTCGCCAAATTTCTTCGTTTTCACATCCTCGACAATAATGTCGCGGACGAAATTCGACGGAGCCGGCGAAGGCTCAGTCGCCGGTTTCACTTCGGTTTCAGGTTTCAGTGGATTCATGTTTGTTACATTTTATAGTGAGAGGCCCGGCGAAGGCGTCGCGCCGCCCTAACCCAATGGCGAACTGCGTCAAATGCGGCCGCAACCTTCCCTCCTTCTCCTTCGGGAAAAAGATCTGTTCCTGGTGCGTTCAGCACGAAGCGGCGCAACGAGGCCTGGAACCCGAAGACGCCGTCCAGCGTGTTGAGGCGCCGCCCTGGCTGCGGCGGCAAGACTCCTCCAATGTAGTCACCAAGGCGATCTTCGGTATCAACATCGCGGTGTTTCTCGGCATGCTATTTGCCGGTGTCTCCATGCTCGACAATCCCGCAGGCCAGGACTTGGTGCATTGGGGGGCGAACTACGGACCTTTCACACTCGGCGGCCAATGGTGGCGCCTTGTAACCTGCGTGTTCGTGCATGGGAGCCTGCTTCACATCGCTTTCAACATGTGGTGCCTCTGGGACCTGGGTTCGCTCGCCGAGTCGCTCTACGGTCACTGGACGTTCGCCGTCGTCTATCTTCTGGCGGGTATATCGGGAAGCTTGGGCAGCGTAATCTGGAATCCGAACGTGCTAAGCGTCGGCGCCTCGGGTGCAATCTTCGGGATTGCGGGCGCCTTGATCGCTTCTTTCTACCTCGGCGAGTTCTCATTGCCTCGCGCGGCCGTCAGAGGAACTCTGCGAAGCGTGGTCACATTTGTCGGATACAACCTGGTCTTCGGAGCCATGATGAGCCGCGTCGACAACGCCGCCCATGTCGGAGGACTCGTCGCCGGCCTGATTCTTGGCGCGCTGATCGCCAAGGTAGCTCCCGACCACGACAATCCCACCCGGCGCATCGGTGTGCTCGCCCTAGCGATCGTTCTGATCGGCGGCGGCACAGCCTGGTGGCTGCATTCCCGTGATTACATCCGCCACATGCAGCGCGGCGTTGGATTCCTCGCCGAGAACAAGCCCGACCAAGCCATCGCCGAGTTCCAGACCGTACTGCGTCAGCGGCCCGACTACCCCGCCGCGCGCTTCGCCCTCGCGCGCGCTTATGCCTCCAAGGGGGATCTCGCCAGTGCCGAAGCCGAATTCAAACGTGTGCTCGAGCTGAATCCAGGAAATGAAAGCTCCTATTACAACCTGGGCTTCCTTTATCTCGAGGAAAAGAAGCTGCCGCAAGCACGGGAAACCTTCCAGCGACTCCTGGCGATCAAACCCAACAGCGCCGACGCCCACTTTGGCTTAGCCGCAGTAGCCTTGGCCGAGGAAAAGTATCAGGAGGCCATTCAGGAATACAAGACCGCCGCCCAGTTAGATCCGGATCTCGAAGGCGTCTACTACAACCTGGGCCGAGCGCAAGCAAAGCTGGGCCTTTTTGACGATGCCATCGCGTCGTTCCAAAAAGAGCTGGAGAAAAGTGGGGATGACTACGACACGGAAATCGCCCTCGCGAACGCCTACGAGGCCAAGGGACTGAAGAAGGAAGCTGCAGAAACGCGAGAGAAAGCGGCGGAATTAAGAGGGAAGCACTAGCGGCTTGTCCACGGTACGGCGTGAGCATTTGCTAATAGTGTTTGCCGGCTTGGGCAATTACTCACGGCCGTATTACCGTGGAAGAGCGGCCCCTTCAGGGCCGCGTACGTCGGCGAGAACGATTCTGGGCTTCAGCCCTGGCCGCTGCTCTCTCCCGCACCCAATCGCTCGATCGCCCGTTGTATGCGCGCCAATGTCGTCTCCCGCCCCAGCACCTCCAGCGTCTCAAACAATGGCGGCGCATTCTTGCGCCCGCACACCGCCACCCGAATCGGCTGAAACATCTGTCCAGCCTTCAGGCCCAACTCCTGGGCAGCGGCGCGAAGTCCTCGATCGAGCGGATCGTGCTTGAACTCAGTGTGCGCCAACACCTCTCGAGCGCGGGTCAGGACTTTGAGCGCCATAGTGGCATCGCCCTTTTGCGGAATGAGTTCCGCGGGGTCGTAAGGTGGCAGCTGATCGACGAAGAAGAAGTCGGCCGCGGTCAGCACGTCGCGCAATAGCTTGATACGCTCGCGAATGAGCGGCGTAACCGCAAGCATTTTCTCCGGCGTGACCTTAAACCCCGCGTCGCGCACGATCGGCAGCAGCCGTGCGCTCAGCTCTGCGATCGACAATCCCCGGATGTGCTCGGCGTTCAGCCAAACGGCCTTGGGATCGAATGCCTCTTCCGGCGTAGCCGCGGGCTCCTTGAAATTCACGACCGCGTTGGCGCGATTGATGCCTTCTAGTGAGAAGGCATCGATCAACTCCTGCCGCGTCATTTTTTCGCGATCGTCTTTCGGAGACCATCCCAGCAGGCACAGAAAGTTGATAAACGCCTCCGGGAGAAATCCGGCATCACGATAAGTAGTCACGCTCACGACCGGCCCGTGCCGCCGCTTGGAGAGCTTCGATCCATCCGGAGCGACCAGCAAGGGAAGATGCGCGAACTGCGGAGCCTTGCCCCCGGCCGCCTCGAAGATCAGCACATGCTTGTAGGTATTCGAAAGATGATCCTGCCCACGGATAATATGACTGATGCGCAAGTCCACGTCGTCCGCGCACGACGCCAGGTGATACGTCGGCATCCCGTCGGACCGCAGAAGGGCGAAGTCTTCAATATCGTCTGCCGATTTGACCTGCTCTCCATAAACCGCGTCCGCAAAACGAACTGATTCCCCCGTCCCGCGCGGCACCCGGAACCGCAGGGCGAATGGCTCCCCGGCAGCCGCCCGCCGGTCGCTCTCGTCCCGCGGGAGTTCACGCATGCCAGGATTGAAGAGCCAGGTCTGTGCCGGCCCCGATCTCTCGCTGTCCCCCGTGTGCGCAGGCGTAAAGTCGCGGTAAGCCAGTCCTCTCTGAAAGATCGCCTCCGCAATCTGCCGGTGCAAGCCAAGCCGTTCGGACTGCTTGTATTCCTCGTCCCAGCCCAGGTCGAGCCACCGCAGACCTTCAAAAATCGAATTGACGGACGCTTCTGTATTCCGCTCAACGTCAGTGTCGTCCAGGCGCAGGACCATCGTCCCGCCATTCCGGCGGGCATAGAGCCAGTTGAAAATAAACGTGCGCGCGCTGCCCACGTGCAGAAAACCCGTGGGCGACGGCGCGAATCGGACGCGCAGCATAACCCGCGAGTATAGCAAGTCGGACTTGAGGCTCTCCGCCCTGGGCTCTTGGCCGGCTGGAGGCACATCGGCTTTCAAGAATTGCTTTTGGGAGAGGCCGGGTTCGTATCAGGGCATCGCTTCAGCGATGCCGCAAGCGTGTAGTTGAATTGCCCCTTCAGGGGCAGAACTCCTTCAAGTTTAGAAATCGTAAAGAGGTCGAGGAGGTCCGGTTACTTTAGTAACCGGAGTTCAGGTTACCCCCGGCGCCCGCGTCTGCGTCCTGGCAGCCAAAGTTCGCGTCATATTAATAGAGTGAAGAGATTGCCGGCAAACGGTTAAGGAAACAGCAACTCCTGCATACTGTCTATTGTCTTGTTCCGGCAAGGTGTGCCACCATGAGTCGCTAATTTCTTGCGCTTAGTTGACACAGAGCCATGAACACCGTTGCCACAGGTTTGGTCTTGATTCCCGGGGTTGTCGCCCTGCTCGTATTTCTCGTCTTCACCTACCTCTACGAGCAGAGCCGGCAGAACTATTTCCGCGCCTGGCAACTAGCCTGGGCTGCCTACACGCTGCACTACGCGATGGAAGCCTTCGGACACTTCCGCGGACCTTCCGCTGGCCTGTTTTTCCTCAGCTCTCTGCTGCTGGTGGCGATGGCCATTTGCATCTTCGTCTCGACCCGCCTGATGAGGGGTCCGTTCCAGCTGAAGTGGTATGACGCAGCTCTGGCGCTGGCGGGCGTCGTTCTCGCCTACCTGAATCTGCGCGCGCACATGGTCGGCGGCGTCTTCAACGAGAAGGCCACGGCGCTGGTCTATTACCGGCTGGAAGTGGGCCTGGCGGCTATCCTGCTGTATTGCTCCTTCCATTTCTACCTTTACGCTCATCGCAAGGATTCCCTGGCCTTCCGGATGTTGGCCCTTTCGCTGGCGCTATGGGCCGCGCTCATGGGAGCGGGACAGGTTCGTTATCCCTTCCTCGAGATCTTTGGCCAGTTAGGAGACTTCCTCGGCCCCATCCCGCAAATGTTATTGGCTATCGCCATGGTAATGGTCTTGGCTGAAAACCAGCGCAATGCGGTGCAGGAAAATGCCCTGGCGTTCTCGACTCTCGGTGTCGATCCCCGCCGCCTGCTGTCGGCCCATGAACTGGTGCCCAGCATGCAGAGTTTTCTCGACCGGCTGGTCGCGCCGCTGCCCACGCACCGCGCCATCGTTTTCATCTCTGAGCCCTGGCGCGCCACGCTGCCCTCGGTGCAAAAGGGATTTTCGTCTGAGTTTGTGGAGAAACTGCAAAAGTCTGGGGCCGGCGATTACCTAACCGAACTTGCCTACCGCCGCGGCGGAGTGGTCACTTTCCACCGTCTCTCAGAACTGGAAGAACCGCTCCCGGCATTTCCGCGTGGACGATTCGAAGCCTTCAAGGAAACGCTGATGTCCGAGGGAGTCCGCGACCTGATGGCGGTCAGCCTGCAAACTCGCGAGCACAACTTCGGCGTCATTTTGTTTCCCCATGCGGAACGTCGCATGTTCGGTTCCTCGAACCTGCGGCTGCTGATCGGGCTGACGTTGCAGATCGCGCTGACCCTTGAAAACTACGTGGTAATGCACGATGCCCAGCGCCGCACCAAAGAGTACGAACTGCTCACCGAAATCGGTCAGGCGATCAGTTCACACCTGAACCAGGACGAGGTTCTGCGCACGGTGCACGTCGAACTGGGCCAGATCTTCGATACCAGCAGCTTCTATATCGCGTTCCAGGAAGATGACGAGATTCGCTTTGAGCTTGAAATTGAGGGTGGCCAGATCTTGCCAAAACGCTCGCGCCCGGTCAGCAATGGACTGACCGAGCATATCATTCGGACCGGGCAACCGCTGCTCATCCAGTCTGATCTCGAGCAGGTGCGGACCAAGCTGAGCCTGGATTTCATTCCTCCGCGTCCGGCCAAGTCGTTCTGCGGAGTCCCTATCATGCTGGGAGGCATACCGGCCGGAGTGATGGCCGCTCTCAGCGCGGAACGGGAATACGTCTTCGAAGCGCGGGATCTCGAGGTCATGAAGACCGCCGCCGGCCAGCTCGGCGTGGCAGTGGAAAATGCCCGTTTGTTCACCGAGGAGCAGCGCCGCGCCAAGCACCTCGCGTTTCTCAACACCATCTCGAAGACCGCCATTTCGAGTCAGGACGCCGAACAGATGATGGGCGACATCGTGCGCGAGATCCAGAAGAACTTCCACTACGACCACATTGGCATCGGGATTATGGACTACGCCACCAAGGACATCGAGATCAAAGCCGAGGCTGGAACCACCTCGCTGGCGCTGGGTAAGCGAATTCCGGTGGGAACGGGAATTCTCGGCCGCGTCGCCCGCACCGGCGGAAGTGCCCTCGTGCAGAATGCCGGACAGGGCCATCTCTCGGGAGTGTTGCCGGAATCGCGCGCCGTGCTCTGTCTCCCGATCACCTACGGTGAAACTTTGCTGGGAGTGCTCAACGTTGAGAGCCGCGATGAGAATGCCTTCGCCCCACAGGACGTTTTGATCCTGAACACGCTCGCCGATCTTCTGGCAACCGCCCTGCACAATTCCTTTGTGTTCCAGAAGCTACAGCAGCAATCCATCACCGACGGTCTGACCGGGATTAAGACCCGCCGCTTTTTCTGGGAAGCAGTCAGTTCAGAATGGAAACGCGCTTCCCGCTCCGGACGCCCCTTCTCGGTTGTGCTGATCGATCTGGACAAATTCAAAGAGGTAAATGACAGCCTGGGCCACCTGGAAGGCGATCTGGTGCTGGCCCGCGTCGGCCGGCTGCTGGAGCAGAAATGCCGCCAGTCGAACGTGGTCGCCCGCTACGGCGGAGACGAATTCGTCATCCTCATGCCGGAAACCGGCATTGATCAGGCACAAGTACTGGCTGAGAGGCTGCGGCTCTGGCTGGCTACCGATCCCATGCTGGAAGAGCACCAGATCACCGGCAGCTTCGGGGTCGCCAGCTTCCCGGTACACGGGTTCTCCGCCGAGGACATCATCCGGGTAGCCGACGCCGGCATGTATGTCTCCAAGCATGCCGGCGGAAATCAGGTTCGTTCCGCCGAATTGCTCAGCGATGGTGAAGGTTCAGCGGTGCAGCGGCAACTCGTCTCAGGTTACATCGAAGGCTTTCTGCAGCGCGAGGATACCCGTCCCGAACAACTGGACGAACTGGTCTCGACTCTGCGCAAAATGTGCGGGGGACGAGAAGAGCTGGACCGCCTGGCGCTGAAAGAAGGGATCGAAGCCCTGACCCGTGCGTCCGAAATGCGGGAACCGCACGCCGCCGGACACGGAGAACAGTGCGGCCACTATTCCGGAATCATCGCCCGCGGGCTGAATTTCTCTCCGCAAGAAGTACAGGACGTTACTTTCGCTGCGCGCGTCCACGACGTGGGCAAGCTATTTATCTCCGACCGCATCCTCAACAAGCCCGGCCCACTCACGGACGATGAGTTTGACGTGATCAAGACTCACCCTCGAGTGGGCGCGGAAGTGCTCCGCGCAATGCCCGACAGCAAGCTCCTTCAGCAGGCAGTAGAGTTTCATCATGAAGCCTTCGATGGCAGCGGCTATCCGGCTGGACTGCAAGGGGATAACATCCCGCTCTGGGCGCGCATCATCTCCGTCGCCGATGCCTACGTGAATATGACCAGCGACCGCTCCTTCGCGGCTGCCAAGTCCCATGACCAGGCCATCGCGGAGCTGGAGAAATTGAGCGGCACCCGCTTCGATGGAATGATCGTCCGCCTGTTCGCGCGTCAGTTGAAACTCGACAAAGTCTGATCTTTGCGGCTAGCTGCTCGCTTGCACCTTCGGGAGGGCGCGGCGTCCGGGAGGGCACGCTTCCGGGAGGGCACGGCTTCAGCCGTGCCGCAAGAGTCTTATGAAGAAGGGCTTTAGCCCTGAGCACTTTCGCCCAAGACTATTCTCGCCGTTCTTCTAGCTCTCACTCATCCGCAAGCTGGCATTCTTCGCCAGGTAACTCTTCCTCCGGAACCAGTCCTCCATCGCCTCCCGGAGCTGTTCCAGCGGCACATGCGTCCCGATCTCCATACTCCCGTCCGCCATCGGCAGGGTGTCGTCAAACACGGTCGCATTCGTGAAATTGCGCATGCTGAAACTGTCGAGCCATTTCAGCGGGCACGCTTGCAGCTTCCCATCCTGCAGGTATTCCACGCGGACTTTCCGGGCAAACATGCTTCGATTTAAGCACAGGATCGCACTGGGTGCCGTCCCGATGGACCGGCATCCGGCTTTCGGTTACACTCTGCGTTTCGTCAATCACGCCCCGCGGAGGTCAATCCATGTTCTGGTTGCTCTGGGTCATTCTGGTAGGTCTGATCGCCGGCTGGGCCGCCGGCAAGATCATGAAGGGCTCCGGCTACGGCGCGCTCACAGATATCGCTCTCGGCATTGTCGGCGCCGTCATAGGCGGCTTCCTCGTCCGCCTGGTGGGTTTCGAGCCGATGGGCGGATTGATCTCCAGTCTCGTCACCGCAACGATTGGCGCGATCGTCTTGATCGCTATCGCCCGCAAACTAAAATAGGCGGCTTATCCGGCGCACAAGTTCCGACGCGCTACTTCTTCGCCCGGCGCAGCCGCTCTTCGAGCTCGCCCACCTCTCGATTCAAACCCTCAGGCAGATGATTGCCGAACTTGGCGAAATGTTCCCGAATGAGCGGGACTTCGGCCAACCATCCGTCGATGTCAACGCTAAGCAGTTTCGCGACATTGCTCGCGGGTAAATCAAGCCCCTTGGTATCGAGATCAGCAGGTTCGGGCAGACGGCCAATCGGTGTATCCACAGCATGAGCCTTTCCCTCGCAGCGCTCGAAGACCCACTTCAGCACCCGGCTGTTCTCGCCATACCCGGGCCACAAGAACCTGCCGTTTTCGTCGGTCCGAAACCAGTTGACGTAGTAAATCTTCGGTAGCTTCGCTCCCGGCCGCGCGCCAATCTTGAGATAGTGCGTGAAGTAATCTCCCATGTTGTAGCCGCAAAAGGGCAACATCGCCATCGGATCGCGGCGGAGCTGTCCAATTTTCCCCGCCGCCGCAGCCGTCGTCTCGCTGCTGGCGGTCGCGCCCAGAAATGTTCCGTGCTGCCAGCTGAAGGCTTCAGTAACCAGAGGAACGATCCCTGCTCGACGCCCCCCAAATAGAATCGCGTCGATCGGAACGCCCTTCGGGTCCTCCCATTCCGGCGCAATGACCGGGCATTGGCCGGCTGGAGTCGTGAACCGCGAGTTGGGATGCGCCGCTTTCCGCCCCGAGTTCGGGGTCCAGGGCCGGCGCAGCCAGTCCATCAGCTCCGGAGGCTTTTCGTCGGTCATCGCTTCCCACCAGACGTCACCGTCGGGCGTCATCGCGCAATTTGTAAAGATGGAATTCCGCGTCGCCGTGAGCATCGCGTTCTTGTTCGACTTCATGCTTGTTCCAGGAGCCACGCCGAAGAAACCATACTCAGGATTAATCGCGTACAGCCGGCTGTCCGCGCCGAACTGCATCCACGCGATATCGTCGCCGACCGTCTCTACTTTCCAGCCCGGGATCGTCGGGATCAGCATTGCCAGGTTGGTCTTGCCACATGCTGAAGGAAACGCTCCCGTGATGTACTGCACTTGTCCCGCCGGGCTGGTCATCTTTAGGATGAGCATGTGCTCCGCCATCCAGCCCTCGTCACGCGCCTGCACCGACGCAATCCGCAGTGCGTGACACTTCTTCCCCAGCAACGCATTCCCGCCATACCCTGAGCCATACGACCAGATCTCGCGGGTATCCGGAAAATGACAGATATATTTTTCCTGCGCATTGTTAGGCCACGGCGAATCCTGATCGTTCGGCCCCAGCGGAGCTCCCACCGAGTGCAACCCGCGCACAAACTCCCCGTCTTCGCCCAACACGTCCAACACGCGCGTGCCGACCCGCGCCATGATGTGCATGTTGGCAACGACATAAGGCGAATCGGTGATCTCCACTCCAATGTTGGCGATCGGCGACCCAATCGGACCCATGCTGTAAGGAATCACGTACATCGTGCGACCGGCCATCGCCCCGGTGTAAAGTCCCTTGAGCTTGGCCTTCATCTTCGCCGGATCTTCCCAGTTATTCGTGGGACCTGCCTCGTCCTTGGTCCGGGCACAGATGAAAGTCCGGTCCTCAACCCGAGCCACGTCGGCCGGACTCGACCGCACCAATACGCTATTCGGCCTCTTCTCCTCGGCTAGCGGGATCGCCGTTCCCGACAGAATCATCAGCCGCAGCATCGCCTGGTACTCCTCGGGCGAACCGTCGCACCAGTGCACCCGGTCCGGCTTGCAAAGCTGCGCGGACTCTTCCACCCACTGCGCCAGCCGCTTGTGTTTTCTTGCGCTACCGGTTTCCATATCCAAGGTAAGACTGGACATAAAGACAACTCCTCAATTAGCAGCTACGGGCTTAAGGACTGCGAACGGGAACAGAAGCATGATGAATCACGTTTAGCCCGCGGCGCAGGACAAACGAAGTATTGTCCCTCATTTGTAGGGAACTTTCCAAGTACTTGGGGGTCGGGGTAGTGGGTCAGCTTGGAATTTTTTCGCAAATGACTGGAATTGCATTGCACAGGCACGCCCCATGAGCCCAAAGCAACTCTGGCTTGCGTTGCGCGGACAAAGCGGCTGGTTGGCTAACTTGAATCGTATAGCTGCCAGGCTCCCCGAGTTGCACGATCTTATGACAGACGCAGCAGGTGAATTTCATGCCACAGCCTCAGACAGCCTTCCGCTCCAACAAAATTTCAAGCTGACTTATAGCCGGGGTCGCGAGTGAACAACGAGAGCACCAGCCCCGGAGGGGCGTTCGAGCTTAGCCCAGCGCTTCAGCGCTGGGAAAAGTGGAAGGAAGGATTCAAGTCCCGGCGGGACGACCGAGTTCTTTCCTCACACACTTAAGCGCTGGCTACAAGGATCAGGGCGCAAATTCCAGTCGGGCGCGCCCCACCTCGCGGCCCCGATCAACTCCACCCTACTTCGCCACCGGCGACCCCGCCTCCGCCACGACAGCTTCCAGGTGCTTGAGCATCTCTTCGATGGTCAACGAGTACATCTCCTTACCCACGCCCTCGCCCGATTCCAGACCCGTCTTAATGAAGTGCCCGGCAATTTCCTTCGCCAGCGCATCGGTGATAAGCGTGCCAGTCCGCTTCTTATACTCGACCCACGCCGGATGAGGCAGTGCCACCCACACCGGACGCCCATCCACCAGGAACTTGATGTCCACGGCATCAGCATGGCGTGTCGCAATGGCCACAATCAGAGCTTCATACAGGCAATGCACCGGCTTCTTGGTCCAGCGGTCAGTGGTAGTGAAATCAGTAAACATGGGATCTTAAAACTATATCGCCCCGCCGGGTAAGCCCGCAAATCATTGGCCAGCAGCTGCCGTTCCGGCCGATTCGAATGCTTGCCTCCGCGTTATAAGAAAGTAGAGAGGCACCGCGAGCACAGCCAGTCCCAGGCACGCTCCGACGATCAGTAATGGCGTGAGATCCACTTGCTGTAAAAACTGGTTTTGCCCGGGCGGTATCCATGGAAACATCGATTGTTGCTTTTCAATCAGGGCGAGCATGCGCGCATGGCCTCCCGGGGCCAGATAGAAAATCGCGGCGTTTACGAACCCGTACGCCAGATACCATATGCACACGACGCGGGCGGCGGGCCGTAGCCGCAACAACCCAATTCCGATGTAGAGTTGCAGGCCTGCAAGGGCGATGTAATAGACCGACGCGGGATAGCCAGTCACCACTTTCGTGAACAACACTGCGGGCGCGCGCAGCAGGACATTCAGTGGAATCATCGCGCAACCAGCCAGTAACAACCAGGCCAGAATCGTGATACTCAATGGACGCCGAGGGGTGCTCGGCATTGTTTCCATAATCGGCGGAAGCGGTAGCGAATCCAATACTTGAGGCGGAGCGCCATCGGCAATACCTGCTCGCAGACCGACAAATTGTTGCCTGACTTTCTTTCGACTAAAGAAGGCCACCCACCAGATTCCCATAGCCAACAGGGCAGCCGAAAACACACCCATCGATAAGCGAACGCCGACCTCGATCGATTTATCGGAAGGAAGGTTTGGAGGAGTGGGAAGGGGAATAACTAACGACATCAGAATTCCGAATGCGCCCATTAGAATCAACAGCACCGCGAACGCGATCATCGAAATGCGAGCCCAATCCTTCAGCCGGAACAGCCCGATGCTGGTGCAAATGCCCCAGATCGCCGGCACCACGTAAAAGAGAACACCCACCAACATCATCGCCTTAAAGAATGCCGGAGAACCCGGGTATTGATCCGGTCTCGCCACAGGCGCTCGGAACATAACCCAGCCAATCAAAACTCCCGTCAGAAGGGTCAACACTGATCCCAGCAAAGACAAAACCGCGATCACCGTCACGCCGATCGAGCGCTTCATGGCCAACCCTCCTGCTTAAGAGTCCTCAGAAATCGGACGCACGCATTCTTGCCGCCCCAAGCCAAAGTTGCAAGCAGAAGGTGCCGAACCCTTCAGTCGAAAAGTGAGTGAACGGGCGCCCGAGCGTCAAGTATGATCGAACCGTGGTGACCAAGTCCCTCCCGAAAACCAAACTCCAACTCCTGCACTCCGAAAAGCTGGCCAAGCTGCCCTGGCTCGTCCACGCCTTCTCCACCCGGCATGGCGGAGTCTCTCGCGTCTACGGTGGGAATACCCTCAATCTGGGCTTCACAAATCACGACTCGCGCGCCGTTGTCGAACGCAACCGCACGCTCTTCCTGAAACAACTGGGCGTTCCAAACCCACGCAAAACGCTCATCACCCTGCGCCAGATTCACTCCGATCTAATTCACCGAATCGAAGGCGCGCCGAAACACCCTCTAGCCGGAGACGGACTCATCACCAACACTCCCGGGCTGCTTCTCGCCATCCTGACCGCCGACTGCCTGCCCGTCATCCTTGTAGACAAGGAAAATCGCGCCGTAGGCGTCTTTCACGCCGGCTGGCGCGGAACGGTCAAGCGTATTGTCGAAAAAGGAGTCGGCGAGATGCAGCGATATTTCGGCAGCGATCCACGAGACATGATCGCAGCCATCGGCCCCGGCGTGCAGGCCTGCTGTTACCAGGTCGGAGCAGAAGTTCGGCAAAAGTTCGAAGCCCAGTTTGCTTATGCCGCCGAACTGTTCCGCGAAGTGAAGGAATCAGATCCAGTCCGCGAAAAGTATCCCATGCTCTTCTTGACCGCTCGCGCCCCCGGCCACAGCGAACTCCCCGTGAGCCTCTTTCTGGACCTGGTGCAAGCCAACCGCCGCCAGCTCATCGATGCCGACGTGCCCGCGAAAAACATCGACGCATCTTCCCCCTGCACGGCGTGCCGTACCGATCTACTCTTCAGCCACCGCGCAGAGAAAGGCGTAACAGGAAGACTGATGGCAGTAGTCGGAGTGCGGCCACGATAGTGGCTGGCGATCGCACGGAAAATCCCACGATTCCAAGGTTCGTATCAGGGCATCGCATCCCTCAAGCCAGATCGAACAGCAGAACTTCCGCGTCCTTAGTCCCCTTGATGGTCAACTTCTTTTCTTCACTGATCGCCGCGCCATCGCCCTGGCCGAGTCTCTGCCCGTTCAGTTCGACTGCGCCCTTTGCGACTTGCAGCCAAGCGTGGCGCTTGCCTCCCAGACTGTGAGTCGTTTCTTCACCGGGCGCAAGCAGGCTAACGAACAGCTTCGCATCCTGATTGATCTTGACCGACCCATCGGCGCCGTCGTTCGAAGCAATCAGCCGGAGCTTCCCACGCTTCTCCGATTCCGGGAAACTCTTCTGCTCATAGCTCGGTTCCAGCCCCTGCTTCTCGGGCGTAATCCAGATCTGCAGCAGGTGCGCGGTCTCCTTCGCAGACGGATTGTACTCGCTGTGCCGGATACCCCGCCCGGCGGTCATGCGCTGTCCGTCACCAGGCCGGATAACGGAGCCCGTTCCCAGGCTGTCCTTGTGCTCGAGTTCGCCCGATAGGATGTAGGTGATGATCTCCATGTCCCGGTGCGGGTGCGCCGGGAAACCGCTATTGGGCCCCACAAAATCCTCGTTGATCACGCGCAGCGAGCGGAAACCCATCCACTTCTCGTCCCAGTAATCGCTAAAGCTGAAGGTGTGGCGGGTCTTGAGCCAGCCGTGGTCGCCGCCCCCGCGTTCGTTACTGCGCCGGATGGTAATCATGATGTTCGTCTCCCATTTATTCGTTGTAACGACTATTTCCAGTCTTTTGGATGCCGGAGGGCGCGGAAGGATTCACACGCGGATTTTCTGGGAGGCACAACTCAGCGGGCCGGAGAGGCGTGGAAGAAATGGGCCGTACTCGAACGCCTGCGAAAACAGACGAGTATTGCCACCGGAGCGCGCGGCAACACCCGGGAGCCACTGTCCGCTAGAGTCCGTTAATGTACTGCAGAGCTCGAGTCTGCTGGGTTAACGGGCTGCCCTGCGGAGTCCGCTCCTGCTTCGCTGGTCTGCAGCAGACCGACAATTCCTCGCAGCGTGTCCCAGGCCGCCTGGTTCAGTGCCGGATCCGACCCGACGAGATCGCGGATCATCTGCCAGGCCGCAATGTTGAGCGCGCCCTCGGGTGCTGGCCCCATCGCCAGCGAAACTGAGCACGGGGAGCAGAAACAAATTCGCCGTGCCGCCGACTTTTGCCGCGGTCTTATTCCTACGGTCTGCGCGAACATAAATACGCCAACGGATTTGTGTCCCGTCTCGAGCTCCCGGTTACAGCGTAGACAACTCAGGTGTTCCAATGGTCCCCCTCCTGGACGGCGGTTGCCGCTACAAAATACTGTCTTTCACGCGCTAGCGGGCGCAAGTGGATAGCAAGGTTCCCACTTGGATTCAGGCATTAACCTGTAACGCTCGTATGGGACTACTCAATGAGTCAGATAGCGGATTTATCAACAACAACATTTCAACTCGGCAATCAAGCGTGGGAGTGTCTTCACTTCCGGTATTTCAAGCCAAGCTCGCCATCGTAGTGCTGGATAACCTCGTAGCACTCGCAGGCGGAGTCTTCAAGTTTCTTGCGGTTCACGATCTTCACTGCGCCACGGGTGTACTCGATGAGCTCCTTCCTCTGCAAAACACCAGCTGCCAGGGTCACGCTGGATCGATCTGTCCCTAGCATGGTTGCGAGAAAATCATGAGTGATGTGCAGCGACCCTGCATCCACTCTATCCTGAGTCATGAGCAACCACCGCGCCAGCCGTTGCTCAATATCGTGAAGCCGATTACACGCGGCGGTTTGGGCAACCTGCATACTCCGAATGGCGGCATAGCGGCCCAACATCATTTGCAGGTGCGGAGCGGATTCCAAAGCGTTTTGCAAGGCTCCGACCTCCACCCGAAACCCATCCCCCGAGATTTGTATCACCGCCTGCAGCGGGCTGCTGCGCAGGCCAACAGCCGCTAGTGTTCCCGTAAAGCCCTCATTTCCAACTATGCCGGCTTCGGCCGTTCTTCCATCTTTCATTACGACTACAAGAGAAATCAAACCTCGATTCGGGAAGTACGCGAATTCCAGCTTTCCACCCGC
>Ga0209701_10001072_pt1 | contig 17149 bp, 17 predicted proteins | sample CZO8metaG_4_FD_188356 | JGI IMG/M metagenome (GOLD analysis project Ga0209701, IMG submission 188356) | Vadose zone soil microbial communities from the Eel River Critical Zone Observatory, Northern California, USA - CZOApr15con2H3.8 metaG... | ecosystem: Environmental > Terrestrial > Soil >... | reverse complement strand
CCCGCCGACAAGTTCCGCCGGTCCCTCCTCACCTTGACCGAGCAGCCCGACAACCTGCTCACCCGGGCGCACTTCCTGCCGCCGGTGTTCGCGGACTCGAACGTGGGAGGCGGATGATGCGGCCAAGGGATCGCGGCAGCGCGCTGCTCGCAGCGATGATCGTCGTCGGCGTACTCGCGCTGGTGACGGTGGCCACGCTGCAGCTCGCCGGCATCAGCAAGCAGCAGTCCGCCAAGGACGCGCGCCGCCTGAGCCAGACTTCCTGTGTGGAGGCGGCGCGCCAGCACGTGTTGGGCCGGCTGCGCGTGTTCGGCCTGGACCCGACCACCATCGCGCTGGACCAGGCGGTGACGGTGGAGACCGGCACCCGCAAGCTGCGAACGGGCCACGTGGACGGGCCGGTGGTCACGTCGGTCAAGGCAATCCCCCCGCAGCTCGTCGGCAATTCCAGCGCGAAGAACCGCGACATGAGCAACGTGATCGTGCCGGGGCCCACGCTCGGTGGTCGCAGCTACCGCGTGGTGGTCGCCTGCACCGACCCGCTGGCGGGCGACATGGAGCTGGAGTTCACCTTCAAGTACGGCCTGTGAGGAGCGCCATGCGCCTGCGAAACCTGCGCCTTCTGGTTTTCGTGCTCGGGCTCGCGCTGCTCGACGCGCCGCTCCGGTCCGACGCCGCCGCCTGCGCCGTCAACGAGTGCCTGACGAACAGCGCCCTCTCCCAGCGCGTCCAGCCCACCTCCGTGAACACAGACGACCGCGGCGACGTGACCTTCTTCTCCTCCCAGTCCGGTCAGCTCCCCAACGTGCTGTTCATCCTCGACAACTCCACCTCCATGTACGAGCTGCCATACGACGTCTCCGCCTTCCCGAATGCCGCCTGGACCAGCAAGGGCGCAACTCCAGCCGGCTCCGGCGCGTCCCAGGCGGGGGCGGCGGCGAGCTGCCACTCCAACACGTATTTCGAGGGACTGAAGGACCCGGGCGGCAACCCGTACAACAAGGCCACCACGTACGCGGCGCCGGACCCGGCGTTCCCGAACTACTTCGCCAGCGCCAGCAACTACAAATACATGGAGTGGACCTCCGCCGCGGCAGGGGGCGCCGCCAACGGCACCCTGGCTGCCCCGGGCGCTTCCTGCAACGGGATGAGCACGACAGCGGGCAGCGGCGGGAGCGGTGGCAGCGGCGCCACCGCCTGGAGCATGACGCAGCGCCAGCGCTGCCAGCAGTGCCTGGACGAGGCGGGCTACTACCTGAAGCCGAGCACCTCGGGCAGCCAGAACGACGTGCAGAACGGCTCCTACGTGTTCAAGGGCAACTGGCTCAACTTCAACCCGCCCAAGTTCCTCATCGCGCGCAAAGTGCTCACCGACTTCATCACCCGGCAATCGATCGCGGCCACGCCCGTGCGCATCGGCGTGGTGACCTACGACGTCAACAACGTGAGCGCGCTCGACTACCCCAGCGTCAACACCGGCCTGCGGGCGAACGACGGCGGCGCCTTCGTCTCCTCCGGAATGGTGCCGGACTGCGGGGTCATCGACTGGAACACGCCGGCGGCACAGGCGCAGCAGGGCAGTCTCGTCGCCGCCGTGCGCTCCATCTCCTTCGGCTCCTTCGCTGCTGCGATCGCGACGCCGCTGGCCGAGACCCTCTTCAACGTCGGCCAGTTCTTCTCCGGCGACAACACCTTCTACACGACGAAGTTCGGGGCCAAGTGGACCAAGGCTGCGTTCACCGCCCCCACCGGCGCCAACAAACCGCTCTGCGCCTCCTGCCAGGCGAGCGCCGTCGTGCTCATCACCGACGGCGAGCCCTTCGGCGACAACAACCTGCCGCAGGCATTCCGCGACAACACCATCACCTGCGCCGGTTGCGGCACCGACCAGTACAACGGGTCGCCGGCCCTGCTCGACGACGTGAGCAACTTCCTTGCCACCAACGACCTGAGCCCCTCGCTGACCGGCATCCAGGACGTGGTCACGTTCGTGATCGGGGTGGGGCTCCAGGTGCCGCTGCTCGACAACGCCGCCAAGTTCGGCAAGAGCAGCCGCGCGATGCGCGCCGACAGCGCGCAGCAGCTGCAGGACGACGTCACCGACGCCGTCGTGAACATCGTCGCCCGCGCGACCGCCTTCTCCTCCACCGCCATCCAGACCCTCGAGGTTGGCACCGGCTCGACCGCCTATGTTCCGCGCTTCGTGCCCGGCTCGCCCATCGAGGCCGTCTGGGACGGCCACCTCTTCCGCTTCGACCTGTTCAACGAGTTCGTCGCCGGCGTCGACAAGAACAACGACGGCAACTTGAACGGCGTGTTCCTGGTCGACAAGGACGGCGACATCATCACCGAGGACGACAAGGGCGCCTTTCACAAGCTGAAGAACAACGCCCCCGCGGTGCCCGTCTGGGACGCGGGGGCGCAGCTCAACGCGACCAGCTACGCGACCCGCAGCATCTACACGGCGGTCTGGGATGCAGCCGCGGGCGCCTGGGCGACCATCCCCTTCACGGGGAACATCGGCGATCCCAACTTCGCCGCGATCGCGAGCTACCTCGGCATCGACGGAACCAACGCGTGCGCGCAGATCCAGAGCATGATGGCGGCGCCGATACCAGCCGCGTATCTGCCCTTCGACCGCGACCACTGCGCCAAGGCGATCATCGACTACGTGCGCGGGCAGAACATCCTCAACGAGGTCCCGACCACCACTTCCGTGACCGTCAACCGGCCCCACATGCTGGGCGACATCTTCCACTCCTCGCCGGTGGTGGTGGACCCGCCCGTCGACCAGTTCATCTGCAGCCTCGGGCTGCACGCGCAGTGCGTGTCGACGCTCTACGGCTACCAGAACTCGAACGGCCAGGCGACGCCGATGCCCACCGACAAGTACACGGTGGGCTCGGGCCCCAGCGCGCGCGAGGTCGACGCGTACGAGAAGTTCTGGCAGGACAACAACATCGGCGCGCCCCGCCCGCGCATCGTGATCGTCGGCGCGAACGACGGGATGCTGCATGCCTTCGACGCGGGCAGCGCCACCTCGACTCCTGGCGTGCAGGACCCGCAGTCGCCCTTCCGGCGCATCCAGTATGGAAGCGGCGACGGGCACGAGGTGTGGGCATTCGTTCCGCCCGACCAGCTCCCGCGCCTGTGGCTGATGTTGCGCGACGGCCACCAGCTCTACATGGACGGCGACATCATGGTGCGCGACGTCTGGGTGGACGGGAAGCCGAACAACGCCAGCCCCTTCACCAACAAGCCCATGGTCAAGCAGGACGTCGAGTACCACACCGTGGCCATCGCCAGCGAGCGGCAGGGAGGGAACCACTTCGTCGCGCTGGACGTCACCGACACGGCCACGCCCAAGATGCTGTGGATGTACCCGCCTCCCTGCAGCCCGGACGAGCAGGTCTGGGGGCAGACCTGGGGACAGTTCTCGCCTCGCCCGCCTCCGATCGGACCCGTGCTTCTGGAGACCACCGACACGGCGGGCCCGCCCAACTACGGCCATCCCCACACCCAGGAGCGCTGGGCCGTCTTCCTCAACGGAGGGCACGATCCGTTCAACAACCGCGGGCGCGCGGCGGCGATCCTGGACGTGTACACGGGCGTCCCGCTCTTCAAGGCGACCTACGACCGCGCCGCCTCCGACGCGACCGCGCAGATGCGGTTCGGCTTTCCCGCGACGCCGGCGCTGGTCGACTACGGGCACGGCGACGCGTTCGCACCCGACGGCTTCTTCGATACCGCCGTTCTCGGCGACGAGGGCGGGCAGATCTGGGCGTTCCGCTTCCCCGACCCGGGGCACCTCGACAGCGCGACCGGCCTGGTGGACAACTGGACCTTCGGGCGCGCTTACGAGCCGCGCAAGACGGCCAGCGACGACACCCGCTTTCACCAGCCCATCTACGCGATCGCAGCGACCACCGTTCAGCCCGACAACGGCTGGCTGCGCGCGTACGCCGGCAGCGGCGACCGCGCGCACGTGCGCTCGACTGGTGGAGGCGACTGCCGTCCGGACGACCCGATCAGCTGCGTCAACGCCGGATGCTCGGTGAACACCTCGCTCACGCTCGACAACGGCCCCAACCACTACGTGAGCAGTTTCACCAGCGCGGCCGGCAGCAACGCGGCGAACCCTTTGATGGCCTCGCCAGCGCAGGCGCAGTCGACCGCCCCGGCGGCGGCGTGTACCCTGGCCAACGCGAACGAAAACATCACGGTCTCGTCATGCCCGGCCGCCGCGATGAGCATCACGGAGCCCCTGCCTTTCTCCTGCGGCGGGAGCCCCTACTCCTGCAGCGAAGGCGCCTTCCGCCAGCCGACCCCGAACGCGAACCGCGCCGCCGCCTCGACGGCCGTCGGAGCAAACTCGTTCGTGTCGGTGGCGGTGCTGGCCGACGCCACCGGCTCACCCTCGCGCAGCCGCCGCATGAGCCTGCCGGCGCAAGCCGGCGCCTACGACAGCAACCGGCTGTCCGCGGCCGATCTGGTCGACGTGACCGCCACCACCGCGACCACCACGGCCGTGACCGGCAACACGGCGGGCCGCAGCTCGGCGGGATGGACGGTGAGCTATTCCGCCATCGACGAGAAGACGGTGACGAGCTCGACCATCCTGGGCGGCTGCGTGATCTGGAGCTCGTTGATCCCGACCGGCGGCGCGGTGGGCTGCGCCTCCGCGGGGGCCACCATCGCGCCGTTCTACCAGGCCGACGCCCTGACCGGCGCGCCCAACTGCGCCGCGAGCTTCCTGAGCGGCTCGTCCTACGTGCGCTCGATCCAGCGCAACGTGCTCTCGCCGCCTCCCGAGCCAGCCGCGGCGGTCGCGATCGGTCCCGGCGGCAGCTCGCTGCGCTTCTCCACCCTCGAGATCCAGCCCGGCGCGCAGGAGGTGACGCAGATGACGGTGTCTACCTCCACCGAGATGCTGCAGATGCTGTATTCGATGCCGCTGACCGTCGAGCAGCACGCCTGCCGGCACGTCGACGCCACGCAGTGCCCGTAAGGCGCCGGACTGCCCAGGGCCCGTGACGGGGTAGGGCCTTCTACGCGTACATGCGACCTGCGCGCCGACGCGCCCAGGTCCGCGCGCGAGAGGAACTTTCGCGCCTTCATTCGCCGCTGCTATCGTTTTCCCATCCCTCGAGGTGGAGGCACGATGGAGCTCAACGAGATCCTGCAGGTGGCGCTGCGCGGCGGCGCCTCCGACATCCACCTCAAGGCCGGCCTGCCGCCCATGTTCCGCGTGGACGGCAACCTGGTGCCGCTCAAGGACGCCCGCCGCCTTCCGCCCGAGGAGATCTCGCGGATGGCGTTCGGCATCATGAACGACTACCAGAAGGAGAAGTTCAAGGCCCAGAACGAGCTGGACCTGGCCTACGGCGTCCCCGGCCTGGGCCGGTTCCGCGTCAACGTCTTCCAGCAGCGAGGCACCATCGGCGCCGTGCTGCGCGTCATCCCCTTCAAGATCTCCACCATCGAGCAGCTGCTCTTGCCCAAGGTGCTGGAGAAGATCGCCAGCGAGCAGCGCGGCCTGATCCTCGTCACCGGGACCACCGGCTCGGGCAAGTCGACCACGCTCGCGGCCATGGTCGACCACATCAACACCAACGAGACCTGCCACGTCATGACGATCGAGGACCCGATCGAGTTCCTCATCCGCGACAAGCGGTCGATCGTCAACCAGCGCGAGGTCGGCGTCGACACCATGAGCTTCGGCCAGGCGCTGAAGAGCGCGCTGCGCCAGGACCCGGACGTGATCCTGGTCGGCGAAATGCGCGACTCGGAGACGATCGAGACCGCGCTCACCGCCGCCGAGACCGGCCACCTGGTGCTCTCCACCCTGCATACCCTGGATGCGACCGAGACCATCTCCCGCATCATCTCGGCGTTCCCGCCCCACCAGCAGAAGCAGGTCCGCCTGCAGCTCGGCTCGGTGCTGCGCGCCGTGGTGTCGCAGCGCCTGGTGCCTCGCGCCGACGGCAAGGGTCGCGTGGCGGCGGTCGAGGTCCTGGTGGCCAACTCGCGCGTGCGCGAGATGGTGGAGGACAAGGACCGCACCAAGGAGATCCACGCCGCGATCGCGCAGAGCTACACCACGTACGGCATGCAGACGTTCGACCAGTCGCTCATGCTGCTCTACCGGCAGAACGTGATCACGTACGAGGAAGCCTTGCGGCAGTCGTCGAACCCGGACGACTTCGCGCTGCGCGCCTCGGGCATCAGCGGGACCAGCGACTCGACCTGGGACGACTTCGACAAGAAGGACGAGCAGCCGGCGCAGAACGGCAAGGCCCCGGCGCGGCCTCCACCCCCGGCCCGCCCCGGCACCCCGGCTCCGGGCCGCCCCACCCCGGCCGCCGCCAAGCCCGGCCCAGCGAAGCCCGCCGCGGCCGCCACCCCCGCCGCCGACGACGACTTCCAGATCGAACGCTTCTAGGCTTCCAAAAAGATCAACGCGGAGACGCGGAGACGCGGAGTTTCGGGGGTACGGCCGACCCACAACCCTCCGCGCCTCCGCGTCTCCGCGTTAAGCTTTGAGGCATGACGCCGCTGGATCGGGCGCTGAGGCTGCTGGCGCGGAAGGCCTATACGGCCTTGGAGATGGACAAGGCGCTGGCGAAGGCGGGAGTGGCCGAGGCGGAGCGCGCGGAAGCGGTGGCGCGGCTGCGGGAGCTGGGATACATGGACGACCTGGAGGTGGCCCGCGCGCGGGCGCGCACCCTGCTCGGCCGGGGGGCGGCACCGCGGCTCGCCGAGCGCAGGCTAGGTGAGCAGGGCGTGGGCGCGGCGCAGGCGCGCGCCGCGGTGGGCGAGGCGGCGCAGGGAGCGTCCGAGGCGGAGCTCCTCGACCGCGCGCTGCACAGGATGCTGCGCGGCCGGGCGCCGGCCGGCGACAAGGAGCGGCGCCGCGCCTTCCGGGCGCTCGTCGCGAAGGGACACCGCCCCGCGCAGGTGGCACGCGCGCTGGGGCTCACATGGGAAGGCGATGATTCCTAGACAGTGGATCGCGGCGGTCGGCCTGGCGCTGTGCGCCGCCTGCGCGGGCGGCAAGGACAGCGTGGACCTCACCAAGCCGGTCACCGGCGCCGAGGCCGCGAATGCGGAGAAGGCCTACAACCGCGGCCTGCAGGAGCGGAAGGACAAGAACTACCTCGAGGCGGTGCGCTACCTCGAATACGTCCGCAACAACTTCCCCTACTCGCAGTTCGCGGGACTGTCGGAGCTGGCCATCGCCGACATGAGCTTCGAGCGCGACGACTGGAGCGCGGCCGCCACGCAGTACCAGGACTTCGTCAAGAGCCACCCCTCGCACCCCAAGGCCGACTACGCGGCGTTCCGGGCCGGCCTCGCGCGCTGGGAAGACAGGCCGTCGGACCTGTGGTTCCTGCCCCCGTCCTCCGAGAAGGACCAGGCGCCGCTCCGCTCCGCGCTCGATGCGCTGCAGCGATTCGTGCTCAGCTACCCGAAGAGCGAGTACGTCCCGCGCGCCCGCGATCTGATCGCCGATACCCGTGAGCGGCTGGCCAGGCACGAGCAGTACGTGGCGGACTTCTACTGGAAGCGGAACGCGTGGAAAGGCGCGGCCGGCAGGCTGATCGGCCTGGCGGACAATTACGGCGACCTGCAAGGCGGAAAGCTCCGCTCCGACTCGCTCTGGCGCGCCGGAGAGGCCTACCGCAACCTGAACGACCCCGCGAACGAGCGCAAGGTCTTGCAGCGCCTGGTGCAAGAGGCGCCCGCGGGCGAGCACGCGCGCGAGGCGCAGGCGCGGCTCAACCAGCTTCCTTCTCCCACTCCCACCGAGCCGCAACCCGCCAAACCCACCGAGCCCCCCAGGTAGGTCCGGCCTTTTGACACGCGTGGTAGCCTTTCCTCATGGACGACTCCGTCCGGGAGCTGGTCGCCCTCGGGAAGGATCATTTCCAGCGCGGCGACTGGTCGCTGGCCGCCGGGCACCTCGAGCAGGTGATCGCGCGCGGCGCGGCCTTCGCCGACGTCCACCACATGCTGGGCGTCTGCTACCACCAGATGGGCGAGTTCGACCCGGCGCAGCGCGCCTTCGAGCGCGCGCTGGAGATCAACCCCGGGTACGTCGAGGCCTCGCTGAACCTGGCCATCCTCTGCAACGACCTGGGCCAGTACGAGAAGGCGCAGAAGGTCTACTCGAACGCGCTGGAGCGCGCCCGGAACGGAGCGCGGCACGAAACCGGCGACGAGCCGCTCGACGCCTTCACCCGGGGCAAGATCGCCAACCTGCACGGGGCGGTGGGCGACTCGTACCTCGCCGCCCGCCGCCCGGCCGACGCGGCGGCCGAGTTCCGGCTCGCGCTCGAGCTGTCGCCCGGGTTCGTGGACCTGCGCATGAAGCTAGCCTCCGCCCTGCGCGAGAGCGGCGACGCCGAGGCGGCGGCCGCCGAGCTGCGGCGCGCGGTGCGCGACGCCCCCGCCTACGTCCCGGCCCGGGTGGCGCTGGGCCTCGCCTGCTCCGCCGGCGGCAAGGTGGACGAGGCGATCGAGCAATGGGAAGAGGTCCTGCGCATGGACCCGGGCCACCGCACGGCGCAGCTCTACCTGAAGCTGGGGCGGGCCCACGCGCCGGGGGCCGCCGGGAGAGCGCGATGACGGAACGCGCCTACGCGCTCCGGTTCATCAGCGGCAAGTACCAAGGCGGCGAATACCCCCTGCAAGACGCGCGCGACCTGGTGATCGGGCGCTCCAGCGACCTCGACATGGTGCTGATCGAGGACATGGTGAGCCGCAAGCACGCCAAGATCACCCTGCAGGAGGGCGCGATCACCATCGCGGACCTGGGCTCCACCAACGGCACCTTCGTCAACGGCGAGAAGGTGAAGAAGGCGCAGCTCAAGGAAGGCGACCGCGTGCTCATCGGCACCAGCATCCTGAAGCTGGTCACCGTGCAGCGGAGCGCGCAGCCCATCGACGCGCGCGCGGCGCAGCAGCAGCTCGAGCGCACCGCGGCCGCTCAGGAGCTGCGCGGCCGCAGCGCGGTGCAGGGCCGGCTCGAGGAAGTCCCGCTGGTGGACCTCCTGCAGCTCCTCAGCACCTCGAAGAAGACGGGCGCCATCGTCATCCAGGGCTACCGCGGCGGCCGCGTGCACCTGCGCAACGGCCGCGTGGTGGCGGCGGTGATCGACGCGGACCCGACGCTCCCGCCGAAGAAGGCCCTGTACCGGATGGTGGGCTGGACCCAGGGCGGCTTCGAGTTCGTCCCCCAGGAGGGCGAGCTGCCGCCGATGCCCAACGAGATCCAGGAGAGCACCGAGGCGCTGGTCATGGAGGCCATGCAGCAGCAGGACGAGCTGGCCCGCGGGACGCTGCCCGCGCCCACCTCGGCCATCGGGATCGCCATGCCGCTCACTCCGCGGCTGCGCGACCTGACCCCCGAGGAGATCGACCTCTTGCAGCTGGTCCACAACTACGGGGTGGTCCAGGCGGTGCTGGACCGCGCCCAGGGCAGCGACCTGGAAGTCGCGCAGAAGCTCGCGGCTTTACTACAGACCGGGTACCTCCGGCAGTTCTGAATCGCGCCTCCGGCTGCGGCATCTCCGAGGCGTGCGCGTCGCGGAGATCTGGCGCTTTCCGGTCAAGTCGATGGCGGGCGAGCGGCTGGCCCGCGCCGAGGTGGGCCTCGCCGGCGTGGCGGGAGATCGGCTGGTCCTGGTCCGCGGCGCCGGCGGCCGCGTCGTCACCGCGCGGACCCATCCGCTGCTGCTCGGCCACCGCGCGACCCTGTCCGCGTCCGGGGAGCCCCTCGTCGACGGCCGTCCGTGGGACTCCGCCGAGGTGGCCCGGGACGTGCGCGCCGCCGCTGGCGCCGGCGCCCGCCTCGAGCGCGCGGAGCTCGCCGAGCGCTTCGACATCCTGCCCCTCCTCGTCGCGACCGACGGCGCGATCGAGGCCTTCGGCCACGACGGCCGCAGGCTGCGCCCGAACCTCGTCATCGCCGGAGTGCCGGGGCTCGCGGAGCGCGAATGGCCAGGCCGCCGGTTGCGCATCGGGGACGCCCTGATCGGCGCTCTGAAGCTGCGGCAGCGCTGCGTCATGACCACGTACGACCCGGAGACCCTCGAGCAGGACGTCGGGGTGCTGCGCGGAATCCAGCGCGAGTTCGGCGGACTGCTGGCGCTGGACTGCTTCGTGGAGCGCGGCGCCTCGATCGTCGAGGGAGACCGGGTGGAGCTGGAGTCGTGATAGAGCACCCCTCGATGAGACAGGTCACCGCAAAGGGGCAACCGGGCGTAAGGACGCCGCGGCTCACGCTCTTGAGCCACGGGTCGGGTTGAGCCTGCAAGCTCCGCCCAGCGGAGCTCGCGCAGGTCCTGCGCGGCCTACCGGTCTTCCCCCGCCCCAGGCAGCTGATCGTCGGCACCGAGACGCGCGACGACGCGGCGGTGTTCCGCCTCGACGCCAAGCGGGCCCTGGTCGCGACCGTGGACTTCTTCGCGCCGGTGGTCGACGACCCGCGCGACTACGGCGCGATCGCGGCGGCGAACGCGCTCTCCGACGTCTACGCCATGGGCGGGAAGCCCCTCTATGCGCTGAACCTGGTCGGGTTCCCGCGGGGACAGCCGTGGGAGCTCTTGACGGAGATCCTTGCCGGAGGCGCGGAGAAGGCAAACGAAGCGGGCTGCCCGATCGTGGGCGGGCACAGCGTCGACGACGCCGAGCCGAAGTACGGGCTCGCCGTCACGGGCCTGGTCGACCCGCGGCGCGTGCTCACCAACTCCGGCGCGCGCCCCGGGGACGCGCTGCTGCTCACCAAGGCGCTCGGCACGGGAATCGCGGTGTCGGCGATCAAGAAAGAGCAGGCCTCGCCCGACGTCCTGCGCGCGGCCGTTGCGCAGATGAAGACGCTCAACCGCGCGGCGGGAGAGACGCTGGCGCGCGCGTGGAAGGACGTGCACGCGCTCACCGACGTGACCGGGTTCGGGCTGCTCGGACACCTCGACTCGATGCTGCGCGCGAGCGGCGCGCGGGCGGTGGTGCGCGCGGAGGCGCTGCGCGTCCTGCCCGGGGTGCGGGTCCTGGCGCGGGCAGGGCTGGTGCCCGGCGGCACGCACGCGAACCTCGAGTTCGTCGCTCCGCGCACCCGGCTGCCCGAGGAGATGGAGGAGGCGGACCGGCTGGTGCTCGCCGACGCCCAGACGAACGGAGGCATGCTGGCGGCGGTGGCGCCGCGCGCCGCCGGGCGGCTCCTGCGCAGGCTGGCCGACGCGGGCGCGCCGGCGGCGCTGATCGGCGAGGTCGTCCCGCGCGGAAAGCAGGAGCCCGGCGTCACCGTGGAGGGGGCGCTGCAGGGCTGAAATGCCGCACCGCCCCATCCGTAGGGATGGTCAGGAGGCCGCACATGTTCCGGACCGCAGCAACCCTTGCCCTCGTCGCCCTGGTGGCCCTGGTGGCAATCCGCATCGTCGCCGGAGTGGCGGGCGGGATCCTCGGCCTGCTCCTCGGGGTGGCGTGGCTGTTCGTGAAGCTCCTCATCGTCGCCGGCATCGTGTACTTCGTGCTGACGCTGGTGGCCCCGGAGACCGCGCGGAAGGTGCGCGACCGGTTCTCCGGCGGGCCCACCGTCTAGCCCGGTCGCAGGGTAGGAGATCCACCTGCAGTAAAGTATAGGGCGCCCCGGCGGGTCTGCTATCCTGGCGTCCGTGCGACGACTCGCTGTCCTGCTCTTCTGCCTCTCGGCCGCCGCCGCCGCCGCCGAGCCACGTCGCGCCTTGGTGGTGGTGCTCGACCCGGGGCACGGCGGCGCCTATCCGAACGACGGGGCGCACGGGAGAGGCGGCCTGGTCGAGAAGGACGTGGCGCTCGCGGTCGCGCTCCAGACCAAGGAAGCGATGGAGGAGGCGGGCGTCACGGTGGTGCTGACGCGGGAAGCCGATGCCGACCTGCCGCTCGCCCGGCGCGCGCAGATCGCCAACGAGGCCGGCGCCGACCTGTTCCTCTCCATCCACTGCAACTCGATGCCGAAGCTGAAGGATCGCCTGCTCACCCGCGGCGTCGAGACGTACTTCCTCTCCCCCGACCCGACCGACTCCGACGCGAAGCTGCTGGCGGAGATCGAGAACGGCGGCCCCGAGGCGTCCCCCGCGAAGAGCCCGGACGCGGTCAGCGGGATCCTCGCCGACCTCGCGCTCGGCCAGGCGCGCAACGACAGCGCCCGGCTGGCGGAGATCGTGCAGCGGCGCATGGTGCGCGAGGCACGGATCTCCGGCCGGGGCGTGCGCCAGGCTCCGTTCGCGGTGCTCGCGGGGACCCGGATGCCTTCGGCGCTGGTGGAGATCGGCTTCATCTCTCACCCGCTCGAGGGGCGGCTCCTGGCCAAGGAGCGCCACCAGAAGGCGATCGCGCGGGCGCTCGCCGCCGCCGCGCGGGAGTACGCCGACCAGGTGCTCGCGAGGCGGCTGGTCGCCGCCTCGCCGCGCGTGGTGCTGCCAGAGATCGTCCTCGTGGCGCGCAGGCCGGCGCCCGGTCCCGCGCCGGCGGCGTCCTCCGTCGCGCCGGTTGCGGCTGCCGCGCCGCCGCGGTAGCAGAGCCGGATGCCCCGCCAAGGCCGAGCGCCCTCGGAGCTGCGTCAGGTCCGCATCGTCCCCGGATTCACCGAGCACGCCGAAGGCAGCGTGCTGTGCACCTTCGGCCGCACGCGGGTGCTCTGCACGGCGACCGCCGAGGAGCGCGTCCCCAGCCACGTGAAGGGCAGCGGGCGCGGCTGGGTCACGGCCGAGTACGGAATGCTCCCGCGCGCAACCCACACCCGCACCGACCGCGAGGCCGCCAAGGGCAAGCAGAGCGGGCGCACGCAGGAGATCCAGCGGCTCATCGGCCGCGCGCTCCGCGCCGCGTGCGATCTGACGGCGCTGGGCGAGCGCCAGGTGCTGATCGACTGCGACGTGCTGCAGGCGGACGGCGGTACCCGCACCGCGGCGATCACCGGCGCCTACGTGGCGCTCGGCATCGCGCTGCGCCGGATGCGCCGCGAGAAGGCGCTGCGGCCGCCGGTCGCCGCCGTGAGCGTGGGGATGCTGGACGGCCAGCTCCTGCTCGACCTCGATTACGAGGAGGACTTCGCCGCCGAGGTGGACCTGAACGTGATCGGCAACGCGCAGGGCGAGCTGCTCGAGGTGCAGGGCACGGCGGAGAAGCGGCCGTTCACCCCGCAGCAGCTGCACGAGATGGTCGCGCTGGCGCAGAAGGGCATCCAGGACCTGCACCGCGCCCAGACGGCGGCGCTGGCGGAAGCGCAGGCCCAGGACGCGAAGTGAAGCTGCTGGTCGCGACCGGGAACCCGGGCAAGCTGGTCGAGGTGCGCGAGATCCTCGGCGGCTTGGACCTCGACCTGGTCTCGCTGGCCGACCTGGGCCTCCCCGCGCCCGAGGAGCCCTTCGCCACCTTCCCCGAGAACGCGGCGGCGAAGGCGACCGCGTGCGCCCCGCGCGCCTCGCTGTGGGCGCTGGCCGACGACAGCGGCCTGTGCGTGGACGCGCTCGATGGCGGGCCGGGCGTGCGCAGCGCCCGGTTCGCCGAGACGGAGGAGGCGCGGCGCCGCAAGCTGCTCGACCACCTCCTCACTATCCCGGCGGCGCGCCGCACGGCGCACTTCTTCTGCGCCGTCGCGCTCGCCTCCCCGGACGGGCGGCGCCTCTACCGGGCCGAGGGCCGCGTGGACGGCCGCATCGCCGACGCCCCGCGGGGCGCGAACGGGTTCGGGTACGACCCGCTCTTCCTGCCGGACGAGGCTCCGGGGCGGACCCTGGCGGAGCTGGAGGCGGCCGAGAAGAACCGCCTCAGCCACCGCGGGCGCGCGCTGGAGCGGCTCCGGCCCCTGCTGGACCGCCTGGCGCGCGAGGGCGACCTGCCTGCCCGTTAATCTTGCGCGGAGGGCCGAAATCGAGTACTTCCGGCGGTCGCTTCGCGGGGCGTAGCGCAGCCTGGTAGCGCGCCTGCCTTGGGCGCAGGAGGTCGGAGGTTCGAATCCTCTCGCCCCGACTTCTGCAGCAAATTGGCGCGCCCAGCAGGATTCGAACCTGCGGCATCCAGCTTAGAAGGCTGGCGCTCTATCCAGCTGAGCTATGGGCGCGATGTCCGGCGTGCTGACAGCAGGCGCTCCGAGTCGATTGCCGATGTGGGCACCTCGCCGAAATCCTCCGCGTGCAGCACACCTCTGGCCTGGCCGTTTCGCGCGGGAGCAATGCGAAGAGTAACGGCCTCCGGCGGATGGGTCAACCGCCGGTCTGGTGGGCGACCGACCGACCGCTAGCACTGGACGCAACTGTGATCGGCGTCATGGTCGGCCATGTCTCAACTCCGACGAGCCCCGTTCCGGCCCTAGGGTGGCGCGGTCCTGAGCGATCGTGTAGATCCGGCGACCCAGCTGAGGACGGGGCGAGCGTTTGTCGAAATTTTCTCGCTGCCGGCCTTGGTCGAATTGCGTCAGTGAGATCAGTATGGTGGCTGTAGCTCAATGGTAGAGCACTGGACTGTGACTCCAGGTGTTGCCGGTTCGAGCCCGGTCAGCCACCCCAACTAGATCAGCGGAGGGAGAGCCGATGTCCCGAGTGTCGCGGAGATCGATTCTGGCCGCTGCAGGCGCGCTCGCGCTTCGTGCGCGAGGCGAGAGCGTCCCGGCTGTCCCGAGCTCCCTCGACCATATCCTCCTCGGTTGCGGCGACCTGGACAAAGGCATCGACTTCGTCGAGCGGCGCCTCGGCGTTCGAGCAGCCTTTGGGGGCGTGCACCCCGGCCGGGGTTCACGGAACGCGCTGCTCTCCCTGGGCGAGCGCCACTACCTGGAGATCATCGCGCCGGATCCAAAGCAGCCGAGGAGCGCGGACGTGCGTCAGCTGTACCGGATCGACGCGCCGAGGCTGATCGGCTGGGCGGCGCACGTCGACGACATGGACGCGCTGTCCCGGAAGCTCACGGCGGAGGGCATCGCGTTCGACCCTCCCCGCGACGGCTCACGGCAGAGACCTTCGGGTCAGACGCTCCGCTGGAGGGCGCTTTCCTTGCGCAACGACGCGGACGGGCTGCTGCCCTTCTTCATCGAGTGGAGCAAGGACTCGCTCCATCCGGCAGCGGACGCTCCCGCCGGGTGCCGCATCGACCGGTTCGAGCTGGCCACGCCGCGGCGGGACGAGCTGCGCGCGGTCGCCGAGCGGCTCCGCCTGGATGTCTCCGTCGCCAGCGCATCGAAGGCCGACCTGCGCGCGACCCTCAGCGGACCGAAGGGCCAGCTCTCGCTCCCCGCCTGACGAATCCCCTCAGTACTTGAGCTTCGGGTACCAGTCCGAGCCGCGTCCGTCGGGAGTCAGGTCGAAGAGGTTCCACAGCGGCCAGATCGGGTCGACGTGGCGCCCGTCCTGCCCTTCCGGGTGGGGCGCGTAAAGCAGCTCCGCGTTGTAGAAGTGGTGGATCCGATCGCCGCGCCGCACGAACACGTTCAGCGCGGGGATCTGGTCCCCCTCGTCGGTCTCCCCGTGATAGTCGCGGTTGTAGGAGGTGCCGCCCGTCGAGACGAGCCGGAAGCGCGTCCAGCCGCGCTCGCGCGCGTGCTCGCGGATCCGGCGGATCGGCGACTTGGCCGCGACCACGAGATTCACCCGTTGGGTGATGTGCGGCGCCTGGCCGTCGAGCCCGTCGAGCATGGACGTGCACATCGGACAAGGCTTCTCCATCTGCGGCCCGTACATGAAGCTGTAGACGACGAGCGTGTCCTTGCCCGGCTCGAAGAGCTGCGAGAACCGGACCTGCTTGACGCTCTCGGGCGCGCGCAGATCGCGGGGGCCCTCCTCGAACACGTAGTCCTGTGCGAGCGGCCCGCCGAGCGGCAGGCGGCGTCGCTGCGCCGCGACCTCCTCGCTCCGGCGGCGAAGGTCGATCTCCGCCTCGAGCAGCTCGTCGCGCGCGTCGCGGTACTTGTCGCTCTCGCCAGGGAACCGCATCGGGTGCAGGGAACCAGCCATGACGGCCTCCTTGCTGGGGGGTGTTCCCGCCGCTGCTCTAGTCGAGCGACACCACGAGTTCAAGCATTCCGCGAAACAGGAGCTACCTCGCTCGGTCCGCGGTCCCGGATCGCGCTTGACCGGAGAGCATCGGAACGCTAGAAGGCACGACCCCTCGGGGCGCGTAGCTCAACTGGCAGAGCAATGGACTCTTAATCCATAGGTTGAAGGTTCGATTCCTTCCGCGCTCACTCACCGAAAGGCCCGGATTCAGAAAAGAATTCGGGCCCCTCCGGAACCGCTCCGGGCAACTACCCCTTCAGCGTCACCGCATCCGATGGTTCCAGCGTCTACACGTCCGGACAAGGAGGAACGATCCAGGCATATGTCATCGTGTCCACGTGCAATTCGCAGACGTTCAGCGGCGCGGCGGACCCCTCGCTCTGCGGCGTCCCCATCCACCTGGACGCGGGCGGTGGCTCGGTGTCGAACATCAACGCGCTCGCCTCCGGCAAACATCGCAGCCGGCAAGCCGTTCGGGGTTTCCATGTTCGTGGTGGGCGGGGTTCCGCCCTACAAGAGCTGGGCGGTTGCGACGGGGACGCTGCCGCCCGGGCTCACGCTGGACCAAGCGCGGGGCGTGCTGTACGGGACGCCGTTCTCCAGCGCCGCGGGAACCACCTACACGTTCACGGTCTCCGTCTCCGACTCGGGGGGCAACACCTTCCCCAGCGCGACAGACCAAGCCGCGACCTACAAGATCACCATCCAGTGAGCTCTGAGGCCGCCAGGCCGGGCAACGGCCACGACGGAGTGGCTACGAAGCGTCCCGGCGCGCGCACGGGGCATGGTGCGCTTCTTGATCGATCGCGCGGTTCAGAGTAGAGCCCCGGGTCTTTCAGCGCCGCTCGAGCTCCCCGCCCCCGAGGACCCACCGATGCGAAAGCCTGCCCGATGCGCCGCCGCAGCCTTCCTCGCGCTCGCCGCCTGCAACCATGTGCAGCCGGCGCCCACGCCGGCGTCGACGACCGCAGCCCAGGCGGGCACCGCGGCGCAGGCCGGCGCGACCCCGGCCGCGGCAAGCGACCGGTCCTGGATCGCCCGGAGCAACGAGAACGCGAAGATCCTCCTCGCCGTGCAGGCGCGCTTCGCGCCGGAGCAGGCGGCGCGGCTCGGCCAGC
>Ga0209701_10001071_pt1 | contig 17156 bp, 12 predicted proteins | sample CZO8metaG_4_FD_188356 | JGI IMG/M metagenome (GOLD analysis project Ga0209701, IMG submission 188356) | Vadose zone soil microbial communities from the Eel River Critical Zone Observatory, Northern California, USA - CZOApr15con2H3.8 metaG... | ecosystem: Environmental > Terrestrial > Soil >... | reverse complement strand
GGACGAGGACAAATTCGACGCGATCGTCGTCGGCGCCGGGCCCGCCGGCACGGCGGCCGCGTACACGATGGCGAAGGCGGGTCTCCAATGCGTCCTGCTCGAGCGAGGATCGAAGCCTGGATCCAAGAACGTGATGGGCGGCATCCTCTACAACCACTACCTCGAAGAGATCGTAGGCGACGCGTGGAAGCAAGCGCCGCTGGAGCGTCCGATCATCGAAGAGCGGCGCTGGATGATGACGCCGAAGGCCTACATCGGAATCGATTACAAAAACCTTCGCAACCGCGAGCGACCTCATTCGTACTCGGTTCTGCGTGCGCGTTTCGACCCCTGGTTCGCCCAGGAGGCGGAAAAGGCCGGGGCGTTGGTGGTTCCCGAGACGGTGGTCGAGAGGCTCATCGTCAAGAACAGCCGCGTCGCCGGCGTCGGCACCGGTCGGGGTGATGACCTCTACGCAGACGTCGTGGTCATCTGCGAAGGCATCGGCCTGGGGGTGGGTCTGCTCGAGAAGACGGTCATCAACGGCAAGCCGCTGCGGCGCAAGCTGCGAGCGAACGAGGTCGCGATGGCGGTCAAGGAGATCATGCAGCTCGATTCCGGCCTCATTGAGGAACGCTTCAACTGCGAGACCGGTGAAGGCTGCACGATCGAGTGCTTCGGTGACTCGACCATGGGCATGTCCGGCTTCATGTTCATCTACACGAACAAGGACACGCTTTCCGTCGGAGGGGGCGCGCTCCTGAGCGAGTTCAATGCCACCCTGCGCAGCCCCAACGACCTCATGGAGCATTTCAAGAACCACCCCAGCGTGAAGCCGCTGCTGCGCGGCGCCGAAACCATCGAGTACCTCGCGCACCTCATCCCGGAGGGCGGGTATCGCGGCATCCCCAAGGTCTACGGTCCGGGCTATCTCGTCTGCGGCGATGCGGCGATGCTGTCGAACCCTGTCCACCGCGAGGGTTCCAACCTGGCGATGGTCTCCGGCCGATTGGCGGGGGAGACGGTGATCCACGCCAAGGAGACCGGTGACTTCTCCGAGCGCCGCCTGCGCGAGTACAAGGGCAAGCTCGACAGCTCGTGGATCATGGCCGACATGCGCAAGTACGACAAGGCCGTGCCGCTGCTCGAGCACAACCCGCAGCTGCTCACGAAGTACCCCGAGATCGCCGACCGCGCTCTCGACGAGTTCTTCAGAGTCGACGGGACCTCGAAGTGGGATAAGCAGTCGAAGATCCTGAAGATGGTTCGCAAGGAAGGCGGGCTGAAGATGGCCTGGGATTCGCTCAAAGCCCTGTGGGCTCTTAAATAGCTGCTAACCCTTGGCGACGTTGACCTGAATCGTGTGGTAGCCGCCGGCTCCATCGGGGTAGCTGGGCGTCGCCCTGGAATCCTCGACGGCGCCGGTGCCATCCGTGGCGCGCACCTGCAGCCGGTACGAGCCTTCGGCGGTCGGCGTCCACGCGGCCAACCACAGAACCCACGTCATTGGTGAGAGCGGGGCCTTGAAGGTTGCCGCCGTCCAGTTCCGTCCGCCGTCTGTGCTGTATTCGACCTTGGTCACCCCGCGCGTGCCGGCGAACGCCACGCCCGAGAGGCCGACTGCGCCGAGCCTGACGATGTCGCCTTCGCGCGGCATGTCGAAACGCGCCATGGTCTTGACGACCGCGTTGTGGTCCCAACCCTGCATCTCCCAGTAGCCGCCACTCTCATGGTCGACCAGCTGGATCGAGTCGAGCCACTTGGGTCCCTTCATTCCGTAGTGGCCGGGCAGAAGGATGCGAGCCGGAAAGCCGTGCGAGGTCGGCAGCGGCGCGCCATCCAGGTCGTATGCGACCAGGAGCTCGGGCGCGCCCGCAATCAGGCTCATCGGCAGGCTCTCGGCGTAGCCGTCGCGCGCCCTGAACGCTGCCCAAGTGCCATTTGCGCGCGGGCTCGCCATCGCCATCAGGTCCCGCAGCCTGACGCCCGTGAAGCTGCCGGTGCTGATCAGGTCGCCGCCGACGTTATTGCTGATGCACTCCATCGTCACGTACTCGGTCGCGCTCGGCAGGGCGCGTAGGTCTGCGAGGGACAGCTTCAGCGGCTTGTCGACCGCGCCCCCTACGCTCAGGCTCCAGCTCTGGGCATCCACCACCGGGTCGCCGAAGTTCTTGGAGACGACGTAGAAGTTGGCGACAGGAGTGATCTCAGGTGACGCACCCTTCAGAGCGGCCTCGGGCGCACTGAAGACCGCCCGATACCAGTCCGGCACGAGCCGGAGTGCGAGCACGCCCAGGCTCACCCCTCCGATCGCTAGCGGGATCGCGCCGAGCGTGCGCCGGCGGCCAGGATCCGCAGCTGCGGGCAGCGGGCTCGCCGAGCCCATCTGCAGGATCACGCCGTAGATCGCGAAGAGCAGCGCCCAGACGATCGGCGTGGTCAGGCCGTCGTTGAGCCCGAGGAAGCCGACCCCTGATATCGGCAGTAGGACCGCCGCCACCACCAACCAGCCCGCTGCTGCGAACACGAGGGCTGATTGCGCAAGGCGCCACCGCGTGCTCGCCACCGCCCATGCGGCGCCGAGGACCCCCAGGCCCACGACCATGGCCACGATCAGCCCGAACTCCTCGACCACTTTGCCCGCGTGCTGGAGGGTGTCGATGAGGAAGCCGAAAACGAATCCAGGCATGATGGCGAGGAGGGGTCCGCTGAGGGCCTGGGGAAGCGGCTGCAGGCCTAGAAAGGCGGCGGCGAGGTACATGAGCGCCACCAGGGAGAGCCCGGCCAGAGCGCCCCAGCCAAATCCGCGCACAGCAGCTGGCCGCCAGCTTGCGATCGTCATCTCCTTTGAACTACCGACTCAAGATACGGCGATCCGAAAAATGCCAGGTGGAGCCTAAGGCCGGATTTACTCCGGCCGTCCCCCGACACGTCACCTTCCAAGCGCCACCCAACGTCGCCGAGGAGAGGGGTGGGTCCGCGGGGGGGACAGCTGTCCCCCCCGCGATTGATACGGCGGTCTGAAATGAAGCGAGCGCACAAACCGGCGCCCTTTGCTGTTTAAATCGGCTTACCGGATGCCCGCTCCGATCGCCGCAGAAGATCTCTACAGGTTTCGATGGATCGACCACGTCCGGCTCAGCCCTGACGGGGAGCGGGTTGCCTATCAGCTGGGCTGGGCCGACGCCGAGGCTCGCCAGAATCGCAGCCGCATCGTCGTTCGCCGCCTTCTCGAGGCGGAGCCGGTGGAAGCTACAGCGGGACCGCGCCGCGACCACTCGCCGGAATGGTCTCCCGACGGCCGGCGGGTTGCCTTCGTCAGCCGGCGAGGCCCGGTCGACCAGATCTTCGTGCTCGACATGGCGAGCCCGGGTGATGCTCGCCAGCTGACTTCGCTGGAAGAGGGCGCGAGCAGCCCGGTCTGGTCCCCGGACGGAAGCCACATCGCTTTCCTCGGCACAGTCTTGAGCGATCCCGACGCGGTCGTGGACGATCCTCGCCCGCCAGAGAGCAAGGAGCAGCTCCGGCGCGCCCCCGTCGCCCGAATCGTTCGGCGCCTCGATTACAAACACGATGGCCTCGGCTTCGTCGACGGCCGTTACCACCATCTCTTTGTAGTGCCAGCAACGGGCGGCGACGTTACGCAGCTGACGAGCGGAGCGTGGGACGTGTCCGGCTTCGACTGGTCCCCCGACAGCTCCAAGCTCGTGGTCGCCGGTAACGCCGAACCAAATGCCGACTTACAAAGAGCGCTCAACCTGTATGTGGTCGACCTGGCCGGGAAGCGCTCCAAGCTCGCCGGCGGCTTTTATCTCACGTCACCCACATGGTCTCCGCGGGGCGACCTGATCGCCTTCATCGCCCCCAACGGCCTCGAGGCGGGCCTGCTCGAACGGCTTTGGATCGTCCCCTCGAGTGGCGGCGACCAGCGCTGCCTCACGATCGGGCTCGACCAGGCGGTGGGCGACACCCTCATCACCGACATGCGGGCAGGCCACAACACGCGCCTGGTGTGGTCGCGCGACGGCGATCGCGTCTACTTCCCGTCCAGCGGACCTGGCGTCAGCTCTGTCTACTCATCCGACCTCGAAGGCAATGTCCGCCCCGAGGTCGGCGGCCAGCGCCGCATCTACGACTTCGACCTCGCTTCCGGGGTGATCGCGTTTTGCGCGTCGGACACCACCAACCCGGGCGAGCTGCACATGTTCATGCAGGGCGCCGAAGCTCGCCTCACCGACCTGAACCCCTGGCTGCACGAATGCTATGTGGCACAGCCGGAGCATATGTCGTTCACCGCACCGGACGGCTGGGTGGTCGAAGGCTGGCTCCTGCGCCCGGACAACTTCGATGCCGGCCGCACTTATCCCTTGATCCTCGAGGTCCACGGTGGCCCGCACGGCCAGTACGGATGGGCGTTCTTCCACGAGCTCCAGATCCTCGCGGGCATGGGCTACATGGTCCTGTACCTCAACCCGCGCGGCTCCGATGGATACGGTGAGCATTTCCGGCGACAGGTCGTCCGCGACTGGGGCGGTAAGGACTACATCGACCTGATGACAGCGCTGGACCAGGCCATCGAGCGAACCGGCACTGTCGACGTGAGCCGCATGGGGATCGGGGGCGGTTCCTATGGCGGCTACATGACGAACTGGGTGATCGGCCAGACCAACCGGTTCGCCGCTGCGGTGGCGATGCGCTCGATCTCCAACCTGGTCAGTGAATACGCGCAGCACGACATCGTCCTGTGGGGCGCGCTGGAGCTCGGGCCCCCGCCATACCCCGACCTCGACGAGCTGTGGAAGCGATCGCCCATCCGCTACGTGGCGAACGTCCAGACCCCGCTGCTGCTCAGCGCCGGCGAGATGGATCTGCGCTGCGCAATCTCGCAGTCCGAGGAGATGTACGGCGCGATGCGCTTCCTCGGCAAGACGGTCGAGATGGTTCGGTTTCCGGAAGAGGCGCACGATCTTTCCCGGGGCGGCCGGCCCGACCGCCGGGTCGAACGGCTGGAGCGCATTGCCGCGTGGTACGAGCGCTTCCTGGGGACCGCCTCGTCCGAGAAGGCCGCCGAGGCCGACACCCAGGTGCTGCCTGTCCGGCATGAGGAGGACGAGGCGGAGGCGCCCGAGGTCGCCGCGCCGACGGCCGCCCTGGAAACCATCCAGGTCGCTCAGCGGGCAGACGACGAAACGGCGCCCACTGCGGTCCTGGAAACCGTGCCCCCGGACGTGGAAGCGATGCCAGCCGAGCCGCAGGTGGATGTGCAACCGGAGGCCGAAGAAGCCGCGCCCGTCGCGGTCGAGCCGGAGCCAGAGCCGGAACCGGAGCCGGAGCCGGTCGAGCTGGAGCCTGTCGCAGAGGTCATCGCTCAAGAGCCAGAGCCCTCCGTGGAACCCGAGCCAGAGCCGGAGCAGTTTCCCGTCGAAGCCGTCCTGCCCGTGTTCCCGGAGCCAGAGCGCGTAATTCCAGAACCCGCGGAGGAGCTGCCGCCCTGGGAGAGGGAGCCGGCTCTGGAGGCGGCGACCACAGAGTCCGAGGCGGTTGCGACCGAGCCGGAGGCTGCTGAGCCGGAGCCCGTCGAGTCCGAGGCGATGGCGATGGAACCGGAGCCGGAGGCGGTGGAGGCTCAGCCAGAACCCGAGCTCGCCGCGGCGGAGCTCGAGCCAACACCTGAGGCCACTCCTGCCGAGCATGCAGCCACCGTGCCGCCGCCCACGAGTGTCACGTCGACCATGCTCAGGTGGCCGACCTCGCCCGGGCTGCAAGACAACGGCCAGACCGATACCGACGAGCCGGCGACCTCGATCATCCCCGCCTGGCAGCCGGCCGAAGTCCCGTCGGAAACCAGGCGGACCGTGTCCCTCGGGGCCATACCGCCCGAAGAACGCGCGCCCGGCGAGCGGTTCGCGGCCAAGCTGAGCTTCGAGACCGGCCCGTTCGCGGGCAGGGTTGTCGCCCTACCGAATCAAATGGTCACCGTGGGCCGGGCGCCCGACAACGACGTCGTCGTCGGCGACCCGGCCACCTCGGGGCGGCATGGCCGCATTGAAATGCGATCTGACGTGTTCTGGATCAGCGACCTGGGCAGCACCAACGGCACATTGGTCAACGGCGAGCCGGTGATCGAAAAGCAGCTGTCCGACGGCGACCTCATCGCCATCGGCCAGAACACCATCCGCTTTACGCTCGAGTAACCTCAACCACCATCGTGGTTGGGTCGGCCGGGTTTAACCCGGCCGTACTTTGTCTCGACCACGCCCAATCGTCGCCTGGAGAAACTATTCAAACAAGCCCATCCTCATACCGGAATGGGCTCAGCCGCGCGCGCAGCGCCCGGCGATAAGGGAAAACCATCTGGGTTTCCCTTATATCTTTGCGAGCGACTCGCACTCGGCCGCGGCTTCGCGCAGCCGGGCGGTGAACTCTTCGACGTCCGGGACGATGCCGGGGTCGGCCGTCAGCCCGAAGTACGCGTCGCCGTTGTATGAAACGATCGCGACGCCCAGACCCATCGACGGATAGAGCGGCGCGAACGGCCACACCTCCAGCAGCTGGGCTCCACCCGAATAGAGAGGGAACTGCGGCCCGGGGATGTTGGTCACGTTGATGTTCGCGCCCGCTTGCGGGTTGGACATGAGCCGCCCGGCGAGGACCAGCAGCGTCGGCGGCGCCCAATCCGCGAGCCCGACCAGCTTGTCGGCGGCGACTGCCTGGCGCGAGCGCTTGAGGTCGCCGGTCGTGACCTTGATGCGGCGCATGCGCTCCTCCATGGTCAGGTCGCCGGTCGGCAGCTCGAGGACCATGCCGCTGATCTGATTGCCGATGCGGCCGCGCGATTCATCACCGCGAACGCTCACCGGACAGAAGACCCTGACCTTTTCAGGCACGACCTCACCTCGGCTCTTGAACCATCGGTGCAGGCCCTCCGACACCGTCGCCAGGACCGCATCGTTGACAGTGCAGCCGAAGCGGTCCTTCATCGCCTTGAAAGCCGAGAGAGGCACTTTCAGCCCTCGGCCAGTGCGCTGGGGCCCGATCTTGCGATTGAAGAAGAGATCCGGTCGGGGTGTGACCATCTTGCGGCCGACGTTCATGAGCCCCGTCCATGGCATGTGCGTTGTGTTCCAGATCGCCGGCACCCGGGAGCGCTCCGACTTCGCCGCGGGACTGATGTTCCAAAGCATCGGACGGATTAACTGCCAGTTGGTCGGCTCGGGCCGCGGCCTCCACTCCTCTGCAGGGGGCTCGGGCACATAGCCGTCGGGGCTCGTGTCCAGGAGGAGCGTGAGGATGTCGACTGAGGAAACCCCATCGACCATGGCGTGGTGCGCGCGGTTGACGATCACGACACGGCCTCCGCGCAAGCCGGTGACGACGGTTACCTCCCACAGCGGCCGGCGCATGTCGAGGGGTCGAGCCAGGATCCGCATCACGAGCTTGCGCAGCGCGGCGCCTTCGCCGGGAGGCGGCAGCACCTCGCGGCGCACGTGCGCGCCCAGGTCGAAATGCGGGTCATCGACCCAGACGGGATGCGCGAGGTTGAGCGGCACCCGATGGATGCGCTGGCGATATCGGGGGACGAGGTGGATCCGCTCCCTGATCGTCTGCTCGACGCCCAGGGCACCACGTCCGCCCGGGAGCTGCGATTCGCCCTCGAAGACGTAGACGGTGCCGAGGTCGAGGGGCGTCTGCGGCCGCTCGGCGTACAGGAACCAGGCATCCCGTGCCGAGAGCGGCTCGTAGAAAGGCTGCTGGGTGCTCAGACTTTGGCCGAAGCCTCCAACTGAGCTTTCAACTCTTTCTTCAAGATCTTTCCCGTCGCGCCCTTGGGCAGGGTGTCCACGAACTGGATTGTCCGCGGGTACTTGTATGCGGCCACCCGCTCTTTGACGAAGGCCATGATGTCCTCCGCTGTCGCGGTGGCGCCCGGCTTGAGCGCGATGACCGCCTTCACCTCTTCACCGAGCCGCTCATCGGGGATCCCGATGACCGCCGCCTCCGCCACGGCGGGGTGGGCGTAGATGACCTCCTCGACCTCGCGCGGGTAGACGTTGAAGCCTCCGCGGATGATCATCTCCTTCTTGCGATCGACGATGAAGAAGAAGCCTTCGTCGTCGACATAGCCGAGGTCGCCGGTGTGAAACCAACCGGCCTTGAACGCCTCGGCATTGGCCTGGGGCTGGTTCCAGTAGCCCTTCATGACGTTGTGTCCGCGGATCACGATCTCGCCGACATGGTCCTTGCCCGGCGGCAGCTCCTTGTCGTTCTCGTCGAAGATCCTCACCTCGACGCCGAAGATCGGCCGGCCGATGCTCAGCACCTTGCGCACTTCCGCGCTGAAGTTGAAGGTGGCCGTGGGCGACGTCTCCGACAGGCCGTAGCCCTCGAGGATCGTGGCTTTGTAGCGGCGCTCGAAGGCCTGGATGACCTCACCTGGGATCGCGGCGCCACCCGACACCGCGATTCGCAGCGAAGACGTGTCGTACCTGTCGGCGCCCGGATGGTGCAGGAGCGCGAAGAACATCGTCGGCACGCCGGGAAACACAGTGACCCTGTCCCGCTGGATGACCTCGAGCACCTTCTCGGCGTCGAAGCGCGGGACCAGCGTGAGCGTGCTGCCCACGTGCAGAGCCACGTTCATGACCGAGCTCTGGCCGAACGAATGGAACATCGGTAGGACCGCGAGCGTGACGTCATCGGGGCCGCTTCCGAAGACGTGGCTCACCATGTGGGCGTTCATGAACAGGTTCAGGTGGGTGAGCTCGGCGCCCTTTGGCTTGCCAGTGGTGCCACTCGTGTACAGGATCACCGCGGTGTCGTCGCCTTCGGTCGGCTCCATGTCGAATTTAGGGTCGCCCACTAGCAGCTCCGTGAAGTTGCGCGTCCCGGCGGGCGTCTCCGTTGCGCCCGGCCTCAGCGCGACGAAGGTTGTGACGCGACCCAGGCTCGCGATGCCTTTCAGCGCCTCGCCCGCAAAATCGTCCCAGACGATCAAGTAGCTCGCGCCGGAGTCGCCCATGTAGAAACTGACCTCGGGCGCCTTGAGGAGGACGTTCATCGGCACCACGACCCCGCCGGCCTTGAGGATCGCAAAGTACGCGATGGGAAACTGCGGCACGTTCGGGAGCATCAGGCCGACGCGGTCGCCCTTCTTCAGCCCGGCGGCCTTCAGGCTGGACGCGACCTGGCTGGACAGGGCGTCGATTTGCCCGTAGGTGAACTTGAACGAATCCAGGATGATCGCGAGGTGGTCGGGATGGCGCCTGGCCGATTCGCGCAGGATTACGGCGAGGTTGAGGCTCATGCGCCGAATCGTACGGCGCGCCCGCCCGCCTGACGCGGATAGTCTTTGCGCGTGCCGCCGAGCGTCGCCGAAATCTGGCGCTACCCGGTCAAATCGATGGCCGGCGAGCGGCTCGAGTCCTGTCTCATCGCTGCGACCGGCCTCGAGGGCGACCGGCGCTGGGCGCTTGTCGACGGCACGCCCAACCGGGCGGGCAAGCTCTTCACGAACACGCAGGACGCGCGGCTGATGCGTTACGGAGCTCGGCTGGCGGGCCAAACGGTCGAGGTGGTCACGCCGGCGGGCGAGACCCGCGGTCTCGACGACGTGTTGGTCGCCGAGCTGGCCGCACAGACCTCGCGACCGCTGACGCTGCGCGACGCGGCCGGGCTCAACTACGACGACTCGCACGTTCTGGTCGTGAACCTCAGCACGGTGGCCGCATTCGAGCTCTCGGCGGGCGTGGAGATCGACCGCCGCCGGTTCCGGGCCAACCTCTACCTCGACGGGCTCGAGCCAGAGGAGGAGCTGCGGTGGTTGGGCCGCTCAATCGTGGCCGGCGACGCCGAGCTCGAGGTGGTCAGCCGCTGCGAGCGCTGCGTCGTCATCACGCGGGATCCCGTGACTACCGTCGCAACCCCCGAGCTGCTGCGCGTCCTGACCCACACCAGCGAGACGTGCATGGGCGTTTACTGCCGGGTCGTGCGACCAGGGATGGTGGCAGTCGGCGACCCGTGCGGCCCGGGGCTAAGCTAGTGCGGCAAGGGTCTAGTCTTCGGTTGGGTGAGGAGGGAGGCGATGGCGGTCAAGGCTTTCTCGAGTGAGTGGGCCAGGCAGTTCAAGGACGAGATCAACAAGTCGAGCACGTACAAGACCGCGGCGAAGGGCTGGAAGTGGACGGTCGGGCTGGTCGTCGAGGCCGAGCCTGACAAGCATTTTCCCGATGCCAAGGGAATCGTGATGGACCTCTTCGACGGTGAGGCGCGTGAGGTGAAGGTGGGCCCCGCGTCTGAGGCTCAGCAATGTGAGTTCGTCATCACCGCGCCCTACTCGCGCTGGAAGGAGGTCGCCACCAAGCAGCTCGACGCGACCAAGGGCATGCTGCAGGGCAAGCTCAAGCTGAAGGGTGATCTGCCGACCATCGTGCGCTACACCAAGGCGTCGCAGGAGCTCACGGAATGCACGACGCGGGTTCCGGTCGAATGGCCCGACGAAAAGTAAAGCAAGTAAAGCTCGACGTTGACAGCCGCGCAGAGGTCGTGTACGCGGATGACGAGCCGAGCGCGTTTGCGTCAATGCTGGGCGGCCTCATCGAGGCCAACGTGCGCAGCCGTCCCGAGAAGGAGGGCGACTTCGACTCGCTGGTGGCCCGTGTCGGCATCTGGGTGACCGACATCGATGAGGGCGTCACGCTCGACTTCAAAGGCGGGCGCCTCGTCGTCCACAACGGCCTCAAGCCCCGGCGTCTGCTGACGATCCGCGCTGACGCGGAGACGGTCATGAGCCTGAGCAACCTAAAGATCGGGCTGCTCGGCTTGCCCGTGTATTACGACGAGGTGGGTCGCGGCGTCGCCGTGAAGCTGCTGCGCGGCAAGCTGAAGATCGACGGCCTCCTCCCGAACGTCATGGCCCTCAACTCGGTGACGCGAATCTTTTCGGTGCAGTGAAACCACGACTCGCGGTCGTGGGAGCCGGGTCGATGGGCGCCCAGATCGCGCAGCAGGCCGCGCTGCACGGCCTCGACGTGATGCTCCAGGACCAGAGCGAGGAGCAGCTGCAGAAGGCGGCGGCCTCCAACCGGGCCCATGTGATGCGCCGCGTCGAGAAGGGAAAGCTCGCCGAGGCCGACGCCGTGTCCGCCCTCGGCCGCGTGCAGATGACCTCGGACCTTGCCGAAGCCGCGGGCGAGGCCGATTTCGTCATCGAGGCCGTCTTCGAGGACCTCGGCATCAAGCGCTCGATCTTCGCCGAGCTCGACAGGCTGGCGCCGAGTCGGGCGGTGCTCGCCAGCAACTCGTCGACGATGGGGATCAGCAAGATCGCCGGCGCCACCGCCCTGCCTGAGCGGTGCGTCAACATGCACTTTTTCTACCCGGTCCTGGTCATGGACCTCGTCGAGGTGGTGCGGGGGCCCGAGACGTCGGACGACACCGTCGAACGGACGATGGCGATGTCTCGCGCGATGGGTCGGACGCCGGTCCTGATCAATAAGGAGATCGACGGGTTCATCGTCAATCGCATCCTGCACGCGGCCACCCAGGAGGCCTATCGCCTGCTGGACGCCGGCGTGGCCGGCTTCGAGGACATCGACGTCGCGGTCGAGAAGGGCCTCAACTGGCCGATGGGGCCATTCCGGCTCGGCGACTTCAGCGGGCTCGACGTCACGTACAACGCCCGTCTGCACATGTTCAAGACGACCGGCGACGAGCGGTACCGGCCGTCGGCGCAGCTGGAGGCGAAGGTCAAGGCGGGGAAGCTCGGCCGGAAGACCGGAGAAGGCTGGTACACGTACCCGAAGGCCGAGAATTAGATTAGTGGTGCGTCCGGGAAGTCGCTCGCCAATTCATCGGCCCCGGCGGCCGGGCTACGCTGAAGCCGGCGTCGCCTCCTGCGCGCGCTCGGTCACGCATCTACGGGATGCGCTCCCTCGCGTGCTCGTCGGCTCCTTGGCTCCGGCCGCCGAGGGCCGCGCCTTGTCGAGCTTGTTCCCAGACACACCACTGTGCTAACCCGAGTCCACCATGTCGGGATCGCGGTGGCGGACCTCGACGAGTCGATCGAGCTCTATCGAGCGGCGCTGGGTGCCGAGCTCGTGCACCGGGCGCGCAATGAGACCGATGGGATCGAGGCAGCATTCCTTCGCACCGGCGACGGCGAGGTCGAGCTGATGACGGCGACGAGGGCCGACTCGCCGGTGGGCAAGTTCCTCGCCAAGCGCGGACCGGGACTGCACCACGTTGCGTTTGGCGTCACCGACATCGAGCAGGCGCTGGCGGATGCTCGCGCCGCGGGCCTCGAGCTCATCGATTCCGAGCCGCGGATGGGCATGCACGGCTCGCTGATCGCTTTCGTGCATCCCAAGAGCCTGGGCGGCGTCCTCACGGAGCTCGTGGAAACGTGAACGAAATCCGCAACGACTCGGGCGTGCCCCTAAAGCCCGTCTATACAGCTGACGATCGTCGTGCCGAAGAGCCGCCGCCGGGCACCTTCCCCTACACGCGCGGTATCCACAAGAACATGTACCGCGGCCGCTTGTGGACCATGCGCCAGTACGCGGGATTCGGGACCGCGACCGAGTCGAACAAGCGCTACCAGTTCCTGCTCAAGCAGGGCCAGACCGGGCTCTCGGTGGCGTTCGACCTGCCCACACAGATCGGCTACGACTCGGACGACCCTATGGCGAACGGTGAGGTGGGCAAGGTGGGCGTCGCCATCGACTCGCTCGAGGACATGGAGATCCTGTTCAAGGGCATCCCGATGGACAAGGTCTCGACCTCGATGACGATCAATGCCACCGCCGCGATGCTCCTGCTCCTGTACCAGCTCGTGGCGGAAAAACAGGGCTGCCCGCCGGAAAAGATCACGGGCACGGTCCAGAACGACATCCTCAAGGAGTACGCGGCGCGCGGCACCTACATCTTTCCACCGGTGCCTTCGATGCGGCTGGTGACCGACCTGTTCTCGTACTGCCAGGGCAACCTGCCCAACTGGAACACGATCTCCATCTCTGGCTATCACATGCGCGAGGCGGGGTGCACGGCCGCGGAGGAGGTCGCGCTCACGCTCAGCCACGCCATCGCATACGTGGAGGCGGCGCGCGCGGCGGGCCTGGCGGTAGACGATTTCGCGCCCCGAATCTCGTTCTTCTTCGCCGCTCACATGGACTTTTTCGAGGAGGTCGCCAAGTTTCGCGCGGCGCGGCGCGTGTGGGCGCGGGTCATGCGGGACCGATTCGGCGCTGCTGACGAGCGATCGCAGGCGCTGCGGTTCCACACGCAGACGGGCGGTGTGACTCTGACCGCCCAGCAGCCGCTGAACAACGTGGTGCGCACCGCGCTGGAGGCGATGAGCGCGGTCCTCGGGGGCACGCAGTCGCTGCACACCAACGCGTACGACGAAGCGCTGGGGCTGCCCTCCGAGAGCGCCGCCGAGCTTGCGCTGCGCACGCAGCAAGTGATCGGCCACGAGACGGGGGTGCCGCAGGTAGCCGACCCGCTGGGAGGCTCCTACTACGTCGAGAGTCTCACCGATCGCGTCGAGGAGGAGGCGCTGGCGATCATGGCCGAGATCGACGAGCTTGGCGGCGCGGTGAGGTGCATCGAGACGGGCTGGACGCAGCGCCGCATCTCGGACAGCGCCTACCGATTACAGACGCGCATCGAGGCCGGCGAGCGGGTGGTGGTCGGCGTCAACAAGTACGCCAACACGCTCGAGGACAAGGTCGAGATCACGAAGGTCGGGCCTCGGCAACAGGCCGCGCAGGCGCGCGCGTTGAAGCGGCTGCGTGCGCAGCGTGACCAGGCCGGCGTCGCCCGCCATCTGGCCGACATCGAGCGCGCGGCGCGAGGCACGGACAACCTCATGCCGCCACTCAAGGCAGCGCTCGCCGGCTACGTGACCATCGGCGAATGCTGCGCCGTGCTGCGGAAGGTATGGGGCGAATACCAGCCCCCCGAAGCTGCCTGAGGAGGGAGAGATGCCGGCCTACCCCGCCGTGATTCCGATGATCGCCTACGAGGACGGGCCCGGGGCGATGGCCTGGCTGGCGACAGCATTCGGGTTCAAAGAACGAATGCGCATGGTCACCAAGGAGGGCCGGCTGAGCCACGGCGAGATGGAGGCGGGCGAAGGCCTCATCATGCTGGCCACGCCGAGCCCAGACTACGAAGGTCCCAAGAAGCACCGCGAGGGTTGCGAGCAGGCGCGCAAGTGGTCGACGGTGCCGTACATCGTCGATGGCGTGCTGGTTTACGTCCTCGACGTGAAGGCTCACTACGAGCAAGCGCGCCGGGCGGGTGCTCGCATCCTGTCCGACATCGACAGCGACGAAAACGCCAGGCGGTATCGGGTCGAGGACCTCGAAGGCCACCGCTGGATGTTCATGGAGCGCGAGTAAATTGCCACCGATTCCGAAGGGCCACAAGATCGATCCCCTCAACCAGCTGCGGCAGCGCAAGTACGAGGCCGGCCATGGCGACGCCGATGCCTTCAACCGCCAGCACGCCAAGCACAAGCTGACCGCCCGCGAGCGCATCGGCCGGCTGGTGGATCGGAACTCGTTCGAGGAGCTCGACATCTTCGCCACGCATCGCGCCCACGGGTTCGGCCTGGAATCTAAACGCGTGCCGGGCGACGGGGTCGTCACCGGCATGGGCAAGATCGACGGCCGCGACGTGATGCTCTTCAGTCACGACGCCTCGGTCTTCGGTGGTTCGCTGGGGGAGGTATTCGCGGAGAAGGTCATCAAGGTGATGGACCTCGCGCTGCGCAACCGCGTCCCGATCATCGGCATCAACGACTCCGGCGGCGCCCGCATCCAGGAGGGCGTGGTGTCGCTCGCGGGCTATGCGGAGATCTTCTGGCGCAACGTCGAGGCGAGCGGCGTAATCCCCCAGCTCAGCCTGATCCTCGGGCCGTGCACCGGAGGCGCGGTCTACTCGCCCGCGATGACCGACTTCACATTCATGGTCCACGAGCTGGGTTACATGTTCATCACGGGGCCCGAGGTGATTCGCATCACGACCGGCGAAGACGTGACATTCGACACTCTAGGTGGCGCCGAGGTGCACAACGTCAAGTCAGGGGTGGCGCACTTCCTGGCGGAGTCAGAGGACGAATGCTTCAGCCAGGTCCGCCGGCTCTTCTCATACCTCCCTCAGAGCCGCGACCAGCAGCCGCCAACGGTGTCCGCGACAGACGACCCGGAGCGCGCCGCGCCCGGCCTCGCGACCGTGATCCCGGACAACCCGAAGGAGCCCTACGACATCAAAGACGTCATCGGCATGGTGGTCGACTTCGGCGACTTCTTCGAGGTTCAGCCGTACTTCGCGATGAACATCGTCATCGGGTTCGCGCACCTCGACGGTCATCCGGTCGGAGTGGTCGCCAACCAGCCGAAGGTGATGGCGGGCGCCCTCGACATCAATGCGTCGGTGAAGGCCGCGCGCTTCGTCCGCTTCTGCGATGCCTTCAACATCCCGCTCATCACTTTCGTGGACGTGCCCGGATTCCTGCCGGGCACCGCGCAGGAATACGGCGGAATCATCCGCCACGGCGCCAAGCTCCTCTACGCGTTCAGCGAGGCGACCGTGCCCAAGCTGACCGTGATCACGCGCAAGGCGTACGGCGGCGCGTACTGCGTCATGTGCTCCAAGCACATCCGGGCTGATTTCAACGTCGCCTGGCCGACCGCCGAGATCGCGGTGATGGGCCCGGAGGGCGCGGTCAACATCGTCTTCCACCGCGAGCTGGAGACGGCGGCGGATCCGGCAGCGCGGCGGCGCGAGCTGGTGACCGAGTACACCGAACGATTCGCGAACCCCTACGTGGCAGCCGAGCGTGGCTACATCGATGACGTGATCGAGCCCGGCCGCACGCGGGGCGAGCTGATCCGGGCTCTGAGGATCGCCCTGCGCAAAGAACGCCGCCGCAACCCTCGGTGGCACGGCAACATCCCTCTGTGAAATTCGGCACGTATGGCGTCATCCGGGCCGTTCATGGCGTTTGCTTGCACGCGTTTGGCACCGAACGTGCGTATACCGCACCTACACTAAGCTCGACTTGAAGCTGCTCGAGTACCAGGCGAAAGAGGTGCTGGAATCGCTTGGCATTGCGATCCCGCCGGGCAGGGTCGCGCGCACGCCCGAGGAGGCGGCGGCCGCCTGCGCCGAGCTGGGACCGGTCGCGGTCAAGGCGCAGGTTCCGGTCGGCGGACGCGGTAAGGCCGGCGGCATCAAGCTCGCGAGCACGCCGGCCGAGGCGCGCGCCGCCGCCCAGCAGATCATCGGCATGGACATCAAAGGCTTCAAGGTCCCGCTGGTGTACTGCGAGTCGGCCCTCGACATCGAGCGGGAGATCTACCTCGGCTTCACGGTCGACCGCGATGCGCGCGCCAACATCCTCTTGCTCTCGGCCAGGGGTGGCATGGACATCGAGCAGGTCGGCGAGGAGTCGCCGCAGTCGATCGCCCGGCTGTATCCGAATCCGTGGCGCGGTCCGCTCGACTTCGAGCTCAACCAGCTTGTCTACGAGGCCTCGCTGGGCGAGCTGGCCCGCCCGCTGTCCGCGCTCATCAAGAAGCTCTATCGCGCCATCCCGGAGCTCGATGCCATCACGGCCGAGATCAACCCGCTGGTGATCACGAAGAAGGGCGACGTCGTCGCCGGCGACGCCAAGCTCGAGACCGATGAGAATGCAGACTGGCGCCACAAGGATCTCGAGCAGCGCTACGGCGCTGTCATTGAAGGCGATCCGTACGAGGTCGAGGCCAAGAAACGCGGGCTCACGTACGTGTCGCTCGATGGCGACATCGGCATCATCGGTAACGGCGCCGGGCTTTGCATGAGCACACTCGACCTCGTCCAGCGTGCCGGCGGGCGGGCCGCGAACTTCTGCGATATCGGAGGCGGAGCCAAAGCTGAGGTCGTCGAGAACGCCCTCGCTGTGCTCCTCATGAACCCGCGGGTCAAGGGCGTGCTGATCAACGTGTTCGGAGGCATCACGCGGGGTGACGAGGTGGCCAAGGGCATCGTCACCGCGCGCGACCGGCTGCAGATGAAGCTGCCCCTGGTGGTGCGGCTTAGCGGCACTCGCGAGGAGGAGGGCCGCGCGATCCTGCGGCAGAACGGGATCGAGCCGGGCGCCAACGCGTGGGAGGCGGCCCAGAAGATAGTTT
>Ga0209701_10001063_pt1 | contig 17220 bp, 19 predicted proteins | sample CZO8metaG_4_FD_188356 | JGI IMG/M metagenome (GOLD analysis project Ga0209701, IMG submission 188356) | Vadose zone soil microbial communities from the Eel River Critical Zone Observatory, Northern California, USA - CZOApr15con2H3.8 metaG... | ecosystem: Environmental > Terrestrial > Soil >... | reverse complement strand
ATGAGTGCCTGGTACTTCACACCTTTGCGCCAGAAGTCGATAACCATGATTCGTACTCCATTGAAAGCGTGCAGCAGTACGGCTCCGATCAATGACAGGGACAGGAAACGTACAATCACGCTGTCAAACAGCAAGATGCCTTCGTTGTAGACTTTTGGGCCGAATCCTAGCAGTGAAATGTCCACGATGTGGATAAAGAGAAACAAGAGAATACCCAGCCCTGTGATGCGATGCAGCAGCCAGGACCACATCCCCGATTGACCTTTATACATGATCTCCTCAATTCTGCTGGCGGGAGGTGGGGGCATGAGGCAAAAATAGGGAATAGTGTGAATTCATTCAGTGGCCTCGTAGCTCTTGCTCTCGCCTCCTGGATAGCCACAAGGGATATCCCTATAACAAATGAATAGGCGAAAAAGCTTGTTCCATTAACCCTGAAGGAAGCGTGCGCGTTTAGGTGGTAGGCGTACTAGCATCATCAAATGTGCTCGCATCTCTAGAATCAACGTCCTATGTCAAAGATACCACCGATCAATCAATGGGCTGATACCTGTTGATGACGTTGTGTTCTTATTATACCGCACGCTAGAGCGTAGCGCAAAGGGGTATTAGGAAGAGGGAAAAGAGAGTGGCTGACCGCGCTGGCTGGAAAGTGGTCACTTTCCAGCCAGCGCGGTCAGCCACTCTCTTTTCCCTCTTCCTAAGAAATGGCTTGAATACCCCTGTAAAAATTTGGTATCTTCGTGTATAATACATATGAAGAGAGAAATGAATCCCCAAGCAAACATTATTCAGGGCGGGTCATGCTTCGCCCCTGCAAAGGCAGCCGCATTACGGGAATGGTGAAGGCTATTTGCCAGACGTTCGCGTATTTGCAGGGGTGTGCAAAGCATGACCCGCCCTTTTTACATGGCTGAGGCGAGCGCAGCCACTACTATACTCCGTGGTCGTCTATAGTAGTGGCTGCGCTCGCCTCAGCCATGCTCGCCTCACCACGCTCGACGTAAATTCTTTCACAGGTCTCCTCTTGTAGCAGCCTTCTTCCCATGTTAAGATAGTAGTGGATATGCTGGAAAATTCGTTGTTCCCTGGCGAAGGATGCCAGTGTAACCCAACAACGTAATAATAACTGTTATGACCAACCAGTTAGCCTGTATTTTTGTTTGTCTAGCGGTCTAACTGTTGAGCTGCCTGTCTCATTGGTACCAAACAGTCTTAGCGGGGAGCGTTACGTTTTGAGTACACTGCGAGATGATCAGGGAAAATCGCATCTTGCCGCAGCAAGGCGTGACATTGCTGGCGTGCGGATTCCTCGGGGGGAGGAAGGTGTGCAGGAATTTCAGACGTTTTATCAGGAAAATCTTGGCCTGATTTATCGCTATGTTTACAGTAAGGTGGGAAATCGCGAAGAGGCCGAGGACCTGACGTCTCAAATATTTATCAAAGCCATACGTGGAGTCGATACCGAGCGTGGGCCACAAAGTATGCAGAAATGGCTGTTTCAAGTTGCACGGACAACCATTGCTGATTATTGGCGTCGCCACTATCGCGTTGCCGTCAGTTCTCTAGAGGAATTGTTAGAGGCTGGCTGGGAAGGCCCGGCGGAAGAAGAGCCTGCTATGGTGAGTAGCAGGCCGATAGAACGTGTGTATCGCATCCTTCAAGCCCTGGATGAGCGTTACCGGGAGGTGTTGAATTGCCGTTTTCTGCTCAATCTCTCGATTAAAGAGACTGCCCTTAGAATGGGTTTGACGGAGGCAAATGTCAAAGTATTGCAGTTTCGTGCGCTTAAACGCGCCGGCGAACTCGAATTTGTTGTTACAGGGAGTATGTAATTACCGGTGTAGAAATGTAGTGACACCCCTCCTGCTCCCCTCCTGCTCCCCTTGCCCGCAGGCAATGCCCGCAGGCAATGTGGGTGTCAGGGGTGAGTCAAGGGTGAGTGGCACCCGCCACAAGCTACATTACTAACCAACGCGGAGAAACACTACTATGTCAGGTGAAGAACAGGAACGATTTGAAGACTATCTGGAGCTGGAAAAGTATATAGAACAGCTTCAGGCTGGCCGTGTTGCGCACCCGCCGATGGAATTAACTCCCAGCCAGGCGAGTATCTATCGCATGGCCGCTCTCTTTCGCTCCGCAACGCCTGGAGCCAGTGAACCTCGCCCCGAATTTGCTGCCGAGTTGCAGGCCCGTCTGGAACAAGAGTTACAACGACCACCCCAGGTAGAGCCTGCCCCGGCTCCTACTCCTCTGCCCAGAAAGCGATTGCAGATGTTTCGCGGCGTCTCACGGCGGGCGTTACTGGCCAGCAGTGCCGCCGCCGCCGCCTCTCTGGTGGTTGGAGCGGGGGTGGGAGCTGCTGTTGAGCGCGGTGTTGAGTCGGCAAAGACAGGCACTCCACCACCACCTTATTCAGGGAGCCTGGTGGGAGCCGATGTCGCCACTGACTGGTATCGTGTGATTCCCCTGGCACAGCTAAGCGATAGTGCAGTTCGCTTCGAAACGGAGGCAATTGTTGGTTATGTCATTCGTAATGACGGCGATCAAGGTGAAGCAAATGCTGTGAAGGAGCCGGTTGTTGCGATGTCCGCCGCCTGCACGCATATGGGTTGTATCGTCCAATGGCAGGACTCCGACCGTAAATATCATTGCCCTTGCCATGGTGGGATTTTTACGGAATACGGCAAAGTAGACAATAGTGCCTGGGGTGTGCCTTACCTCTATGCACTGCCACGGCTTAACACAAAAATACTGGATGGCTACGTCTGCGTCGAGGTACCAGCGAAAAAGCCAGCGAAAAAGCTAACGGAAAAGCCAGCGAAAAAGGCATGAGACGCAACCTGCTCGTGGTCGTTATAGGAATTTCCTTCCTCATTCTGATGACCTGGCTGGGTACGATTATTACCTCAATTGTTCCTCATCGTGTCACCGCGCAGGTGCAGACCGCCTCGGCTGGCCCCTATCAAATCACCTTGCAGGTCAATCCTAATCCGCCGCTTATCACGCAACCTGCCACGCTCTCGCTCCAGGTACTCATGAAATCCTCACAACAGCCGGTCACCAATGCGCGTGTCACCCTGCAAAGCGATATGGAAAGTATGGATATGGGTATCGACACAACAGAAGCTCGTTCGCAGGGCAATGGAACCTATCTCGCCAGTGTCCAGTTCTCCATGAGCGGCCTCTGGCAACTCAGTGTAATCATTGCGGCACCGGGCGCTAAACCTACCAATGCGTCCTTTGAGGTGGCAGCTCAGTAAAATCACACATCACGCCGGTTTCACAATGAAAATACCGCTCTGGTTCTTCGCGGTGATATACATACCGCTCATGCTGCCATCGGGCTGCAGCGACCCCTTGAAGGTGATGGAGGTATCACAGCCGTCGGTAGGTGTGTCCGTAAACTGGATCACGCCTTTGGGAGTGACCGTTCCCGTGAAGGGACCGCTTCCGCACAACGGCTGTTGCACCTGGATAACGCCGGAAAAAGATCCCTGGTTCTGCTTGATCTGTGCAAGTATGACATTCGCACTCGTATTAAACGATGTGTTATCCACCGTGCCCGTGTAAGTCGCTGCCAGAGATGGATACGTAACAGGCGTTGGGGTTGGGGTTGGGCTTGGAGGCGTTGGAGTTGGAGTTGCTGCGGTAGAAGCAGTGAATCTCGGTAACACAACGAACACAACGGCAACGCCGGAAATGATCATCACCGTCAGAACAACCATAATAATCACAGCGATAATGAGAGCTGTGTTTGGACGCCTGGGCCTGGGCTGCAGCTCTGGTGATTGAGGTGGCGGGGGTGCCGTCGGTTCATACGGGTTGTTATAAGGATTGTATGGCTGAGAGTCGTACTGGGTGAAAGGAATAGGAGCAGCATGGGGCGGCACGGATGCTGGTAAAGTAGCTGTGGCAATGGTGGTCCCACAATTGGGACAGGTAACAGCCCCGATCGGCACGGGGCTACCGCAATGGTTACAATTCATGACTTTACCCCACATAAAGATAGAAAATACACAAATTTTCTCTTGCCAACTATACCAGAAAATGCATCAAAGGGCAAACATTCAGCATACATTCGTAATGTCCCCAAACAGTTCCTGTGCTATACTCTAAGAGATATCAACCTTTGATGCCGAGCGTATTATGGCAAGCGAGCCTGGCGACCCTTGCGGTCGCCAGGCTTACCCAGCTTAAAATTCTGACGAGTACTCATAAAGGAGCCTCAATCATGTCCCTCTATCGTCGCATATGTGGCGTCTTCGCCATGCTGCTTGTACTGGTGCTACTGGCCGCTTGTGGTGGCTCCAATACGCCCCAGGCGCAGACGAAACCAACGCCGGTACCACCGACACCTACACCTGGGCCTGGACAGCAATTGCTGACAAGCATGGCTCAGAAAATCAATACAGCTAAAACGCTGCACGGCATATTCAATGTCAAGATAACTGGAACGGCCTTCAATGGCATCGTCGATAGCGAGATATGGAATGCATCACCGGGCAAAAACCGTACTGTCGTACTCCAATCGACGATCTCACAGTTTTCTACGGGTTCTGTCACGGTTACCGATGGCAAAGTACTCTGGCAGTATGACCCGGCGAAAAAAGTTGTCTATAAAGGAGCGGAGACAGCTACCGGCGGTACTGGTACACCTGTGGCGGGAGGGCGCGATAAATCGGGCCCCTACGCGGGCGGTGGACAGCAGTTCATATTGACCATAGTGCAATCGGTCTTCACGCATAGTGATGCCACGTTAGTCTCATCCTCCGCCGTCAAAATTGGCGGTCATGATGTCTATGATGTACATGTTGTTCCAGGGGGACAGGCTACCACGGGGAGTGGAGCAGGTGGTGCAGTCAGTTTCAACTATGATGGCGATGTCTATATCGATAAGACAACCAACTTACCTTTACGGGTCAATCTGACAATCCAGGGCTTCGGGCAGGTGTTGCTCGACCTGCCAATGCTGGTGGTGGATCAGTCAATCCCGGATAGCACATTCACCTTTGTCGTGCCTGACGGTGTCAAAGTGCTGCCTCTCTCGTCGGCAAGGGCCACACCCGACACCGGTTCGATAACCCTTGACCAGGCGCAGCAGCAGGCTGGCTATCACCTTTTGAGTATTCCCAGTTCGCAGGCAGCCTATGTATTAGGAAGTGTCAACGCGCTTGGTGCGCCGGGCAGTCAGATTTTCACGCTCAGCTATACCAAAGGCAGCACCAGCTTCACCATTGCCGAGGGGAAATCACTGGCAAACCTGCCCGCCAACAGTGGTGGTCAACAGGTCAGCCTGCGCGGCACGACCGGCACCGTCTCAACCACAAGTGGTTCGACCACTCTTGCCTGGACCGAGAACGGCGTCGGCATCAGTATTACCAGAAGTGGCCTGAGTAGTGATCAGATAGTGGCAATTGCGAAATTGTTGTCGTAAGGAGTCCAAGTTATGGAACAGTTTCCCGCACAATTTCTTTGGGGGACAGCCACCGCTTCGTATCAGATCGAAGGCGCAGCGCGTGAAGATGGACGTGGCGAGTCTATCTGGGACCGCTTTTGTGCGACCCCAGGTAACGTGAAGAACAATGAAAACGGCGATATTGCCTGTGATCATTACCACCGCTACCCTGAAGATGTGCAACTGATGAAAGAATTGGGCTTGAATGCCTATCGCTTCTCGATAGCGTGGCCGCGCATCCTCCCCACGGGTAGGGGACAGGTCAACGCTGCCGGCTTAGACTTCTATGACCGGTTGGTCGATACCTTGTTGGACGCTGGTATCGAGCCGTTTGTTACCCTGTATCACTGGGATCTGCCACAGGTGTTGCAGGACCAGGTTGGGGGATGGAATAGCCGGGAGACTGCCTATGCCTTTGCGGATTATGCCGACATCGTTTCGCGCCGCCTGGGAAAGCGTGTAAAGAACTGGATTACGCTCAATGAGCCGTATGTAAGTGCCTTTGAGGGACACGAAGCCGGCGTACACGCTCCCGGTTTCAAAGATTCGCGCCTCGCATGGCAGGTATCCCATCACCTGCTGCTGGCGCATGGCCTGGCCGTGCCACTGCTGCGGGCCAATGGCAGCCCTCAGACTCGTGTTGGTATCACGCTCTCCTTCACACCGGTAGAGCCAGCTACAGAGTCAGAAGAAGACCGCCTGTTAGCTCAGTATGGCGATGGGAAATCTAATCGCTGGTTCCTCGACCCGATTTTTCGCGGTGGCTATCCTGAAGATATGCTCAATCTGCTTCCAATGCTGGGCGATATTGTGCCGAAAATGGAGGTCGGCGATGCCGCGATTATTGCGCGTCCCGTCGATTTTCTAGGGGTCAATTACTATTACCGCACCATTATTCACCATCCTGCCAATAGCCCTCTTGGGGATTATGAGGTTGTCAAGCCAGGGGGAGCGGAGTATACAGACATGGGTTGGGAAGTCTATCCTAGAGGTCTCTACAAACTTCTGACGCGCTTTCATAAAGAGTATGCTATTCCCGAAATGTACGTTACGGAGAATGGTGCGGCCTTCAAGGATACGGTAAGCGAAGATGAGCAGGTGCATGATGCACGCCGGGTGAGTTACTTACGCGAACATTTTCTTGCAGCGCATAGCGCGATTGCGGAAGGCGTTCCCTTGAAGGGCTATTTTGTCTGGTCGCTGATGGACAACTTCGAGTGGGCGGTAGGGTACGCCAAACGCTTTGGCATTGTGTATATTGATTATCCTACGCAGAGGCGTATCGTGAAGGATAGCGGCAAGTGGTATGGTGATGTTATTGGAGGAGCTTCACTGTAAATGCTTACTCCAGCATAAAGAGGAAACATATACGGGCGCAATGCGTCCGTATATGTTTCCTCTTTATGCTGTTCCCATAGTTTCCTTCACCACCTCGGCCAGGGCCTTAATAAACGTTGGTGAGATGTTCAGCGACTCGGTGCGGGCGAACTGGATGCCGTGTTGCTCTGCCTGCTCCCGCGCGCCGATCTCGATATCGTAGAGAATCTCAAGGTGGTCGGCCAGGAACTGCACCGGCGCGATCAGGACCTGGGTGTGACCGGCTGCTCGTAGCTCCGGCATCATATCGGCAAAGTCTGGTTTGAGCCATTCCTCCGGCGTGTGACCGGCACTTTGATAGCAGAACATCCAGCGTGCAGCGGGCAGGTCCGCCAACTTCGCCACAGCTGCCGCCGTCTCCTTCAAGTGGTCGATATAATCTGGTTCCCGCTCAACAACCCGTTTGGGCATACTATGCGCTGTTAGAAGCACCGGCACCCGTTCCCGTATCCCAGGAGGAAAGCGGTCAAGTGCCTGTTGTACTCGTTCAGCTATGGCCTGCAAAAAGAACGGCTGAAGATGCCAATCTCTGGCAATCTTAAGTTCGAGGTCTGCGCGGTGCAGGTTCGCTACAGCTTCCTCCAGCGTGCGGATGTAGCCGCTCATAATAATCGGTGAATACTGTGGCGACATAATTACACCGATCAACTGCTCCGCATCTTCCGCGAGACCTGGCACAACACCGGCGATAAATGGAGGAGAGAAACGCATCCCAGCTCCAATCTGAAATGTTGGGCCGTCCGGGTGCCGCGTGTTCAACTCCTTTTCAAGAGCGGCAGCCTGCTCGCGGGTAATACGCACCAGCGGCGAACCGCCAATCAGGGCGTAACGCCGCCGGAACTCTGTGATTACTTCCGTGGCAGCTTCACGTCCACCATACACATGTTTGAGATACGCAGGAATATCATCGAGCGTGCCCGGTGAACCATAGGTCATCAATATCACACCGGCATGCAGTTTTGTTGTCATTTTTTTACACCTCAATATGCTGCGTAGGCCTCCCGTAGGGGCGGGGGAGGTGTTGGGCGGAGTGGGGATGCTCCTGCTCCTCTTGCCCGCAGGCAATGCGTCGCCCTCGTCCTTCTCCATAGGGTAATTGCCCCTCCACCCAGGGCGACTCAGGGCGACGCAAGCGTCCCCTCCCCACACCACCCTACCCCCGCCCCTACGGGAACCTATCAATTTTTTATCGGGTTGGTGATCAGGGACGAGCCGTTGTCTCGTGGACGGCGGCGACCAGGCGTTTTAACATGTCCGGGTCGGTTGGAGCGAGGACGCCGTGGCCCAGGTTAAAGATGTGGCCGGGGCGGTTATTGGCTCGCCGCAGCACATCGTGCATTCCAGCCTTGATGGTCTTCCAGTCGGTCAGCAGTAATGTCGGGTCGAGGTTGCCCTGGATGCCGCGCTCGTGGCCGATGCGCGCCCAGGCATCATCGAGGTCAACACGCCAATCGACGCTGATAATGTCACCACCGGCCTCGGCCATCAACTCTAGCAGGCTGGCTGCGCCGGTGCCGAAGTGGATGGACGGCGTACCCGTTTGTTTGATAGCCTCAAAGATGCGCTGGCTATACGGCTGCACGAACTGCCGGTAGGTGCTGGGGCTGAGTGCGCCAACCCAGCTATCAAATAGCTGTACTACATTGGCTCCGGCGTTGATCTGCGCAAGCAGGTAGCGTGTAACCATCTCGGTCAGTTTGTGCATCAGGCTGTGCCATACTTGCGGCTGGCCGTACATCAACGACTTGGCAAGTCCGTAATCGCGTGAGGGTTGGCCCTCGATCATATAGCAGGCCAGTGTAAATGGGGCACCGGAAAAACCGATGACCGCCTGTTTGCCCTCTAGTTCGCGGCGTACCAGCCGGATAGCTTCCATCACATAGGGTGTTGACTCCTCAGCCTCAATAATGCGCAGGGCTGCGACATCCTGCATGGTGCGTACCGGATTGTGGATAATCGGGCCAATATCCGGCTGAATCTCCAGTGAGATGCCCATGCCTTCCAGGGGCAGCATGATGTCGGCATAGAGCACGGCTGCATCGACGCCAAAGCTTTCAACAGGCATCAGCGTGACCCGGGTACAGAGTTCCGGCGTCTTCGCCATCGTCAAAATATCGTAGCGTTGGCGCAGTTCCCTGTATTCCGCCAGGCAGCGACCGGCCTGTCGCATGAACCAGATGGGCGTGGCATCGGGCTGTCTATGGTGGCAGGCAGCGAGAAATCGTGCCACTCCCGTATCTGGCAGTACGGGAGTGGACAGTGTATGTTGTTGCATAGTTATTCCTTACAAAAAATCTTAAGTGCTACACTCTTTCAGAGCGTGCCTATATATAATAGCGCGACAAGAGTTTTGTGGCAAGCTCTGAACCTATGTAAATCTTAAGATATACCGATTTTTACATAGATTTTCGAGAAAATACCATGGGAAGAGGTGGGGTGATGCGCCACATCAGGTTATGGACGTGCCATGACGTACAGGTAGGTAAAAAAGAGAACCAGTCCTACGACGATGAGCATACCTACAATCACCCACACGCTGATCAGCACCAGATTTTTGGGCCTTGGGCGTACACGCTTGCGCCTGGAAGTGACGTGAATCTGAGGTTGAGGAGGAGTGGCGTGGTGTATCATCGATGGTGCCGGGGGCTCCAGTGGTGGTAGTGTAGGCGGAGCTACTCGAACAGGACGCTTCCTCATTATATTACGGATGGGCTGTCTGACTAACCTTCTTCTGAGTGGAGGTGTGGCAGTTGGTGCGACAATAGGGTTATTTGGAAGTACCAACCTTCCAGCGTGTGTGGGAGCGTGAGGAGTATGTGCCGTCGCTGCTGGTGCATGCACCGGCGGCACAAATGTAGCCAGGTCCTCATCCATAGACGTTGTGTCATAGAGTACTGGTGGTACCTCTTCCTCTTCTTCGACGCGGTTGGGAAAGGTAAGTGCCTCGATATAGGCCTGTGCCAGCTCATTGGCCGATGAGTAGCGGCGATGAGGAACTTTGTCTAACGCTCGCAAAATGACATGTTCAATGGAAGGTGGAATAGCAGGGTTGACCTGGGAGGGTGGTACTGGTTGATCTCGCAACTGCTTCCAATAGACGGCAATGGGCGTTTCCGCACTAAAGGGTACCTGGCCGGTTACCATTTCATAGATCAATATGCCTAGAGCGTAGAGATCGCTGCTGGTAGTGGCAGGCCCTTCGGTCAGTTCGGGTGCCATATATTCGGGGGTGCCCATCAAGTTCCCGGTTTGGGTAATCGTATCCCCTCCATCCAGCGACTTGGCCAGCCCAAAATCCGCCAGGTAGGCGTAATGGTTATCACGCAGGAGAATGTTTGAGGGCTTAATATCGCGATGGATGATCCCCTGGTCGTGAGCAAACTGCAATGCACTGGCAATCTGTTCAAGCAGAGCACCTGCATCTTCAAGCGAGAGTGGTCCCTGCTGCTGTAAGCGATCTCGCAGCGTGCCCATCTGGATGTAAGGTATAACCAGGTAATGCCATGGCTCTTGCTCACCGTAATCAAGCGCTGGCAGGATATGGGCGTGATGCAAATTGCTAATTGCCTCAGCCTCACGGTGAAAACGTTCAATGTAATCGGCATGGCTGCTACTGACTACTTTGACGGCCACGGAGTGTCGCGTGCGCTCGTCGAAGGCCAGGTATACTTCTGACATACCACCGCGGCCCAATCTCTCCTCGAGTTGATAACGGCCTAATGATGTACCTGTTAGTCCGGACATGTCTCTTTCATTTCTTTTCTGATCCTGTAATGCATAGCGAGTTTTAAATTGGCACTTCTTAGAAGTATAGGCATCTATAACATGTAATGTCAACAACAGCAGGAACCGTAGGGTGCATTATCATCCGTCCCCATATCCATGTTTGTGCTTGTGGTCATGCCCGTCGCCATTGTCATGCCCGTTTCTCGGTGATGGGTCAGGGTGATTGCCGCTATTTGGGACTGGGGTTGTCTTAGTGTCTTGCGTGGGAGGTGGCACCAGTAGTTTACCGGCAAACTGTGCATTCGCTCCTCGAATGGTGGATGCCTGGAACGATACGTTGTTGGAGCTTAGAGAGAGTCCTAGCGCGAAAGGTATCACCATGAGAAAGAAGACAGCCACTAATGCGATAAATGCTGGATGGACTCGGCGGCTAGAACTTCTCGTGTACATTGCCTGTATTGGAATCACTTGCGTCGTAGGTGGTGCCAGCTTAATCCCACCAGGTGTGAGAGCCGGCAGAACCTGCATCGTTTGCGCCTGCTCAGCGTCCTTGAGTGCCTGTGTATAAGCTTGCGCCATCTCCTGCACCGACTTGAAACGCCGTTGTGGCTCCTTTTCCAGGGCGCGTAGAACAACCCGCTCTACCGCATAAGAAATAGCCGGGTTGAGTAGAGATGGTGGGGTGGGTAGTTCTCGAATATGTTTCCAGTAGATCGACAGGGGATTACTGCCTTGAAAAGGCACCTGCCCGGTCAACATGTGATAGAGGACGATACCTAGAGCATAGATATCGCTGCTGGTGGTGGCAGGCTCTTCCACCAATTCAGGAGCCATATACTCTGGTGTTCCCATCAAACACCCTGTTTGCGTAAGCTCGCTATCCTTTGCTATCTCTTTGGCCAGGCCAAAATCCGCGAGGTACACCTGGTGTTCGTCTATGAACAGAATATTTGACGGTTTGATATCACGATGGAGAATGTTGTGGTCATGTGCATATTGCATGGCTGCGGCGATCTGTTCGAGAATAGCACCAGTTTCTTGCTGGGTGAGCGGTCCTTCTGCTATTCGCTCGCGCAGTGTTCCGTGCTTTGCATAGGGCATGACGCAGTAGTGCCAGCAATCATGTTCACCGAAATCAATGATTGGTAAAATATGCTCATGCTTCAGCGATTTGAGAGCAGCTACTTCACGTTGAAAGCGTGCCACGTAGTCGTCATTGCTTGTATGAACAACTTTAATAGCCACAGTATGCTGCTGCTCATTATGAGCGAGATAGATTTCCGACATGCCGCCTCGCGCCAACCGGCTCTGGATGGCATATTGGTTAAGGTGTGTCATTTGCGGTTCCAGCATAGATGGTACCAACGTTTCTATTAGCCTGGATTTACCTATTCACACTAGATATACGCTTCTGCTCCGATTTAGGTGTCAGGTTGATGCTCGTGAAAATAATCTAGCGCAAAAGACAGAGCAAGCCATTCATGGCAATGTCACCGCCGCGTTCAGCATGTTGGGCCTCACGCTCTCGTGTTGTGAACGCAGAGACACGGATATCCCGTCCCCATTCCAGGGCGTTGTAAGCAATGTCTTCGTGTCCATCAATAATAAGCATGCAAAAATGTCTCCCCATTTTTTCTTCTATGATACAATTTTCTGGAGTGGATTGGATGTATACGAAAGGATTTTATGCCATGCCAGACCGCCTTGTCTACTCCACCGACGGCGGAAGAGTCGATACCTGTCCGCGTTGTGGGCTATCATATAGACAATGTCGCTGCGATCAGCCATCATCAAGCGGGAGGCCGGGGGGACAGCCAGCCAGAAAGAGCGATGGCATTGTGCGTATCATGCGTGATCGCAAGCATCGCGGCGGCAAAACGGTGACGGTGATTAGCGGCGTGCCAGCCAGCGACGATGCGCTTGCCGTCCTGGTGCAACAACTAAAGAAACTCTGCGCCTCCGGTGGCACACTCAAAGATGGCATCATCGAGATTCAAGGAGATCACTGCGATAAAGTGCAGGCGAAATTGATTGAATTGGGGTATAAGGTGAAACGGGCCGGGGGGTAGGGCCTAGTAATGCCAAACCTGACCGCAAGGGTCCGCGCTAGCACCACTACATTTCGCGGCAGGGGCACTACAGGGTGGGTTTCATAATTGGACTCTGTTGGCGAATGATATAAGGAGTGCAAGTCCACGAACCAGGGTACCCGCAAGGGGTACCCCTTGCGGGTACCCTGGGGGAGGCGGGGCGAGCGTGATTCCATCATTTGTGTCATTCGCCAACAGAGTCTAATTGTGCAGGCTCCAGGGCGAGGACAAGCCATCGCCCCTACTATGGACGAGCTTGGCAGGCTGATGCATCGTAGACATAGTAGGGGCGATGGCTTGTCCTCGCCCCGCTGCGCTACACTCGTTGTTTCGTTCGCCAGCAGTAATTCATGCGCCTGTGGCGCACCAGCGTCCATGGAAATAGCGGCATTTAGAGCATAACGTAACATATAAGGCTATTTCCAGGGGAGTCACAACAAGCGAGGGTGAAGGAGCGTATGTAATAACGTAACGTATGTATTAGCAGGACATGTGTAATAAATGGAAAGACGGCAAAAAGAGAAGCACTGAGGAGTGTCAGAAGATGGAGTAAAACCATGCGCATGCAGGAGCCAGAACAATCGAAGCCATCCGGGCAGGAATGGCAATCAGACCAGGAATACGGCGAATATCGTGGTGAATATACAGAAAGATATGAAGGGGAGCAGCAACAAAAGATCTATCCTCAAGAGGAGCGGAGGCTGGAAAGTAGAGCTTTTTGGATTATCGCCATTATCCTTTCCTCAATCGGGTTTTTCCCCGCCGTTGTAGGTATTGTAGGTTCGGCGATCGTCTTGAAATATGCGAATGGACAGCAAGCACTACTGGCGGGAGGCGTGATGGGACTGGTAAGTTCCATTATAGTGATGCTCGTGTGTGTAGCCATCTTTGTGATTGCCGTTGTCGCATTGGCGATACGGACAGGGAGAGTCCGCAGGCGTATGGGCGCCAGGGTGTAAGAGGGAGAAATCGAAGGGGACATGAAGCAGGCGACGCCTGCTTCATGTCCCCTTCGATTTCTCCGAATGCTATCAGGGGAAAAGCGATAGTTCAATTTAATACGCGACAGTCTCTTTCATGTTCTGTAACCAGTGCTCAAGCTCCTGGGCGGGGAGGGGGCGAGCCATATAGTAGCCCTGTGCTGTATCACAATCGAGGGCGGACAGCATCTGCCAGGTGGCCTGGTCTTCTATACCCTCAGCCACGACCTGCAGGCCGAGGCTATGTGCCAGAGTCACGATGGAGCGCACAATGGTCGCATCTGTCTCAATCTCAGCCATGTGTTGCACAAACGAGCGATCAATCTTTAGCTCGTCGACCGGTAGACGCTTCAAATAGGCCAGTGACGAATATCCCGTGCCGAAATCATCGATGGAGATGCGTATACCCAGGCCTGAGAGGCGCAACAACACCTCGAGTGCATGGTCTGTATCCGACATGATGGCACTCTCAGTCAACTCCAGGCGTAAGAGGCGTGGTGGTATGTTGTGCTGCTCTAGCAATCTGGCAATTGCCTCTGGCAGAGTTGCCTCGCGCAAGTTCCACATCGAGAGGTTGACGGCTATGCCGAGATCGAGTCCTGCACGCAGCCAATCACTACACTGCCGTATAGCCGCCTCAAGTACCCAGTGAGTGAGGGGCATGATCAGCCCGGTCTGCTCGGCCAGGGGAATAAACTGGTCGGGCGGCACGAAACCATATGTGGGATGTTGCCAGCGAGCGAGGGCCTCGACGCTACAGGAAGTGCCAGTTTTGAGATCAACTTTTGGTTGGTAGTACAGCGTCAACTCATTGTTGGTGATAGCGAGGCGTAGGGCTCCTATCAGCGCGAGGCGACGAGAGCTGGATTGGTCATCGTGAGTGGCATCGTGTGCAACGGTCTCGGAGTCACTTAACGTTTGACGCAGACGCGCCCCTACCTGTTGCAGGAGCAGATCGCCATGCTGGTGTCCAAAGGTGTTGTTGATATCCTTGAAGCGATCGAGGTCTATCACCAGCAGAGCCATGCCCCTCTGCTCACCCTCTGTAGGCGCGAGAGCCTGTTCTACTAATTCAAGGAACAATTTGCTGTTCGACAGGCCGGTCAGGGCGTCGTGTAGTGCCTGGTATCGCAGTGCCTCCTCCGCCTGCTTGCGCTCGCTGATATCGCGGATGATGCTGCTATAGTATCTTCGATCGGTACTCTTCCACGAGGCAAGGGAAAGCTCGATAGGAAACTCGCTGCCGTCCTTGCGCAGCCCAAATATTTCAATGGTATGGCCAAGCAGGCGTGGCTTGTCAGTGGCCGTTACTCGTTCGAGTCCCCGTTGAAAGTTTGGCCTTCAAATGCGCGGTTCACGCTATGTAGTGCCTGCGCTGCATCCCCATAGAGGTCAAAGACCGAGTTCACTATGGCTTCGCCCGCACTATGCTCTCGCAGCTCAACTTCCTTCCCCGCGAGCAGCGTGATGATGCCGGTACGATCGATAACGCAGAGGATGGCTGGCAGGTTGGCGAGAACGGTCTGCAAGCGTGCCTCGTGCTCGCGTGCGCCCCGCTCGGTCTCAACGTTCGAGGCGGTCACGTCGTGCGCCGACGTTCGCTCGCTTCTGGCTTCTATCTCTTCAGCAGTACGCGACCCGGCTGATTGTTCCCCAAATGGGGACTCGTCTGACGTGAGGTTGAACTGGCCTTCTATCTGCTGCATAATCCTGCTACCGTCCTCATAAATTATTGCTTGCACCTGTCATAGTCGTTGTTTGTTGTATCGACAGAATTTGCAAGAAATGTAGAAGGCCTGGTTGACGTATGCAAGGAATAAAGAAATGGGACGTCTCATTCCCCGGAACAAGATGAGGCTCAAGCAGGATGAACCCAAACAGGGCGAGGACACCCCGGCAGGGCGAGGACACTCTGGCAGGGCGAGGACAAGCCATCGCCCCTACTATGGACGAATGGGCTTCCATCCATGGGGTCTCAGGGCGAGGACAAGGCACATCGCCACCAACTAATGCATATGTCGAGTTGCGTTGAGGCGTGAGAAAGAGGATACTCCTTTCAAAGGACTAGCAAGAACCACGAAAGGACGTTCCTCCCATGCATCATACCTCAACGCTTCCAGACCTCGATCTGACAACCGCCCGCGCCTCCGCTAGAAAGCCTGCTTTGGCAGGCCGTTTCGGTTCCCTCGGCGCAGACCCATCCAGCCGACCGACGGGGTCGCGGTCGCCCCGTCACCATCCTTGCCACTCACCTCTGGTTCAGCTTGCTGATCAGTGTGCTGGTCGGCATGAACAGCTATCAAGCTCTGTGGCGGCGCATGTGTGGGCAGCTCGTTGGCCCCTTTCTGCCTATTCAGGTGACCGACGACGCCATGGTCAAGCGCTTGCGACCAGCGGGTCTGGCTCCCTTGCAGCAACGCTTGTCGCAGGTGTCCCGTCACCTGGCGCAGCCGCTCGCTCCGGTGGTGAGTACCAGCTTAGCCAGCTTTGCCAGTCGCATGGTCAGCCTGGATGAGACCAGCCTTCGATGCCATGCAGCGTCATCTCGCCACGCAACGCGACCTGCCTGACGGCGACTCACGTCTGCTGCCAGGCAAACTGGCGGGACGCTTCGATATCCGCACCCAGCAATGGGACTTTGTGCAGTTCCGTGCCAATGTGCAGGCCAATGGGAAGGTCGACCTCTGCTCGTTACGGCTCGGCTTGCCTCTGGGCCGTCTCATCCTCTTCGATCTGGGGTACTTCAGCTTTCCCTGGTTTGACGACCTCACGCAAATGCAGTACGGGTTTGTCTGCCGCTGACGCGAGAAAACCACCTACCAACTCCAGCAGGTCTTCTCTCGGCACGAAGGCATCCTCGATGCTCTGCTCTGGCTCGGCTCCTCCCATGGCGCACGCGCCGGTCACCTGGTGCGCCTGCTGCGTTTCTCCGATGGCACGCAGGTGCGCTGCTCTCTCACCCATGTGCTTGACCCGACCCTGCTCTCCATGGCCGACATCGCTGGGCTGTATGCCCGTCATTGGGACATGGAACTCGCTTTTTTGACCCTCAAAGAGCCACTGGGATGGCATCACTGGTGGAGCAGTCACCCCATCCTCATCCAGCAGCACATCCTGGTGGTGCTCATGGTCGCTCAACTCGTGCAAGCCTTGCGCATGCACATGGCTGTCCAAGCCCACGTGGATCCCTTCGAGGTCTCCTTGCCCCTGTTGATCCAGTCTCTGCCACAGCTCTTGCAGCAAGGCGAGAACCCGGTGCTCTGGGTGCTCACCCATGGCAAAGCGCTTGGCTTTCTTCGGCCTGCCAGCCGTCTCCACCTCGTGGTTCCCGCGATTGCCCTGAGCCAGTTGACCTTTCCACCTCCTGATCTGCCGCTGACGCGCAAAGCTCGCTATGTGGAGTACCACCCCCGTCCCCATCGCTCTTCGAAGAAGAAGAAAAAGCTCGATCCTCCTGTCCACAAATGATTTAGTTGGTGGCGATGGCACAAGCCATCGCCCCTACTATGGACTTCCCGTTACCCACAATCTGTGAAGCCGCTTGGGAAGGGCGACGGCACTTGAGACCACATACAAAGGGCAACAG
>Ga0209701_10001062_pt1 | contig 17228 bp, 16 predicted proteins | sample CZO8metaG_4_FD_188356 | JGI IMG/M metagenome (GOLD analysis project Ga0209701, IMG submission 188356) | Vadose zone soil microbial communities from the Eel River Critical Zone Observatory, Northern California, USA - CZOApr15con2H3.8 metaG... | ecosystem: Environmental > Terrestrial > Soil >... | reverse complement strand
CAGAATGGGACGACGGATCTATGCGTGAAAAACCAGGCATTCCAGATGAACACCTTCGAGTCTGTTTACAGGAACAGTATGATCTCTCAGCCGTCACGCTTGATTTTCTTCCTCTGGGACTTGATACTCACGCCGGGGTGTATCGTGTGGTGAGCGAGCATGGAACTCCCTATGTTCTCAAAGCAAAGTATGGAACACTTTACCAACCAAGTTGTCTCGTTCCTCGCTATCTCAGGGATCAGGGGATAGCATCAGTAGTAGCTCCCTTTCCCACGAAGAGGAATGCGTTATGGACCCAGGTAGGAGCATGGGCAGTTATCGTGTATCCCTTTATCGACGGGGATACCGGCTGGAACCTGGGCATGACTGATGGAAATTGGCAAGAAGTGGGAATGATCCTCAAGCAGATTCACCGGGTCATTCTGCCTTCTGAAGGTTTTGGGTCACTGCGAAAAGAAACCTTTGACCCGACGGAGTACTCTCGTTGGGTGCATGCATTTGAGACACAACGAGCATATGCTGAGGGTGGAGGTGTGACAGAGCGTGCTCTTAGCTCCTATTGGGTGGCGCACCGGCCCACGATTCACACCGTGGTGACCGCCATGGAGGAACTGGCACGTCTGCTCCGAGAGCAATCAGGACCCAAGGTCATCTGTCACGCAGATCTGCATCCAGGCAATATCTTACGTGATCAAACCGACCACCTGTTTGTGATCGATTGGGATGATGTGATGCTGGCCCCCAAAGAGCGAGATTTCCTCTTTGTCAGGGAGGCAAAAGCAGGTGGCTCAGCACTTCAAGAAACACCTCTTTTTTTTCAGGGGTACGGAGAGACGGAGATTGATTGGATCACGCTCACATACTACCGATGTGAACGAGTCGTTCAAGATCTGATCGAGTGCGCTCAACAAGTGTTTTGCAGGGATGATTTGGAAGAAGAAACGAAGGCTGATGCTGTCAAGGTGTTTGAGGACATCTTTGTGGAAGGCGGCGAGGTCGATGCAGCATTTGCAGCAGCAGCACAGGTACCATCAAACCTCACCCTCCACAACAGGGAAGTATCTTGACGACACACAACTGACTGAGACAGTGCCGTTATGCTTGATTGAGCATCGGATACAAGCCACAGAAGATAGCAGTTGAAGGATCTATGGATGTTGACGACAGAGGAGTTTCACGCCTGGTGTGGGCGCCTTCAGCTCTCAAAAGAGACCGAAGCAATCATTCCCAAGATTCGGGTCATCAACAATCAGGGCAACTGTAGAAGACGAATGGACAGGCAGGATTTCCGCTTCTCCAACGGCGTATTTTACTCCATCCGACTCACAGGTTCCACTAATTTAGACGATTGAGGTTGATGGGCTGATCAAGTAGGTTTTCATGAACTCCACCGTTCTCTTAATAATTTCGCGCGAACGTGTAACATCGTCCAGCACATCAAAAGCATGCTGTCCGCGTGGGTGTGTCATAAAATCGAGCGCCGCATTCTTCACGCTCGCCTCTTTTATGAAATGGTCAATGGAAGCATTGAGTGCGGGGTGATCGATACCTGCTTTGGCAATCAACATCGGAGCCAGCTGCTCGGCGTGCTCCTTCAGATAGGTAGTTGCTGAAAATTCGCGCACCTCATCCGCTGTCAATTCCCAATCAGCCTGAAGTTCCTGCAAGTCTAGTGGGCCATAATAGGCAACCAGGCACCTCACAAATGCTGGAGTGCCAAGCAGTGCTGACCGGATACCGAGAGGAACACCGGCGGAACACGTCCAGATAGCCAGCCTCTCCTTGTCAATCCGCAACTCCTCGGCTTGCTGACGCACGTATCTCACCAGGTCATCAACATCGCCTGCAACGTCTCCCAAAGAGATGTGCTCATCAGGTGAGCGATGGTTGAAAGTGACGGCAATGAGACCGCCAGTAGCGATCAACTGCCCCCACGATACGTATTGCCCACTATTCTTGATATGCTTTACAAGCTCGGCTGGTCCTAGACCATGCACAAATAACACAGCCGGACGCCGTTCCCCATCTCGCAACTCCGCCGGATAGTAGACATCCAGCAGCAGATCCACCCCATCCACCGTCTTATAGACACTATTCTCAACCACCCTGGCCTGCTCCATCCCGGGAATCTCATAAACAATCCGCTTTTTAAGCAATTCGTTGAAATCTACCATTGCCAATATACTCCTTCTTTGATGGTGTCAACACGTGGCTATCTTTCTAGAAAGACTCCACCATTTCCCATTACAAGCATCTGTGAAGCTCCTTCGCCAGCATATTATACGTCAGAAATGAGGTGAAATATGAGAAAAGTCGATAAAGATACTTGGTTGACAGCTACTTCTAACCACCTAAGCAAGCAGGCACACTTAATATGTCCAAGAACCCGTTATGGCAGAAATCCATCAGGTATCACGGCAAACCACACATTCGCAGGCTCTAAAACGACCTCTTGAAATTCTGATATTTATCTACTATACTATAAGCAAGCGACCGCAGTTCTTAATGGTTGTGTTGTATTCGTCATCCACTTGATGTATTCCCCGCCCCACCCTTGGGACGCGATAAATCGGGTCCCTACGCATCGCTTCGCTCTTTTCACTCGATAACCTCATCCTGAAAAACCCTTATGCCCCGGAAAGGCTTCCTCACATGGTAAGCACACTTGATGGCCCGTTGACGACTGCGCTTAACAAGGTCACGCGCGTTCCCTCTCTCACCCTCACTATCGAAGATCATGTTGTTCACTATGGCTCTTATCAGTCTCCTGGCACGGCTGATGCCTGGAACGATGCCTGTATTGCGGCTGACAATAGTATTATCAGAGTGCAGGTGACGCGCGGCGGCTTTGGCTTTACCTCCAATTTCCAGTACCAGCGCATCACAGACCCCACGCTGGCCAGGCAATGGAGTAGCTGGACAACTTTCACATTGGGGCATTATGATGCGCAGCACAGCATCGGCGACGTGGGATTAGTGCTGGAAGGCATGTAAGCTAATTTCAGGGCGAGCACAATTATGCTCTTCCTGAGCGGCGGCGGCGAGCTGCGGCAGCTTTTTGTCGGCGTTCGCGGCGGTGCTGGATGTTTGTCGCTCGTTGCTCTGGTGCTTCATCGTTATCGTTTGCCTCAATGATGCGGCTACTGCTCACACCATTCCTACTAGCTTGAGATGTAGTAACCGGGCGGGATTGTCGGGCGTTGAGAATAGCTTGACGGATAACGAAACCAGCGAGTACGGCTGATGAGAGCAACACCACCAGGTAGATGGGTACTACCAGGACCTGCAAGAAACTTGGAAGGGTTTTGTTGCGGATGTTGAGGCTCAACATAAATACAAATGAGAGGAGAAGATACTCAAGCCCGGTGAGCAGGTTGATCTGCTTGTACCAGACTATGCGTTGTCCTCGTGCGCGTGCTTCTCGTTGACGCCGCAGTCCTGAGAAAACGTTATAGACTCCCAGGAAGATAAAGACAACGATAAAAAGTGTAAGAAATGTGTCATTCATGGGTGGCAAGCTCTCCTGAACGAAAATATTGAAAATAAGTAAAGTATCCTGTACCTGCAATCTTACAGGCAATGTCAATTGCTTTAATGGTCATTACTAAAGGCGATCGTGACTCTTCAGGTCTCATTTCTTCGTGAATCCTCACTGCCTTCGGCAGTTCGCAAACGGTTTTGTTGTAGCAAGGTGGTGCTGCCAACGGCAGCACCACCTTGCTACAACATGAATACACGAGTCGCAGCAGGCGGCGACAGCTTCTGGTGTGTCTGCGAGATTGGCCGCCGCAGGCGGCCAATCTCGCAGACACACAAAAATCCTTGCGAGTTGCGAAGCGACGAGGATTCAAAGAAACTTGCACATCAGGTCAGCTAAGTGAGAGATAGTGATAGATCGGCATTAGCGGTAGGAGTGGTACCCACCGGGTTGACCCGGATAAACAGGTAGGCACTCTGATTATTTTTATTATCCTGCGCTTGAATCAGATGCTGACCCGGCGACCATATCGAGGTGATAGGAAGTGCAACATCAAATGTTCCCTGATCGGAGGCAAATAGGGAGATTTCTCTGCCATCAGTACCGGCAATCGCGGTGGGCCCATCGAGTAAAAAGATGATCGGGGCACCGGCGTCAAAGTTTGTTCCGTGCAGATGGAGGGTCTGTCCCTGGGAAATACTGGCGATGGGTGTGCCTTGTATCATCAACGCTGGCTGAGGTGTGTCAGCAGAGATGGGAGCGTTGCTATGTGCGGCATTGTCGCTATTTGGGGCAAACGTTGAAGCGATATATACTCCCACTCCTACAATGAGAAAGAGCATCAGAACAATGGCAATCCAGAGACCTGGACTTGCGCCCTCTTCCTGCCTATTCGGTGCAATTACGGCGCGCATACGCATGAAGCTGTGCTGCATTGCTAGCAACGGCTCAGGAACAGAGGAATGGCCTCGCGAAACCTCTGTGGCCGGACCCGCCTCGCTGCGCTGGCGATTTCGCCAACTGGTGCGCCAATGCTCGGCTGCCACACTTGTAGCAACATAACTTTCAGCACCGTCCTCAAATTGCTGGAATTGTTCATCAGTATGTATCAATTGTGGGCGACCTTTGACGATCTCAATGGGATGAGGAGTCGCGGCTAAAAGCTCTGGAGGCGTTTGTGTAGTCGGAGAGGTTGGTGCCTGCCCAGTCTGGGATGCTGCTGCTGGTGCATATTGTGGTGGTGGTTGCTGTGCTGGTGATATCTGCTGCGCTGGCGCTTGCAGTACCTGTTGTGCTGAGACCTGTTTTGTGTTTGGTAACTGTCCTTTTGAGGGCAAAAAAGCCGGTCGAATAAATTGTGAGGATGGCGGTGGATTGGACGGGTGAGTTGGAGGTGGTGTTATGCCAACCGGGCGGATAAGGCCTGGACCCGGTGCCGATATAGGAGTAGGTGAGGGAGTTTCTTCGCTCAGAATGTAGCCACATTTTTCACAGGAAGGTGCTTTGATTGAAACTTTTGCGTTGCACATTGGACAGTAAAACATGAACTATCTCTTCCGGTGTTTCTCTGAACTCATAAAGGACTATGTGTTTGTAACGAATATAACACCAATACTTAGGTTTGTTAATCAATTTTCCTACTTATGTTTGGGCTTATTTTCCCGCCGAGCGTACTTTGCACTATCCATTTGGTTTTTTCTGTCGCTGAACAGACGCAAGATTATTCCTACTACCAGGCACAGTAGTGGACCTGTGACAAGGTTTAGCACAAATGTGGTCTGGTCCAGGATATACAGCGTTCGTATTGGGATGGCAACGATGGGGTCTTGCAACAGCCCCTGTAACCCTCTGACTATCCATAGATCGGCGGGGAGCACAAGTGCCAATCCTAAGACGATTTCCAGCAGCAGGTATGGCGGCCAACGCAGAGATGAAGCGGGTTTTGTGGCAGTTGAGTTGTGTTCGCGCATAGTCAGCAATAACAAAGCCAGTGCGGCAGCATTGAAAACAAATGGTTCCAGGGCTTGCACATCAAACATGGTTGGATTACCAAGGAAGACAGGGAAACGCCACAACTGCCATAACAGAAATATCATTGTATTGGGGTCGCTGCCACTGAGGTTGACTGGAATGGGAATTTGCCATGACAGCAGAGAACTCAGTAACCGCAGCGTTGGATAGGGGCCAGGGGAAAAATGATACGCGCTGAGCATGTAGTCAAAAGCCGCCGAAAAAACGTAGCCTACCACGGTTGGAGCCAATCCGAACAACAAGGCTGTGATAACATAACTGAGCAGTGGACGCTGCTTTGCCTCGTGATGCGGCAAATCGCTCTCCCGGATTTCTTCTTTTGCCTCGACCTTCTCGGTTTCATCAGCGGCTTGTGAACTGTTTGATTGTTTGTCTACTGGTAAGGGCCGCAGTGGTGCAAAGGCCAGGTGTCCAAGCGTCGCGCCTACAAGACTAAAGATAATGGAGAAGGCGGCGACTAATGCCCAGGTGGTGAGAAAACCCAGCCTTTCATCACTGGCAGTGCTGAGTGTGGCAACTACATGGGGATAGGTGATGGCGGCTATAAACTGGAAGAGTGCCAGCATGAGGCCAGCCAGTCCTGCTTCAAACAAGCCAGGACGTTGGGAAGTGCGCAGTTTGCGGATGGCTGTCACCAGTAGCCCGCAGCCAGTGGCGCTTAGCACTGCGATCGGTGCGATGGAGGTAGGTGGTTGTGGATTGAGACGTGCTGCAAGAGCGAAGAGCGCGGCAATTAAGATTACAACACCGATAGCCAGCCAATCAAATTCTTTCTCATTTACTACTCGACTGGAAGAGGGTATTGATATCGTATGGTCGGCTGTTTCTAATTCGTCGGATATATTTTGCTCTTGCTGCTCTACCGATTCTGTTGTGATCTCTGTCTGATCTGGTCCTTGCATGAGTTGCTTTTTGCTCCTTGTTCCGATATTTTGATATAAGGATAAGCTCACCTTATAAGTGTCTCACAGGGGTTGAGCAACCACTTCACTGCTTTGCCAGCTTAGCCCAGCTCGTAACGACAATGTCTCAGTGTTTTAGGAAAGGTTCACGCCTTGAGCAAATCACGCGGGAGAAACATCAAATGCAGCTGTGGGACACGGGTAAAGTCGCTATCAGTCGTGACAAGGGTCAAATCATAGACGAGAGCCGTAGCCGCAATCAGCGTGTCAATGTCGCCGATGAGGCCAGGCCCATGTGGTGGGCGCAGCATGCGCCGGAGCTCGGCATACTGCTCAAGGATCAAGTAGCTCAGCCCATAGGGGTAAATCTGTTGCAGGAGCGCACGTAACTCTGTTTGGCGGCGAGCAAAGTCAGGAAAGTTGTGGTGATATTCGCTGATTTCTCCATAGACCAGGAGGCTGGTAGCGGCCTGGTTGTGGTCCACCCACGGCTCCACAAGCGTGGCGACTTTCCGACCCTTGAGATAGCCAGTCAAGATTGGACTGTCAAGCAGATAGCTCCTCATAATTCAATGAGGGGCGTGGGCTGAGTCGCATGACGCATGCGGTCAAAGGCCTCCGCTTCGTCATCCCACGCTAAATCACTCCATGCACCTGCAAGGCTTGTGCCCTTCTCTCGAGTTCTGCTCGTCTTTTCGTTCGGTATCTCTTGAAAAGGTTCAGTGAGTACCTCAAGCTGTGCTGCGGCCTCTTCTTGGACTTCCGGGGGAAGCTGTTCAATCCGCGAAAGCACCTGCTGTAATCGCTCAATCATCGGTTCTCCTCGTTTCTGCAAGCATTGGTCCCTTTATCAGTAGTGTATCATATCAGAGGTAGGAGGGCTACTTTCTGGGTATGCTCTTCTATGATCCTTCTATCAAAACATCAGTATTGTTAAATCCTCTTGACGGATACTATCACAGAAGCGGTGGAGCGACAAGGGGGGGATGTGTAGACAAGATAAACACAACTTGACCCCCGGTGTATGCTTATCCATAGAAGATTTTGTACGTTTTGATTGTAAGGGAGATGGCCATGGATGAATACGTGCGCATTATTCATGTAGGCTCAGCAACGGTTACAGTGGTTAACGTAGGCGATTTACTGCTGAACATGTCGGAGATAATAAACGTCTCTGAGAGTGAGTGGCGACCTCGCTACGCTGCGGATTTTGAACGACCATTACTCTTTCCCAGCCAGTGCATCCACATCGCGCTGCCCGGCGCATCGGTGCTGGTTGATGCCAACGACTACGCTCTTTCTGCCCCGCCAGACTCGCCCTACGCTCCGCCGCATTACCAGCCGCCGCCAGGCTTGATCGCTCAGCTTATGGGGAATGGTATCTATCCCGAGAACGTAACTCACCTTGTGATTACCCATGCCCATTTCGACCATTACGCCGGTGCCACAACTCAGAGCAATGGGCATTATATTCCATGTTTTCCCAATGCTCGCTGTTACCTGGGAAAGGCCGATTGGGAAAACCCCGAAACACAGGAAGCACTCCAGAACCCAGATTCTGAGGACAGTCGCACCTTTGGAATCCTCCATCAACTGGGTTTACTTGAGCTGGTTGACGGAGATCGTGACCTCATCCCTGAAGTACGGATCATCGCCGCACCCGGCGAATCAAGTGGTCACCAGATTGTCCGCATTCACTCAGGAGGCCAGACGCTCTATTGCCTGGGCGACCTCTACCATCACCCGGTCGAGGTAGAGCAGCCCTACTGGATGGCCCAGTGGGCAAACGCTGGCACTAACCTTGCCAGTCGCCAAGCCCTGGCAGAGGCCGCATTGGCCGAGAATGCCCTGCTGATTGCCACCCATATCCCCACCATTGGACGGCTGGCACATACTGAAGAGGGCGTCAAGTGGGTTGCGGAGTAGCTCAGCGCAATCGCGTCTCATTTTCTCATGATGCTGGCTACACCTGGAAGATCATGTGAGAGCAAACCTGACTTCTTCTCGCCTGCGGCGACGCGCAACTCCATCCATGGTACGTTGCCACAGGCGAAAAGAGATACTGAATAGCAACGTTTAGAGATTCTTTATACGTGACCTTGATAGCGGCTTACGGGTCCTGGGGTGCGGGTGGGACTGAGAGCTATAGGTGAATTCCACCAGGGGGAAGGCACGATTGCGGCGCGGCGGTATCAGGTAGTTCTGACGGCGCGTCGCGGTGAGGAAGCGCTCTATCCCATTATCGTCCGAATGGACGCCAAGGCCGGTGGGATTGCCGTTATTATCTTGCGGCGCCTGGAATTGCAATGCTGCCTGGTTCGAACGCAAGGTCCTAAAGAAGTCCGCGGTAGGGACGAAGACCGTGAACTGAAGCTTGGCCTGCTTGGAGCCATCGGGCACGTCGCCTGCGCTGAATCCCGGGCCGTCCATACGGATATGGACGGGGGTGCCGTCGCTGGCGCGCGAGGATATTTGCAGCGCCGACAGATGCCCCATGCGCGGGCGTCGTTTGCCGACGTCGTTGGGGTCGGGGCTCGAAGGAGGTTCGGGATCGTTGATAGGGTTACGATCATCGCCAAATGGCCCGAGATCCAGTCCAGTCTGACTGGCCTCCGTCACTCCCTGTGTCTGGTACTTCAGGAAGACAGAGGCATCATTGGCCAGGAAGGCCGTGCCACCACCGTCGGTAAACTGATCCTGGTTGCCCAGCGAGGGGATGGGATCAGTACGGAACATATATTGGACGCGTTCCGTGAACGGCTCAGCGGGTTGCGCGTAGAACTGATTCAGGTCCTGGATGACATGCGAGAGATGCTGCATGCTGCCATTGTCGAAGTAGCTGCCACTGGTCGCGGTGGTGAAGCGCGCCGAGCTATTCCCCACGAAAGTCACGATTGGCGCGGGGCCGCTGGCGGCGACCTGCTGATCGGAGAAGCCCATCCACATCGGAGTAGTGGGATTCACGCGACCGGCAAAGGGCAGATTATTCTGGTTAGCAACCTGGCGCGGTAGCCCAATCTGCGTGAACTGCGTGCGGATGGTAGTGTAGTTGAACAGGCCGGTGAAGGCGAAGTCCGGGGAGGACACGAAGTATTCGCCGAGCTCGTCGCTGCCCAGAAGCCAGTTGACTACATCGTAGATATTGCCCAAATGGTCACTGCGGAATGTGAAGAGGACATCGTTCGACTCGATGGCCACCGGGACGTTGAAGGTCTGCTTGGTGATGGACCCGCCCGGTGTGACGTCGGTGGGGCTGGGCACGGCCTCTTCCAGCGCGTAGCGGCTGTTATCTGAGAGCAGGCGCGGCATGGCACTGCTGACCAGTCTTCCCGTGAGCCCGCCAGGGAGCTTACTGAAATATGGGAGGCCATAGGAGATGAAGGTGAAGATGCCACTGGGGCTGAACGGATAGACCGCCTCAATGGTGTTCAGAGCCTCCGCGAGCTCATCCTGATCTTCCCTGCTGGGGGTCCAGTTGAGTTGGGCGGTGAGGAAGATGGTGAAAACAGGCCCAAAGCGGAAGAGAACGCCGTTGATGGTCTGGGCAGGCGCAATGAAGTTTCCGATGTCGAACTGGATGTCCGAGAAGGATGAGCCACTCGGAGTCGCGTGGGCGATACGTTTAGGGACCCAGGCGAGGGCATCAATGCCTGCCAGCGTGGTAGCGGCGGTGCCCAGTAAACCAAGCTTGAGGAGCGCGCGGCGGCTCACAGGCTTCTTGGGCAACTTCTCGAAATCCTCAGATCCTACAATGTTCCTTGGTTGATGGGATTGAGCGTCCATAGAGTGTATTACTCCTTCATTTTGAATGGATTTAACTACGTTGTGGGTTGCGTAGGCGCTCGTTACAAGGATATTGTTCCAATCCCCCTGTGTGGGTTAGGAAGATTATGTATTTGTCCATGCTTCCTCTGGTTGTACGCACCTCCTTTTTCTATCTGAACTTAATATAGTATCTTGTGTAATGGTAAGATTTAATATGCTTGATGTCAAGAGAGTGAACGGTTTTTAGGACAAAAGTTTATTTGAGCGTAAATCTGATAGGATATCCGTCTCTTTGCTCTTGACTATTGGCGAAAAAACGCTAAAATCTCAAGTAGGTAACATAGAAATTTTAGATTTACGAGGTTTGCGTGCATATTATCGTTGTTGGGGTCGATCATACCACTGCACCCATAGCATTACGTGAACGGCTGGCCTGTTCACTTCGCCAGGTATCCCAGGTACTTCTCTCTGCACAACAGGTGGTGCAGGAGAGTGTTTTACTTTCAACGTGTAACCGTATTGAACTCTACGCAGTCTGTCCAGAGATATATGAGGGAAAAACAAATCTTCTTCAGGTATTAAGTGAAACTCGCCAGGTGACGCTTGCCGAACTCCAGGCACACTGTTACGACTTTGTCGACGAACAGGCGATATTCCATCTTTTTGGCGTTGCCAGTGGCTTATATTCACTAGTTCCAGGCGAGCCTCAAATCCAGGGGCAGGTCTCAGAAGCCTTAGAGATTGCGCGGGGCGGTGGCTATGCCGGGCCTGTTACCTCAGCCCTGTTTCGCGCAGCCCTGGTAACCGGCAAGCGCGCGAGGAGTGAGACTGCTATCAGCCGCAATGCCGCTTCGGTCAGCCATGTTGCCGTGCAGTTAGCACGACAACTTTTCCCCAGACTCGATGATGCCTGCGTCTTGCTGATCGGTTCAGGGGAAATGAGCGAGCTCGCCGCCCGTAATCTGTGCGATAATGGCACACGACGGCTGATCATCATAAACCGCACACAGGCCCACGCTGTTGACCTTGCGCAACGCTTTGGTGCCGTACATCGTTCATTTTCGGAACTTTCAGAGGCATTGGTAGAGGCTGATGTGGTTATCAGTTCGACAACCGCACCTCGCGCAATTATCACTCGCGACCAGGTGCAGCAGGTGATGAAGCGGCGTGCTGGTCGTTCGCTGCTGCTGATAGACATTGCTCTGCCGCGTGATATTGAGCCTGAAGTTGCCTCATTAGCAGGTGTACACCTCTATAACCTGGATGATCTGCAAGCATGTGTAAGCGAGGGTATACGCCTGCGTATGCAGGAAGCTGTACAGGTGCAGGCGATTATTGCCGAGGAAGTTGCTGGATTTGACCGCTGGTTACGCTCGCTCAGTGTAGTTGACACGATAAGCGACCTGCGCAATCATGCTGATGCGCTGCGTCAACAAGAACTGAACCGCACCTTGCGGCAAATGTCTCCCACGCTTTCCCAACGCGAGGCAGCAGCGGTGCAAGAACTCACGACGCGCTTAATGAATAAACTTTTGCATAAACCGGTGTTACGGCTCAAAGATGCGGCAGCAGTTGGACAGGGTCATGTCTATGCCGAAGCTTTACGCTATTTATTTGATTTGGAAGAGAAGGAAAATGAAGCACATAACGATCGGGACGAGAGCCAGCAAACTGGCGATGGTACAGACACAGCTGGCGATCGAGCGATTGCGGCAGCAGTGGCCGAACCTGGAGATCACCATCGAGAGGATTCACACCACGGGTGATCGCGTTACCGATATGCCCTTGTCAGACATTGGTGGTGATGGTGTGTTCGTGACTGAGATCGAACGCGCTCTCCAGCAGAGACGTATCGACGTAGCGGTACACAGTCTCAAAGACCTGCCTACGGCACAACCAGTGGATTTGCGCCTTGTTGTGGTCGGCCCGCGAGAGGATGTGCGTGATGTGTTGGTATGGAAGAGCCGATTTGACCAGGAGGAAAGGGACGAAACGAGGGCGGCCCTGATGCCCCCAAGGGATTACCAGGGACGTATTGGGACGTGCAGTTTGCGGCGCATGGCACAGATACGCGGGCTGTATCCAGGTACACAAATCCTGCCTATACGGGGAAATGTCGATACCCGTTTACGGAAACTCGAAGCGAATGAGTACGATGGTATCGTGCTGGCGGCGGCTGGCTTGCACAGGTTGCACGGACCAGATATGCTGGAACTCCTGGCAGATCGCGTGACCTATTTGCCAATTGAAGCCATGATGCCTGCGCCAGGCCAGGGGGCATTGGCATTGGAGATACGCGACGAGCCTGAGATGGCTGAACTGCTAGCTCCTCTCAACGATACCGTAGCGCAAGCTACTACGACTGCTGAGCGCATGTTCATGCGGCAGTTGGGTGCGGGCTGTTATCTGCCTGTGGCGGCTTATGGGGAGATACTGGATGAGGAGTTAACTCTTCGCGGCCTGGTCATCAGTCTGGATGGACAACGCCAGGTGCGAGTGCAACAAAGTATAAGCTGGACGGCAGAGACCGCTATTGAAGAAGCGGAACAGCTAGGAATAATACTGGCGGAACGGGCACTGGCACAGGGTGCCGATGAAATTATCGGCAAATTAAATACCATCAGGGGGCGAGAGCACACGAGTGTCTAAACAGAACATGATATTGTTACCCCTGCAAGGCAGGCGCATCCTGGTAACGCGAACCCGCGAGCAAGCGGCAGCCTTGAGCTCGCGATTACAAGCATTAGGGGCTATTCCAATTGAATTTCCCGCCATTCGTATTGTGCCGCCCCAAAACTGGGAGCCACTTGATACGGCCCTGAGGGAACTTTTTCGAGACACATATTCCTGGTTAGTATTTACCAGTGCCAATGGTGTACATATCTGTTGTGATCGCTTATTAAGCCTGGGATATCATCCACATGCTCTCAGTGGGGTGCGTGTAGCCGCCATTGGGCCTGCAACTGCCGCAGCCCTGGCACACTATGGTATAGTCGCGGATCTCGTGCCGGATGAATACATTGCCGAAAGTGTGGCTGCCGCGCTGAAAAATGATGCATTACAACGGGGAGAATCCTTAGAGGGGAAACGCATATTGTTACCGCGAGCAGCCGGGGCTCGCAAAATACTGGTCACCGAATTGCAGCAGGCGGGAGCCGTGGTGGATGAAGTAGCCGCCTATCACACCTTGCCTGTGGCCGGAGACGATGAGCAGGGACGCAAGGTATGGCATCTTTTGCAAACCGGGCAAATTGACATAATAACATTCACCAGTTCTTCGACCGTTCGTAGTTTTATGCAATGGCTTAATGAGTGTGGGGCTAGCAACCCACACGTTAAGGTTGCGTGTATTGGCCCGATTACCTCGCAGACGGCTCGTGAATTCGGCCTCGAAGTGCATATCGAGGCGCAAGAGTTTACAATCGATGGGCTTGTCGAGGCAATCTTGGAATCAGAGGAATAATTTCGCATGACAGAACAGACAATCGAAGAGGGGCCAATCTCGGCTACCCTTGAACAGGCGACACCACCCAAACCGAAACAGCCGCGTCAACTGGTGCGCTTCGCCTTCTATAAACTTGACTCCCAGTGGCAAATGCTCCCTGTTGAGATACGCCAGCGAGGTAAGCAGGAGCTTGAGAGTACCTTCGAGGAGTACACAGAACGTGCGCTTGTGCGCAGCTACAGTTTATTCGGGCTGCGTTCCGACTGTGACTTTATGCTGTGGCAGGCGACCTATACGGTTGAAGACCTGCAAGGCTTGAGCAGTCGTATTCGCCGTAGCGCGATGGGGCCGTACCTGCGCGAGGCACACGCCTTTCTCTCTATGACCAAGCGTTCCGTCTATGTTGGCAAGAATGCTCGCGGCGTCCATGATCCGCGCCTGGTGATTACACTTGAAGATAAGAAGTACCTGTTCGTCTATCCGTTTGTGAAGACGCGCGCCTGGTACGCCTTGCCATTGGCTGATCGCAAGCGCATGATGAATGAGCATATCCGCGTCGGGCTGACCTATCCATCGGTCTCACTCAACACGACCTATTCCTTTGGTCTGGACGATCAGGAGTTCGTGGTTGCCTTTGAGACCGACAATATCAGCGACTTTCTTGACCTGGTACAGGAATTGCGTGAGACCGAGGCCAGCTCCTATACCTTGCGTGACACTCCCATGTTTACCTGTGTAGCCCAACCGCTCAACGAGATATTAGAAGCAATTGGAGCTTAGTCTGTGAATAATCCGGCCAGACCAGTAGGCAGAACAGCAGGTAGCGATCTCATGCTCTCCCGTTCACATGCGCTTTTTCAAGAGGCGCAACAGCTATTGCCCGGAGGAGTCAACAGCCCGGTGCGAGCCTTTCGCGGCGTTGGTGGAGAACCTGTCTTCATCGACTCTGCCAGGGGTCCCTACCTGTATGACGTTGATGGCAATCGCTATCTTGATTATGTGCAGTCGTGGGGGCCGATGATCCTTGGCCATGCATATCCCAGCGTGGTAGATGCAGTTATACAGGCCAGCCAGCGCGGTTTTAGCTTTGGTGCTCCAACAGAGGCGGAGAGTACCCTGGCTAAATTGGTGATTGAGAGCGTGCCATCGATAGAAATGGTGCGTTTTGTCAACTCCGGCACCGAGGCAACCATGAGTGCCTTGCGCCTGGCGAGGGCATACACCGGACGCGACAAAATCATCAAATTTAGCGGCTGTTACCATGGTCATGCTGATATGCTGCTGGTGCAGGCAGGCTCCGGCGTGGCAACAATGGGCCTGCCCGATAGCCCGGGTGTGCCGGCCCAGGCGACGAGCAACACCCTGGTCGTCCCATATAACGACAGTTCCGCCGTGGAGGCACTTTTTCACGCTTACCCGCCGGAGATTGCCGCCATCATCGTTGAACCGGTTGCTGCCAACATGGGGCTGGTGCTGCCTCTCCCCGGCTTCCTTGAAAAGTTGCGCAGCCTCACAAAAGAATATGGCACTCTGCTGATTTTCGACGAGGTGATGACGGGCTTCCGCGTAGCTCTGGGTGGTATGCAGGAACGCACAGGTATCATCCCCGACCTGACGTGTTTGGGGAAGATCATCGGCGGCGGTCTCCCCGTCGGTGCCTATGGCGGGCAACGTGAGATTATGGAGCAGGTAGCACCCATCGGAAACATGTACCAGGCTGGTACGCTCTCCGGCAATCCCCTGGCCATGGCGGCTGGTATTGCCACCCTGACCGAGATGCGTAAAGCAGGCCAGTACGAGGAACTGGAGCGTAAAAGCCGGTTGCTGGCATACGGCATTGAGCGAGTGATACGGGAGACAGGCGTTACGGCGCAATTTGCCAGAATTGGTGCCATGTTCTGTCTCTATTTCACCGCGCAGCCAGTCACCGACTATGCCAGTGCCAAAACATCCGACACCACCCAATTCGCCCATTACTTCTGGAACATGCTAGCGCGTGGAATCTATCTGCCTCCATCCCAGTTCGAGGCGTGTTTTATTTCGCTAGCCCTGGACGATGCAATGATACAAGAAACTGTGGAAAGTATAGAATTTGCATTGCGTAGCAAAGAGACCTGAGAAGCGACCGCATCGCGTAGGGGCGGGGGTGGTGTGGATGAGGAGTGGGGGCCCTTGTGGCCGCCCGTAGGTGGGGAAGCTATTGGGAACAGACGTCATCGCGTAGGGGCGGGGGCCCTTGTGGCCGCCCGTAGGTGGAGGGTCACATCGCTCGCACAGAAAGGACGCGGGCGACCACAAGGGTCCCCACCCCGCTCCACACCACACCCGCCCCTACGGGACGTTCGTTAACTTGTGTCCGTCATTGTGAATGGCAGTCTCAGGTTTGCTTATAAAGACAGGAGAACCATCATGAGTATTTTCCCAACTGTGCGCCTTCGGCGCACTCGTCAGAACGAGAAATTGCGCGGCCTTGTGCGTGAAACGCATCTGAGCGTTGACCAGCTCATCTATCCTCTTTTCATCGCAGAGGGTATCAGTGAGCCACGTGAGATTGCTTCGATGCCGGGTATTGTGCAGTGGCCGCTGGAACACCTGGGGCGCGAGGCAGAGCGTATTGTTGAGCTGGGCATTCCTGCGGTGCTGCTATTTGGTATTCCAGCAGAGAAAGACGAAGAGGGTTCGCAGGCCTATGATGCGCAGGGTATTATCCAGCAGGCCATTCGCCGGCTGAAGGCTGAAACTCCTGATCTGCTGGTGATTACCGATGTCTGTCTCTGCGAGTATACCAGTCACGGGCATTGTGGCCTTATCCACAACGGCACGGTACAAAACGACGAGTCGCTGGAACTGCTGGCACGTATGGCCCTCACGCACGTCGAGGCTGGAGCCGATCTTGTTGCGCCGTCGGATATGATGGATGGCCGCGTCGGTGCCATTCGCCGCACGCTGGACGAACAGGGCTTTAGCTCGACTCCTATCATGGCCTATTCCGCCAAGTTTGCCTCTGCTTTCTATGGCCCATTCCGCGAAGCCGCCGGTTCAACTCCCCAATTTGGGGATCGCCGCGCCTACCAGATGGACCCGGCCAATGCGCGCGAGGCTCTGCGCGAAGTAGACCTCGATATCGCGGAGGGGGCCGATATTGTGATGGTCAAGCCGGCCATGGCCTATATGGATGTGATACGGCAGGTGCGCGATCGCTGCAATCTGCCAATTGCGGCCTATAATGTGAGCGGCGAATTTGCCATGATTAAGGCCGCCGCCCAAAATGGCTGGATTGATGAACGCCGGGTGACAATGGAAGTACTGACGGGTATTAGAAGGGCGGGGGCGGATATGATTATTACGTACTTTGCGCCGGATGTGGCCGGGTGGCTATAAGGGACTAGGAAAGCAGTTCAGATGGCTTCTGAGGCTGTTTCGAGAGGGTAGGCGTCGTTTGATACTGTACAGCTTACTCTCTCAAATTATGTGTTCGGCGCGATATTATTTTGATCTTCTGTAAAGGTGCCGGTGGAGGGATTTGATGCCATCCCGAATGTTGTGTAGAGGAAGCGGCAAAGGGATGGCTCGATCTCATCCCTTAAAACCTACGGAATGGGATCAG
>Ga0209701_10001061_pt1 | contig 17235 bp, 9 predicted proteins | sample CZO8metaG_4_FD_188356 | JGI IMG/M metagenome (GOLD analysis project Ga0209701, IMG submission 188356) | Vadose zone soil microbial communities from the Eel River Critical Zone Observatory, Northern California, USA - CZOApr15con2H3.8 metaG... | ecosystem: Environmental > Terrestrial > Soil >... | reverse complement strand
CAGGGCCTGTTGGCTCAACTTGGCTGCTCACCCAGCGCAGGACGACAACGACGTCAGTTTACGGATCCGTTCGCGCGACACGAATGCTCACCTCCTTTCATAAAAATTAAGAGTGAGAGAAAGAGGAAGAGTGTTGCGGAGAGGACAGGAATCGAACCTGCCCCGGCTCTTGCGAACCGACAACGGTTTTGAAGACCGCGAGGACCACCAGGCACCCTTCACTCTCCGGGAAGAAGAAAAAGAAAACGCCCAACTCTCAACGTCCGGCATCCAACGCCCAATCGCAGAAGAAGAAAAAGACGATCGATTATTTAACTTTTTTAAGCGCGCTGACGACGGCGTCGAAGTCGGGCCAATCGCCGGAGTCGAGTTTGGAATGGAGCAGTTTGCCATTGGCGCGAATTTCAAAAGCGCCGCCGCCCGAAGGAATGAGCGTGAGCGATTTGATGCGTTCGCCGAGTTCAAGAATTTTGGTCGCCAAACTGACGGCCTTAGGCGTGTAGTTTCAAACGACGCAATATTCGATCGAGATTTCGGTCTTCACCCGGCGAGCTCCTTTCCGATGAAAATGGTACGGAAGTCGAGAGAGCGGGTCAAGGTGCGAGCCGCACTGGCATTTTAGCAGAAGCAGGCGCTTGGCACGAAGCGCCTCTAGAGCTTGCGCGGCTTACCGATTGCGAGTGGAAGCCGGCGCTTCGCCGCCTGCTTCTTCCGCCGCAACCGGTCCACCGCCGCCGAAGTAATAGGAAAAAACGACGAACAATTGCATCACCGGCGACTTATGATTCAGGCCGAACAATGGAGAAATATCGAAACGCATGTTGTGACCCGGTCGCCATGCGACCGTTGGTCCGATCACAAAACTGTTGTAGGGCGTGCCGCGGCTCCCTTTATCGCTGAAGCTGCGGAATTGGCATTCGATTCCCGCTTTCAACTCTTCAACAATTGAAGAGATGTCCGGAACACTTTTGGTCTCGAAGTTTTTGCCATCGGGCGCAGGCGCCGCCGCCTCGTGAAAAAGATGAATCGGAGTGACGACGCTTTGAGCGATGCCCCATTCGCGACCGCGATCGCCCGGGGCAAGTTCTTGTTCAAAGAAGGTGTTGAGCGCCCATTCGATTTTATCGAAAAAGTCTTCGGACAGAAGCAATCGGAATTCGTAGGCGTCGGGAATGCCTTCACCTTTGTCGAAGCCACCGGGGCCGAACTTGTGCGCCGGAGTTGGCGCTCCTTCGTCATGCAGAATATTGCCGAGGCCAAATTTGTATTCCGCAAAGATTGTTGGATTCAGCGGGATCTTGTCCCAGTTGGCGAAAGCGTAGCGCGCTTCAACGCTAAACGTCGCATCTTGAGTATCGCCGTCGAAATGCTGGATGTTGTTTTCGAAGGCGACGTTGATTCGATAGGGCAAACCGATTTCGACTTCTTGGGTCCAGTGATGATCAGGGGGGCGAAAGTGCACGACGTCATCTTCGTAGATCAGGCTGGCATAGACCGCGCCGGGCGGCAGCACATAAGCGTTCGTGAGCGGTGAGAAACGCGATTGGGAAAAACTCGTCGGCGCGCCGTAAGCACTCGGTAACGGTTCGCCGGTGACGACGATGTGTTCCGCAGCGGCAGTTTGCGCGTGACTCGAATGATTGACCGCCAGGAAAGCCAGATAAGCGGAAGCGAGCAACGGGACGACCAGACGCGAGGTTCGGAAACACACTTTTTGCCGTTGATGAGGATAAATGGTGGAGCGAGGGAACGCGAAGAAGGCAGGCGACCAGTCGAGGAAAAATTCGGTGCGCTGCATTTTTGCGAGATATCACCTAATAGCCTGATGGCAAGGGCAAGTTCATTGGCGGCGTTTCCTTTATATATAGAGGGCGTCGCGGGCGTCGCGTTGATTTGACTGGGCGTGAATGTTAGCGTCCGCGCGCCGCGATGAGCCAAAATTACAAAGACACGCTCAATTTGCCCCGCACCGATTTTCCGATGAAGGCGAATCTGGCCTCGCGTGAACCGGAGCTGCTCAAGATGTGGGATGAAACGCGGCTCTACCGGCAAATCCAGCGATCGCGCAAAGACCGGGAGCTGTTTGTGCTTCACGACGGCCCGCCTTTCGCCAACGGCGACGTGCACATGGGCACTGCGCTCAACAAGATCCTGAAAGATTTCGTTGTGAAATCGCAAACCATGCTGGGCAAACGCGCACCTTACGTTCCGGGCTGGGACTGCCACGGACTGCCGATCGAGTACAAAGTGGTGAAGGAGTCGCGCGATTTGTCACCATTGGAAGTTCGCAAACGCTGCGATGCGTTTGCGCGCAAGTATGTCGATCTTCAGCGCGAGCAGTTCAAACGGCTCGGCGTGCTTGGCGACTGGGAGCATCCGTATCTGACGCTCGATCCAAAATACGAAGCGGAAATCCTGTGCGCATTCGCGGTCTTCGTCGAAAAAGGATTGGTCTACCAATCAAAGAAGCCGGTTTTTTGGAGCACCGGGGCGCAGACCGCACTCGCCGAAGCCGAAGTGGAATATCAGGAACGCGACGACACGGCCGTTTACGTAAAATTTCCAATCGCGAGCGGCAAGTGGAAAGACAAAACGAGCATTGCAATCTGGACCACAACTCCCTGGACTTTACCGGCCAACCTCGCGATCGCGGTTGACCCGAAAGAATTATATGTCGTCCAGGAATTTTCGCGGAACGGAACGTCGGAAACTTTGTTGCTGGCTGACAAACTCGTTCCGCAATTTTGCGCGAACACGAAGTTCGAGCCCACAGGAGAACCGCTTGAATCTTTTCCTGGCGCCAAGATCGACAGGATCAAAGCGCGCCATCCGTTTCTCGATCGCGAAGCCATTGTGTTGACCGCCGACTTCGTGACAATGGACACAGGCACCGGCGCGGTGCACATCGCGCCCGGTCACGGCGAAGACGATTATTGGCTAGGCAAACAAAACGATTTGCCAATCCTATCTCCAGTCGACGATCACGGTCGTTTCACCGATGAATCGGGATTGCCAAATCTAACCGGCAAATATGTCTTCGACGCGAATGCTGACGTCGTGAATTTATTGCGAGAACGCGGCAATTTGTTAGGCGCTCAAAACTTTCATCACTCATATCCTTACTGCTGGCGTTCGAAAACGCCGATCATTTTTCGCAACGTCGAACAATTCTTCATTCGCATCGACGACCTGCGGGGCCAAGCTCTCAAAGCAATTCATAACGAAGTGAAATGGATTCCGGCCTGGGGTGAGAACCGGATTGCCGGAACGGTCGAATCGCGTCCCGATTGGGTGATCTCGCGTCAGCGCAGCTGGGGGGTGCCGTTACCGGTCTTTTACTCGGCTGTGGGCAAACCGATTCTTGATGCGAAAATAATTCGCAAGCTTGCCGATCTCGTTTCGGAGCGTGGCTCGAACATCTGGTTCGAATTGGACGATGTTGATCTTGCAAAGCAACTGGGACTTCCCGCTGGAACAACTAAACGCAACGACACGATCGACGTTTGGATTGACAGCGGGGTCTCGCATCGCGCGGTTTGCGCGTTGCATCCTGAACTGCGCGACCCGGCCGACATGTATTTGGAAGCGACCGATCAACATCGCGGTTGGTTTCAATCTTCGCTCATGACCAGCATCGCGCTGAACGATCGCGCGCCTTACAAAACGTGCGTTACTCACGGGTTCGTTGTCGATCTTGACGGCAAAAAAATTTCCAAATCCGGCACGTATGACAAACCTATGGACGTCGGTCACTTCGTCGGGCGTCACGGCGCAGACCTGGTTCGATTGTGGGCGTGCAGCATCGATTACACCGATGACGTTCCGTTTTCGGAAGAAATGTTCACCCGCCTCAGCGACACTTACCGGCGGATTCGGAACACGCTTCGGATTTTGTTAGGCAATCTCTTCGACTTCACTTCTCACCCTGCCCTCTCCCCTTCGAGGGGAGAGGATGAAGGTGAGGGGTCATTCGCAGGCGCAACTTTAGTTGATTGGTGGGCTTTGGAACGGCTTGATCAAGTGGTCCGTGACTGTCGATCCGCTTATGAAGCGTTCGAGTTTCATAAGGTCTATCACGCGCTCAATCAATTTTGTGCAGTCGATCTGAGCAGTCTGTATATCGATATCACCAAGGACCGGATGTACTGCGACGCGCCGGACTCGCCTCGCCGGCGCGCTACCCAAACGGCAATGCACGAAATTTTTAGTGCGCTTTGCCAGTTGCTTGCCCCGGTGGTCGCGTTTACTGCCGAAGAAGCATGGCGTCATTCACATGCCGGCTCGTCGGTTCACTTGGAAGAATTTCCGAAAACTCAGAACCGCGGCGATAAAGCAAGCATGCAGGTGGCGGATCTTTTGAGATTGCGCGGGGTGATCGGTCAAGCGATCGAAAAAGCGCGTCAGGAAAAGCTGATTGGCAATGCGCTCGAGGCGGCGGTTGTTCTGCGTTCGGACTCGAATGTGACAAGCGAACTCAGCAAAGAGGAGCTGGAAGAATTTTTTATTTTGAGTGATCTCAAGATCGAGCAGGCGAAAGAGGCGAGCGCAACCGTGGCGAAAACGCCTTACCAAAAATGCGCGCGGTGCTGGCGGCATCGGCCGGCGGTCGGCAAGAGCAAAACGCATCTGGACTTGTGCGACCGCTGCGAAACCGTGGTTAGTGTGCTGGAAAAGCAGCGTGACGATTAGTACCCTCACCTCGCGCTTCACGTCCGCCTCTTCCTTAGGGAGAGGATTGAGGTGAGGGTGCTCGGCTGACTACGACATGAAATACATCTTCTTCATTTCGCTGCCGCTCTATGTGCTCGACCGCATCACAAAATATTGGGTCTTGCACTCGATCGATCCGGACCAGCCGGTGGCCGTGGTGCCGGGTTTCTTTCATTTGGTCAACATTACCAATACCGGCGCGGCGTTCGGTTCGTTCAAGAACAACAACGCCTTTTTCATCGCGATTTCATGCCTGGCCTTATTGTTCGCGCTGATACTTCTCCTGGGGCGACACGGGCATGGAGCATCGGACCGTCCAAAGTCGCTTTGGTGGACACGAAATTTCTGGCGCGATCTGGCGCTGGCGCTGTTACTTGCCGGCGTGCTCGGAAATCTCACTGACCGCTTGCTTTACGGTCACGTGATCGATTTCTTGCTCTTTGATCTGCATGTGCCCTTCGCCCATCCGTGGCCGGCGTTCAATGTGGCCGATTCCTCTATCTGCATCGCCGTCGTTTTCTTCATCATTCATTCTTTTCGACAGGAAAAGAAAGCACCGGCGCCGGCGGAACTCTAACGGCGCTCTCCGAGCGCCGACGTCGTTACATTATCATATGCGACGGTCATAGACCGCCGCTACAATAAGTGCGTGAAAATGTCGCCGATGGAGAAAACTGCGCGCGACATCGCGCAGCGCTTGCGCGCGGCCGACCACATCGCTTATTTCGCGGGCGGATGCGTGCGCGACATGGTCCGTGGTTTGGCGGCAAAAGATTTCGACGTTGCGACCGATGCGACGCCTGACATTGTGCAGAAGATTTTTTCGCACACCTACGCTGTCGGCGCGCACTTCGGCGTCGTCGTTGTCGTCGAGAATGGATTTAATTTTGAAGTTGCGACATTTCGGTCGGACGGCGCGTATCTGGACCACCGTCATCCCGTCGATGTTCGATTTTCGTCGCCGGAAGAAGATGCCAAGCGGCGCGATTTTACCATCAACGGAATGTTCTTCGATCCGGAGAAGAACGAAGTGATCGATTTCGTCGGTGGCCGCGCTGACTTGGAAGCAAAACTTGTTCGAGCAATCGGCGATCCCGCCGCGCGTTTTGCCGAAGATCGGCTGCGCATGTTACGCGCAGTTCGTTTCGCGACCGTGCTCGATTACAAGATCGACAATCGAACATGGGACGCGCTCGTTGCGAATGCGGCATCGATCAATGAGATCAGCGCTGAGCGAATTCGCGAAGAGCTGGTCCGAATTTTCCTATCTGCCAACCGCGTGCGCGGCTGGGACTTGCTCGACGAAAGTGGATTGCTGCGCACGATTCTACCCGAACTGGACGCGATGAAAGGTTGTTTGCAGCCGGAGCAATTTCATCCCGAGGGCGATGTTTTTCAGCACACGCGACTGATGCTGGAATTGTTGCCGGAAGAAGTTTCGGCGCCTCTCGTGTTCGCCGTTTTACTTCACGACGTCGCGAAACCGGTCACCGCGACTGTCGACGAAACGGGCCGAATCCGTTTCAACGAGCACGACCGCCTTGGCGCGGCAATGACGGAATCGATCATGGCACGGTTGCGATTTTCGCGCGCGGAGATCGACGCCGCGGTCGAGATGGTGCGACAACACATGGTTTTTAAAGATGTGCCGAAGATGCGGGTGGCAAAACTGAAGCGCTTCATGGCGCGACCGACGTTTGAAGAGGAGCTCGAGCTTCATCGAGTCGACTGTGCAAGCAGCCATCAGATAATGGACAATTACGAGTTCCTCTTGCGCAAACGTGAGGAGTTCGCGAACGAACCAATCATCCCGCCGCCACTCGTCCGCGGCGACGATTTGATCGCACTCGGAATGAAGCCCGGTCCGAAGTTCGGGGAGATCCTTGAAGCGGTCGAAACGCTACAACTTGAAGGCGTGTTGAAAGATCGGGAAGAAGCCCTCGATTGGGTAAAGCGCGAATACTCGCCGGGCCAAAAATAGAACATTCGGCGCCCAACGTTGGAAGTTGGACGCCGAATGAAACAGATCTGCCCGACGCTACGGCGCGATGGTAACTGTCGCGGTTTTAGATTTGCCTAATTTGTAACCTGCTCCCGATTGTAGCGTCATAGTCGCTGTTTTTTTCGTCTTAAGCGCTTTATTTGGCGCAGCGTTGAGGGTAACAGTGCCCGAAGTTTGCCCTCCAGGGATGGTGACCTTGCCCGGGGTGCCGCTAAGGGTGTAATCACTTCCCAGCTTTGCCGTGCCGCTCATCGAGTAGTTCACCGTGACCGACTGAAACACTGCCGACGACACTGTGACCGTATAGGTCGCACTTTGCCCTTGGTGAATTTGGGTTGGAGAAGCCGAAACCCCCGTAACGGTTGGCGGAGGACTTTGCGCTTGGATGGTAACCTCCGCAACATTCGTACTCTCGAGACCGTGTGAGTCTGCCACGCGGAGGTGCGTTATATAATTGTTAGCCGTACTGTAGGTGTGCGAGATTTTCGGTGTGGATTGCGTGACCTCCGCTGATCCATCGCCGAAATCAAACGTGTAGGAAGCCACCGAATCGCCAGTATCCGGGTCATAGGATCCTGAGCCGTCAAAATTAACGGTCAACGGCACAGTTCCCGAAGTTGGCGTCGCATTCAAGACTGCGGTCGGTGCATTATCCGACGGCACACAGACAGCCCAGCTTTGGCCGGGGCCAAGGTCAGCGTCAGGAGCGCGATCCATTACTGCAGTGAAGGTTAGACCACTCCCAATCGCTCCTTCGCCTGCGATGGTCTCACCGAAAGGATTTCTCACTGCCGGTGTTCCATTGACATCAGTAATCGGGATTGCCGGATTTCCAACGCCACTCACTGGTACATCTACTGTAATAGTGCCATTCGGACCCGCGTTATACGTGCCCGTCGTACTGTTAAAAGTCGCTAGTCGGTTATTGGCCGGATCCCACTCTCCCCAGAGATAGTCGACAATTGGTCCGGGGCTGACGTCCGCCTCTGTCGCGTAGGTCTTGCCATCACTGGATGTCCAAACTACGAAGTAAGTCGTAAACGTTGTGCCAGGTGATGGAACGTCTGACAGATTCGCCAGCGTTGTCGTTGTCGTGATAGTTGTCGCGGGGGTATCGGCTGAGAATGAGATCGCGGTAATGTCGGCCTGGCCGGTTGGGTTCTGGCCACCCGGCGCGGGATTTATCGCGTCTCCGGCTGAGTCGGTTATCAGGTCTGTCCCGCTGCAGGAATAAGGCAGAGCCGGCGGCTGAGGTGGACTTACTTTTAGGTCTATCTCATTGCTCTGAGGTCCGGTGCCGACGGCATTGATTGCCTTGACCACATAGAAGTAGTCCGGCACCGAAGGATCAGTGCTGACATCCTCAAAGGTAGTCTTAGCGTTGCCGGTCTGGCCTAGAAATACTTCACTGCCCGACGAGGTGCCGCGAAAGATCTGATAATTAACGATGGGAGACCCGCCGTTGTCCGGCGCTTTCCAACTGAGATGAGAGGAAACGACGTCCCGTGTTCCAGCTAAGCACGGAGGCTTCGGCAACAACGCTGTCGTCGTGTCCGTATTTGCGTCATTACTGGCGAACAAGCTCTTACCGCCTGTTTGTCGCGCAACCCGCATGTAAGCCACAAAATCGTTTGGCAGCGTGCCTGCAATACAACCGGAACTCACGCAGCCATCGCTATAGCCGTAAAGCACCCGTCCTCTGTCGTCGATAGTGATTTCGTTGAAGTCGAGTAAGTTGCGATCAAGGTGGCTACCGCCCTGCTGCCAGATGCCGCTCATGCTTTGAACGGGATCGTTCGGTGTCGCGTTAACTGTGACCCAGGTTTTACCACCGTCGTAAGTGGTAGCGATGAAGGCATACCATTTGCCGGGGAAACCAATCGCTTGATAATCTCCCGACACATCCGCGCCAAGGAAGCCGACGCCGGCGCGGCCTGAGCTCCCGCCTACTGCTTCAATTTCGGCGGCGTTCTTGATGCCGTGCGACGCGCCGATGTCGAAGTAGTTACTCCAGCTGATGGTGTTATCGGAATTTAAATGACCTACTGCTACGCGGGCATGACCCTCAGCTGGACTTCCGGCCGCAACAGGTTCGTTATTAACATAGGAGTAGTAAATGGTGCTATCGCTGTCGATGGCGATCGAAGGATCGGCGCCCTGCGGCTGAGAGATCGCGTTCGGCACAGTAAACGTATTCCATGTGGTGCCGCCGTCGGTACTGAATACGCCACCCTGCAGACCGCTGCATTGATTCACTGGCAGCCAGGCAGTTCCATTTGGGGCGACATGAATGTGGCCGTGTAAACCGCCGCAGGTTCCGCCGGGAAAACTCGAGCCCTGACCGTTGTAGGCCAGAACGGACGGGCCATAACTCGCCCCCAAAGTATCACTGCGATAACAGGCAGCAGGACCGACGATATCTTGCGAGCAATAGTAGACGGCCTCGCCTTGGTTCACTGGTGTCGCCAGTACACTTAAAGCGGCGGGATAGGGACCAGAACCTATTGTTTCATGATCAGCCCCGCCGTTGGGAGCTGCGATTCCGAAGGGTATCCATAAGTCACCGTCGTTATCGCTGTAGGCATAGACAGCGTTTGCACCGACTGTCGAATTAGACGCGAAGGTGCGCCCCGTTTTCTGATCGGTCCACAGGATCGGGTCCAAACCAAAATTAGTCCCAGCGTTCGATTTATCTTCCCACAACGCCTCACAGCATTCCGGCTGTTTCGGCGTCAACAGCTCCGGCGGAGTAAGACGCCAGACTGGCCCGCGGTTCATGGTCAGGATGCGGCCAGTGTGCGGATTGAAACCAATATTAAATTCGCCGCTGCTAGCTTTGGCTGAGCCTGGCGGAGCGTAGAAATTCTGATAACGCGGATTTCCCGGCACTGTTGGATCGGGTCCACCGAATGTAGCGCTGCCGCCACCGCCAGAGCTTGATGGCAATTCGATTCTTACATTAACAGTTTCGCCGGTCGGAGTGAAAGGCACTACCACAACCGTGTACTTTTGCGTGCCATCACTCACGGGAATAGTGGCGATCTCAGGATTGTTACTGGTGGCCGATTGGTAGTCGGCTGCCTGGCTCCCGTTTGTCACGGTGCAATCGTTTGGGCTGCAATCGCCACGCGGGTTTTTATAAATGTAGAGGTCATAGTCCGAGTTGCCGCTACCGGTGTCGTTCCAACTGAGCGTGACTTTGATGGAAGCGCCCGGATGATTGGCAGCATAGCCGGTCGGCAGAGTCACCGTCAGTGCGAAATCATCGCAAGGCTGGGCCGGGTTGCTGCACTCTGGGCCGCTGTCGACCTCGATTACCGGCGTCGGGTTCGCCACAAAAAACGGTCCTGCTGTGTATGTCACAGGGCCAGAAGTGTCGGTCAGGGTTCCGCTGGAAGGGGTTGCCGCAAAGCTGAGCATGGCCAGCATGACGCCGGCCGAACAAAGCAAAAAAGCTGCAAAGGCTCTCGGACTGAAGGCACCGGCCTCACAACGGGAATTGGTTTTCATAGTTATTTAAGAATCGTGGCTCGACAAAAAATGGCCGCATGCAGGAAGACGTTTTGCCGGGCGTTTCCGGTAAGTGAGAGTCCGAGAGTTGTATCGGAAAAACCCTCAGATAGTTCGACCGGCCCAAAACAATTCGGCGTTCAACCTACGTCGCGTTGAGCGTCGAATGAAATTGCAACGCCGGTAACTACTAACCGTGTGGCCGGTGAGTTGGCTTGGGCTTTGGATTAGATCTCGGCGTTGGAGTAATCATTTTTTGCCATGAGGCTTCGGTGTCGGGGTCGGTGTAGGTGTAGGCGTTGGAGTCGGAGCCGGCCCATTGCCGGCCACGATGTATGTGGCAGGTGGGTAGCAGTTGTCGGCCTGCCCTTTGATGAACGTATGGTCCACGAACGTGGTCGAGCGCTCGAAGGTATTAGTGGTTGGCGTGTCGCCGGTGATTGTCTTTCCGCCGATGGCGCCCAGCAGATCTCCAGGCTGCGGATTTCCAACCGCGGACTTCGGCACGAACATGGTGATTGTGCCATCAGTATTGAAATTAGCGTCCGGCACTCCAACCTTCGTCTCCCCGAGAACGAGAACGGCCGGAACGCCGGCGTCTGCCAGCGTGCCGTACTCGAAGGTGACCGCGCTGTTCTGGTCACTCGTCATTCCAATATAGTACATTTGACTCGTAGGGGTCCACCAGTTCCAGGCGATCCTCCACCTGCTGTTCGGCGGTACGGTCGATAGGTCCTCCACTTTCATCTTGAACATCAGATTACTTGTTCCCGCGGGCTCGCCGACGGCAATATAGTCAATGAGAAGTTCCGGGGCGGGCGGCGTTGTCACGCTCCCTCCGGTGGCTTCTGGGTGGGTCGGTTCGTTCTGGTGGATAATCATTCCACTGCTAGGGGTGCCCACGAATGGAGACGCCACTTCGTTGTTGCTGCACGATGATCCCACGCCATTTATCGCAATCACCTTATAGTAGTAAGTCTTGGTGAGGTCGGTCGCAGTGAGATCGTCATAGCTCGTCGCCGGCGGATTTCCCGATACTGTGGCCAGAAGAGTCTCACTGCCGCTCGTCGTTCCTCTCAATATCCGATAGCGCTTGATCGTCGAGTTCCCGGTATCGGCCTCATTCCATGCGAGGTGGACGACAGGACCGACTCGGCGCTGTGTCACGAACGGCATCCCCGGAACTGACGTGGTGGTCGCAGGGTCATCGGCGGCGAGCATGCGTCTGCCGCTGGACTGCCGGGCGAATGTCGCGGTCGCGCTGTATGTGTTTCCATGTGCCGTCGATCCTGCCTCGGCACATGGGCCGCCTGAGCATCCGTTCACGTACCCGACCAAAACGCGACCGTCTCGATCAATCGTGATGTCGAAAAAGTCGAGCAGGTTGCGGACGATGTCGGCTCCGCCACCCCTCAAAATACCACTGCGCTGCATCGGCAAACTCGGTGTCACGTCCGATGTAGTCCAGTGTGCGCCTCCATCAAAGGTGTGCGCCACATAAAGATGCCACAGGCCAGTAAATGCTCCGGAATTCGAATCTCCCGTCCCCGAGTTCGCCCCATAGAACGCAACCGCGGCGCGGCCCGCATCGCCTGCAACAGCGGCCGGGAACGCCGCATTGTTTATCCCGTAAATTGCGCCTACGTCGAGAATGTTGTTCCAAGTGACGCCAAAGTCGTCAGAGGTTGCAACCGACGCGGCTGTGCCGGCGTTGGAAAAAGCAAAATAAACACGTCCGTTGTTATCGATTCCTATCGCCGGATCGTCACCCGTTCCGATCGTGCCGGGAACGGCATTGCTAGTGCCATTCTGAACAGGATGGATTGCCCAGGTTACTCCATTATCCTGCGATACGACCACCGACTGCGAATTACCGCATTGCCTGTTTGGAACATAGACTGTTCCGTCGACCGGCGAGACCTTCACGTGACCATGCAAGCCACCACAGGCTGTCAAGTTGTAGATCGGCACCGATGGTCCGTAGGTCGATCCGCCGTCATCGCTCCTCGAGCACAAGGCCGTCGCGATGTCCTGCGAGCAGTAATAGACCGCGTTCTGATAAGCCGGTGGAGGCGGTGGGATCAGTGGCGCGTGATACCGACCACCGCCGATTGTCTCGTGGTCGACCGCCGATGCGATCCCGCCCGTCTGGTCTGGCACCCAGGTAACACCATCGTCGTCCGTATGCGAGATCTTGACGGTATCGGGACTGAGCAGCGTTAGCTCGCCTGCGAACACGCGGCCTGTTTGGCGATCGGTGAAGCCTATGGGATCGGAATCGATGAACTGAGAAGTAGGCGCTCGGCGGTTAACCCAGGTTGCTTTTGGGTTCGTTAGCGAGCATGAATCATCAAATGTGACAAACAGAGTCTCGAGGTCCGATTGAATGTTCGCTACGCCGGTTTTCCAGTCGCTGCCGACGGAGGGTTCGCCCGCACCGCGTCCCATGTATTCAACAGTCAGCGCGCCGGAGCTAGTCTGAGTTACTTGTGTCAAAACTCCCGGTGCCTCAAAATTCTCGTACCCAACCTTCGGGCCTGTGTCCTGAGGTGCCGGCGGCGGCGGGACTGGTATGACTGGAACTGCGCTAGCTGTTCCAGTGTAATGATCGGTTACGTTCGGTGTGGTGTCGTACACAACATGGACGACGAAGACACCGGTTCCCCACTGCGCTACGTCAATGAATGTAGTCTGGTTCGTAAGACCCGGCCCATTCATGGCTGAGCTTACCAGCGGCCCGGTCAAAGTACCTTGGTGAATGTAGATATCGTCTTCGTTCAAACTACTCCCCCAAGTCAATTCCACCTGGACCTTTTGGCCGTTCCAACCAGCCTGAGTGCCCGCGACGGTTAAGGTGTAGACTTCGCAGTTCACGCCATCGATGCAGGCGGCTTCAGTATTGACACCGCCACCCGGTGCTGTGGCCGTGCCTTGCCAGGTTGCGGTCGGACCGCCGGGCGCTGGCCCGACTGTGCCAGACGAGGGATTTTGCGCACGTATCGTCCTGAGCGGGACCGCGGTTAGAAGCGCGATCCCGCTAATCAAAAACAGTTTGCTTACGGTGTGGCGAGCACTGAACGAACTGGGATTTGTTTTCATAATCATGCCTTCCGAGTCTTCGAATTCGCAGTTGAAAAAAGAGTCCTTGTCTGAATCGGATGGTTTTCGATTTCGGATGCCTCCGCGCATAAAAAACTAGCAATGAGATCTCGTTTCCGGCGATTGCTTTGACATCAAAGATCAAGTGACGAACATCGAAGAGCCGATGAGAATTTTGATGATCAGCGCCGAAGGTCCGCCGTTGCAGCACGCCGGCGCGCTCATCGATGTGATGGATGCGCTGCCGCATGAGCTGCGCTCACGCGGACACGAAGTGGCGGTCGCGTTGCCGTACTATCGGGAGATTCGCGACAATCCCGCATTCAAGGAAGAAGACACCGGCGTGACTGTCGATGTTCGCGTCGGTGAAAAAACCTACATCGCCGAATACCTCCAGAGCCACAGCGCGAGTGGCGTCCAATTGTTTTTCGTCCGTTGCGACGAATTCTTCGATCGCGACGGAATTTACGGCGAACATGGCACCGCTTACGAAGACAACGCCGCCCGTTTCATTTTTTTCAGCAAAGCGGCGGTGGAATTGGCGCGCCGCCTAACTCCGACGCCGCAAATCCTGCACGTGCACGATTGGCCGGCCGCACTGGTGCCGGTCTACGTGCGAGCACATCGTTTGCCCTTTGCCACCGTCCTCACGATTCATCACATCGCCGAGCAGGGGAGCTTCTGGGGACTTGATTTTCGTCTGACCAACTTGCACGAGCGCTTCTTCACTCTCCGCGGCGTCGAGTTTTTTGGGAAACTCAATTTTCTCAAAGGCGGAATTCTTTTTGCCGACAAGGTCACGACCGTGAGCGAGCGGCATCGGGGCGAAATCCAAACGCCGGAGTTTGGTTGCGGCCTCGATGTGGTCTTGCGCGAAAATGCACACAAGCTGAGCGCCATTCTGCACGGCGCCGATTACACCCGGTGGAATCCGGAAACGGACAACCTGCTTCCGGCTAATTACACGCCGGGCGAACTCTGGGGAAAACAATTGTGCCGCGATGCGCTCCTCAATGGTTTGCGACTGAATCCGGAACCGCGCGGCCCGGTTTTTGGAATGGTCACGCGCGTCGTCGGTGAAAAAGGCTTCGGCATTTTGGTACCGTTGCTCGATCGACTTCTGACTGACGACGTTCGCCTCATCATTCTCGGCGAAGGCGATCCGGCCTACGAGACCGCTCTCTTAGTTGGGACCCGAAAGTTTCCAACAAAGTTTGCCTATCGCCGGATTTACGATGAAAAAAGCGAGCATGTGATCGAAGCGGGGATGGATATCAGTTTGATTTCATCCCGGTTCGAGCCGGCCGGGCTGAGCGCGATGTACAGTTTGAAGTATGGCGCGCTTCCGGTGGCGCGCGCCACCGGCGGAATCCAGGAAATCATCGAGGACTACGATCCAACCACCGACAGTGGCTACGGCTTTCTCTGTTACGAATATTCCACCGAAGCCTTTTGGGATGCGATCAAGCGTGCGCGGGAGATTTTTCGCGATCGCAAGTTGTGGGAAAAACTGATGGAGCGCGCGATGGCGCGAAATTTCTCCTGGGCGACGGCCGCACAGCGCTACGAACAACTTTACCGCGAGCTTGCCGGCGACGGCGAAGCGGTCGCCGCGCAGATGTCGATCTAGGTTGCAGCCGTCGCCCTCTGCGGGCGACGTGGCGGGTGTATAACGCAACCTAAGAGCGCTTCGCAGAGCGAAACGGCTGCCCGTAAACGCGCCCGCGAATAAATGTCGGAAGCCGCCGTCTAATGTCTGCCACAGAGGCGGCGAATCACTCTAACCTTATGCCACTTCAGAACGCGCTTGCCCGGGAGGCGACTAGTTCTTGCAATCCCGAAACCTTTGGTTTCTCCTCAGCCCTCCCAGGTCCTGACGTTGTGATCCGCACATTTTCGCTCCTTCGGCCTTGGTCGGCGGGACTCCTGTTGACGCTCATCCAATTGGTCGTGGCCGTGTTTTTGCTGGCGCCCGACGGCCCGCTTTCCTATCGCTACACAAGTTTGGTCCAGCACGACGGTTACTGGTTCGCCAATATCATCGATCGCGGCTATCAGACGATCGTTCCGCCGATCAACCACAAGGTGATGGAGGTCTCTAACGTAGCGTTCTTTCCTGCTTATCCGGCGTCGGCCAGCTTGTTGCGCTCAATTTTTCGTGTCGAAACTGAAACCGCACTGTTGATTACAGCACAGCTGGCTGCCTGGGGTTTTTGGACTTATTTCTTTCTTTTCTGCGAGCGTTGGAAACTTTCCTTGACGCTGCGTTTTTTCGGCGCCTTGGCGATTGCTGCCCATCCGGCCGCGTTCTTTCTGATTGCTGGCTATTCCGAATCGCTCTTTTTAATGGCGCTGATCGGTTTTATCTACTGGAGCAGCTCCGAAAGTCGGGCCGCGAAGATTTTGGCCGCACTCCACGGAATCGCGATGTCGGCGACGCGAATCGTCGGAATTCCATGCGCCGCATTTCCAGTCGTGCACAATTTGTTTAGCAAAGGTTGGAGCGCCCTCCGGAATCCTCGACGCTGGCTGGGTAATTATGGAAGCGCCGTTACCGTGATGATCGCTGCGATTTTCGGCGCCATTTCCTTTTTCATTTACTGCCAATGGCGATGGGGCCGTTGGGACATGTACATGCTGACCCAATCGGCAGCTTGGAACATTGAGCCTGATTACCTGGCGGTCTTCCGTCCGTCCAATTATCGCTGGCTCGTTCCGGCGCTGAACGATCCGACGCAGATGAGCCAAATGTCGATGACCTTCGGCGCGTTGCTGCTGACGGCCGTCGCGGTCATCGAATTAATCCCGGCAATTCGACGCCGCACCGAATTGAGCACGCGCATTGGCATCTATTTTTGCGCGGCAGTCATCTACTACATCTCGGTCAGCGGCGTGGCCTTGCTCGATATGGAAAGCATGCTTCGCTACGAGTTCTGTATGCACGCGCTGATCGTGCTCGCTTTTTTGCATTATTTGCGTCAATTTCGCGTCCCACCGCCGCTGCTGCGCATTTTCGGGATGGCTGCCGCGGTGTTGGTTAGCGCCCTCGGGCTGAGCGTGCAGGGTTGGTATGTTTGGAATTTTACCCGCGGGAACTGGGTGGCGTAACGAAGAATGAAATCAACTGTCGCAATTATCGGAGCGGGACCGGCGGGATTGACCGCCGCCTATCTGCTTTCGAAGAACAAGGTCGATGTGACCGTGCTCGAGGCAGATCCTGTTTACGTCGGCGGAATTTCGCGCACCAGCACCTACAAGGGTTTCCATTTCGACATCGGCGGGCATCGCTTCTTCTCCAAATCGAGAGCGGTCGAAGATCTCTGGACCGAGATTTTGCCTAACGACATGCTGCAGCGGCCGCGCTCATCCAAGATTTATTACGACGGCAAGTTTTTCACCTACCCGCTCAAACCGTTCGAAGCGCTGATCAAACTCGGCATCGTAAGATCGACAGTATGCGTTTTGTCCTGGCTCAAGGCGCGCGTATTTCCGGTGCGCCATCCCCGAAACTTTGAGGAATGGGTGAGCAATCAATTCGGCAAACGTCTCTTCAATATTTTCTTCAAGAGTTACACCGAAAAAGTGTGGGGAATGAGCTGCAAAGAAATCTCGGCCGATTGGGCCGCGCAGCGCATTCGCGGTCTTTCGCTCGGAACCGCGATCAAGAACGCGCTCTTGCCGCAACGTTCCCCCAACGGCGACCGAACCAAAGTTATCAAAACCTTGATCAATTCGTTCCGGTATCCGCGCAAAGGCCCAGGCATGATGTGGGAAGCGTGCGCGGAAAAAGTGAAAGCGCTTGGCGGCAAAGTCGAGATGGGCGCGCGAGTGAACGGAGCTGCTTACGACGAAGCAACGTCGACATGGACCGTTCAATTCAAGGGCCGCGATGGAAATGTTCATTCGGTCGAAGC
>Ga0209701_10001060_pt1 | contig 17236 bp, 15 predicted proteins | sample CZO8metaG_4_FD_188356 | JGI IMG/M metagenome (GOLD analysis project Ga0209701, IMG submission 188356) | Vadose zone soil microbial communities from the Eel River Critical Zone Observatory, Northern California, USA - CZOApr15con2H3.8 metaG... | ecosystem: Environmental > Terrestrial > Soil >... | reverse complement strand
TGCTATAAGCGGATACAGAAAGGCGAGGCCTCCGTGATTATTTCCAACCCACACTCCAACCCACAGTGTATGATGTCTTGTGCGACTTCCGCGTACGTTGGCAGTCCCCGCGGTCTTGTAAGTTATTTTTGACACGGTAGAGGTCTGCGGTTCGAGTCCGCACGGGCCTACCATATTTTTCAGTGAGTTAGCATCACCAACCGCTCCTGGCAAGGCTCCAATTGGCTCCATTAAGGAGGTAGTCCGCGACTGCCGAGGGCACTTCCTAATTGTCCTCCGCGAGGACACGGGTCCTCCTGACGCCCCGTTAACCGGGAACGTCCGGAGAACATATGAGTCGGCCGTTCAGGATCAGAGAATATTCGGTCCGATTCGCAGGACGTGGCGGCTCCGTCGCGCAGCAAACCGAGCTTGCGCTCGGGGAACATTCTCCGAAGTGAGTTCGCATGAGTCTTCACGCCTGTGGCCGCAGACAGATGAGAAGAACGCGCCTGCCTCGTGAGCAGGAGGCCTGCTTCCATGGCTGGGACGGAATACGACAAATGAAGGCGGGACTGTGCCCACAGTTTGATCGCCGTTTTTGGCCGTCTTTGATGTAACTAGAGACCATTCGTTCTCGTGCAAAGCGACGGGCCGATAGAAGCCTTCGAGTTCAAGACTGTTCCCGGCTACGAGCACACGCTCATCTGGATGAACGCGGGCTCTCCAGAATCTTAGCAAAGAGCCAAGGTTTGACCGCTATCCCGACTCCGTCGGACAATGGATGCCTACTTCACGAGTTCATTGGCGTAGCGGACGGGAACTGCCAAGTTCGAGCCGCCAAAATCGTTTAGAATAGCGAAGTTCACACCAATGACCTTGCCATCGCGATTGAAGAGAGGTCCTCCGGAACCGCCGGAGGTTGTCGCCGCGTCGTAAACAATCTTGTCCATTAAGACATCTCCGATGTGTCCCTGGGTCGTCGTCGGGCGAATGAGGTTTTGCTCGGACAACTGCGAAACAATCTGGCTCACCTCATGGGCGTTTTCCGCCACTTTTCGGGTGATGTCGCTTCCCGCGCGGGCGAGGATGCCGTCGATTCCCGTTGGGTAGCCAATCAGGACGACCGGATCGCCCGTCACGCTGGCTTCACTCCGGCTATCCAACTCCAGGAGTGCGGCGTGAGGCGGTGCTGGACTCTGTAGTTTGAGTGTTGCCAAGTCGGCTTGCGGCGAAATTTGGTCGACCTTGGACGCGATGCCTTGAGAACTCCCGGGGAAGTACGCCGTGTAAGAGGCGGCAAAGGCGGTAGTACCCCGCTCGACAATTTGCTTCAATTCCTCGTCGCCCCACCAGGGCTCCACAACGTGATGGTTCGTCAGGAGACGTCCATCGCGTCCTACCAGAAATCCAGTGCCAAAAAAATCTTCCTGCAGAGGCGGTCCAGTTCCATCTATTTCGAGAGTTACCATTCCTTTGCTATCCACCAGCGGCTTACCCGTGGCATCCATCAAGATACGAATTAGTTTTCTAGAATCTTTCTCCCGAAACTCCACAACCACGTGCAGCAAGCAGACGCTGGGCCCGTAAGTGTGAACAATCGTTTCCGCGATCCGGCCTTCATTCTCCAGATGGTTCAGGCGATTCTGCGTCTCTTGAAGCTGCTTCTTGAGGGATGCGCCATCCGTGCCGCCATCCGTTGCCATCTTTTTGCGAATCTCTCCGGTTTGTGCTTTCAAGGACTCGCGAGTTGCCGAGGTGTCACTTGCGGGCAGGGACGCGCGCGCCTGTTCTGCGCGGCGCAGGAGTTCTCCATCTTGCAGGATTCCGCCGTTCAGCCGCGCCAACTCCGCTTTGAGCTGGAGTGTATCCTTGCGCTCGTGCCTGTTGGAAATAACCGTAACAAGTGCAGCGAGGGCTGCAACTGCGCTGAGGCCAAGAACACCGACAATCAGCCAGAAGCGCCGTTTGGCGTTCGTGCCTCCGCCCAGGGCTTCCACAGCAGTCTCCGCCAGGTGCTCTTTTTCCAGCGCGTCTTTCAGCTTTGCTTCGAGCTCGAGCTCCGGTTGTCTCTCACGAATCTGCGTCCTGATTTTTGCCGCAAATTCCAACGGTTCAAATGGAATGGAGACAACGTCGTCCGCACCCAGGTCCAGCCCACGGGCGCGTTCCAGCGCACCGCCGCGAACGACCATCACGATCTTGAGACTCCGCGAGTCAGGACTCGCCTTGATTTGGGTGATCAAACCGCAGCAGCTGAGATCGGATGGTGTTGCTTCCGTGATCAGAACTTCCGGGGAAAGAGCGAGAATCTCATCAACGTTCCAGCTGCGCTTTGTGGTGATTTCATAGCCTTGACCTGATAAGGCCTGTGTGACGTCTTGGGCAGACTCCACACGCAGGTTGAGGAGAAGAATACGCATCGCTATCATCTTATCACCAAGCAGTTTTAACTTTCCGTCGGGATGCCAGCCGGCATCGGATAGCACTCAGTTGAAACTTCCCGGAAGTCCCCAAAAACACGCGTGGCGGCCGCACCGAGATCCACACTGCGACTCCTGATATGCCTGACTGATTCGATGAAGGATTCTTGTGTTTGGTCGCAGATCCTGGCTCATTCGTCCGTCTTTCGCGGCGGCGTTTCCTTAACGAGTCTATCGCTACCTCGTTGAATTTCCCTCTAGTTACCGATCCAATCGTAGAGGGCAAGAGGTTGCCTTATTCCGAACGGCGCGAGAGTCACAGGGCCCTCCAACAAGCAGCTCCATCCGCTTCCTCGTGCTCATCAGTGCGCCAGACGCGACTCCGCCGCGCTGGAAAGCACCGAAAGACTCATGACGCGATCAATAGAAAAGGCACCTGCTCCTCGAATCATGAGCAAAGCGACAATCGCAAGTACCAGCAGGTGAAACTCATATCCCTCGCCCTTTTGAGTGCCGGTCCAATTCATGAAAAAGCCGGAGGCACGGTGCTCAATCATTATTGCCACCAGCATGTTCACACCGATTCCGAACGCTGCGACTCGGGTCAGGAATCCGAGGATGAGTCCGATCCCGCCGAAGAACTCGGCCGCGATGGCTAAAAAGGCCAGGGGAGCTGGAATATGCATCATGCTAGTGAAGGCATTCATCGTAGGTGTGAATCCAAATCCTCCGTACCAACCCAACATCTTCTGCGCACCGTGCGCGAAAAATACGATACCCAGAACCAACCTCAGAATCGCCGTCGCGGTGTCATCATCCGTGGCATATAGTCGACGAAACATTCTTTAACCTCCCTGCGTTCAACGAATTCTCTTTGGCCGTCAATGGGCCACTTATCTTGACATCAAGGTAGATGTACGACCTGCGCACAAAGATTCAACAATTCTGGAGTAAAATGGCATTGTCCATATACCTCGACGTAGAGTCTTATTGGAGCCCCCTGTCTTACTGTGATCAACCTGAGGTACGTGCCTTTGGCGTCCCCGATTCGAGTGCCGAGCGATGCACCGGGAACGCGGATCGGGCTAGTGTTGTGGAGGGCAGCTCACGCTATCGAACAGAAAGCCATGCCAAGCTTCTCTGACATTTCCACAGGTGAGGACCCACGCACTGTGCGGATGCCATTTTTCACGGAGTTCCTCTTAACGCTTTCAGTGCTCCGCCCCATGCAATCACTTCGTCCGCCATTAAATGCACGGCCTTGTCGTGCTTTTCATGCGGCTTAAAAGTCGTGAAGTTCTCGAAATCGGTAAACATCGACAGCGCAACCTGCGCCCGCACGTCCGCAATCCTGATTTCGCCCATCACTAGCCTGAGGTTCTCCACCGCGCGGACACCGCCAGCGCCGCCATATCCGACAAATCCCGCCGCTTTGTTGTTCCATTCGTGGAAGAGAAAATCGATGGCGTTCTTTAACGCCGCCGAGGTGGCATGGTTGTATTCGGGGGTGACGAAAATGTAGGCGTCGAGCGAGGCAATTTTCTCGCTCCAAGTTTTCGTATGGGGGTTGCTGTATTGATGCATTATAGGTGGCACGAGTTCATCGAGGAGCGGCAGCTTGTAATCCTCAATGTCGACAATCTCAAACTCCGCGTCGTTGCGGCTCTTCAGGATATCGAGCACCCACTTTGCCACGGCCGCGGCTTTCCGTCCCGGTCGCGTACTACCTACGATGATTCCAATGTTCAGCATATGCCTCTCTCTCCCTTCTGGTGCGCGTGTGCCTTCTTTAGGAAGGTCAATATCTCTACATCAAGATAGATGTTAGAATTGCTATGATGATTCAGAGTTCTGATAGAATATGCTGTAGCCAACATAACTCGATATCGAGTATTCTGTGGCTGAATCTGAGGGCCGAAGGGAGGTGCCTGCGTTGGCGGTCCCCGTTTCAATTCCGAGCCGTGAAGCGGCGACCCATGTCTGGCTGGTACTGTGGAAGGCCGCCCATGCGATCGAGCGGAACGCTAGTCGAAGCGTGTCTGCGTTGGGCCTTGGCCATTCCGACTTCGCGGTATTAGAAGTGCTTCTGCATAAGGGACCGCAGCCGGTGAATATCATCGGGAAGAAGGTTCTGCTCACGAGCGGTTCGATCACTGCCGCGGTCGATCGCCTGGAATCAAGAAAACTACTCCGGAGGACAGCCGACCCGAAGGACGGGCGCAGCCGGATCGTCCATCTCACTGAGAAGGGCCGGCATTTAATCGCGCGAGCCTTCCAAAAACATGCGTTGGACATGGAGGAAACCATGGCCGTATTGAGATCCGGGGAACGAGTAGAACTGGTCCGTTTGCTTAAGAAAGTAGGAATGTGGGCTGCCGCACGCCTTGATGATAACGGATCGCCAAGAGTGGGTGTACCAGATGCCTATTCCTCCCGCAGTTCTTTAGTGTAGTAACTGCTATCGTCGGATTTAACCAAAGCAAGGACGGACCTTCAAAACTTTCAACCGGCGCAGCCGCCCAGATCAATTTGAGCGCGCAAGGGGACTATAAATAGGCCATGGCATCCGAGAGACATAGTTCCGAACAAGCTCGGCATGCACTGGATATCCGCCTTGTACTTGACGCGATCCCCACGCTCGCGTGGTCCGCTCGTTCGGTCAGCTCCGCTGATTTCTTCAATCAACGGGCCTGGCCGGCACGCCGGACATCGGGCTACTTCTTATGCGGCTGACCTATGGTTCTCATGTATGCCGGGGAATCCAAAGGCGGATGGGGATCCGTCGGCATGGTTTGAGAAATTCTCGCCTCAATGCATTTCAAGGCCCGAATACTCCGGGTGCTGCTCTACGTATCGCCGTACCGTCGGACAGATAATGTCGACCTTAAGGTTGTGATCTCGTGCCCACTGGAGAGCGTTCTCTGCCAGGGCCGATGCGAGACCCCAATGCCGCAACTTTTCAGGAACTTCCGTGTGGATCAACTCCAGGATGTTTCCCGCCAAGCGATATTCCAGATAGGCAACTTGCCCGCTCTGCTCGATTTCGAACCGGCCGGTCGTTACTTTATGCAAATGTAGAGGCTTCCGATGAAAGATATTCCACACGGCGATAAGACCTTTTCTTGGCTTGAGTGCCTATTGATGGCGGTCGGCCATCGCTCAACAGGCGTTATCCCTGACGATTAGATTAGGCGGGGCCTAACCTAACCGGGCGGAGATTTATACCGACCGCCAATGATTCTCCACACCTCGTCAAAGTCTTGCGTATGGCCTGATTTCTGCACGGCGGCATGCCCTTGGCTCGCGGGAGATCATAGATAGCTTGGTGCACGAAAAATACAGCGCTGGTCGGTTCATTAGATCGGAAGTCCGGCTGCGTACAAATTGAGCGCGATCTAACCGGTTCTAACAGGAATCATTAGCGATGCGACCGCAGCACTTGCCAACGACAAACCTGCACAGATTAACATTACACTTCGGAATCCAAAGACGAACGCATGGGAAATTGATACCCGGATCAGCGCTGTCTTATCGGCATCTAGGCCGGAGGGTAGGTCAAGGCCGGCGAGCTTGATTTCGTTCGCCTGAACGTACTGGAGAATGCCGGGCGGAAGCAGTCCGCCCGTGAGACTACGATTCAAGCTAGAACTGAATGATTTCACCATCACGATCCCGAGGATCGCAATGGCAAGTACCCCCGCGACCCGGGCGACCGCATTGTTGATGCCTGAGGCGGTGCCGCCACGGTCCTGGTCTACTGAACTCATGACCACAGTGGTGAGAGGAGCCACACTGACCGCCATTCCAAACCCGAGGACAACGAACGCAGGGAAGAATGCTTTCCAGTAGTTAGCTTCCACACCAGGTACGGCAAAGAGGACGAAACCTGTTGCCGCAATCAGCGGCCCGATGACCAGCGGTGGCCGCGGCCCATAACGCGCGACCAGTCCGCCAGACCAGCGCGAAAGAAAGAACATCAGGAGAATTAGCGGCAGCGCGGCGGCACCGGTCGCAGTTGTCGAGTATCCCTGCACCTCGATAAGGTTCATCGGAAATAAGAAAAAGAAAATTCCAAGAGCGGCGTAGAGAAAAAGGGTGAAGAGGTTCGCGCCACTAAAACTGTGTGACTGAAACAGCGCCAGCGGAACCATGGGTGAGCTTACCCAGACCTCCACGAAGACGAAACCGATTAGACAGGCAAAGCCGATACTCAGGCTTCCGAAAACTAGCGGATGGCCCCAACCGAGACTTATAGACTCGATGAGCCCGTAGACCACGCCACCTAATCCGACAGTCGCGACCAGGGCTCCCAGCCAATCCACATGCCTGGCAGTAGCGTTACGGCTTTCGGGAATATGCCGTAGCGAAATTACGATCACTGTGGCCGCGAGGGGAACATTAATGAAGAATGCCCAGCGCCAGGAAGCATGCTCAATCAGCCAGCCGCCGAGAACCGGCCCCCCTGCTGTCGTGATTGCAGTGAACCCGGACCAGGTACCGATCGCTAGGCCGCGGGTTTTCTCGTCGAAACATGCACTGATGATCGATAGGCTGCCAGGCACGAGGAAGGCAGCTCCTATACCTTGAACACTTCGTGCGATTACGAGTTGCTGAATGTTCGAGGCAAAACCACAAGCGATAGAAGCAGCCGCGAAAATCCCTACGCCACCCAGGAACATCAACCGGCGACCGAACAAGTCGCCGAGGGAGCCGCCGACGAGAATTAAAGCTCCCAAGAACAACCCATAAGATTCGACCACCCATTGCACACCGACGACGGTAGCGTGGAGGCTTGCCTGGAGTGTCGGCAGGGCCACGTTGACCACAGTGCTGTCTATAAAGGCCATGCTGGAACCGAGGATTGTCGCTGCGAGGACCCAACGTCCGGCTTGCGCTGTGCAAGGAACGTCAGCGTTCACCGCGCGGATTACGGCTTCGTCGCAAGGGGGCCTCATGAAGATTGTAGATGCGTTAATGTGCCGACGAGGTTCTGAGATTGTTGAATATCCGTCGGTGAATAGTCCACGGCCCATGGCGACGCTTGACGCACTTGAGGCACATGTGTGCAACCGTGAAATCCAACTCTGTGACCAAACCGAGTTTCCCTCATCTTATGAGGTTGTTTAGGCGGCTCAGAAGTTTACAATTGCCTCCTGTACCCGAACTGGGGCCGATTATGGCGAAACCAATTTTGTTGAGTGTAGATGACGACTCCGATGTTCTGAGAGCGATCGAGCGTGACTTGCGGTCAAAATACGGTGCTGAATACCGCGTAATGGCGAGCGATTCTCCCGAGGGAGCACTCACGCTTTTAAAGCAGTTGAAAGTGCGGAACGACAATGTGGCCCTACTTCTTGCTGACCAGCGTATGCCTCACATGGACGGAGTCTCATTTCTACAGGAAGCGACACGGATCTTCCCCGAGGCGAAGCGGGCATTGCTTACTGCCTACGCCGACACCAATGCCGCGATCGGCGCCATCAATCAAGCCAACATCAACTACTTTTTTCTGAAGCCGTGGGATCCTCCATCAGAGCATCTGTACCCGCAATTGGATGACCTGCTCGATGATTGGCAAGCTTCCTTCCGGCCAACGTTTCAGGGAATTCGCGTATTGGGGACACGCTGGTCGCCCCGGTCGTACGAGTTGCGGGACTTCCTGGCACGCAACCGCGTTCCGTATCAGTGGATTGATGTTGAGGCTTCCGCCAACGACCCGGAAACCAGGCGACTTCTGGAGGCTCTAGGGCCCGAGGCTACGAGCCTTCCTGTTGTGCTTTTCCCGGATGGGACCAAACTTCTTGAGAGCGCACCGGCAGAAGTCGCGCAAAAGGTCGGATTGCAGACACGCGCGCAAACCAGCTTCTACGACTTGGCGATCGTCGGTGGAGGGCCGGCTGGCCTAGCGGCTGCTGTTTATGGCGCCTCGGAAGGTCTGCACACGGTAATGATCGAGAGGGAAGCACCGGGCGGGCAGGCGGGAATGAGTGCGCGCATCGAGAACTACCTGGGATTTCCAATGGGGCTTAGTGGCGGCGATCTTGCCCGGCGAGCGGTGGTGCAGGCCCAGCGCTTTGGAGTAGAAATCCTATCGCCGCAGGAAGCAGTCGGCATTCGAACGGAAGGGCCCTACCGGATCATCAAGCTGGTGGACGGGAACGAAATTTCTTGCCACGCGTTAATGATCGCGACTGGAGTACAGTGGCGGCGTCTGGAAGCCCCAGGAATCGACAGGTTGCAGGGGGCAGGCATCTACTATGGGGGTGGCGCCACGGAAGCACTGTCTTGCAAAGGCGAAATCATCTACGTCGTGGGCGGAGCGAATTCGGCGGGCCAAGCCGCGATGAACTTTGCCAAATACGCAGACCGCGTGGTTATCCTGGTGCGAGGGAGTTCTCTCTCCAGCACCATGTCGCAGTATCTGATCGACCAGATTAAGGAGATGACCAACATCGAGGTTTGGGCACACGGGAGCGTCGCCGAAGCGCATGGCGAAACGCATCTGGAAGAAATTTCGGTCCTTTGTTCGGATACCAACAAGATTGAGCGCGTGCCGGCGAGCGCCATGTTCATCTTTATTGGAGCGCTGCCGCGAACAGATTGGCTGGCGAAGGTCGTTGAGCGCGACGAACGCGGGTTCATCCTGACGGGTCCCGACCTTATACGACAGGGGCAGCACCCCAAGGGGTGGACGCTCGACAGAGATCCCTTTTTGCTGGAGACGAATGTTCCCGGTCTTTTTGCGGTGGGCGATGTGCGGCACGGTTCGGTGAAACGGGTGGCTTCCGGCGTCGGTGAAGGGTCAGTGGCCGTGCAGTTCATCCATCAATATCTGAGCAAGGTATAAATGGCCGAAAAATCGGAACTACTTCGCGTCCCGGCGTTCGCCGATCTGCCCGACGAGCAAATTGCTTGGTTTATTAGCCAGTCCGAAGAGGTGCGTCTCAAGCCGGGTGACATAAACATTCGCGAAGGTGATCCGGCGGACACGATGTTTGTTGTTCTCGAGGGACAGCTGCAAGCGCGGGGCGAACTCAGTGGCGAAACAGTGGTGATTTCGATAAACCCGGGCGACGTGACCGGTGTGCTGCCCTTCTCGAGAATGAAGCAGTTTCCCGTAAGCTCACGAGCAATCACGGACGCTCGCCTCCTGCGTTTTCCTGCTTCGCTGTTTCCCAATCTCGTACAAAAGATGCCGGAGTTGACCCAACGTCTCGTGGGCATGATGTCCGACAGAATCCGTGAATACACCCGGCTGGAGCAACAACGCGACCGGCTAGCTTCTTTGGGAAAGCTTTCGGCAGGACTCGCGCATGAACTGAATAATCCAGCCTCCGCCGCCAAACGCGCCACAAGCCAATTGCGCGATGTCCTGAAACGAATCAGGGACGCAAGTCACGAATTGGGAAGGCGCGACCTTACTGCCGCCCAGAAAACAGAAATCGAGAAACTCGAAACGTCGTTCGTCCAACGCGACGAAGTTCCACCCGACGCGCTAACCATCAGCGACCTCGAAGATCAGATTGACTCCTTGCTTCGGAGTCGCGGGCAGACCGACTTGTGGCAGATGGCGGCAGATCTGGCGCGTAAGAACGTCAAACCCGAGGCTCTGGAATCGTTGTTCGCAACCCTCGATGCAGACACCGCCCGAGCCGCTCTGGTGAGGATCGCTGCTTCGGTGGAAATCGCAACCCTGCTGAACGAAATCGAGAGCGCCACCTCGCGTATCTCAGATCTGGTCCGTGCAATCAAGGAATACACCTTCATGGACCAATCGCCCGTGCAAAACGTTGATATCGTGAAAAGCCTGGAAACCACTCTTACCATCCTGAACCACAAGCTCAAACGGGGAGTTGCCGTGCAGCGTGACTATGAGCGCATTCCACTCCTCGTGAATTCATTCGGGAGCGAGCTGAATCAGGTGTGGACCAACATCATCGACAATGCCATTGACGCCATGGGTGGTAAAGGCGAGCTTCGAGTTCGAACCTATCGCGAGGACAGTTGTGTTGTGGTCGAGATCGCCGATAACGGGCCGGGTATCTCGCCCGAATTACAGCCGCACATTTTCGAACCCTTCTTTACGACAAAGGGAGTCGGGGAAGGTACAGGTCTCGGCCTCGACACTGTTCAGCGAATTGTGAAAAAGCACAGAGGAAATATCCAAGTCACCTCGAAACCGGGCGACACACGTTTTCAGGTGCGGCTCCCCTTGACGGAAGCTCTGGCCTAGGGCGGCTTACCCGGGAAATGTGGTGAACCCTTCACATCGCGATCGTACCCGGATCACGGCGGGCTCGGAAGCGGCTTGTCAGACTAGGCCACACGGTTATCACACCGTGAAAAGTGGCTTGGAGCCAAACCGCGTGTGCCACTACCCTCTGCCTCAAAATAGGGGTTCACTGCACTCCAGCGGTCTGTTCAACGAAAATGTTAATTTGTTGCCTGGCCATATACATCCACGTGTATCGATATCTATGTTCTGGCGCATGGTGGACTTATTTCCTGCGCAAGTCCATGATATCTGCATGAAGGGAAGCCGTTTTGAGCTAATCGCGGCCTGCCTCGTTGCCGAGATTGCGGCAGAACTATGATTCCACGGATGGGCTGGCTTGAAAGCAGAGACAAACTCCAAGAAGATTGAACGTGACTTCTCCGGGTGCACAAAGACGGTAATTCGCCCCTTTGGCTGCATGGAGTTGTGGGCAGGAAATGAACGAGCGCACCGTTCGTTGGAGCTTGCCGGCTTGGACTGTGACATTATTGCCGTGCCTTCCGGCGGAGATAGCGGCGGGGATCTCTCCGCTGTCTTTTCCTGCAGCGACAGTATCGCTAGAGTAGTGCTCGCAGATTGCGTCGGCCATGGGTACAGCGCAAGCGCAGTTGCGCGGCACGTCCACCGACTGTTGCACAAATTCCAAGATGTTCGTGACACCGCCGGTCTTCTTGCGGCACTGAACGATCAATTCACTCTCGAAGTCGAAGAGTCTGACGGACCTTTACGCTTAACTACGGTCGTAACGGGCACCTTTGACGATGCAACAGGTGAATTTAATTTCGCTTACGCCGCGCATCCGCGGATGCTCCTGTGGCGGGTGAACGATGAGAGATTCTTAGAACTGGGACAAGGTTTGGAGAATTTTCCTTTGGGTTTCATTACTGGTGAGCGATACAACGAGCAGAGCGTTAAATTGAACACAGGTGACATGATTCTCGCGTTCTCCGACGGAGCCACCGAGGTCCATTCTCCGAACGGTGTAGAACTCACGGCGAAGGGGTTTCTTGAATTTGCGGAACGTACCATGCGCCAACTTCCGCGACCGCTGGCCCTGCCAGCTTTTTCCGAAGCTCTCCTGAAGGGTATTCAGCAGTATCGAGGAAACGTTGAGCTCGAGGACGATATCACACTACTTACACTGCGCCGCGCTTCCTGAGACCTTTCCTGGGGCGGCTCCTCTCGGCAACGATTCTTTATGGGATATGATTTAGCTGCTGCGCTGACAAAAATTCAACTAAACCTGACTTTACTTCGTCCACGCTATGCTGAACATTGTGGTTCAGCGCCGCGACTACAGCAGACATATCTTTCCCGTTGACGGGCTCGTCATGAGTGTAATAGTGGGTCCAAACCGTCGATGCTGTCTTCACGTCGCGCAATTCCCATTCAACGCTGAGGCGGGCCACCAGTGTATTGCCGGAAACTTCCTTGAAGTCGAAGAGCCGCCCAAAGAGAAGATAGTCTCCGCGAGCATTGCTGCGCAGCAAATCCACCTCTCGGTACCGTCTTGACGTTCGAAGCTGGCGAAGCAAGATTTCTTGAATCATTTCCGTCGGCGGCTGAGCCCACCGTTGGAATTCATAGGTGCCCATACTTTCGCCATTTGAGCTATAGACGATGTGATCTTCACGATAAAGATGCGAGGCTCTGAGTGGCCCGAGCAGCAACGTTACGGGGTAGAGGCTCGGGTCGGCCACAGGAGCCAAATCGCCAGGAACCGTAAGCTGATAGTACTTGCTGGGTCTTGTTGCTCCGCACCCGCATGAGAGTGACACCGCCAACGGGCCGAGCAACATGAGAATTTTATAGTTCATCGTAAAATCTCAGTGTATGCATGACGGCTTGACCGGCGTTGGTCATTGTGGCTCACCCGGCTTATGTTCCCGAGGGTTGGTCGCGCGGATAAGCGTATACGGACGGCTCTTAATCGTTGCCGTGAATTCCTTGAGGTTTTCCGTAACATGAAGCAAATTATCGAGGAGCTCATCAACGTTCTCGGAGTTAACGTCGAGCGTCTGGTCCAATCGCGCCGAAAGGCCCGTCAATTCTCTCAATGTGCCGCGAAGTTCAACCACAGCCTGGTGAAGGTCTCCCCGATTCTCGCCGACCAATTCATCGATGTGAGTGAGCACCTGATTTGCTTCGGCGGAGGTTTTTCGAAAATCTTGCAATAGAGGATCCACTTTCTCAGCCAATGTATTCGCATGGTCGATCGCGGAGTGAAGTTGAGGCCGTGTGTCCTTAATTAGGGCGCGTGTGTCTGCTAGTGTGGCGGCGAGATTTGATCGATTTTGAGGGCTCAAAAGATCGTTAACTCGGTCGAGCGTAACTTTCAGCTCCGTCGCGCGATCGTCGAGCGTTCGAAGAAGCTGTTGTGCTTGTGGCGCGATCTGATTCACTTGCTCCGTCAGTGTATTAAAGTCGACATAATTGTCTGAACCGAGCAAAGAGCCTGTGGGAGCGTTGCCGGCCAGGGCGGTCCCTGGTAAAAGCTCAAGGTGATTGTCCCCAAGGGGGCTCATGCTCATTATTTTCACTTTACTGTCAGTCTTGACAGGCAAGTCTGATTTGACGCTGAACGTGACGTCGATCTGCCCCGGATCTTGCGGATTAATACGCAATTGTTCTACGCGTCCGACCTTGGGTCCTCCGGAATAGCGTACAACGGCTCCCGGCTCGAGCCCGCCTGCAAAAGGAAAGTAAGCATGATAGATTTTGGCCGTAGGGCCAAACGCGCCACTAATGGCAAAAACCGTGGCAATGAGCATACCTGCGGCGATCACTACGAATAGTCCTACGAGCGCCTGTTCGCGTTTTGGCTCCATAATCTTCCTCTATTCTTTTCCAACATTCATCCCGATCGACGCCGATTGTCGGTGAGCATCTCCAGATAATCCGATTCTTGCGAAACTTCCGGTTCAGCCACGCGGTCCAGAAATTGGCGTACGCGTGGCTGCGAGCTCGACCGCATTTCCTCTGTCGTGCCGATGGACAAAACATTTCCTTTATCAATCAGGACCATGCGATCCGCGATCAGGTAGGCGCTTGCCAATTCGTGTGTGACCACAACGATGGTCATGCGAAAGGCCTTCTTGAGTTCCAGAATTAGCTGGTCGATGCCCGCGGCGATGATCGGGTCGAGTCCGGCGGAGGGCTCGTCAAAAAACAATATCTCGGGGTCCATTGCCAAGGCCCTGGCAACAGCAGCGCGCTTCTTCATCCCGCCGCTGAGCTGCGAAGGCATGTAGTATTCAAAACCAGCGAGCCCAACTTGCTCGAGTTTAAGCCGCAGAATAATGTCGATCGTGGACTCTTCCAATTTCGTATGCTCACGAAGTGGCAGAGCTACGTTGTCACCCACGGTCATTGAGCCAAACAACGCTCCGCCCTGAAAAGACATTCCTATCTTCTTCCGAATCTCATCCAATTCCGTCTGTGAAATCGCGGCGATATTCTTGCCTTTGATCCAAATTTCCCCGGAGCTCGCCCTTTCCAGACCAACTAGCGTTCGCAGGAGTGTACTCTTTCCCGAGCCGGAACCTCCAAGTATCACCAGCGTCTCCCCCGGCTTTACTTCAAAATTGATGCCATGCAAGATCTCCACGGCTCCGTACCTGACGCGGAGATCTCGCACGGAGACCATCGGCATCGACTCCCGCGATAGGTCATTCTCTTGATCCATAGATACACTGCCTACGCTCTATCGGCCACCCACGAAATAAAATATTCCCGTAAATACGAGATCCACGATCACAACCAGAAAGATCGACATCACCACAGCTCTTGTCGTTGAGCGGCCCACTTCCTCCGCGCCAGCTCCTGTCGACAGACCTTCGAAACATCCCACCGTCGTAATTGTGATTCCGAACATCACGCTCTTAATCAGTCCTGTGGTGATGTCTCGCAGAAATAGTGACTCGATTGAAGCCTGGATGTAACCCAACCATGTGAAACCGGCCTGAGCGACACCGAATAACGCTCCGCCTAGAATGCCCATCAAATTTGCCCAGATTGTCAGACAGGGCAGCATCACGATCATGGCTAGAAATTTCGGAGTCACCAGGAAATGGATTGGACTAATCGCCATCGTTTCCAGCGCGTCAATCTCTTCGGTAACCTTCATGGTTCCGATCTCTGCGGCAAAGGCTGAGCCCGAGCGCCCGATAACCACGATGGCGGTGATCAACGGACCCAGTTCTCTCGACATCGACAACGCAACAGCTCTGGGCACAATGTTCATGGCGCCCAACTTGCTGAGTTCATAAGCGCTTTGCAACGCTAGAATTAAGCCAATGAAATATGTAATCAGGGAAAGGATCGGTAATGCCCGCACGCCGACTTCCATCGCCTGCGAGACCGCCCGTTGTAAACGTAGCGGTTTCCCTTGGATGGGTCCTACAAAGCCGTAGTATGCAGCGCGACCTCCTAACGACGCGAGGGAACCTACATAGGCAAAGCCGTTCGTGACGCTCTGTCCGATTTGCGAGAAGAACTCCGTTGCGCTTTCGGTGACCAAGTGCTCGCTCATGGGTCTCGTCACCTTGGTGATATCTAGGAGGTCAAAGCCTGTTCTTCGTTATCGCGAACCTCAAAAACTTTGAGCAACCGTGAAAGTTGCAATACCTCGCGCGCCGAGGCGCTTAGTCCGAAAAGAACAAGACGTGAACCCATGTCCCGTGACGCCTTGAGACCTTCCACCAAGGAGGCCACTCCGGAGCTGTCGATGTATTTCATGCCGGAAAGATTGAGAACGACCCGAGAGGCACGGGCATCTCGAATCTCATGCAAAAGAGCCTTTCTTAATTCCGGCGAGTTTGACATATCGATATCTCCTGATACATCAAAAATCGTGGCTTTCTCGACTCGGCGAGCAGAAATCTTCATGATGACATTTCCCCTAAGGATTCGGGCGCTGCTTTGAAGATCGGGCGTATTTGATCAACCGGAGCCGGTTCATGTTGCCCGTTCGCTTGTACTCGATGCGATCCACACCGCCACGGATTAGATGCAAACCTAATCCACCGCACTTAACTTCGTCCAATGAACGACCCGGTAACTTTGTCGGGTCAACGGCTGGGCCGCGATCGAATAGCAAGAATTCTACTCCCTGGCCACCCTTCCCGTTGGAGCGGCGACGGAGGCTCCTGCAAGAGACTTCGATGGGTCGGTCTAAACGACCATGATAAGAATGCCGCATAATATTTGACACTGCTTCGTCAATCGCCCGAATGATCGATCTGCATTCTTCCTCTGAAAACCCCAACACTTCCATTAGCGGTTCCATGGCGCCACGAAGCACGCACAGTAACCTGGGATGACTCCGCAGTTTAATCTTCAGCAAGAAATCGTGGTTCATATGCGAAGGTCGGTTTGTGTCACCTTGCTGGTTCGCCACCAGAGTTTTGATACTTGGCCTAGATTACCTGAGTGAAAAAATCGGTCCGTTGACCTAAAAATAGCGCGAAGAAACACAACCTTAGCCCCCAATTGACAGTATTCCCGTCCGGGATGAACATTCTCCCACAGATAGATATTCCGGCAAACTGGCCAACGAGACGCCTATCGCTCGCCTCATTAATGTCCATACCGAATGACGTGCAAATTGATGTCGTCCGCTCGGTCGGTTCCAGCAGAGAACTCTTCAAGTGACTTGACGTTCTCATCCTGCAGCGCTCAAATCCCCTTGGTGGCGCTCGGCGCAATCAGCCGCTCAAGTTGCTAGGAAGGGGACTCAAATGCCGTTCCCTTCCCCAGACCCCTTCTCCTGCTAGGAGATGCAAGAACGCTTTTACAAAAGCGGAGGCTGTGTCCAAAAAAACTGTGCCAGCTTAGGTTCGCTGTCCCACCAGAGGAACTCCCACCGATCAGGTCCCTTTTTCCTTTGGCCAAGCCGCAGATATCCTCCCTGATAGCGGACTCGCATTCTCCCTCCTCCGGCACTGTTGCACCGGAGAAGAGCTTATGCCCGCGTGCTGGGGCAGATCGAACGTTCGGCCGGCTGGCCCAGTACGTGAGAAAACTTTGGCGAGGTCGTACTAATCGAGACCGCGAACAGGTTTTTGCGCTAAGGAGGAAATAGACAGGTGCCGCTACCGAGTGTAAACGCCGGAGCGAAAATAGACCGCGTCACGCCGTGAGAGCGGGTGATGCGGCGGAGAAAAAGTAGACCGCCGGATCTTGGTTTCACGAACGGTTGTGGAGAGAGGCAGGTTCGTGGGACACCGGAGGGATGTACACCGTGGAGATCTATGGACGTGTTCGGCGGGCCGTGTTGGTGGAAGGCAAGAGCGAGCGTGTGGTGGCGCAGGAGTTTGGGATCGCACGCGAGACCGTACGCAAGATGCTGCGGTATTCGGTGCCGCCGGGCTACCGGCGGGAACGGCCGGTAAAGCGGCCCAAGCTGGGGCCGTGGATCGGCGTGATCGACGCCATTCTGAAAGAAGACAAGAGCAACCCAGTGAAGCAACGGCATACGGCGAAGCGGATCTTCGACCGGTTGCGGCAGGAGTACGCCTACACGGGCGGCTACACGATCGTGAAGGACTACGTGCGTTTG
>Ga0209701_10001058_pt1 | contig 17242 bp, 14 predicted proteins | sample CZO8metaG_4_FD_188356 | JGI IMG/M metagenome (GOLD analysis project Ga0209701, IMG submission 188356) | Vadose zone soil microbial communities from the Eel River Critical Zone Observatory, Northern California, USA - CZOApr15con2H3.8 metaG... | ecosystem: Environmental > Terrestrial > Soil >... | reverse complement strand
GACACGCACCCGAAAGTGAACGCGCGGACGGCCGGTGTTTACTTGCGCGCCGATCCAAAGGACATGAGCATCCTGGACGGACGCGACGATCGGCAACGCGCGGAGTTGATCGCTGAGCGGCTGAGGGATTGGAAGTCGATCACGAACGCCTGAGTCGTAAGGGTCAACGCGAGAACGGGTTCTCGATCAGGACGCCGTCATAGCTCTGTCCGTGTTTCATGTCCTCGCTGAAGACGACGCTGCATCCAGCAGCACGAGCCGACCGCACGATCAGCGCATCCCAGAAGGACAGCTTGTGAAGGCGATGCAAATCGATCGCAGCGAGGATCAGCTCGGTGGTCACCTGAACCACGTTGGCTTGCGCATATGCCGCCACGTGCTGTTGCGCGATTTCTGCAGGCAAACCGATTCGCGTCACGGCGACGAAGTACTCCTGCAGGACCTGGGTGGAGAAGACGGCAATCTGATCGAGGAGATGCGCCGAGAGCAGCTTGCGAGCGGCTTTGCGCTTTTGCGGCTCGTCCGCAGCATTCGCGTAGACGAGGACGTTCGTGTCGAAGAAACGGCGCTCGGCCACTACTCGCCTCGCCGGCGACGACCGACGCGATCCTCGTACAGCTCCTCGCGATCGAACTTGTAGCTCTTGGGCGGATGTTCGCGGAGATGCTTGTCCGCATCCCGCCAGTGCTCTTCGAGTCGGTCTACGACGGCCGCAGCTTCGCGGGAACCCGCCAGCGTCTCGATGTACTGCCGGACGAGCGCTTGCAGGCTGGTTCCCTGCCGGGAGGCGACCTGCCGCGCCTTCTCGACCAGCTTGTCGTCGACCGAGAGCGTCAGGTTCATGTACACAGATTACGTGTACACGTTTGCCGTGTCAAGGAGTATGCGATTCAAGCCAAACATGGTGCCCAGCATGTGCCAGGAATTCCAATGGCGCCCCGGATCCCATGGCGGGTCAACAGGTTAGGACCACCGATTATAGACCCGGACCCGGCCGGCTACTCGGCGCGGAGCGCCAGCGCCGGATCGACCGAAGTGGCGCGGCGGGCGGCGATCAGCGTAGCGGCCGCCGCGGTGCCGCAGAGGAGCACGGCCAGCGCTGCGAAGGTCCCCGGGTCGGTCGCGCTGACGCCATAGAGCAGGGTGCGCAGGACGCGCCCGAGCGGCAGCGCGGCGGCCACGCCGAGCACGACGCCGGCCGCGACCAGGCGCATCGCCTGCCGCAGGACCAGCCCCAGGACCGCGCCAGGCGTGGCGCCGAGCGCGAGGCGGATGCCCATCTCGCGCGTGCGCTGCGCCACCGAGTAGGCCATCACTCCGTAGATGCCGGTGATGGCAAGCACGAATGCGACCGCCGCGAGAGCGCCGATGAGCAGCACGCCGAACCGCCGCGGCGCGAGCGAGTCGGCCATGCGCTGCTCCATGCTCTCCAGCCGCGTGATGGCCTGGTCGCGATCGACGGCCGCGACCTCGGTCCGCAGCAGCGCGGCCAGGTCGCCGTGCCCGCGCAGCACCAGCGTCATGAACGGCCAGGGCTCGAGGCCTTCCGGCAGGTACACCTCCGGACGCGGCGCCAAGGCGAGGCTGAGGTGCCGGACGTTCCCGATCACTCCGATCACCTCGATGGGCTTGCCGTCGGCGGTGAGCACGATCTGCTGCCCGATCGGGCTGTCCCCCGGCCACATCTGCCGGGCGAACGCCTCGTTGACCAGCGCCACGCGGGCGCCGGATTGCACGTCTGCGTCGGTCAGGCCGCGCCCCGCGCGCAGCGGGATGCGGAGCACCGCGAAGTACGCGGGCGACGCGATGCGATAGTCGGCGTCCACGTTCTTGTCCGGATTCCCCTGGGGCTGCACGCTGCGGGTGCTGTTCCCACGGCTGAGCGGAAGGCGCGAGACGTCGCCGGCCGCCTCGACGCCGGGCGCCGCCGAGAGCCGCCGCACCACTTCGTGGAAGAAGGCCGCTTGCTGCGCTTTCTCCGGGTACTTCGCCGGCGGGAGCCATAGGTCGGCGGTCATCACGCCGGCCGCCTCGAACCCGGGATCGAGGTGCTGCAGCCGGACGAAGCTGCGCACCAGGAGGCCCGCCCCGATCAGCAGCACCAGGGCGAGCGCCACCTCGACCACCACCAGCGCCGAGCGCAGGCGCGCGCGGCGGACCCCTCCCGTTCCCGTGCGGCCCGCTTCCTTCAGCGCCTCGGCCGGAGCGTCGACCTGCAACGCCGGCACGATCCCGAACACGACGGCCGTGGCGAGGGCGAGCGCGGCGGTGAAGGCGAGGACCCGGAGATCGAGCTGCAGCGCTCCGGGCGCGAACGCCTGCGGACCGAGCGACGCGAGCGCGGGAGCGATCCACAGCGCCAGGAGCAGGCCGAGCCCGCCGCCCAGCGCGGCCAGCACCAGGCTCTCGCCGAGGAACAAGCGCAGAAGCCGCGCGCGAGTGGCGCCGAGGGCGAGCCGGATGGCCACCTCGTGCGCCCGGCCCACCGCGCGCGCGAGCATCAGGTTGGCGACGTTGGCGCAGGCGATGAGCAGGATGAAGGCGACCGCCCCGGCGAGCACCAGCAGCGTCGGGCGGAGGCTGCCGACGGCGTCCTCGCGCAGGAGCGTCAGCTTGAACCCGCGGCCGATATCGTCGTTCGGATACATCTGCTCGAGGCGCGTGGCCAGCGTGGAAAGCTCGGCCTGGGCCTGGGCGAGGTCGGCGCCCGGGCGGAGGCGCGCGACCACGTCCAGGTATTGGCTCTCGTGATTCGCCGACATGTCGGCGGTGGGGCGCAGCGGTTGCTCGGGGACGGTCTGCCGCGGGGTCAACCAGAGCTGGACGGCGTCCGGATGGCGGACCGCGGAGCTCATCACGCCGGCGACGACGAAGGGCTCGCCGTTCAGCGTGATCGTCTGGCCGACGATGCCGGGCCACGCGGAATAGCGGCGGCGCCAGAGCGATTCACCGAGCATCGCTTCGCGGGGGCCGCCCGGCGCCCGGGCGGTGAACGGGTTCCCGAGGAGTGGCCGCGCCCCGAGGACCTCGAAGAAATCGGGCGACACGACGGCGCCGTCGACGTGCTCCGCCGCGTCGCCGCCGATCAGGTTGAAGCCGACGTTGCGGAACGCAGCCATGCCCACGAACGATCGCGCTTGCGCACGCAGATCGACGAAGTCCCCGCCCGACACCGCCTGGCCCACGGGCGACGGGCGGGTCGTCGCCTGCACCACCACCACCCTGTCCGCGTCGGCGTAGGGCAGCGGCCGGAGGAGCGCCGCGTTCACCACCGTGAAGATCGCGGTGTTGGCTCCGATGCCCAGTCCGAGCGCCAGGCATGCCACCAAGGTGAATCCGGGGCGCTGGGCGAGCGAGCGGATCGCGAACCGGAGGTCCTGGAGGAAGTCCATCCGTGGACGTGCTTGCGAATCCCGTGCCGCGCCCACCCGGGGGAACGCGCAGGAAAATCGACCGGAGACGGGACCGGGCGTCCCACGGGCGGACGCTCTTGGTAGGCTGCGCGCGCGATGCCGCCTGCCGCGCCCGTGCTGGGCGCCCACGTCCGCAAGAGCCTGGAGATCGCCGCGGTGCGGCCCGCCTTCGCGCTCGGGCTCCGCGCGGCCACGGCCACCATCGCGCCGCTGGTCGTCGGCGACGCCAGCGGCCAGCCGATCTTCGGCTGGATGGCGCTGGGCGGCTGGCTGTGCGCCATCGCCGACCCCGGAGGACCGCACCTGCTGCGCGCGCGGACGATGGCCGCGTTCGCGGCCGCGGCGGCGCTGGTCACGGGACTGGGGACCATCGCTTCGACCAGGCCTGCCCCGTCGATCGCGCTCCTCTTCGCCGGCGCCATCGCCGCTTCGCTGGCGCGCGTGGGCGGGGAGGCGGCGGGCACGGTGGGGACGACCGCGCTGATCCTGCTCTGCATCGCGCTCGGCTCACCGGCGCCGCCAGACCAGGCGCTGCCGCGCGTCGCCATGGTCCTCGGCGGCTGCGCGCTCTCCACGGTGCTCGCGCTGCTCCTGTGGCCGGTGCACGCTTACCGGCCCGCCCGGCTCGCGATCGCGAGCTGCTACCGCGAGCTGGCGGCGCTCGCCGCGAAGATCGCCGAGCCGTCCGAGGACCGCGAGCAGGCCTGGTCGGCGCTGGTCGTGCAGCAGCCGCCGCGCGTCCGCGCCGAGCTGGAGCGCGCGCGCGTGGCGCTGGGCGCGGTCCGGCGCGCGCGCAACGCGGAGAGCGCCCGCGGGCAGCAGCTGGTGGTGCTCTTCGAGACCGCCGATGTGCTTCTCCGCGACCTGATCATGGTCGGCGAGGCGCTCGCGGCGGCGCACACCGTGGACGCGAGCTGGCTGCGGGCGGTCGCGGCGACGCTGCAAGGGATTGCCGACGCGATCGAGGACAGGGCCGGTCCGCCGGGCATCTCGCTCCCCGGACCGTTGCAGGGCGCCCCGCCCGAGGTCGAGCACGCCCGCGCGCGACTGATCACCACTCTCCAGCTTGCGCTGCGGGTGGCCGCCGCGCTGCGCACCGGCGCTCCGCTGGAGAACGACGTCCTCGCGCCCGAGACGGAAGCGCCGCGCACCACCGTGCGCGCCGCGCTGGCGCCCGACTCGGCGGTGCTGCGCCACGCCGCCCGGATGGCGGTGACCGTGTCGATCGGCGCCGCCATCGCCGCATGGCTAGGCGTCGCGCGCGCTGCCTGGGTGACCGTGGCCGTGGTCATCGTCCTGCAGCCCGACTCCGGCTCGACCGTCCGCCGCGCCGTGCAGCGCGTCCTGGGCACCGTGGTGGGGGCGGGCCTGGCCGGGCTGCTGGTGCCCGTCCTGCGCAGCCCGACGCTGATCGGCGTGGTCCTCTTCCCCCTCTCCGCTCTCGCTCTCGCGCTCCGGCCGCTCAACTACGGCCTCTTCACCCTGCTGGTCACGCCGGTCTTCCTGCTCATGGCGGAGGTGCTGAGCGGCGACTGGCACCTGGCCGGCGCCCGCATCGAGAGCACGCTCATCGGCGGCGCCCTCGCCTTCGCCGCGCAGCTGATCTGGCCCAGCCGCGAGCGCGACCAGCTCCCGCAGCGCCTCGCCGCCCTCTTCCACCGCCTGCGCGAGTACCTCGACGCCGTCCTCGCCGATCCTCGCTCCGAGCCCGCCGCCCGCCGCTCCTTCGGCCTGGCCGCCGCGAACGCCGACGCCTCCTTCCAGCGCCACCTCGGCGAGGTGGTCGAGCCGGCGGAGCGCATCTCCGCATACATGACGCTGCTCACCTACGCGCGTCGCCTGCGGAACTCGATCGCCATGGCGCTGCATTCTCCGGACGGCGTCGATCTGCGGGCCCTGCGGCCCGCGCTCGACACGGCCCTGGAGGATCTCGGCGCAGCGGCCCGCGACCAGCGCCCACCCCGTCCGCCCCCGCCGATCGACGACAAGACGCCAGCCGGCACGCGCCTCTCCCGCCAGCTCGGCGTCCTGCACTCCGCGGTCGAGCGGCTCGCCGCCCGGGATGAAACCCAGGATGCGGGCGATTCGCGGCAGTGCACACCCGGAGCGGACGCCCCTGGTGGACCGCGCCAGATCTAGATGGGCCGGTGATCACGATGCGAGAACACCTGGGCATTCCACGCCGCAAGCTACGGCGGGAAGACCAGGTAGGCCCCGATCACGTCTACCGTACCGGCTGTGTTGTTGATGTTTCCGTTACCGAAGTTCACGACGTATACGTCGCCGGCGGAGATGGTCCCGACTTCCGGAAGCGATACCGATGCCATTGCGGATTCGACCTGCCCCGCGATCGCCTTGATGGAGTCGGCCGAACCGCCAACTGCTACGAAGCACTTGCCGGTCTGGTCGATCGGCAATGCATCGTGAGGCAGGTAGTTGACGCAAAGCGGCTGAACTACGTTTCCCGCTGCCGGCGTGAACACCGTCACGGTCAGCGTAGGCCGCTTCCCGCTTGCACCGGGAGGCACGACGACCGCCGCGTAGACGCCGCCCCGCTGCCCGTTGGAAAACGGCACGCTCCAGACAGTGGTCTTGACCCCCGCGATGAAAACCGTCGTCAGGGTCTCGTTGGCGGTCAGCGGCGCGAATGCCTCTGCGGGAAGATGGATCTCCGTAGGGCCAGCCACTGGGGGTCCCCCGCACGACATGAAGACCCCGGCCGCCAGTGCACACCACGAGCGACTCATGCGCGCAACCATACCGTAGGCTTATCTGGCGCGCACCCGGGGTTGCATCGGCAAGCTACGCGGCCCAGGCGATGCGGCCGAGGTCCTGGAGAGGCGGAACAGGGAAGCCGGGCGCGCGGCGGAACACCCACGTGCGGAAGGCTTCCAGTTGCTCCGGGCCGGGCGAGGCTTGCCGGCGCGCGCGCTTCAGGAGGGCCAGGGCATCCAGCGGTGGCAGGCCGCGCGAGACCAGCACGCAGAGGCCCAGCAGGGCGCTGCGGCCGATGCCGTGCTCGCAGTGGACGAAGACGCGGCGGCCGGCGGCGAGCTGCGCGTCGACCCACGCCACTCCCTCGTCCAGCATGTCCTGCGAGACGGCGCAGCCGTCGTCGGTGGGCAGCTTGAGCAGCACCACCCCGTGGCTGCGCAGGACCTCCTCGTCGTCGCAGCACTCCCTGCGTAGGTCGACGACGCGCTCGATGCCCTGCTCGCGCGCAAGCTCCGCCGCCTCCTCCATGCCGAAGCGGCCGCCCACGGCGAGATGAGGCGTGACCCAGCTCAGGTCCATGCTCAGTCCCGGTACCTTCGCGTCATGCGCGCGCGGAACTCGGCGAACTCCTGTACCGCGCGCGGTGGGCTGGTGTGGTGCGGCTGCACGCCTCGGTGCTCCGGCGTGAAGCAATACGTCACGGTCAGGCGGAAGTCCTCCAGCGCGCGCATCTGCCGATCGAACCACGTCTGCCATCCCGGGCGGTAGCTGTCGGCCCAAGACAAGCCGGTGCGCAGATAATTGACGCTCAGCTTACGCATCCAGCGGACCGCGTCCTCGAGCCGGTGGTCCTCGAAGTGGAACCACTGGCAGATCCCGAGCTGCGGCGTGTAGTCGGGGAAGTGGCGCAGCGCGCGCTTGGGCGTCCCGTCCTCGCGGAGCAGGCCCATGTAGAAGTGCCAGTAGTAGGACGAACCCTCGGCCTCGCGGTGCCGCGTGGTCGCGGGCCAGGCGCGCGGCAGGTCGTAGAGGCTGTACCAGTGGACCCGGTCCGACCTGCCGAGGAGCAGCTCGGCGCTGCGCCGCAGGCCGAACTCCTGCACCTCCTCGGCGCCGAAGCTCGACACGCCCACCTCGCTCACCCACAAGGGCATGCAGCGTCGCGGAGCCGGTGAACCTGGGCAACCCGTGCGAGATGACCATCCTCGACTTCGCCGAGGCCGTCCGCGCAGCCTCGGGGTCGCGGGGGCAGCTCGTCTTCAAGCCCTATCCGATCGACGACCCGCGCCGGCGCCGCCCCGACGTCGCGCGCGCCCGCGCGCTGCTCGGCTGGGTGCCGCGGGTCCCCATCGAGCAGGGGCTCAGGGAGACGCTGGCGTACTTCCGCTCGCTCCTCTCTCCGCAGGCGGTCGCCGCGTGAAGAGGCCGGCGCGCCATTGCCAAGCGAGCAGGGCCGCGCCGGCGATCTCGCCCGCGAGCACGTAGGCGTTCGCCAGCGAGGCCAGGTGGTCCAGCGCGCTGTGGAACGGCGACACCGGGAAGCGCGGCCCGAGGAACGGGAACAGGATGGCGGTGATGGTGCCCGGATGCGGGCGGGTGCCCAGCGCGGGGACGAGCAGCCCCAGCACGTCGCCCAGCTCGTCGAGGCCGAGGTGGGTGATCATGCCGAGGGCGAGGGGCGTGCCGATGCGCCTCGGCAGCAAGAGCCAGAGGGCAACGACCAGCAGCAGCGTGTGCCCGAACGTGCGCGTCCCGGTGACCAGGCCCAGCTCGGCGCCGCGCCGGCCGGTGGCGAGCACGAGCGCGTAGTAGAGCGGCTTGTCGACGAGGTCGGCCAGCAGCGTGCCGAAGAGCAGCCACGCGAGCTGCTCCGCGCGGACCCGGCGCGCGGCGACCCAGCTCCCGATGCCGAGATGGCCGAGGACGAACATCGCCGATCACGGCTCTCCCGGCGGGAGCGCGACGGTGAAGGCCGCGCCCTGCCCCGGCGCGCTCTCGACCGAGATCCGTCCGCCGTGCGCCGCCGCGATCTGCTGCGCGATGTAGAGGCCCAGGCCGAGCCCGCCGTACGAGATCGCCGAGGTGGCGCGCTCGAACCGGCCGAAGATGCGCTCGGTATCCTGGGCCGCGATGCCGATGCCGCGGTCGCGGACCACCAGGACCGCGACCCCGTCCTTGGGCGCGACGACCACGTCGATCGGCTTGCCTTCGCCGTACTTGATCGCGTTGGCGAGCAAGTTGGTCGCCACCTGCTCGAGCCGCGCGCGATCCCAGCTGCCGGGCGCGCTCTGCGTCTGCAGCGCGATCCGCGATCCGCTGACCCCGGCGTACCGCTCCACCACCTCGCTCGCGATCTCGGCCAGATCGAGGCGCTCGCGGTGGAGGGTGAGCTTTCCGGCCGTGATGCGCGACACGTCGAGCAGGTCGCTGACCAGGCGGCCGAGGCGCTCGGTCTGGCGCTCCAGCGTGTCGAGGCTCGCCGCCAGCTTCTCTCGCGGGGGCGTCTCTCCGTGCGCGAGCAGGCGCCGCAGGATCTGGATTCGGAGTCGCAGCGGCGTGAGCGGCGTCCGCAGCTCGTGCGAGGCGATGGAAAGGAAGTCGTCGCGCGCGCGCACCGCCTCCTGCTCGCGCTTGTAGAGCGCCGCGTTGTCCAGCGCGGCGGCCACCCGATCGGCCAGCTCCTCGGCGGTGCGCACGTCGACCGCATCGTACCGCCGGCCCGACCGCGCCGTGGTGACCAGGGTCAGCGCCCCCAGCGCCTGCCCGCGGGCGCAGAACGGGGCCGTGATGTACGAGAGCATCCCCGCTGAGCGCAGCTCCTCGAGGTGCTCCCGACCGTCGGTGCGCTCCACCAGCAGAGCGTCCGGCAGGCTGCGTCCCCACTCGGTCTTCCCGGTGCGCAGGACCGCCGCCACGCCGAGCGCGCCGGCGGGATCGATGCGTTGGCGCGCGGCGGATTCGCTGGCCGCGCCCTCGGCCTCGAGGCCGGCGAGCGCGAGCAGCCGGATGGATCCTTCGGGCTGCCGCAGGTGCACGGCGCACCAGTCGGCCAGCCGCGGGACGGCGAGCTGGGCGATCGCCGCCAGCGTTGCGTCCGCCTCCAGGCTCGATCCCAGCACGCGGCCGGCGTCCGAGAGCAGCTCGGCGGCGAACGCGGAGCGCCGCTGCTCGGTCACGTCCTGCATCACGTTGATCACCAGCGAGGCCGTGCCCGGCTGGCCCAGCACCGGCGTCGACCGCAACAGCACCCAGCGGTCGTCGTCCGCGTCCTTCCGCCGGACCCGCAGCAGCCCCTCCGATCGCACTCCCGTGCGCAACGCGGCGCGATTCGGGAGAAGCTCGAGCGGGAACGGGCCGCCGGCCTCGTCGCGCAGCTCGAAGCGGTCGGTGACCGCCCGCGTGCCCGCCGCGATCATCTCGGCGCCCGACCCGAACCCGCTCATGCGGGCGGCTTCGTCATTGGCGAACACCAGCCGTCCGGTCGCGTCCTGCGCGGTGATCCCCTCGCTCACGCTGCCCAGGATCACGTCGAGCTGATCGCGCGAGGCGCGCACCTCCTCGTCGGCGCGCTTGTGCTCGGTCAGGTCGATGCAGGTGCCCAGCCATTCCAGCACGCTGCCGTCGTCGTCCAGCACGGGCACGCCTCGCGAGAGCACCTCCGCATGGCTGCCGTCGCCGCGGCGCAGGCGGAACTCGACGTCGTACGGCAGCTTGTCGGCGAGCCCCGCCTGCCAGGCGCGCTCGGCGCGGTCGCGGTCGTCGGGATGGACCGCGTCCAGGAAGCCGCGCCCGAGCAGTTGTTCCGCCGACTGGCCGGTGAAGGCGCGCCACGAAGGCGAGTCCTCCAGCACCTCCCCGCCCGGGCCCATGCTCCACACCACCTGCCCCGTGGCCTCGACCAGCGACCTGTATCGCCGCTCGAGGCGGCGCTCGGTGACGAGCTGGGCGCGCTCGTGCTCCGCGGTGCGGAGCAACTGCTGCTCGAGGTCGTCGGCGCGCTCGCGCAGCTCGAGGATGCCGCGCACCTTGGTCCGCAGCACCTCCGGCTCGACCGGCCGCACGATGTAGTCTGCGGCCCCATGCTCGGAGGCGAGCCGGGCGCCCTCCGGCCGGCTCGCTGCGGTCACGAACAGGATGGGGATGTCACGCGTGCGGCGCCGCGAGCGGATCACGTCCGCGGTCTCGAAGCCGTCCTGCCCGGGCATGTTCACGTCGAGCAGGATCAGCGCGCAGCTCTCCTCCGAGAGGAGGAACTTCAGCGCCTCGGCGCCGGAGCTGGCCTTGACCACGCGCTGCTCGAGAGGCTCGAGCGCGGCCTCCATGGCCGTCAGGTTCGGCGGATAGTCGTCGACCAGCAGGATGGTCGCGGGCGGGCGGTGCTCCACAGGCGGAATCCTTCCCAGGGAATGGCCCCGCGGTCCACAGCAAGGCGCCCAAAGGGACGGCAAGCGGACGATCGGCCCCAGTCGCCGCCGTATTCGGCGGCGCTGCGGTTTTCATGGCGCGGACGGTATGGATTGATTTCTAGAAGAACAACGCGCCTGTCAGCTGCACGGCCAGCGGATTCCCCGGCGTGAAGTGGACGTCCTGCACCGGATGCTGCTCCGGCGCAAATCCCGGGCGCACGTCCGCCCCGCGCGTCACCTGCGAGACGTTCCCGAACTGCGCCTCGCGATAGGTCGCGTCGGTGAGGTTCTCGCCCGAGAGCGTGACGCTCCAGCGCGGCGTGACGTACGCGACGGCGGCGTCGAGCACGGTGTATCCCTCGGCGACGAGGTAGCACCGCCGCCCCTGCGCGGTGCTCGCGTCGAGCGCGGGCGTGCATGGAGGCACGCGCGGGCCGCCGGGATTCGCCGGGTCGAGCGGGTCGTCGGCCGTGAGCTCGGAGGCGGGGCGCTCGCCCACGTGGCGCAGGCGCAGGGAGGCGCGCAGCCCGGACGGCTGCTGCGCGGTCAGCCCGGCCGTGACGATGCGCGACGGGGCGAGCGCCACCGCGTTGCCGTTCCCGGAGTCCGCCTTGAAGCGGCTCCTGGCCAGCGACACGTCCAGGTCGGCGTACAGCCAGGGCAGGATCCGCCAGCGCGCCTCGAGGTCGAGCCCCTGCCGGCGGGTGGCGCCGGCCGGCTCGGTCCCTCCGGCGTCGCCGCTCCAGACCAGCTCGGAATCGAGATCGAGGCGCCAGGCCGCCGCGGCGAGATCCAGCCGGCCCTCGAGAAGGCGCGCGCGGGCCCCGGCCTCGGTTCCGAGCGCCCGAGGCACCGCGCCCGCGCCGCCGGTCTCGATCGCGCTCCGCGCGTCGTTGGAATGGAAGCCCGAGCCGAAGTTCAGGTACAGGTCCAGCTGCTCGATGGGCGTGAGCACCACGCTCGCCTTCGGCGAAACGATGCTGCGCTGGACGGTGGGCGGCAGCGGATCGGGATGGGCGGGATCGATCGCTCCCGAGGGCAACTGCGAGCGCACGTCGAACTCGAACAGATCGTCGCGCAGGCCGAGGACCACTCGAAGCCAGCGCGCGGGGCGGAAGTCCTCCTGCACGAACGCGGCGGCGTCGGATTGCCGGTCCTGCGTGCTCACGCACGGGTTGGGCACGCCCGCGCAGCCGGGCAGCCTCACGCGGCGCTCGACCTTCCACAGGCTGGCGGCCACGTCGTCGGCGCGGAACTGGGCGCCCAGCGTGGTGAGGAAGGCGAGGCTTCCAGCGCGGTCGAGGCGATCGTAGCGGAAGCTGGCGAACACCGTGGTGCGCTGGTCGTCCTGCTCGATCTCGTCCCCGTGCGCCGGATCCACCGCCTGGAAGGTGAAGTCGTTGAACAGCGTCAATCCGTAGCGGATCGCCGAGAGCGACGCCTTGAAGGTGGAGCGGGCGTCCGGGTGGGTGACGAAGGCGAGGATCGCCTGCTGGCGCTGCGTGTCGCCGCCCTCGGTGGGGTCGATCGCGCCGTACCGGTCGAGCAGGCCCGCGTCCACCAGCCGCGCCGGGATCTGCCCCGAGCCGATCCAGCCGGACGCGTAAGCAGTGGCGAGCAGCGAGAGGGTGGTCCCCGGCGCCACGCGCCAGGTCGCCTTGGCGAAGAGGTTGTACCGCTGCAGCTTCTCCGAGTGGAGGAACGGCCCGCCGGTGCCGTAGACCTCGGCCGCGAAATACGGGTGGAAGTCGCCCGCGAGCGGACTGGCGATGCCGAGGAAGCGGTACCCGAGGAACCGACGGGACGTTCCGTCGTCGCGGCTGCCGCTCAGGGTCGGGAACAGGCCGGTCGTCGCGCTCACCTGCGAGCTCTCGAAGCGGTCGCGCGTCATTAGGTTTACCGCGCCCGCGGTATCGAAGTCCCCGTATTCGACGAAGTACGGGCCCTTGGTGATCTCGATGCGCTCGATCACCTCAGGGATGAGGAAGTGCAGATCGGCGTACCCCTGGCCGTGCGCGTGCGAAGGCATGTTCACCGGCACTCCGTCGAGGTTCACGCTCACGTCGGTCCCGTGGTCGGCGTCGAAGCCGCGCAGGAAGATCTGGTCGGCCTTCCCACCGCCCTGGTGCTGCGCGAGGACCAGCCCGGGCACGACGCGCAGGATGTCCTCGGGCGTAAAGCGCGGCCGCAGCAGGAAGTCGCGGTCGCGCACCGTGCGCGCGCTCGCGGCGGTGAGCGGGCGGTCCGCCTCGACGTCCGCCTCGAAGACGGGCTCGGGCGCAGGGTTCGCCGCCGCGCGGGCAGTGTCGCGCAGCGCCGGCGCCGGCGCGTCCGGCAGCTCGAAGCGGACCTCGTAGTCGAGCTGGACCGCCACCGGCCTTCCTTCCCTGGTGGCGGGCTCGAAGCGCAGCTTGCGCGCGGCCTCCAGCGCCGCCTCGTCGAATCCGTGTCCCGCGCTCTGGAGGACTTCAGCGGAGATGACCCGCCCGTCGGTTCCCACCACGATCCGGACCACGACCATCCCGGTCAGGCCCGAGAGGCGCGCCTCCTCGGGATACCTGGCTTCGACCCGCTCCAGCAGCCGCGGGGCGACGAAACGCGGCGGCGCTTGCGCTTGCGCCAGCGCGGACAGAGAGAGCGAAGCGGCCGCGCAGCACGCGGCTGCGCGCGAACGCGAGGACATGGCGGGCCTCGGGGAACGGATTGGCGAGCGCGGCTTCGGGCGTCAGCCGCGCGGAGGCCCTTGCGAGCGGTCGGGGACGAGGTACCGCGGCGAGAGGTGCGCCGGGCTGTACTCACGAGCGGGCAGCTCCGGCACGCACGCGCGTGGCGGAAGGGGCGGCGGCGGCGCAGCCGGGTGGACCGCCAGCGCCAGGTGCGCCAGCGAGCCCGCGCCGTGCTCCGCACCCGCGGGCGGACCGTGCTGGTGGGAATGCCCGCCGCCGAGCGCCTCCTCGGCGGCGCTCGCCAGCTCCTGCGAGTACCCCGGGCCCCGATCCGGGCGGAAGGCGATCTGGAAGAGCCGCTCCAGCGCGCTCTCGCGCTCGCGCGCGTGCAGCTCCCCGTGCAGCGAAGGCCCGACGCAGAGCCCGAATGCCGACAGCGCCGCCGCCAGGAGAGCACGGTGCCGGCGGCCGGGAGCGGTCACGGCTCGCAGGTTCGCTCACGGCGAGACGCGCCGCAAGCCTCCCCGGCTCAGAACACCGGCGTCTCGACGTACGTCCCGAAAGGGCCCTTGAGGCGCGCGACGATCTCGCCCATGGTCGCGCCCGCCTTCACCAGCTCGATGGTGACGGGCATCAGGTTCACCGCCGGGTCGCGCGCCTCGCGCTCGAGCCGCTCGAGCAGCGCGGAGACCTGGGCGCCGTCGCGGTTGCGGCGGACCTCCCTGGTGCGCGCGATCTGCCGCTGCTCGACCTCGGGATCGATCTTGTGGATCTCGATCTGCTCCTGTTTCGGTGGATCGACGTACTTGTTCACGCCCACCACCGGCAGCTCGCCCGAGGCCTTCTTCCGCGCCGTCCGGTAGGCGGTCTCGGCGATCTCCTTCTGGAAATAGCCTTGCTCGACGGCACGGACGGTGCCGCCCATCGTCTCCACCTTGTCGAGGACGGCGAACACCTCGTCCTCGATGCGCTTCGTGAGCGACTCGACATACCAGGAGCCGCCCAGCGGATCGGCCACCTGCGCCACGCGGGTCTCGTCCGCGATGATCTGCTGCGTCCGCAGCGCCACCTTCATCGCCATCTCGGACGGGATCGCGTACGCCTCGTCGAGCCCGTTGGTGTGCAGCGACTGCGCGCCGCCCAGCACCGCCGAGAGCGCCTGGAGCGCGGTGCGCACGACGTTGTTCATCGGCTGTGGCTTGGTCAGCGTGGCGGCGGCGGTCTGGCAATGGAACCGCAGCCTCATCGACTCGGGCTTCTTCGCGCCGAAGCGCCTGGCGATCTTCGCCCAGCAGCGGCGCGCGGCGCGGAACTTGGCGATCTCCTCGAAGAAATCCTGCTGGGCGACGAAGTAGAAGGCGAGCCGCGGGGCGAACTCGTCAACCTGCACGCCGGCCTGGGTGACCTCCTGCAGGTAGGCCACCGCGTTGCACATCGTGAAGGCCAGCTCCTGCACGGCGTTCGCGCCCGCCTCGCTGATGTGGTAGCCGCTGATGTTGATCGGGTTGTAGCGGGCCAGGTTGCGCGCCGAGTAGACGATCAGATCGCGCACCACGCGCATCGACGGACGGATGGGGAAGATCCACTCCTTCTGCGCCTGGTACTCCTTCAAGATGTCGGCTTGCACCGTCCCCGAGAGCTTGTTCAGGTCGTAGCCCCGCTCCTGCGCCAGCGCGACGTACATGGCGAGGAGGATCCAGGCGGTCGGGTTGATGGTCATCGACACGGAGATCTTCTCCAGGTCGATGCCGGCGAAGAGCGCCCGCATGTCCTCGAGAGTGTCGATCGCTACCCCTTCGCGGCCCACCTCGCCTTCGGAGAGCGGATCGTCCGAGTCGTAGCCCATCAGCGTGGGCATGTCGAAATCGACCGAGAGCCCCGTCTGCCCCTGGTCGATCAGGTACCGGAAGCGGCGGTTGGTGTCCTCGCCCGTGCCGAACCCGGCGATCTGCCGCATCGTCCAGGTGCGCCCGCGATACATCGTCGGGTACGGGCCGCGGGTGAAGGGAAACTGCCCGGGCAGTCCGATCTCCTCGAACGGCACCGCATCCTCGGGCGTGTACACGCGGTGGACGGGGATGCCCGAGGCCGTCTCGTAGCGGTCCTTCGACTCGGGCTGGCGCTTGCGGAACTCGCGCAGCTCGTTCTGCTCCCACTCGAGGCGCTGCGCGCGCGCCTTCTCCTTCTCGTCGCTCATGTCAGCTCCCGGAGACGCCCTTGCGGTAGAGGTCGCGATCGTCGATCACGCGTTTCGCCTTGAACTCGGTGCGCGGCAAGCTGCCCTGCGCCACCAACTCCAGCCGGGGCCGCACGCCTACGCGCGCCTGCAGGCGCTCGCGCATCTCGCGCTCCAGCGCCGGGGCGTCCCGTCCGGGGGCGACCTCCACCCGGACCAGCAGGTCGTCCATCGCCTCGCGCCGCGAGATGATCACGCGGAACTCGCCGCCGAATCCGTCGATGGCGCGCAGGACGTCCTCGATCGCCGAGGGATAGATGTTCTCGCCACGCACGATGAACATGTCGTCGATGCGCCCGTAGATCCCCTGCGGCAGGCGCGGATAGGTGCGCCCGCAGGCGCAGGGCGCGTCGGTCCAGCGGGTCAGGTCCCCGGCGACGAACCGGATCATCGGCTGCGAGGTGCGCTCGAGGTGGGTGTAGACGGGCGTGCCTTCCGCTCCGTAGGGCAGCGGCTGGAACGTCTTGGGATCGCACACCTCGGTGTAGACGATGTCCTGCCACAGGTGCATGCCGCCGCGCGCGCCGCACTCGCCGTCCGTCATCCACGGCGACATCTCGGCGGTCGAGCCCATGTCGATGCAGGCAGCGCCGAAGGTCTCCTCGATCTGCTTCTTGGTGGAGGGGATTCCCGCGCCCGGCTCTCCGGAGAAGAAGAGCACGCGGAACCCGAACGACCGGGGGTCGATGCCCTCCCGCCTGGCCGTGTCGGCGAAGTGGAGCGCGTACGACGGCGTCCCGTAGAACGCGGTGGGCTTCATCTCGCGCGCCCACTGCACGCCCATCAGTGTCTGGCCGGCGACGCCGGCGCCGAACGGGAAGGCGGTCGCGCCCAGCCGCTCGACCCCGATCAGCGCGCCCCAGGAGCCCATGTAGAGGCTGAAGAAGGAGCAGATCATCACCCGGTCGCGCGGCCGGATGCCGGCCCCCCAGAGGATGCGGGCGTGCGCCTCCGCGATCCGCGCCCAGTCGTCGCGGCCGATGCCGAACACCGTCGGGCGGCCAGTGGTGCCGCTGGTGCCGTGGATCCGCGCCACGTCGGCGGGTTCGATGCACAGGAAGTCGCCGAACGGCGGGTGCGCCGCCTGCGCCGCGCGCAGCTCGTTCTTCTGCACCACGGGAAAGCGCGCGAGATCGCGCAGCGTGCGCAGCGAGTCGGGCGAGACGCCCGCTTCGTCCCACTTGCGCCGGTAGAACGGGCTCCTCTCCCAGGCCCAGCGGATCTGGGCGCGGAGCTTGGCCAGGATCAGCTCGTCGCGCTGCTCCGGCGCCGCGCGCTCGATCTCGGGCAGCCAGCACGGTTCGTCGGACCCGGGCCGGTATGCGGGATCGTAGCGGGGCGGCCAGGAGCGCAGGTCGGCGCCGCGCTCGCGCGCGATGCGGGTGAGGTCCAGCGGCACGCGGTCACTCCAGCGGACGCGCGGCCGCGAGCGCGCGGATGCGAGTGACGATCACGTCGGGCGGGGTGTCCTGGGGGAAAATGTCGGCGACGCCCTGGCTGCGGAGCGGCTCGATGTCGTCGTCCGGGATCACGCCGCCGATCACCACCGCCACGTCGCCCGCGCCCGAGGCGCGCAGCTTCTCGACGATGCGCGGCACCAGCGACATGTGCGCGCCGGAGAGCAGGCTGATGCCGACCACGTCGACGTCCTCCTGGACGGCGGCGCTGACGATCTGGTCCGGAGTGCGGTGCAGGCCGGTGTAGACGACCTCCATCCCCGCGTCGCGCAGGATGCGCGCCACCACCTTCGCCCCGCGGTCGTGCCCGTCGAGGCCCGCCTTCGCCACCAGCACCCGGACAGGACGC
>Ga0209701_10001055_pt1 | contig 17270 bp, 12 predicted proteins | sample CZO8metaG_4_FD_188356 | JGI IMG/M metagenome (GOLD analysis project Ga0209701, IMG submission 188356) | Vadose zone soil microbial communities from the Eel River Critical Zone Observatory, Northern California, USA - CZOApr15con2H3.8 metaG... | ecosystem: Environmental > Terrestrial > Soil >... | reverse complement strand
GGTGGGCAAGAAGCTCAAGCGCAAGGAAGATCCTCGCCTGATCCACGGCATCAGCCACTACACCGACGACTTCAAGCTCGCGGGCATGCTCTGTTGTGCCTTCACGCGTTCTCCGCATGCCCACGCCGAGATTACGGCCATCCGCACCGATGCGGCCAAGGCTCTCCCCAGAGTGGTTGCAGTTTTCACCAGTGCAGACACGACTAGGCTGGGTCCGGTTCCGTGCGCCATCCAGATGCCCGACCTGAAGATTCCCCGGCATCCGGTGTTGGCCACCGGCCGCGTGAGATACGTAGGCGAGCCGGTAGCGGTCGTTGTCGCAGAAGACTTCTACACTGCGCGCGATGCTGCCGAACTTGTCGAAGTCGATTACGAGCCGCTGCCCGTAGTCACCGACATGGAAAAGGCGTTGCGTAAGCAGACACCCTACGTCCACGACGAATTCAAGAGCAACCAGGCCTTCACCCACACGCTCAAGAATGGCGATATCGACGCCGCCTTCAAGAAAGCCGACCGCGTGGTCAAGCAGCGCATGCTGAATCAGCGGCTCGCGCCCATCGCCATGGAGGCGCGCGCCGTGATGGCGGAGTATCTCCCCGGCGAAAATCGTCTGACTGTCTGGTCATCCACCCAAATTCCGCACCTCCTGAAAACTCAGATCTCAGTCATGGTCGGTCTGCCGGAGACCGCGGTGCGCGTGATTGCGCCTGAGGTCGGGGGCGGCTTCGGCAGCAAGCTTAACGTTTATGGGGAAGAAGGAGTCGTTCCCTGGCTGGCTATGAAGCTGGGCCGTCCGGTGAAGTGGGCGGAGACGCGTCGGGAAAATTTCCTCGCCACCATCCACGGCCGTGACACCATCAACGATGTCGAACTGGCGGTCAAGAAAGACGGCACCCTTCTGGGCATGCGTGCCCGCATTCTGGCGGACCTGGGCGCCTATCACCAGCTCCTCACGCCGCTGATCCCGCAACTCACGGCGCTCATGCATGCTGGCTGCTACAAGATTCCGGCGATCCAGATTGATATCGTGGGCGTCTTTACAAATAAGATGTCCACCGACGCGTACCGCGGTGCGGGACGCCCTGAGGCCACCTATAACGTCGAGCGCATTATGGACATCGCCGCGCTCGATCTGGGCCTGGACCCGGTCCAGTTCCGCCTCAAGAATTTTCCGCAGCCCAAAGAATTTCCCTACACGACCATTACGGGCCTCACGTACGACTCGGCCAAGTACCAGGAGAGCCTGGCAAAGGCGCTGAAGCTGGCCGGGTACGACGACCTGCGCCGCCGTCAGAAGAGCGGCTGGAAGAATGGAAAGTATTACGGCGTTGGGGTTGCGACGTACGTTGAGATTTGCGCCATCGGACCCTCCGCGGCAACGCCCGCCGGTGGCTGGGAGAGTGGGACCGTGCGCATCGAACCGACTGGCAAAGTCACGTTGCTCACCGGTGCGTCGCCGCATGGCCAGGGTGAGGAAACCACCTTCGCCCAGCTTATCGCCGATGAACTCGGCATCGACCCTGACGACGTGAACGTTGTCCACGGCGACACTATGGCCGTGCCGTACGGGATTGGAACTTTCGGCAGCCGCGCTACCGCGGTCGGTGGAACCGCTGCTTATCTGGCCACCCAGAAGCTCAAAGCCAAGATGGCCACGCTGGCCGCGCACTTGCTTGGAGGCAAGCCCTCCGACATCACCATCGGCCGCCGCCAGCTGAGTGCGAAAGGCGGCAACAAGTCCATTTCCTTCGGCGACCTGGTTACAGCGGCCTACACCGCCCGAAACATTCCACCCGGCTTTGAACCCGGCCTGGAGGCGACGCACTTTTTCGAGCCGTCAAATTTCACCTTTCCCTTCGGCACGCACATTGCATCCGTGGAAGTGGATACGGAAACCGGTGTAGTGAAAATCGAGAAGTACGTCGCCGTGGACGACTGCGGCAACATCATTAACCCACTTTTAGTGGCGGGACAGATCCAGGGTGGCATCGCCCAGGGCATGGGACAGGCCATGTGGGAAGAACTGATCTACAACGAAGATGGCCAGCTGCTGACGGGCACCCTGATGGACTACGCTCTCCCCAAAGCGCATGTCTTACCCGAATTCACTCTCGATCACACGGTCACGCCGTCGCCGGTAAATCCGATGGGCGTGAAAGGCGTAGGGGAGGCGGGCACAATCGCTTCGACGCCATGCATGGTGAACGCAGTCTGCGATGCGCTTTCGCCGCTCGGCGTGCGGCACATCGAGATGCCGCTGAAACCCGAACGGGTGTGGAACGCGATCCGGGAGGCGCAGTCGGCGCCCGCTCAAAAATCTTCCGCTAAGATGTCAACCCGAACGCAGAGGGGGAGGCGCGCATGATTCCGGCAAACTTTGATTACGAATCGCCCAGCACTCTGAACGAAGCGTTGGATCTGCTGGCCTCGCGCGAGGATGCCAAGATTCTTGCCGGCGGCCACAGCCTGCTGCCGGCAATGAAGTTGCGGCTGGCCCAGCCCGCCATGCTGGTGGATATCGGCCGCATCGAGGGGCTCAGCTACATCCGCGAATCTGGCGATCGCGTCGTGATCGGAGCTTTGACCACGCACGCTGAGATCGCGGCGTCAACCGTGCTGCAGCAATTTTCACCTTTGCTGAGGCTGACCGCCTGCCAGATCGGGGATACTCAGGTACGCAACCGCGGCACGATCGGCGGCTCGGTTGCGCAAGCGCATCCCGCGGCCGACTATCCCGCGGCTGTCCTCGCGCTGGATGCGGAGATCGTTGCCCACAGCCGTTCCGGCGAGCGGGTCATTCCGGCTAGTAAATTTTTCACCGGCATGTTTTCTACCGAATTGCGCAACGACGAAATTCTTACTGAAGTGCGAGTGCCAGGGACGGACGGCCAGAGTGTGGCCTACAAGAAGCACCACCACCCGGCTTCGGGATACGCCGTCGTGGGTGTGGCTGTGCGCTTGAAGATGTCAGGAGACCAAATTGAGGACGCTGCGGTGGGGATTACTGGCGTGTCGCAGGTCGCTTACCGCGCCACTGTGGTGGAGAACGCTCTGCGCGGCAAGACGACGAGCGCCTTTGCGGACGCGGCTTTAAAGGCGGCAGAAGATGTCGAAGTTCTGGGCGACTCCTACGCGTCTGCGGACTATAGGCGACACTTGGTAACCGTCATGGTTCGTCGCACCCTCGAACAGGCCTCGGGCGGCCGCGTGAAGTAAGAATGACCCTCGGCCTCGGCACGCCTCGATCGACTCCCCATTTCGTCGTTTCACCGGCAAGTCATGTGGCTGCTGGGCTTGGTGTTCTTTTTTTTGAGTTGGGAGACATCAACACCTTCGCGTTCACAGCACCAGCCGTCATGAAGTCCTGTAACCTGTCGATTTCGACAATCAGCTTCGCTCGTTTCTGCGACGTTTGTCGGCATGTTCGTGGGGGCAACGAGAGGTGACTGGTTTTCCGATCGGGTCGGCCGAAGAAGGGCGCTGATACTCACCACGCTCTGGTACACCGGGTTTTCACTTCTTAATGCTTTCGTGTGGAGGCCGGCCGGGCTAGTCCTCGCGCGACTGCTGACCTGTAGGACACCTTTAACCCGAATCCCTGCGTCAACTCCTCGTCGAGTTCTGCAGAGAAGATCGACTCGCGATCATAAATGAGGAATCGATAGCCATGCTCGCTGGGTAAGGCTTCGCGACGCTGCTGTAAGGTCCATTCTGCTGTCGTGTGGGCCGTCACGTTGCACTGCAGAATGCGTCGTGGACCCACTTCCAAGATGACCCGCACGTGGAGAAACTGAAACTTGGCCGTGATCGCAACCATGAAATCACAGGCAACCACCGTTTCTGCATCATTGCGCACGAAATCGCCGAGTGTTGCGAGGAAACTCTTTTCCGGCTGCGATAGTCGGGTTCCTGAGGCCAGTACTTACGGACGGTTCGAGGCGAAACGTGGATGCCGAGCTTGAGAGAGCGCGGCGGCCACTCGCGCCTGACCCCACGCTGGGTTCTCGCGTGCCATGCGGACTACTGCTACCGTTCCGGTTTTTTCCAAATGCCCCGATCGTGCATAAGCCGGATTTGGCGTTTATTTACTTTTTGGCGGTATTCGGCATGTTTCATTGGCTCTCGCTTCAGGTACAGGTTCTTGGGATAAATCGGCTTCTCGTAGAGAATCTGGTAAAGCTCGGTGCGCAGGTCCTTCAGCCAGTTGTCCCACTGCGCCCGCGCCCGGTGGTCGCGGAGGGCCTCGATGTCGATTACTCCGGCCACATAGGTTGAGCCCCCGCCGTACTCCTGGCGTCCCACAATCTGGCCTTTGTAGTTAATGATGAAGGAACGTCCGCCAAAGGCATCGATGGGAGTCGTTTCTTCGGGGAACAGGTAATAGGTCCCGAGGTTAGGCGCAACGACGTACATGTTGTTGTCCAACGCCCGCGCCCGGCTTTGAATTTCGAAAATTTCATTGCCGGTGGCGGGGTGTGGGTACGAGGCGCGATAGACAACCTCGGCTCCATTCAGCGCCAATGCCCGTGCATTCTCGGGATACGACCCTTCGTTAGCCATCATAATTCCTATGCGGCCGATTTCCGTATCCGCCACCGGCCAGAAAGCGTCCAGGTTGCGCCCGTACTTCTCGATCCACCAGTCGTAGACATCGTGTGGGCACACGGAGTGCTCCACCGGAAACAGTGGTGAAACTTTGTAGTGCTTGAGAATCACCTTCCCCTTCGGGTTAAGAATGAAGCCGACGTTAAAGAAGCGGTCTTTCAGGTCCGGATGACGAGCCTTAGCCTGGGCCATTACGAAGGCGTCGTACTCGCGCGCGATCTTCCCGAGCTCTTCTGTTTCCTCTCCGGGTATGTCAATGGCGCACTCCCGCGCGAACTTCACGTGATCGAGATCAAGCACTTCATCGTTGAAGGCCTGGAGCGCGCCCTCGGGGATTGCGATCAACCGCACCGGGATATCGAGGGCCGACAGCCAACTGGCAGCTTTCACCAGGTGCTTCAGATGGTCGAGGTTGATCTTGATGTCTTTGCGGCGGCGAATTCCGCGGATGGAGGGAATCAAGCCTACGGCAGTATAAGGTTTCACCACGGTTCTCTTCCTCACTGGGCGGGGCCAGAGCAACGAACGACTGGCCGGCGCAAAGCGTTGGTTGGCAAGGGGACTGAGCGTCCCCTAGCCGTGTGCACTAGAACGTAATCCGGAATGAAAGCTGGATCTGGCGTGCTGGCGCCACGAACTTTGGAGCCCCGAAGGTAGGATTCGCGGGACTCGAGACATGGTCGCCGAACTGCTTCGGCAACGGGCCGGCAAAATCCGCCAAGCCGTAGACGTGGTCTATGTCCTCCACGTTGGGCCGGTTGAGCAGGTTGAAGAACTCGATGCTGGCTTCTCCCTTGATCCGCTCAGTGAAGGGAATGACACGTTGTACCCGCAGATCGGTGTCATAGTACCGATCACCCTTGTAGTAGTTGCGGGGAGTGTTGCCCACGCGGTCGGGGAAAGGGAAACCGTCACCGTTGGTGTCAAAGCCTGCATTGACGCTGAAAAACCGCGCGCTTTGCAAACTGGAAAGGATGGAAAGCTTAAAGTCGCGCACCACTATCGGCCATTGCTTGGGGGATTCGGTCAGGAACGCGAGCGTAAAGCGGTGGCGGACGTCGTTGTCACCGACGGCGCGATCAAATTCCGGGTGAAGATAGTTCTCCGGAGTATTGGGCAGGTTGACCGTGGTCGCAATGTCGATGGATTTGGACCAGGTGTAGTTGGCCAGGAAGTTGAAGTGGTGCGAAAGAGCCTTTCGCACGCTGAGAGTACCGGCGTTGTAGAGCGAGAAACCGATCGGTTTCACGTAGAGCACGAAGCCGAACCCGGGATCGGCGGGCCCGCCCGCAGTAGGTACTCCCGGGGGGGACGGGGCGGGACAAGCAGCGGTCGTACCTGCGTTGCAAAAATATTCCTTGCCACTGGGCAATCTGGGGCAATTTGCTTCCACGTGTCCCGGACAGTCGCCGTTGATGCTGGTGTACACCGGCAGTCGGCTGGCATGCATCCACTGATATCCCAGCGAAACATAGAGGTCCTTGCCGACCTGGTGCTCAATTTCGAGGCTGGCTTGCTCGGAGAAGGGCTGGTTGAATTTCTTCTGAGCATAGCCCAGCGGGACTTGCGCCAGGAAATTGGGGGAAGGATAGGTCCCGGTGGCAACAAAATTCATGAAATCCGCCCTCAGCAGCCCAGGGATCGGAGCCTCGCCCACCGCCCCCGAAGGCCCGAACCCGATCAGGTTCTGGCTGGGATTCTTGAACTCCGGCAAGAACGGCTGATTCATATAACTGAATTCCGAAGCGCCCACCCAGCTCACCAGCACGTCGCTGTATACGAACGGTCCGTCGAACAAACCGAAGCCGCCGCGCACCACACCCTTCCCTCCATGGAAAGCATAGGCAAACGAAGCACGTGGTTGGATGTTGTTGTAGTTAGTCGGGTGGAACCCGCCTATCTGTTTCAGTTCGGAGCCGGGTGGGAAATTGTCTACATCATAGCGGACACCGAAAGTAAAGCTCAGGTTGGACCTGGCTTTCCACTGGTCTTGGATGTAGCTCGACCACAGCATGTGCCGGTAAGAAACTGAGGTGGCGTCATTGAACACTTGTTCACTGGGCCCAGCGTACAGGCCATTCTCAAAATTGGGGTCACGAGGCGGAACCTGCTGGCCGAACAGCGACCGGGGCTCCAGGAACAGGAAGGCGACAGGTGTGCCTGGACCCGTGCCTGGGATGGTGCCATCGAATGGTGGCGCACCAAAAAAGCTCTGCGGGCTAAAAATCGCGAAACCTGGGCTGAACAAAGTCACTTGTGTGCTGGTCCAGATGGGCTGGATCTCACCGCCAAATTTGAAAGTGTGATTGCCGTGAGCGTAGGTCAAGTTGTCCGCTAGCTGGAAATGCTGCTCCTTGTAACGGCGAACGCTGCCCACAAAGCCGCCCGATGACATCAAGTCAGGAATACCCAAGGCTGGCTCGAATCCCAGCCCCTTCGGTTCCAGGTTGAAGTTCCGATTGCCGTACTGCACCAGGGTCTCCGACGTCAGGTTGTGGCTGAACACGTGGATCAGGTTTCCGTAAATGGTCTGGTCACGGACCGGATTGTCGCGGTAGGAGGAAGGCAGTCCTTCGCCCGGCGCCGCGCCGCGCGCGTTTTGCTTGCGCGAGTCGTTCAACAGATAGGTGATATTGAGGAAGGTTTTGTCGCTTAAGATGTTGTTGGCTTTGACGATGGCCTTGTCGTAATCGTCAATGGTCAGAAATGAGTTCAGTCTCTCAGGCTGCAAACCAAGCGACTGCTTCACCGCGTTGATGCCCCCGATGGAGTTCAGGATGAAGGAGGAATACAGTGGCGAGTCCGCTCGCCTCTGCCCCTCGTATCCGACGAAGTAGAAGCTCTTCTCCTTACGGATGGGGCCGCCCAGCGTCCCCCCGAACTGGTTGAAGCGCAGGGTATCGAAACCCGGAGCGGCGAGCAGGTTCTTGGCATCCAGCTTATTGGTGCGGAAGAACTCGTAGGCCGAGCCGTGCACATCATTCGTGCCTGATTTCGTGATGGTGTTGACGACCGAGCCCAGGTTGCGGCCGGTGTCCGCCGCATACGGGCTCTCCACCACGCGGAATTCCTGCACCCAGTCCTGCGAAGGGCTGATGCGCTGTACACCCGAGATGCTGGTAGTGTAGTCGATGCCGTCGAGGGCGAAGAACGAAGTGTGGCTCTCCCGGACACCGCCGAAACTGAGCTTCAGAACTGTCTCTGTAAAAGGCGACTGCGCACCGACGGCGGTGCTCCTGCCTACGTTCACTGACGGGGTGAGCAGGACGAAGTCAATGAAGTCGCGCCCGGAAATGGGCAGGTCATTGATCTTGGGAGTATCAATCACCTGGCTGACATCCGACTTCTCAGTGTCAATACCCCGGATAACGTCTTGCACTTGCACCTCTTCAGTGACCGTAACGCCCAGGGTGACCACCGCAGAGGCGGTCTGTCCCACCGACAGGGAAATCGGTAGCTTCCGCAGAGTGAACCCTTTGGCCACTACCGTCAGTTCATAGTTGCCGGGGGGAATGCCGGGGATCACCGACAGGCCGTGCGATTCGGTGACATCACTTCGATTGACGCCGGTTTTGGCGTTCTTGATCGTAACGGTTGCGCCCGGAATCACGGCGCCAGTCTGGTCATTCACCGTCACCTTCAAGGTGGCCAGCTCCTGGCCTAGCGCGTTCCACGACGACAACAGAAACCAAACCACAGCGCCCACTAACCAAACCGAAGTCCGCTTCATGGGGGATCCCTTTCCCGTTAGGACCGGCGTTTGTCCTCTGTTGGCCCGTTTTTCGTGTGTTGAAAAGTTCAACAAACCTACGACTGAACAAAATTCTTTCCCGCACCTGCGCAGGAGGCTTGCCTTGGCCCAATGCCCGCTGCGTCCGGATCACGGACGGTTCGGGCTAATCGGCTGTGAACTCAGATTTTTGCCAGGATGCTGCCCAAAGTCTTGTCGACCCCAGATGTTTCGAAGTCTGCATAGCGCCTTGAATAAGGTTTGAAATAGCGGGCCAATTCAACAACGGGATAATATGGATTGTCAAGGCCCATCTGGTAGAAAGCCCGCTGGAGGCTTGCTGGATCGCTCACGGCCACGGCATGAAACTCGCACAAAGGTAGCGGAGACACACTCCAAACTATCCGCTCTGACTGGTGGTGTTGTCTCCAAAAACAAGCTGCCGCCACAGATCGCGGTAGTCATAGTCGGTTTGGAGAGCCAGATTTAGCCTGTTGTAAGACGCGAAGTCGCTCACCAGGTGGCAGAGTTGTACGATCCCTTTGTCGGTCAGTCCTGCTTTCCGCAACTGCGCAATCTCCTGGTCCGTGACCCCGGCGGCATCCTGGTTGACCTTCAGTGCGAATTCAACAAGCGTCCGGAGCCGTTCATCCGGAACCGCCTTCGCTCCTTCCACCACAAACTGTTTGACCTTGCCCTCGTCGGTTTTTAAACCGTGATTCAGAATAGTGCAGAAAGCAGCCGTGCAATACGGGCAACCGTTGGCTTTGGACACCGCGATCCCGACATGCTGAATCTCATCCATGCTGAGCTCGCCCATTTGCCAAAGGACCTTGGTGGCCCCCAGCTTCGCCTTGAAGAACTCGGGAAAATTCATCTCCACATAGAAGTGGTTGGGCACGGAACCTTCCATCTGCGTGACCCAGTCGAAGATCTCGCGGACTACAGGATCGTCAACCTTCTCCGGCTTAACTATTTTTACTCGCGCCACTATCCCTCCTTATTTGAACCCCGGGACGGAGGGAACCAGCTACATTTCCTCACGCCGCAGCCCCCGCCATCTGCTTGATCATTTTGTCGGCCTCCGCTTGGTCGAACCACCACGGAGAGTAGTCCGGCGGATTGTTGAATCCGTTTGCGACTTTGCTGGCCAAGGGCGGAATTTGGCTCGAGGCGCCCATTAGCTGCAGAATCTGCGGCGCCGGCGGGACCAGCAGCGAGTTCGTCCACCTCACCACCCATTGCGCGTAGTCCCAGAAGCAGTCGAAAGTCTGTTGCATCCACCGCGCATCGAACGGCTTGTTGCCGCGCTCCAGAATCCGTTTCAAGTAAATGCTGGCCGCCTTGCTGGCCGTGTTCGAACCTTGCCCGGTGATGGGATCGTTGGTGGCAACCACGTCCGCCATGCCGAGCGCTAGCCCGCCCGAGGGCAGCTTGCAGATCGGCTTGCGGACTGTCGGTGGGAATCTGCCCGCCAGGATTCCGTTGTTGTCGGTCAGTACGACGTTGCGGCAGCGTTCCGCCTCGAGCGGCATAAAGGTTTCCAGAACCCATTTGCTCTTGGCCAGATGCTCTTCCGGAGTCTTGACATCATTCCAGCAGTCCATCGGCCCGCCGGGAACTCCTTCAAACACCATGATCTCGCAGGGCCCGGTGGCGGTCAGCGCCGGGAAGACGAAGTATTCACCCACTCCCGGCACCAGGTTGAATGACACGGCGGTAAAAGGTTTGCGTGGAACCATGTTCTTCACATAGGTCAGCGCCAGCGCCCGCATCGGCTGGTCGTAGGGAGACTTTTCCGCATCCCGCTCGAACATCCGGTTGATCTCTCCCTTGCCGGCGGCTACGAGCACCAGATCGTGGCTTTTGCTGTAACCATCGACATCCTCCGGGCCAGCGTCCTTGATCACCAGATTGCCGCCACGCTTGGCAAACTCTTTCATCCAACCGGCGAACTTCACCCGTTGGTCTACCGATTGCCCGTAGCCGTCGAGCTTGGCCTCCCAGAACAGCGCCTTGGTTTTGTCCGGCCCGGGAATCGTGAAAGCGATGCCCTCAGTGACGGGACATTCCTTTTCCCAGAAGTTGATCCCCAAGTCCCGCTCATTCTGCAGAGAATCGTGAAACATGAACTGGCTGGAGGTAACCCGGCCGCTCAAGATCTGCTCCGGCGTCCGGTTGGAAACAACCGTGACTCCGTAGTCTTTCTGCGGCAGTCCCAATGCCAACTGCAACCCGGACTGACCGCCCCCTACAATGGCAATTTTTCTCATGGAGTTCGCTCCCGGGACACGGTTTTCGCTGAATCCCTCGTACCAGGTGCCCAAATATAACCGATGCGTCAAGTCTCCCAAACAAATGGCACTCGCGCGGATTGCCTCATTTCGCAAAACGGCAACTTCAAATGAAACTGTGGCCCTTGTTCCTCGCCCAGCCCCGTGGTAGCTTTCCTCTGCTAAAACCGAGTTTCTTAACCAGGAGACCAGCATGGAAGGACTGAAAGGGAAGGTTGCCATCGTGACCGGCGGCGCGACCATGATCGGCGCTGCCGTGGTGCGCGCTTTTCATCGCGAGGGTACAAAAGTAGTGATCGCCGACATCAACGACAAAGATGGACAGGCAGTTGCCAGTGCGCTGGGCAAGGATGTGCAGTTCGTGAAAACCGACCTGGCAGACGATGCACAGATCGCCGCCTGCGTGGACCAAACCGCGGCGAAGTTCGGTGGCATCGACTTCCTCGTAAACTTGGCCTGCGTTTATGTGGACGACGCTCTCAACTCGACGCGCAAAGACTGGCTGGACAGCTACAACATCAACGTCGTGGGTGGCGTCATGATGCTGAAGGCGGTGAAACCGCACATGGTGAAGGGGGGTGGTGGTGCCGTGGTTAACTTCGGCAGCATCAGTGCCAAGGTGGCGCAGACTGGGCGCTGGCTTTATCCCGTAACCAAAGCCGCGACCCTGCAACTCACGCGCAACGAAGCAATGGACCTCGCGGGCGACAAAATACGCGTTAACTCGGTGTCCCCAGGCTGGACTTGGTCCCGGGTGATGGACGAACTGACCCACGGCGACAAGAAGAAGACCAACCGCGTCGGTGGCCCTTTCCACCTGATGGGACGCATCGGCGAGCCGGAAGAGGTGGCGGAGGGCGTCCTGTTTCTCTGCTCCAGCCACGCCTCTTTTGTCACTGGCACCGACCTCGCAGTAGACGGCGGTTACTCGGCCATGGGACCGGAAATGGCTGCACCCGCGATCCCCAAGCTCATGGAATAGGAATGTAACGATTGGGCCGATCCTCATGAAGCGCATCGCCATCGTCGGCGCAGGCCAGTCCGGCCTGCAACTCGGGCTGGGTCTGCTGGACGCCGGCTACGAAGTGACTCTATATTCCGATCGCTCGGCGGACGACATCCAGCACGGCCATGTGATGTCGAGCCAGTGCATGTTCGACTCTGCGCTGGAAACGGAACGCGACCTCGGATTGAACTACTGGGAGCAGGAATGTCCCAAGGTCGATGGCATCAGCTTCGCGGTGCCTGATCCCGTCGGCGGCAAGATCATGGACTGGGCAGCGCGCCTTGACAATTACGCCCAATCAGTGGATCAGAGGCTCAAGATACCCCGCTGGATGAATGAGTTTCAGAAGCGCGGCGGAGAACTGCAGATCGAGGCTGCCGACATGGACGATCTTGAGCGCTGTGCCCGCAGCCACGATCTGGTGATCGTCGCCAGTGGTAAGGGCGTCATCACTCAACTGTTCCAACGCGACGACAACCGTTCGCCGTTCTCCGAACCGCAACGTACCCTGGCCCTGACCTATGTCCGGAATATGCGCCCGCGAGAGCCGTATGCGGCGGTCTGCTTCAACATGATTCCGAATGTCGGCGAATACTTCGTCTTTCCTGCGCTGACCACCAGCGGTGCGTGCGAGATCATGGTGTTCGAAGGCACTCCCGGTGGTGCGATGGACTGCTGGTCGGACGTGAAGACTCCCTCCGAGCATCTCGCCTGCAGCAAGCAGATCCTCGAAACCTTTCTCCCGTGGGAGGCGGAGCGTTGCCGTGATGCCGAACTCACCGACGACAACGGCATCTTGGCGGGACGTTTTGCTCCGACCGTCCGCAAGCCCATTGGCACGATTCCCTCAGGTCGCAACGTCCTCGGGATGGCCGACGCGATTGTGCTTAACGATCCCCTCACCGGCCAAGGATCGAACAACGCGGCCCGCTGTGCCGAAATTTACCTGGAAAGTATCGTCGAACGCAGCAATGGACCAGCCGATGCCGAATGGATGCAGCACACCTTCGACCGCTACTGGACCGGCTACGCGAAATGGGTCGTGGAGTGGACGAACTTGCTGCTCAAGCCACCGTCTCATGTCCTCAAGCTACTCGACTGTGCCGGGAAGATCAGCGCTGTCGCCAGCGCCTTCGTCAACGGCTTTGATGACCCGCGGACCTTATTCCCTTGGTTCATGGATGCAGTCGAGGCGGAAGCATTCGTGCGACAGGAAGCCGAGGCAGTGGCCGAGCGCTTCGACCGGCGCGATTACCGCCGGGCGCTTGGTCAGTTCGCCACGGGTGTAACGGTGGTGACGGCCCGCGCCTCCGACGGGCACAAGGTGGGCGTGACGGTCAACTCCTTTTCGTCGGTTTCGCTGGATCCGCCACTCATCCTATGGAGTCTGTCGCGTCAGACCCCCAGCTTCATAGATTTCACCAACGCCACTCATTTTGCCGTGAACGTTCTGGAGTCTCGCCAGCACCATCTTTCACGCCAATTCTCCACTCCATTGCCGGACAAGTTTGCTGGAGTCGAATTTGAAGAAGGGACCGGAGGGGTGCCGCTTCTTCATGGCGCGATCGCCCAGTTCATCTGCCGTAAGGTTCGTCAGCATGACGGAGGCGACCATATCATTCTCGTGGGTGAAGTTGAGCAGTACACATACAATGAGGGTGAGCCCCTCGTCTTTCACTCCGGCCGATACCGCATTGCTACCCGTCATCCTGATATTGCAGAATGACGAGGACGGAAGGTCGTTCGTACGCGAAGTTAAGGGTGTGACGGCATGGGACGCTGGTTCCGGCCGAAAATCTATTCTTTACAGGGGGCATCATGATTGAGCAATATATGGCTCTTGCGCTGCAACCTACAATGCGTGGTTGCAGGAAGCGCGCGGAGGTTGCCGTCAATATCAGACACATTTCGGAACTGATCGACGCTGCCGTCTGGCTCAGCGCCATTGACCTGCCAGTGCGTTTGATCTGTGTGCCAGAGGGTTGTCTGCAGGGCTTCACCGACGAGGTTTTCGACTGGGATCACAACAAATACGTGGATGAGATGGCTCTCGACATCCCCGGAGAAGAGACCGAGGCCCTGGGTCGCAAGGCCAAGCAGCACAATACCTACATCATTGCGCAGGCCAAGGTAAAGCATCCCGAGTTCCCTAAAAAATTCTTCAACGGCGCGTTCATTATCGCCCCCAGTGGTGAAGTGATTCTCAAACATTACAAGCTCCAGGTTTTTGCCCGTGAGCACTCCACCGTGCCGCATGACGTGTGGGACAAGTGGATCGAGCTCTACGGCGACGGCCTCGACTCATTCTTTCCGGTGGCTGACACCGAGATCGGACGCCTGGGCTGTGTGATCTGCATGGAAGGATCTTTCCCTGAAACTGCCCGTGGCTTGGCCATGAATGGTGCGGAAGTCCTCTACCGCCCAGCCTATCCAGAGCCATATGTGGCGAATGGTCTTTGGGAGATCCAGAATCGGGCGCGAGCTTTGGACAACACCTGCTATGTGGTTGCGCCCAACCCAGCCAACTACTTTCTTACCCAGGAATCAGGTGATGCGCTCGATACTTTCGGCGGAAAGTCTATGATCGTGGATTATCAGGGCAGAATTCTATCTGAGCATGCGTATGGAGCTGGGCCTTCGTACGCCGGGGCCATCCTCGACATAGAAGCTCTGCGCCAGTATCGCACTCGCTCCTTATGGGGCAACTGGCTCAGGGATTTGCGGACAGAACAGTTTCGTTGCATCTACGAACAGGCGCTCTATCCCAAGAACCTTGGATTGGAGAAGCACCCCGGCCGTCACGCCGACCACGATGAGATTCGCCGTCAAGTCATGGAGGTGATGCTGGCAAAGGGTATCTACCGGCGCCCCAGCAAGACCAAGACGCAGGCAGCGCCCCGGGAGCTGGCGGCCGACTGAGCAAGCACTTCAGGAAGTTGCGGCGACTCCTATCAACACACAGGTGAGGTACATGAAACCGGCAAACAAAGTTCTCGGAGGTCGAAGCAGTGTCAAAGTGGCGGTGGTGCAAACGCCGCCTGTCTATCTGGATAGAGAGAAGAGCGTGGACCGCGCTTGTCAGAAAATTCATGAGGCTGCGAGCCACGGCGCCGAACTCATCGCTTTTACCGAGACCTGGCTGGCGGGCTATCCCTATTGGGGCGAAGGTTGGGAGTCGAAGCTGCAGAACTGGATTCCAGTTCGCGTTCAGTTTTACGATCAGTCTCTGCTGATTCCCAGCGAAGACACCGAGCGCCTCTGCCAGGCCGCGGCCAAGGCCAATGCCCACGTCGTGATTGGCTGCAACGAGATGGATTCACGGCCTGGCGTTCACACCATTTACAACACTCTGCTATTCATCGAGCGGACGGGCAAGATCCTGGGGCGCCATCGCAAGACCGTGCCGACTTTCGTCGAGCGGGCAATTTGGGGACCTGGAGACGGCACGGACCTACTCACTTACGAGACTGATATCGGCCGCATCGGGGGCCTAATTTGCGGTGAGCATCTGATGCCTCTCATTCGCGCTCGCATGATCGAGCAGGGAGAGGATTTTCACATCTCAGTCTTCCCAGGCGCGTTCTCTCTTCATACCGGTCCCAAGCTGGAAGAGCCTGATCTGGAGGGCCAGTTTTTCTGGGGGCATACATTGACGCGTGCGCATGCCATGGAAGCCGGGGCTTTTGTCCTCTCAGCCTGCGGCTACATGACCTCGGGAGATCTGCCGCCAGACTTTCCGCTACGCGAGACAGTAAACTTGGATTACGCGCATGGCGGCAGTCAGATTGTTGCGCCGCTGGGCATTCCCCTTGTTCCTCCGACATCCGGCGACACGATCCTGTACGCCGACTGCCAGGCGGACATGATCAAAGTCTGGAAGGCCATCATTGATACTGTCGGCCACTACGCCCGTCCGGACATCGTTCGTCTGCAATATATGAAATCAGCAGAACCGCGCCTGGCGGAACTCGCACTAGGGGCTCTGGAGAAGAGAGCTCCGGATGCGCTTGAGGCCATAGCGGAGCGCGAGGGACTGGGCAGGCAGGAGCTGGAATCGGCCATCGAACGCCTGGCGAGATGAAAAGGTGATCTCGGGCAAAGCGACTTAGGTCGTGTGCTGTGCGGACAGATAGGATGTAGCAAGGAGAGGACATGTCTTCCAGTCCCAGCGCTTCCGGGAAAACCTTTTTCACTATCGAGCCTCGCGCCTGCGCCCTGATAGTCATCGACATGCAGAATGCTTTCGTGGCTGAGGGCGCAGTCTTCGAGACGCCCCCTGCTCGCGCCATGATTCCCCGCCTGGAGCATTTGATCCAGTTCGCTCGCTCCTCCGGAATCCCGATCGTCTGGACCCAATCAGATCATCGCCCTCCTTACGGAGGATTGATGCTGCGCAAATTCCCGCCGATCGCGGAAGACCACGTTCTTTGGCAAGGAGAGCCCAGCTATGATTTGTACCCGCACATGCTGCAACCGCACGAGGGAAAGCTCGAATACAGGATTGTGAAACACAAGTTTGACGCCTTTTTCAAAACCGATCTGGATACCATCCTTCGCTATCACCGGGTCGACACCGTGATCATCACGGGGACGGCCACGAATGCTTGCTGCGAATCAACGGCTCGCTCGGCTTTCATGCGCGACTATAAGGTAGTTTTCCCCAGCGACCTGAACGCCACCTTCGACGAAGCCATGCACCAGGCAACTCTGAAGAATATTGACCTGTTGTTCGGACGTGTAGTATCCAGCGATGAACTGCTGGCAGAAATGGAAGTTGCGTTAGAGGCAAGCGCCAGATCGTGACATCATCGCGTCAGTTCTTTCCTGCCCGCAAATTGCGGCGACGATACTCCGTTTTGTTCCCTTGTATGCCGGTCTCGAGTACGTTTTCTGGCCACTTCACTTGGCGGAGCAAGCTGCCGATTCAGCCACTTCAAAGGGGTAATGCCGGGTTTTATGTTGGACGGATACCCACTTCAAGGTGGTGAATTCTTCCAAGGCCCACTTACCATTGAGGCGGCCCACGCCGGAAGCTTTCTCACCTCCGAAAGCAACTAGCTAGTTTCTGTCGCGAAACTGAAAATCGTGCATAAAATCAGGGGTTCCTCAAGTCTTTCTCGATGACTTTTCGAGCCTCACAGATTTGATGTCCCCGCAGTTTCAGCGGGGTGTGTGCCTCACCGCAACGTACTTTCATAGTCATCTTATGCTGTCGAGCGGGCAACGATCAGGGGCGCTTTCTGCCGGTTTGGATGGTCAAGGCGCGCGCCGATAGCTGACGCATCTCGCGTACCAGCCGGTCCAGGCGACGGTTATTCTGTATCCATTCCCGATAAATCCCGACCTCGGGTTCGCTTAACAACACGGCAATCGTCCGACCCTTTACTTTGCGCGTCCAGTAATGATAAGGCCCGTGGCGATTGGCCGGGTTGGCATGGCAATGACAACCTGGATTGCCGCATTTCAGATAGCGGGTTTGCAGGCTGCCGACACAGACAAACCCTACCTCCTGGAGCAGTTGCTGCTTCAGTTCCGCGTAGCGTGTTTGCCACTTGGGGAGAGTGCCCGGGTGGTTTTGCTGGTTCTCCCTTTTCTTCATGGGCTGCATTTTACACTTGCCTCTTGTGCCTACTCA
>Ga0209701_10001051_pt1 | contig 17280 bp, 19 predicted proteins | sample CZO8metaG_4_FD_188356 | JGI IMG/M metagenome (GOLD analysis project Ga0209701, IMG submission 188356) | Vadose zone soil microbial communities from the Eel River Critical Zone Observatory, Northern California, USA - CZOApr15con2H3.8 metaG... | ecosystem: Environmental > Terrestrial > Soil >... | reverse complement strand
TGGCCTGTGGACCCCGTCAGAGGGTAGCAACTAATTCATTTGTAGAAGTCCTTTATTGATAGATTTTGCCTTAGCAAGGGCTCGTACATTGATAACTACATAGATCAAGGTATTGAGATTGCGTACTGAGCGGATGTTGCGTACTTTGGGGCGTTCGATTCCTAAGGCTTGCGCTTGACTATTGATGCGCTCTGCGGAGGTGCGTTGGGTGTAGATGACTTTGTAGAGAGGGCTGCCCGTTCGGGAGTGAAATTTCTGTCCATCTACTTGCAACTTCGCCCCTTTCCCGGGGCGAAACGGCCTGGGAAGGCCGTTCGAGAGTTGGAACTATTCTGCGAGTTGAATCCGAGGGTCTGTTTGCAGCATGTATCAAGAACAAAGGAAGTTCAGACTGGTGATCTAAACTTCCTTTTTCTCGTGACCACATGTATCATCTTCAGCGTTCGTCACCCGAACGCTCGTCTCTGATGCGGGTCATCCATTTGTTGGCAGTGCTCGTACTGATCGTCAAAGCTGCCGCCACATCTCTGACTTTGGCCCCTGTATGCGTTGCCAGATACACCTTCACCCGTTCATAGTTCTTCACCCCATGCTCACCTTCATAATCTGCTGTAACTTCCTGAGCGGTGTTTGCTTCTTGCTTCTGCTGTGGAGAGGGTAAGGCTTGAAGGTCGTTCTCTTCTCCAGCGGAAACCGTGGTCTGAGCGAGCAACGCACGAAGCGCGTCTACCACTTCGGGTGTCACCACCAGAGACGGGGATGGTGGGAATGGCGGTGATGCAGGTGCTTCTATCTCGGCACCCTCATGATGGACATGACGCATGGCATGAGCCACAATCAGGAGTACAACAGAAAGGGAGCGGATCCAGATGAGGGCTTCTACAGGAACGAGCACATGGACATATGCCTGATCGAGTGCGATATTGAGCGTCTGCTGGATGCTTTCAATGTTGCTGACAATGGCGGCAGTAAACAGGAGGAGAGCCGACAAGAACCCGTAGAGCCAGGTCTTCACCCACTCACCTTCAGCATGATAGCGGAACGTGCGAATAATCGTTCCTGCAACACTGGCGTCGATAGCGATACACTGCGTCCAGGCCCATACCCGTTGCATGAACAGATTGTCAGTCAGCACAGAGCCTTTGGTGAGCACGTTTGCCATACTGGCGATCAGCCCGAATGCTAACAGTAACACCGAGATGCTCGCAGTAAACTCTAGCGCATACAGAATCCCTGTGTCGATTTTCTCAATACTGCTGAATTGCTTCATGATTCTCTCCTGCTTCTGACCTGACGTCGTCCTCTGGATCGAGAGGGAACGTCAGACTCTCACTCAGATCGTCACGAGCCTTCATCACATCTCATCAAAGAAACATGGGTTTCTGGCTCTGGTTGATTGCTCCCTGCTGGTTTGTCCTTGCTTGCTCTCCTTTGGGCTATGAAAAGGCTGCTGTCTGTGCTAGACTCTTCACCAGGATCGAAGAAGAACAACCGTTCGCTGAAAGGTGGCAGAACTGTGTACAATGAACCCGATTGGTCTGCTCTCACGCTAACGGAACTCCTTGAGAAAGCACAAGCGTTTGGAAAAAAGGCGTACTCAAGTTCGCTTAGCACGCATGCGTTCCTCATGCGTGCTATGGAGGCTGGCCCGAAATATTCCACTATGACCATGGAAATTGCAGAGCTAGCAGAAAAAACGCAACGAGTGTACCAGATGCTTGCAGACATCAACCGTGATATCGCGAGGTTTGTTCCAGAGTCCCCATCGTCAAACAACAGCGATGAAATGGAATAGCGGCTCATGCTCTTTCCTTTTTACGAGCAGCACGAACGACTCGCCTGACCGTCTCGTATGACACACCGTAATCGTCTGCAACTTTCCGTAGTGATTCCTGATTCTCAATGACGCGGCGGAGCACAGTCGGCCATTCTCCAGGAGGAATCCCCTGCTGAGGTTTCGCAAAGCCTGGATGCCGGTGTGTCGTTGGCAACAGAGAATGATTGGCACTGCTTGGGTCTTGTTGAAGAAGCTGCTGGAGTTTTTGATAGAGGAAACTAGAGGGTGAATGGAAGTGGACCAGCACTGGTGAGAGAGAAGCCGTAGCCCGTCGGTTCCGCTTTTGTAAATACTGCAATTTACTATTAATAGTAAATTGCAGTATTTACATTTTTGAGAGGACAAGAAGTACATTTTGAAGGCAGGCATGTCATCCTATCTCTTCTCTCTTTTTCCCTTTCCCCTGACTTCTCAAAGCATGTGTTTATTTCCAATGTCTAATGCTCCATGAAAATGAGGGAAGACCAATTTTTCATCCATCCAATATGTTATACTATAGAGGTACTTGTATCCTTCTAGCCAGATTGCCAACACTCATCATAAAACGCCATCCCTGGTAGGTCGTTTTCTTGTGATTGTTCCTGCAGGTACGATTATAGGAGAGCAGAATACCGGGCGTGGCAGTCCAAATGGTGACCTTTCTTATCAAGACACCTATGAGACTCATTCCCCACGATTTGGAACTTCAAATAGAGAAGAGAGCAGACTAAACACCCACTTAATGAAAAGGAGCCACAGCCATGACCTACTCACACAGAAACATTGCTGAGGAGCGAGAAGAAGCATGCCAGAAAGCAAAACAGATAACCGACATCTGCGAGCACCTCCATATCGCGCTTGATCCTATTGACTGGCAAAATGCTGGAATGCGGGCATGTGTAACAGTGAATACTATTGAAATATCTGATCTCTTGGGCCTCGGTCAACCGAATAGCGATTCCATTCTACGTCTCGTTCAAATAAAACTGTTCGAGCGCGCTGCTCTCGAAACTATTCGCGCTCGACCAGGTTGCAAGGCTTTGATCTGGAGTCCTGTTGCTGTAGTGCAACCACAAGCGTTTTTGAGTCTCTGGGTCATCACGCTTGAGACTGATGAGCGTATAGCTATCGCTGAATACATCAGAAATGGGCAGCGGGTCTATGAACATTACGAGATCGATAGGAATGATAAGCACTATCTCGCAAAGCTCTTTGGGCCAGCTCATACAGGTGAGTATCAGCTTGGTGATACGGTCTCTATTGAGGAGCATGCGCGTACATGCACTGGAGAGATCGTCTACATTCTTCCACCAAACGAGGCATTCACTCACCACATACATCCATCAAAGGGCCGCCATACCATTTCGGGCAAAGTATACTCGAACAATGGCTCATCAAGGTATATTGTCGATTGTCATGATAGTTTTCCTCATATTGTCAATCAGTGGCAAGTCTCAGTTGAATAGGCGAAGGATAGGAGCAGATGGCAAATAACGAAGCAAGGCAGGACCTGGATAGACAGAAGATGAGAGATATCGGTCGCGTGTTGGGCTTCTTCAGTGCCTATTCAGAATCGCAAACTGGAATAGCAACGTACCACGCCGAGTATGACGCGGCCTCCTTGTGCGATCCCAAGGTACTCAGCGACCCAAAGCTGCTCAAGAGACCTAAGCAAGATCTTGACCCTCACGTTATCTATCTGAAAGAAAATGACTGCCACTCTCTCTACACGGAAGGGTGGAACGAAGGGCATGCCCAGGGAACTCAGGCATATGAAACCAGCGACCTGGAGCTTATTGGGGAGATCGCAAGCCTTGCTGGGCGGCTTGCCCCTTTCTACACCGCTTATACGACAGCGGAAAACGATGCGCGTGACTGTAAAGTCTTCGGTGAGGTACGTACCCACTTCATCGTCAATTGGAGACAAACCGGAGGCGATAGGCGCAGGCGGAAAGGAATCTGACGCAGTCTTCTCAGTCAAAATGACCTGTTGGTGAACCCCTCATCCATGCCTAGATGTTCCTTATAAGTTGGGCATGCATAAGGGATTTCCCAGTGGTATCTTCTGCCCGCCGTTTGCTGTGGTCATGTGCCGTGGTGCGCCTGCGTCGCATGACGTTTCAAATCTACAGTGACCTCCTATGTTTCATTACGTAGATGCGTCCTGTTTCGCTGAACAATCTTCTAGTCCTTCACCGTGAGCTAGTCACTTACTGGAGAAACAAATTCCAGTTCTCGATATTCAAAGTCTAGCGGTGTATCATCCCCTGGAAGTTCCACATAGTAGATGTAATATGGTTCAGTACGTCTTCTACCCTTATCAACCGACCGAACAATACCTATGGTGCCATCGAGAGTCGCTGACCCACGGCCAAACCCGTTCTCCATGATACGCACCCGATCACCGGCTTCAAATGCCTTAGAACTCATAGTAATACTCCTTTGCTCATGCATGCACATTTGCAGTGTATTGACCTCAGCTTTTATGATCTTTGAACAAGTTGCGGTATACATCTGACGTGGTTCGCGCTCGCGAAAACCACCGTTGCGACCATTACCAGATTGCTTCCGTGCAGTACGGCATTCTGGACATCGGCCTGCATCATTGGTAAGTCCACGGCTCGCATAAAATTCCTGCTCGCCAACTGTAAAAGTGAATTCCTGATTACAATCGCGACAATATAGGGTTCGATCAGTCAATGACATGTATCTTTCTCAATCCTTGGGCTTACGGCCCATAAACATTTCTGTATTGTGCAGCTTCCAACAGACAATCTACTCTGAGCAACAATACACTATACAGCATTTTCCAAGTGTACCACATAGCTCCACTGAATTGTTGGCTCAATATACCATTGAGGGCATTTCCTAACTCTGAACAATAGAGTAAACGGACCTCAGACGAGGTGTCCAATACCCAGTCCATTAAACAAGAGTTTAAGGGAGAACTATCGGCCAAGAAAAGTATGAGAGAGAAAAAGAGGAACTACTCTAAGAGAGCTTTGATCTTCACCAACAAGATCAAGCCAGTTCTTCAGGATGTTCACAACAGTAAAAACGCCTTAGTCTCCTTGTAGCTTACGAGCTGCGCGAACTATGCGTCTGATCGTTTCATGCGACACACCATAATCATCAGCAACTTTTCGGAGAGGTTCTTTCTTCTCTATAACACGATATAGCACCGTCGGCCATCGGGAAGCGGGAATACTATATGCCGGGTTTCTTGGCCCTGGGTGTCGGTGCTTGATAACAGGAAGATTGCTTTCCTCAGCTTTTTCATCTTCATTGAGGAGGCGTTGGAGCTTTTGATACAGTTTTCCTGATGGGGCAAGGAAGAGGTATAAAATTGGCGACAGAGTACTCGAAGCCCGTCGGTTCCGTTTCGCAATTAGTGTAATTTACTATTGACAGTAAATTACAATAATTCCATTTTATCGATATTTAGGCTAAATGAGGCAGAAGGACAAGCCTTTGCAAGAAGGCTTGCCCAACGAAGTAATGTTCCGCTATATCAGGAAAAGGAGCATTTCTCGGATGAACTTTAACACATTGGAACACGTTCTTCAGCATATCTATCGCTGCTTTGAGCGCAGTGGCAACGCGATGTTCAATTTGAGCGATGCTATATCCACCTCTGTTGTCGAGGGAGTGATATTGATCCCAGTAGCTTCGTTTACGAATCCGATATCACTTCTGTAATACATGAGGCAACCAAACCTTCACTCCGTACTATCAGTGCTCTCAGTCCCAGGGGCATGAGTGTCCGGCGAGGGAACAGGCGTATCAGCAGGAGGTACCACAACCATTCGCCAGGGTATTGCCCCTTGCTTGCCGTAAAAAACCAGGTCAATGCCGACGTAGGCAAAAAAGCCAAGAGCCAGACCGATAGAATACAAACCAAACAGCACATCGCTCCTGAACAACGCGGTGATCCCTGCGCCTACAAGTGCCCCAAGGATGGCCACAATGTCCGCGATGACACCAGTCCCCGCTTTCAACCGCAACGTTCGGTAGGTGATCCATCCGAGAACCAGGCCAAAGAATAGCACGCCAAGCCCAGCGATAAACATTTTCTTCCTCCTTGTTCGTACAACCGACTATCAAAAACATACTCCGTTGACTCACCCCCAACAGCCACCCTCGTGCGGCTGGTCAGCCATCGTTTCGCAGGTCGCCTTGAGCTATACCGTCATACCTGTGATCGCTCTGGCCGCTCACCGCGCCGGGTATCCCGACCTCAGCCGTTCTCCCAAGCGGGTCTTGGGCCGTATCTGGGAAAGGTACACACTACCCGGTTGTAATCGTTCCATCGTTATTAATGCGAATGGAGGCTTGAGGCAAGGGGCTAAGGCCTGATGGGCCTGACCCTGGCACATAGCTAAAGCCGTTCAAGGGATCGAAAATTGCACCGTGCGCCGGGCAAACGAGTTTACCACTGCCAGCATCATAATTGACAGGCACTCCTACGTGGGTACAGGCCCTTTCACACGCCACAAAATTGCCATTCCCAAGATGGACGAGCAGACCGCCATTTCCATCAGCTGGATTAGTAAAGCTTTTCGCGCTGTTCGTTGCCTGGTTGGTATAACCAATCACCGTACCCGTATGCCCCGGAGGCGTTGGTGTTGGCGTTGGTCTGGGTGTCGGCTGCTGGGTCGGTTTGGGTGTTGGCTGCTGGGTTGGATGCACAGTCGGTGACGGTTGTGCCTTTGGCGTACTCTGTTTCTGCGTGCCCTGAGTAGGTGTAACGCCGGGCGTATTTCCCTGTGTCGTCTGCGTTGTTTGCGTTGGCCCGGTAGTCGGTGCATTAGCAACTCTGGATTTTAACTGCTCTACACTTTGCATAAAGTGCGCAAAGCTTATGCCGCCTATGCCAAGGACGCCTGCTGTTGCAGTGCCAACGACAATAAGCTTGACCAGGCGCCTGCGATCTGCCTGGGCAGGTCGGGGGCGCGGACGCGTTCTGCCGGTCGAAAGGCTGGCCGTTGGACGCCGGGTAAACATTCCAGGTGTGGCGGTCTCTGACTCTGCCGATGTGGCGAACCACAGGGCAAACGGGTCAACACCTTGCATCGAATCGGGATGACCTCCTGATGGAGAAGGTAACACCTCTTTCGCCAGAAGCATTTCTGCCGGGCTACCAGCTTGTTCCGTGGCAGACGGACTCATCTGCCAGCTAGCTGTCCCCACCTGGGCTGCTTTTTCCGATGAAGAAGAGGAGGCAATTGCAGACATATGTCCCGTAACAATAGGCGGCATCAGCTGCCACTTCTCAGAGGGGATTCCTCCCTCTTCGAACCAATTGATAGTAGGTGGTAGCGTAATCTGCGGGCCTTGTGCCAACTGCTGAGCCGGTGAGGCAGCGGGTCTCTCCAGCGCTTCCAGCAGTAGCAGAATGCGCTCAAAGGTGGCAGCGATATCGCCAGCACATTGATACCGCTGCGCTGGATCGCATTCCAGTATTTTACTCATCACCAGATCAAGTGCTTCTGGTACGTCCGGACATACTTTGTGAACCGAGGGAATGGGCTGTTGTAGACGCTTCAGAGCAATGTCAAGCGGATTTGCCCCACTAAACGGCAGTGTTCCACTCAGTAGCCCAAAGAGCATGACGCCAAGCGCATAGATATCGGAGCGGGCGTCGACAGACATGCCCTGCACACGTTCTGGGGAGATATACTCGGGGCTTCCCAGGAAGGTACCACTCGTACTAAAGAGGGAAACTTGAAGGTGCTTATGCTGTGTATTTCCCAATACCTCAAGCATTGTTCTCAGTCCAAAACCAGCAATTTGTACGGTGAGTTCGTTGCTTATGAGCACATTTGAAAGGCCCAATATGCCATGCACAGCACCTTTGCTATGCGCGTAGTCCAGGCCAGATGCCAACTGTTTGAGTACATCCAGGGTCTGGTTAGGGGTGAAGCGTCCCTGTTGTTTCAGTACCTGAGCAAGCGAGGCAGCTCTGACAAAGGCTGTCACCAGGTAAAGATACCCAGATTGCTCACCGAAATCATAAATTGGGAGGATAGCCGGATGTGTGAGCCTGACGAGTGTCGCTCTTTCCTGGGCAAAATAGGCGGTAAACTGGTCGCGTTCCCGGGCTGATATTCCCCCAGGGAAGTTGAACGTGGTAATCATGACTGTGCGACCCTGCGAGAGTTGCTGAGCCATATACGCTGCCCCTAACTCACCGCGACCAAGCAGTCGCTCGATCTGATACTCTCCCAGTGTCCCACCTACAAGTTGGTCAACACTTAGCATCTGCAATTTCTGATCTCCTTTCAGAGTTCATCTTTCTCTGCTCACATTTCAGCAAGTTTTCATGCGACGAGCAGAACTCTATCCCCCCTTGTTCATAAGTGGCAGTGTACCTAGAGGATTTGCGGGCTGTCAATGCTGTCTGCCTGAAATGGGACTGGTAGAAGGAGAGGTACCTGGTATCTTAACCACAATTAGCATGTATTCTTGTTGTGGCAAGAGTTTGCTGCCTACGGCTGCCTTCACCATTCCCCGAATGCGGCTGCCTTCACCATTCCCCGAATGCGGCCGCAAACTCTTGCCACAACAAAAACATTTGCGAGATGCCGAAGGCAGCGAGGATTCAAGAAGAAATGAGATCTGAATAGTTACACCTCAATGACCATTAATCGTCGCCTGGTGTAGGTGTGCCATTGCTGCCGGGCGTAGGTGTGCTATTCTTGCTCTTGTTGTCATCGCCGGGCGTAGGCGTACCATTACTCTTGTTGTCGCCGCCCTGCTGTTCGTGATCATCACCATCGAGAACCATCTGGGCAGCAGTCCCGTCAGGATTGTGTACACCGAGGGCCTTTGCACCAGGTGACCAGGCTGAGCTGCTGATGACTGCGAGCAGTTGCTCCGAGGTACTCTGGCTCACCGTCCCTCCTGGTTGGCCGTCGATGACCAGTTCGACATGTGGCGCAAAGTGTGTGCCTGTGAGGGTAATGAGGAGGGTGCCATTGCTCTGAGTGCGCACCATGACATGTGTCACTGTTGGTACCGGATCGCCCAGGGCCCCCAACTGCAAAGTGAGGGCCAGTTGTATTGGCCAATCCACATGGTCCAGCAGATGGCGCAATGCCTGCTTCTCCTCGGCGAGGACGCTGTCGAGATTCCGTTGCGCGACCTCGCGCTCAGAACCTGCTGGCAGAGCAGCTACTGCTGCTTGAGCGCCGTTTGTTTTGGCCGCAACAATATTCAGTGCCAGCCTGATCGCATCATCATCACGCCCATTATTGACGATAGTGTTCAGATCGACCAGTGTGCTGCGTAACTGGTCGATCTGAACACTGACACGGTCTTGTGGGTCGCTGGCCAGGGTGAGCGTAAACTGATACTCTGCTTGTTTCAATCCATAGAGTATATCGCCAGGCAGACTTTGGGCGGAGGCTGTCAGCCCGCCAAGACAAACCAGCATCAGCACGGCAGCGGTCCCTACGGCAATCCAGACCCGGCGCAGCGGGAAACGTTGCGGGACTGCGGGGCTCCGAGGGCGCGCTATCGGAATGGTCGTGCCGTTCTGTAGGGCGAGGTGTCGGGCGCGGGCACGAATATGTAACTCCAGGTGGCTAGCAAATGCAGGTGGAACATCGATCTCCTGAAGTTGAGTAAGCACCTCCGCGGCGGCCAGACTGGCTGCGATCTCGTCATTGATCACAGGAATCTGCACCTCTCCGTGCTCGCGTCTTTCGATCAAGCGATTCAGGTACTCTTCGGGATTCATGCTCGATCTCCTTTGCCCTTGCGCTGCGATCCACGCGCCAACCCCAGGTGCTTCGCCAGGGCATTGAGGGCACGAAATTGTAAAACGCGCACCGCACCCGGCTGTTTACCCAGTACCTGGGCGAGGTCCTCAATCTTTTGCCCTGCCAGAAAGCGACCTATCACGATCACCTGCTGTTCGGTGCTCAGACTATCAAGTGCCATACCTACTTCTTCGAGCGTCTCGCGCCATTCGTGCAAGGCAACTGGATTACTCATCAGGTCGGTTGCCATCAGCTCCACAACGGGGTAGTGGTCTGTCGCATAGGTGCCCGGCAGTGGTATGGATCTTCTCTCGCTTCGCGTCATGTGCCGTAGGGCCCTGGAGATTTTGCCCAGGGCAATCTGAAGGAGCCAGGCATAAAAGCCAGCCTCCTGCTCGGTGCGAAGTTCACCTATGGATTCCACCATCACCAGGAAAACCTCGGAAACGACATCTTCTACAAGGTCGGGACGGCCCAGCCGTGCCAGCGCATAGCGATAAATAACGGGGAGGGCACGTTGATAGAGCGCTACTAAGGCCTCCTCATCATGACGGCGTGCCTGTCTGATCACCTGTGCAAAAGTAGTCGTAGAAACTGACTCTCGTTTATCCGTGGCCGCCTCCCAGTGATACAATGCATTGCTCACTTTCTCTCAGGTTCTGGCTTGCCCTCTATGAGAGGAGAGTGTAGCGGCAAAGATAAGACTTTGTCAATGTGCCGTGCTCGCAGTAGGATTTGTGGGGGGTACGGTGTCTGACACCCGCAACTTACTGAACCGAATGGGCCAGAAAGCCCCGTCATTTACGCGGGGGATGAATGGCCTCTCTACATTCTACACGGTTATAGCGCCTCTTCCTCTGATTGCTCTTTATTGACCTTTCAGAAGTATAAAGAAGACAATTTATTGCCACAGTATAGTATTGACAAACTTTGACTATCCATGTATACTCAATAACGATGATAGTTATTTCTTTATTGCCGTACATTATTGACTAATCCTGGGTACACATGTATACTCAAGAAAAATTGTGTCTCAGGAGGTTGTAACCATGGAAGAATTGTTAACGATAGAGGAGGTCGCTCGCATATTGAGAATTTCCGTTCAAACCGTCCGTCGGATGATCGATGAAGGCGAGCTAAGAGCAATTAAGATACGTGGTCAGTGGAGAATAAAGCGCGAAGACTTGCAAAACTACATCGATCGGAAGTCGTAGAGAAACATACCTTTAACGTATGTCAGGGGTGCCCAAGCTACCAACTAGTACACCCCCAACCGTATCGAACCGTAGCCGCACGGCCTTAGTTCTGTGCGTAGTATACCACAGTGCAGGTCGGCGGTATAGTCTTGAGAAGAGAGGACTATCCCCAATGGTCTTAGTTGAAGGATTCAGCTTCCAACAGTATCGTGCAGACATCTCTTCGGTCCCTCGTATCACCGATGAGGAACTCCATACGCTTGCGCACCGCATCACGAACGCGAGACCACATCTTGCGACCCTTGCTACCCATCGTCTCACTGAAGGCTATCTCTGGCTAGTATTCAAACAGGTCAATCACTCATCCATACATACGCAGGTGCTCTCCAAGCTCGATCTTGTTCAGGAAGGCACCATCGGCCTGATGCGTGCCGTTGAGCGCTATGACTTTGCCACTCTATCAGGGGATTTTACGGCCTACGCTGCTACCTCGATCCATTATGCGATGCTTGATGCGCTTCCGATGGAAGACTCCATCCAGGTGGGACACCACACCTTCTGGAGAGAACGCGCGGCAGGCCATATCGAGGCTATGATTGCTATGCAACCGATTAGCCTGGATGCCTGTTATAGCAGCAAGGACAAGGATGGGCATGCTCTCTCGGAAATAGCTATTGTCCCTCCCGCCTCCACAGCCTCATCGCGTGACCAGAGCAGAACCCAGGCCTTGGTTGAGGCGCTCTTAGCACGACTGACGCCACGTGAGCAACAGGTCATCCGTATGCGCTATGGGTTGGATGAACAAGACGGGCGGGAACAGACACCTACCGTCATTAGCCAGCAGTTAGGCCTGGATTGCTCAACCGTCTGTAATATCATCCGTCGTGCTTTGCAGAAAATGCGTGCTGAAGAGACCCCACACAAGACCTGCCAGCGCGCTCAAGGACACACACCTCACAAACAAGACAACCAGCGTCAGCAGCAGTACGCGCGTCTGGTGGCTGCCTCTGCACATCTTGAGGCGCAAGGACAATCGGTGACGGTTCACGCGCTTGCCAGGCTTGCGCATGTCGATAAGGCGGTCATCCAGGAGTTTCTGCGTGCCCAGCGAGCACATCAAGGCAGTGAACAGGAACGCCTTGTGGCTGCTCGTAGCCAACTGGAAGCCCAAGGGCAGGCGGTGACCTGTGCTCGTCTGTGTGCGGGAGCGCATGTGAGTTTCAAAGTCGCAGCCACTTTTCTGCGTGCGCATCCCTGTTCTCCCAAACCAAAGCGTCCAGTGGTTTCTGCGAGCCGTGCCACATCGCAAGCACGCTTAAGCAGGGCCTACGCCGAGCTTGAGGCGCAAGGACAACCGATCACCAAAACACGGCTGCGACAGCTTGCAGGGGTCGGCACCGATATCGCAGGTGCATTTTTGCGTGAGAAGCGTGCGAATGAGGCGAGACAAAAGGTGCTTGCATGAAGGTGTAGTTGCGTTCTACTGTGTGAGACAGGAATGGGAAGCGTGGAGAGGTTGTACCCAGAAACCCTTCCCTTTCCCTATTTCCTGTTCGTTACGAGAGTAGGGCAGTAAAAGGAGGCGTTTGGTGAAAAAGAGCAAAACCCCAACATTTTTGTTGGAATTGCCCCTGGTGGTGAACCCAGGGCAAGCCAAACGCCTCCGTGCGCATTTTGAGGCGGCACGCTGTCTCTATAACGCCTTGCTGGGTGAAGCGCTTAAGCGTCTGCGTTGCATGCGTACAGACCCGCAGTGGCAAACGGTGCGGGCCATTCCACGTACCCAAAAACAAGAACGTCAAGCCGCCTTTTCTCGTTTACGGCAGGATTATGGGTTCTCCGAGTATGCCATGCATGATTTCGCAAAGAAGGCCAATTGCACCTGGATTGCCGATCATATTGATGCGATGATGGCGCAGACCCTCGCAACACGGGCCTACCGAGCAGTCAACCGGGTGTGCCTGGGCAAAGCCAGGAAAGTGCGGTTCAAGAGTAAGGGACATGGGCTGGATAGCGTAGAGAACAAACGGACGGAATCGGGACTACGGTTCAAATTGCAACGGCCAGAAGAGGGCAACGAAGGGTATCTCATCTGGGGCAAGGATCGTCTCCGTGCGCTCATTGATTGGAATGACCCGGTTGTACATCACGGGTTGAGACACCGCATCAAGTACGCGCGACTGGTACGACGCAAAGCTTCCAGTCCACATGCCAAGGGTGCAGACGGCCAGGGCTATCGCTACTGTGTACAACTCGCCTTAGAGGGTAAGCCCTACCAGAAAAAGAAGAACAAGCCAGGACCCGACGTGATCGGCTTGGACCTGGGACCCTCGACCCTAGCTATCGTCCCGCGCGAGGGTGAAGCTCGTCTAGCGCCCTTGTGCGAGGAACTCAAACCGGATGCACGCACGAAGCGACGCCTCGAACGCAAGCTTGACCGCCAACGCCGCGCCAACAACCCACAGAACTATGACGAGCAGGGTCGTATCAAGAAACGCAGCAAGCAGCGCCTCACCTGGAAAAACAGCAAGGGCTACCTGACCACGAGACAACGACTCGCCCATCAGCAAGGCAAGCTTGCCGCTCATCGCAAGAGCTTGCATAGGCGATTAGTGAATGAGATCGTGACGGTTGGCAATCAGATTCACATTGAGAAGATATCGTACAAAGGCTGGCAGAAACGCTTTGGGAAAAGTGTAGGACTCCGCGCCCCAGGGATGTTCATTGAGATGTTGAGACGCACAGTTGCAAAAACTGGCGGCACCCTGCATGAAGTTTCGACACGTACCACCAAGCTGTCCCAATATTGTCACGGCTGTAGAACCTACACAAAAAAGCCTCTCTCAGAGCGGTGGCATCGCTGTTCGTGTGGCGTAGGCCCCGTACAACGTGACCTCTATTCGGCATTGCTGGCGGCCTATCTCCATCCACCAGACACTCTCCCCTCTATCGCCCAGTCTGACTGGGAAGGTGCGGAACTGCGCCTGCAGGCAGCGGTAGAGGTCTTACATCAACGTGCGAAAGAAGGGCAGGTCTTGCCCCAAAGCGTGGGTATTCCTCGCGCCAGAGCGCGTCTGCCCAAAAGTCTTGCTCCGAACCAACAAGGGCTGGTCTACCGACGAGGGAGGCTAGCAGCGTTGGCGTTGGAACAAGAACCTCCCGCCTTTAGGCGGTGAGAGTGTCAGTATGCAAAACTCTTGCAAGATAAAAGTGTGTAACAAATGGCTTCTGATAGGCACTACTTCTCCGACGCCCCTTGCAGGAAGCTTTACCGACCTGGGGGGACGCACAGGGAGAAAAGTATGAAGCACTATTACACTTCAAGGGAAGCACGGCAGCAATTAGGCATAGATGTGGGTGCCTTCTATTACCTTATCGAGACAGGGAAGATCAAGAGGCTTACGCCCCCTGGGAAAAACCGAGGTTTCTACTCAAAACACCAGATCGAGCGGCTGGCAGAAGAGAGATTGAAGTGCGTGACCGGCGAGGAAGGACCAGAAACAACATTCAGGAAGGCCACGCTAGGCGATATCCATGAAGAGTACGAATTAGCTGCACTCGTGCTCAATGGTAGTGCAGGATATGGCGTTCCAACATATGAAGCATGGTTACGCAAAAATGCTGATACCAATTTCATTATCAGGGATCAAGGTCGATTAGTAGCATTCATGCATGTGCTTCCGGTGAAGCAGAAAACCATCAAGCAATGGATGAACGGAGAAATACGAGCCTGGGAAATTGGTGCCGAAGATGTACTCCCGTACAGCCCAGGATGTTCAGCGGAATGTATCATTATGAGTATGGCAACAACATCAGATGTAGACAGGCAAAAAAGACATCAGTACGGATTCCTGCTGATTAGAGGCTTCCTGCACTTCTTACATGACCTGGCAGAAGAGGATATCACGATCACCAGGTTCTATGCCATCAGCGCTACGCCAGAAGGAAACGCGATCTTGAGACAGGCAAGATTTGAGGAGAGAGGAGAGATAGGGAGGCGCATGGCGTTTGAACTCAACCCGATCACCTCGCATACGCGCCTGGCAAAAGCGTATAGGGCGGTGATGAAGGACCACACGATGTGGTTGTGACGCAACCTGAATGAGTGGTGACGATATATATTCACGTCTTATGAGGAGTATACAATGGGTTTACAGCAAGCTTATGTGATTATCGGGAATGGTATTACAGGGGTTACTGCTGCCGAAATTCTACGCGCTGAAGATGCTTCCTGCTCAATCACGATTGTGGCAGATGATCCCTTGCCGACCTATTATCGTCCCGCCCTCAAAGATTTTCTTGGTGGCCGTTTGCCAGAAGAAAAACTCTGGGCGCGTCCCGCCACATTTTACCAGGAGCAGCACATCCGGTTTATTCCTGGCCGAGTCGTGGGCATCAACCCCGTGCAGCACTTCGTACAACTGCAAAACGGCAAGCAGATCAGCTACTCCAAATTGCTGCTTGCCAATGGGGCACGCCCCCGCCACCTCTCCTGCTCTGGCCTCAACCTGGCAGGCGTTTCCACCTTGCGCACAGTTGCCGATTACCAGGAAATCTTACGTCGTCTCAGAGATGTCAACCGCGTCGTGGTTTGCGGGAGCGGTACGTTGGCTCTAGAGAGTGCTGAGACCTTGCGGCATCGCGATTTCCAGGTCACACATCTGATACGCGGCAACACACTATGGTCAGAGGTGCTTGACCCCGTCGCTTCTGACCTGGTGCTGCAAGAGGAACGCCGCGACGGTATAGAGGTGCGTATCGGAGAAGAAATCGCTGAGATTGCCGGCAGGCATGGACAGGTTTGCGGCATTACCACCACACATGGAGAACACATCCCCTGCGAAATGGTGCTGGTCGCCATCGGTATTGAGCCAATCATCGACTTTATTCGCGCCAGCGGCATCACCTGTGGACGAGGGGTCAAGGTTGATAACGACATGCGTAGCAACATCCCGGATATTTATGCTGCCGGTGATGTGATCGAATGCACCGAGGAGTTTAGCGGGCGCACACGAGTTCTGGGCCAATGGTTTCCCGCCATTCAGCAGGCCCAGGTCGCAGCCTATAATATGCTTGGCTTATTTCCTCCCGATCGCGCATTTTACCCCAGTTCAAACAACGAGTTGCGCACTGCCTCCATGCATTACTACAATGCAACCTTTTTATACGGCCTGGACTTTGTTTCCATCGGGTTAACCACGCGCCCATCGTCTCCAGGCTATCAAGAGATTATCGCTGATCCGCAGCCGCGTAGCTATCGCAAAGTGATCTTACACAACGGTACGATGGTTGGTGCTCTCTTGCTAGGTGAGCGCGAGCAGGCCCTGGCCTTCAAGCGCGCCATTGATCATCGAGTCAACCTGGCTCCAGTTGACAGCCAGTTGTTCACGGCAGGCTTCAATCTCGATGCGTGGCTCGACCAGCAGCGTATACCCGACCCTCTACTGAATATCAGAAAAGAGGGCGCAAGTCCAGGATATACACCCGGGAAACAGGGGGTGATACATACTCCCTCGCTGACTTGCGAAGAATATACCCGTAATTTCTTACCCAAAGATGTTGATGCATTCTTTGTGCCTGTTCCACATCCCAAAGTACATGTTTCCATAGCAGAAACGCAACTTACCAACAATGGCCAGGCAGTCGTACATACCATCGGTCGGCAATCCGGGGTTTCGCTCCTACTTGAACATAGCTCTGTCTCGCGGCTTCACGCAGAGATAAGCTGTAGCAATGGTGAATACCTGCTACGTGATAAAGGCAGTTCCAACGGTACCTTCATCAATGGTTTTCAAGTGGCACGCGATGCCGTTTACAGATTGCATCAACATGATCGTGTACGATTTGGCGATGTGCAATTCCGTTTCGAGGTGCGCCCCCGGGCATCATATACCAGTTATTTAGGAGTCAACACGCCACCACATGCCAGTTTCTTGCATATCCAGGGTACAGAGCTACACGATAGTATTTCGCGTATCATTCCTGAAAGCATTCTGCGCACACTCGATGATACACCCACCCTGGTACTTGTGGGACAACATACTGCTCCAGAAGTCGCTCCCCTGACATTTGGCAGGCACTATACGCTCGGGCGAGACAAACAGAACGATATCGTATTAGACGATACTTCCTCATCGCGTCAACATGCCGAGATATTCAGCGCGCCCGATGGCTTCTATGTGCGAGATCTGAACAGTCGCTACGGTGTGTTTGTCAACAAGGTCAAGATCAATAATGCCTATCATCTCACACATGGAGATCGCATTGTGTTAGGCAATATGCTGATCTACTTCTCTTATCCGCAGCAGGGTGCTATTAAACAAGCTGCCACCAGTATAGTAAGCATAATGCAACAGACTCCTCCATCGGGCACCTTTAAGGGTGAAACAGTGATTACGAGTAGCACGAATCGAGGCTCTTTGGTGGCAAAAAATAGCTCACTAAGGGAGAAAGAGCCTGTTGTGGTGGGGCTTGAGCATCTTCGAGTAGTACAGCGGCTAGATGA
>Ga0209701_10001045_pt1 | contig 17307 bp, 15 predicted proteins | sample CZO8metaG_4_FD_188356 | JGI IMG/M metagenome (GOLD analysis project Ga0209701, IMG submission 188356) | Vadose zone soil microbial communities from the Eel River Critical Zone Observatory, Northern California, USA - CZOApr15con2H3.8 metaG... | ecosystem: Environmental > Terrestrial > Soil >... | reverse complement strand
ACGGCAACAGGATCGTGGGGATTGATATCATCATCCACAGCAATGACGAGTTTGCCAACACGGTCGCCATATTCCAACAGAGCATTCATGGCGCCCCAAGGATCTTGGTCGTCTCTTTTTTTCATTCGAAGAACGACATAGGGACGCAGATTGACCAGCGGCTCCATGAGAGAAACCTCCAGCACGCTGGGAAAGCCCTTTTGCTTGAGGAAGCGGTGGATGAGCGTCGCCATCCCCATCGCCTTGATCTTGGAACTTTCGCTGGGCGTCACCTGACTGATGATCGAGACCCAGATGGGATTTTTCCTATGGGTAACGCAGGTGAGCTCAAAGAAAGGGCTGAGAGTCCTGGGGTCCACGTAGCCCATCGACTCGCCAAACGGGCCTTCCTCCTCAAGGTAGCGGGTAGGAATGATTCCCTCGAAAACGATCTCCGCGGTCGCCGGGACCTCCAGATCCACCGTCTGGCATTTGACCAGCTTGATCGGCGCTCCGACAAGCCCACCGGCCAGGGCCAGCTCGTCCATTGTTGGCGGGACTTTCTGCGTGGCCGTGTACGAAACCGCCGGAATGGTCCCGACGGCAACCGCCACTTCAAGGGGAATTCCTTTCTTTCGGCATTTCTCCCAGTGCAGCGAAATATCCTGCGGCGTTCCGGACATCAAGCCGCTTAAGGCTTGCCCCTTGATCAATCCGCGGTAGTTGCCGACATTTCTCCTCCCGGTTTCTGGATCTTTGGTGATCCAGTGACCCGCAGTAATGTAAGGGCCATTATCGAATCCGGGTGTCGAGATCGGGATCGGAAATTCTTCAAAACCGCCGTAAGCCAAAAGATCCTTTGACTTGTGGATCTCTTCTTGAACGGGACCGCGGCTGACAAGCTCGGGCTCCACGAGATTGTCCATGGCGTGGAGCCAGCGGTCGGCAACCTCTTCTGGAGTACACTTCAGGCCCAGACAATAGATGTCGGACGAAGCGGCAAGTCCTCCCACAAGAACTGAGCCGCGATATTTCCTGCCCCTGGAGTCCGTGACGTTCTCGAAGAGAAATGCCTTGCGGTCTTTTTCCTTCAATCCTCTAAACTGCCAGCGGACAAGGGGATGAAGCTCGGTGTCCTTGTTGATCTCTCTTTGGATGCGAACGAGTTTCTCATTTTGCTCTAACGCCGCAATAAATTCTCGCAGATCAGCGTAAGATTTGGCAAATTTCATAATGTCTCTCTATTTCTTTTTGTTCTTTTTCGCAAGCCCTAAGCTTCGGAAAATCCTTGCAAATCGGGCGGCGATCCGTAAGATGAGAAGAAAGTGGGTCTCAAAATTCACAACACCCTATCCGGCAGCAAAGAAGAGTTCGTTCCTCTTAGAGAGGGAGAGGTCCGGATGTATGTCTGCGGAGTCACGGTTTATGACTCCTCTCACGTGGGGCACGCCCGCGCCCTTATGACTTTCGACGTCATTTATCGATACCTCAAGTTCCTTGGATTCCGCGTCGTCTTTGTGCGCAACTTCACGGACGTCGACGACAAGATCATTCAGCGGGCGAACCAGGAAGGCGCGACGGCGGAAGCGATTGCCGAACGATACATCGGAGAATTCCGAAGAGATAGTGAGGCCCTGGGACTACTTCCTCCGACGCAAGAACCGAAAGCTACGGAGCACATCGCCGAGATTATCGCTCTGATCCGCCAACTCGAAGAGAAAGGGATGGCCTATGGCGTGAACGGCGATGTGTTTTTTCCGGTTAAAGCTTTTCCCGGATACGGAAAGCTCTCACGAAAGAAACTTGAGGAGTTGGAGGCGGGGGCCAGAGTGGAGGTGGACGAGCGTAAAAGAGACCCGATGGACTTTGCGCTCTGGAAGGGAAGTAAAGCGGGAGAGCCGTGCTGGGATAGCCCCTGGGGAAAAGGCCGGCCGGGATGGCATATCGAGTGTTCGGCGATGAGCACAAAATATCTCGGCCAGCCGTTCGACATCCACGGCGGAGGAATGGACTTGATCTTTCCCCATCACGAAAATGAGATCGCGCAATCCGAAGGCGCGTTTGAGATTCCCTTTGCGCGCTACTGGATTCATAATGGCTTCCTGAATATCAAGCAGCAAAAGATGTCCAAGTCTTTGGGAAATATTCTCGGCATCCAACAGCTGTTGCAACGCCACGAAGCTGTGGCGCTGCGCCACTATTTTCTCGCCAGTCACTATCGGAGCCCGATGGATTTTTCCGAAGAGGGATTGGACGAGGCCGCCAAAGGAGTGGAGCGGATCTACGAGACGCTGGAGCGAGTCCGCGCGCTTGGCTCGCCGGTCAGCGCCGAGCCGGACTCTCAGGTGCTGGAAATGTTTCGCCAGGAGATGAACGATGACCTCAACACGCCCAGGGCGATGGCGCTGATTTTTGACGAAGTGCGGCTGCTGAACCGTGCGTTGGACGATGAAAAGGGCGACGGTCTTCACCCAAGAGTCGCCGCATTGAGGAAAATGGTCGAGGTGCTCGGTCTGCTTCAGGATCGCGCCGAAGCTTTTTTCCTGCGGAAAAAAGAACGCTGGCTCCGCCAGCAGGGCTTGTCGTTAGAAGCTGTCGAAGAGCAGATACGAAAGAGAGAAGAAGCGCGGAAAGCGAAGCGCTGGCAGGAAGCGGACAAGATTCGCGCGGAGCTCCAGGGACAGGGCATCACCTTGGAGGACGGCGTTACCGGCACACTATGGAAAGTAAAATAAGGTTCATTCGCGCGACCGTCATGCTCACTGTCTCCTTGGCGGCTTGCTGGGAGCCTCCTTTGGGCCGGGCTCAAGAGCAGAGTGCGCCGCCGCAAAAACAAGAAGAAGGCCCGCAGCTCAAGTTCCAGCGGACCGTCAAGAGCCGCGAGTATCAGGGCAAGCAAGTCGAAGGCGAAGAGCGCGTGATCGCGCCGGGCGATTCGCTGTGGAAAATCCTGGTGCAGGAGAAGGGGGTGCCGGAGAAGCGGTTTCCCCGCGCCGTGGTGATTATCGGCCAGCTCAATCCCCAGGTTAAGAATCCTAGCGCTCTGCAAGTCGGCGAGACTCTTTTCATTCCCATTCGTCCTGACGAGATTCTCGGCATTACTATATCCAGAGAAGCTAAGGGCGAGGCGAGAATCTATCTGGTTAAGCGCGGTGATCATCTGTACCAGATCCTGCGCGATCAGCTGGGAACCAAAGACGGACCGCAGATGCAGGATACCTTCAAGCAAGTGCAGGAGCTCAATCCGAAGAAAAAGAATTGGGACATGCTTCTCATTGGCGAAGGTATCCTTCTGCCGGGGCGGCCTCCAACGCCGCAGGTCGCCGCCGCGGAAAAGAAGAAACCATCGCCGCGGACCGTGGAGCAGGTTCCGCCGGCAGTTCAGAGCGTGAAGCCGGATTCCCCGGAGCGGCCAGCGCAAAAGCCGCAAGTTGCCGCAGCGGAAAGCAAGAAGCCCGCGCCGCAAGCCGCGGAGCAACCCCCGTCGATTCCGATTGTGAAGCCGGACTCCGCAGAGCGGCTGCCGCTGCAAGAGAACGTGGCTTTGCTGGCGCAGGTGCTGTCGGCTTTGGGCGCGGAGCTGGATCGGGTTGGCGAGGAAGTCGTGTCGCTGCCGGAAGGAACGGTGCGGATCGAGCGGAGCGCCTTCCCGGTGATCCAGACTGAAAAATCGGGCCGGAAGGTGATCCTCGATCCCAAGGGTGAGATGCCGGCGGCGCTGAAAAATAAGTTGGAGAAAGACAGTCCCAATGTGAAGGTAGTCTCGATGAAGCAGGGCACTTCGCTCCGCGACGCCGTCAATGATCTTCTGTCTATTCTCGGATTCCAGGCTTTGCCGACCGACCGACCGATCGTCATTCAGGATGGCGGGGTCGGCGTTGCGGCGAAGGGGGATTGGATGGCGACGCGCCAGGAAGAAAGCGCCGGCCAACCTCAGGTGCTGGTCATCAACCTGGTGGATGCTTCCACACAGATGCCGGACTATATGAAAGACTATCTTTCTACCAAAGGTCTCACGCTCAAAGAAATTCCATTGCCGGACACCGCGACATCGACCTCCAACAACCCTTCGTCCCAAAAAGAATCTGCGGCGTCGGCCGCGTCCGAAACCTGGCCACCGCAAAAGGGGGCCGTGATCGACGCCTTTTTCCGACTCTACGGGATCTCTTCTTCGACGGCCCGGCATGTAGCGCTCCCTTTGCGCGAGGGCATCGTGCTGGAAGTCGTGATGGATCGATTCTTTGAATTTGACGGGAAGAAATTCGCGCTCTTTTTTCATTCAGTGGGCGATGATGTGAAAAAAGTGCTGCAGGCGACGCAGCAGACAACCGCGGTCGAGTTGAATCTGCAAGCGGCGTCGCGCGAACTGATCGCCAAGCTACTGGAGCTGGTCGGACGGACGACGCCGTACAAGCAGCAGCGCATTCCGGCAAGCGGGGACAAAGGGAAGGACAAGTTGGTTCTGACCGTCGGCGGCTTTTTGCTCGAGAAGGGATCGCTGCTTTTGACGGACGGGGAGATACCGAAGGGGTTGGAGCGGTTCTTCGCCGAAAAAGGAATTAAAGTCGTTTATTTCCGTTGAGCGCCCTTTTGCGCTAATCTTTGGCGCAGGACTTGCGCGCCCGTAGCTCAACTGGACAGAGCATCAGACTTCGGATCTGAGGGTTGGGGGTTCAAATCCCTCCGGGCGCGCCAAGAGATCTCGCTGTCGTCACGAGTCAAGCTGCACTGGATCAGCGTCGAAATCTACGGCGTCGCCCAGACAATCTTTCCGTCCTTGTCGTAGAGTTCCAGTCCCGCGCTGTTGTCAGACCGTACGCCCAGAGCTGCACCCGCCTTTCCATCCTTGCCGTCGAGCCTCAATGCGGGATTGCCACTCGCTCCCATGCCCAATGTAACACCAGCTTTTCCGCCCTTATCTCTTATTTCCAAGCCAAGGTTGCCGTCCGTCGTGACTCCCAGCACGGCGCCAACTCCTCCACCGGCGTCCCGCACAACGAACTTCTCAGCCTCGACTAATTTCGCCACGCTGCTGGGTTTCGCCTGGCCCATGATGACCAGAGCGGCAGCGCCGATAAGCGCCAAGGCGCCCATGCATTTCAACCACCTGTTCTCTCTCTCGACACGGTCCAGTCGTCTCAGCACGTTATCCATCGTTGGTTCATCCATAGTTTTCTCCTTCCGTGGCCGATCATCTAATTCAAGCTTACTCCCGCGTCCCCTCGAAACCAAGCCAAATGCAGCTTGACAGCCCTAATTGGTCGCAGGAGAATGGAAAACACGGAGGTGGAGTCATGGCTCTAGCCAGAATTATCGTTTTACTTCTTTTTCTCGTCTCGCTCTTCGGTTGCATTAGTGCGCTTCAGCATCCAGAAATATCTCAAACCAGCGGAGAGAAAGCGCATGAGGCGCAACAGGAAAAGACAGCGATACCAACGTTCACTTATCGCCCTGGAGGATAAATAACTTCATTAGGAGCCAAATCTACTACCAGTTTGCTACCGGAGTGAAGTAGTTTCTCCCTCTCATCACATGCTATTACGGGCTGAATGGTGATACCTAATGCCGTTCGTCCAAATAAAAGATGTCGTTCATCATTACGTCATCGAAGGTCCCGATGCGGCGCCGACAATAGTTTTCGCCAATTCCCTCGGAACCGACCTTCGCATCTGGGATGGTGTTCTGGCGCATCTGCGCGGTCGTTTTCGAATCGTGCGGTACGACAAACGACGACATGGTCTCACCGATGTCACCTCGTCGCCTTACACAATCGACGTTCTTGCAGACGATCTAGTGGCACTTTTGGATATTCTTAAGATCGATGAAGCGGTGATTTGCGGTCTTTCTATCGGCGGGATGATCGCGCAGGCCTTTGCGGCGGCCCATCCGCAGCGCGTTCGTGCGCTTGTGCGGTGCGACACCGCGACGCGGATCGGCTCGCCTAAGATGTCAGATGAGCGGATCGCGGCGATCCAAAAGGACGGATTTGCAAGAATGGCTGGCGAGATCATGGAGCGCTGGTTCACTCGCGACTTTCGTGATAAGCGTGACACGGAACTGCAAGGCTACACGAACATGCTCCTTAGAACCCCCGTGGAAGGATATATCGGCGCCTGCTATGCGTTTCGGGATGCGGACCTCAGTGAAGCCGCCCGTTCCATTCGAAAACCGTCTCTCGTGCTATGTGGAAATGAGGACATTGCTACCCCTGCGGATCTGGTCGCGTCGCTTACCCGGATAATACCGGGTGCCCGGTTTTCTCTCATCAAAATTACAGCTCATCTGCCGTGTGTTGAACAACCGGAGGCGGTCGGTCATATAATGATGCAATTCTTTGAGGAGAACGGAGCTGTCTAAGAATCGATTCAACAAAGGCATGGCTGTGCGCAAGGCCGTTCTGGGCGCGGAGCATGTCGCACGCGCCGAAGCCAACAAGACAAAGCTGGACGCCGATTTTCAGCGTTTCATCACGGAAATGGCTTGGGGAACGGTCTGGTCGAGACCGGGCCTCGCCAAGAAGACTCGCCACATGCTGACCATCGCCATGCTCGCCGCGCTGGGCAAGAACGAGGAACTCGCCATGCATCTGCGGGCGACGCCAAACACAGGCGTGACAGCGGATGAGGTGAAGGAAGTTCTTCTCCAAGTTGCGGTCTATGCCGGTGTGCCGGCAGCAAATACCGCCTTTGCCATCGCCAAGAAGGTGTATGAAAAAGATGGTAACAAACGCTCTTAAACTATGAGGTGATGCAATGACAAAGATAATGGGATACAGACCGCGCGATTGGAGCTCCGAGCCACCCTATCTTTACAAACCCTATGCGTCGACCGTGCTGCGCTCTCCGCGCAGACCCATGATGCGATTGCCTCATACGCTCTCGGAGATCACGGGAGCTATCTACGGGCATGATGCCGTGCAAGCAGGGGACAGCGACCTCACCCGAAACGCGGCTACGGGGGGCGAGGCGATCGGCGAGCGAATCATAGTCGCGGGCCGTGTCTTGGACGAGGACGGCAGGCCGGTGCCGAATACGCTCGTCGAAATTTGGCAAACCAATGCGGCGGGCCGCTATATCCACGTGGTGGACCAGCATGACGCGCCGCTGGACCCGAATTTTATCGGAGCCGGGCGCTGCGTGACTGATGAGAAGGGGGAATACCGCTTCCTCACCGTCCGGCCGGGGGCCTATCCCTGGCGCAACCATACCAATGCTTGGCGCCCGGCGCATATTCATTTCTCGTTGCTCGGATCGAGTTTCGTGAGGCGCCTTGTAACCCAGATGTATTTCTCGGGTGATCCTTTGCAAGCGCTCGACCCTGTCCTCAACAGCATTCCGACCGAGAGCGCGCGTCAGCGGCTTGTCGCCGCATACGATCACGAGCTGACCGAGCCCGAATGGGCTTTGGGTTTTCGGTTCAACATCGTGCTGCGCGGACGCGATGCGACACCCTTTGAGGAAAACAACTGATGCAGCAAACGCCGTCGCAAACCGTCGGCCCCTTCTTTGCGTTTGGACTGCTGAAGAAGGGAGAAAACGTTCTTGTCTCCGATGCGACGAAGGGCGAACGGATTCGTATCGAAGGGCGCGTTTTAGACGGCGAAGGGCAACCCATGCCTGACGCGATGATCGAGATCTGGCAGGCCAATGGCTATGGCCGCTACAACCATCCCGAAGATAAACAGGAAAAGCCTCTCGACCCGAGCTTCAAAGGCTTCGGCCGCGCCGGAACCGATCAAAATGGCGTCTACTGGTTCGAAACCATCAAGCCGGGGTCGGTTCCCGGTCCCGATAATTCAGTGCAGGCACCCCATCTGAACGTTATCGTCTTCGCACGCGGCATGTTGCTCCATGCGTTTACCCGGATCTATTTCGAGGGTGAAGCCGCAAACAAGAGCGACCCTGTCCTGTCTCGCGTCGAAGATCAGGGGCGGCGCGCGACGCTCATCGCCCGCCGGGAAGAGAGCGGCGGCAAAATCCTTTACCGCTTCGATATCCGGCTTCAGGGAGAAAATGAAACGGTCTTCTTCGATATTTAATCTCAGGCGTGAGGCAACAATCCGACCGAAGTAGAATAGTTCATCATGGCAACGGCGCTTGATTCCGGCATACTCGGCCCGCTGTTTCGCGACGAACAGTTATCGGAGCTGTTTGACGATAAAGCCTACATCCGCGCTATGGTCGGGGTCGAGGTTGCTTTGGCGCGGGCCGAAGCAAAGTTGGGTATCATTCCCTCATGGGCAGGCGAACAAATCTCCGCCGCCGCTCAGCCGGAAAAAATCAACCTGAAGCAAATCACCAAGGGAACAGTCCGGGACGGATTCCCCGTCATCGCTCTCGTCCAAGCGTTGCATGATATAGTCGGGCCGGAGGCCGCGCCCTATGTCCATTGGGGCGCGACGACGCAGGATATCATGGACACGGCCAGCGTGCTCCAGCTGCGCTCCGCCGTGGCGATCTTCAAAAACCGTCTCGGGGAGCTGGGGCGGAATTTGAGCGAGCTTGCGGATCGACATCGTTCGACGGTTCTAGCCGGCAGGACCCACGGACAACAGGCGCTTCCGATCAGCTTCGGCCTGAAGGCGGCGACATGGCTTGCGCCTATGCTCCGGCACAGGGAGCGGCTCGAAGAGATCTGTCCGCGAACGCTCGTGGTTCAGTTCGGCGGGGCTTCCGGGACTCTGGCTGCGCTCGGCGACAAGGGACTTGCGGTCACGGAAGCGCTCGGCAAGGAACTCGATTTGGCTTTGCCCATGATGCCGTGGCACACGCAGCGCGATGGATTGGTAGAATTCGCCGGTTGGCTCAGCCTGGTGACGGGAAGCCTCGCGAAGATGGCGCAGGATGTCATTCTTTTGGCACAGACAGAAGTGGGGGAGGCTCAAGAGACGGCGGAGACTGGGCGTGGCGGTAGCAGCACGATGCCTCAGAAGAGCAACCCGATTACCAGCGAGATCATCATCGCCGCGGCGCGGACCAACGCGTCTCTTTTGTCCGCCATGCACAACGCGCTCATTCAAGAGCATGAGCGGGGAACCCATGGCTGGCAGGTGGAATGGCTAGCGCTGCCACAGATGGTAATCTTAAGCGGCGGCGCGTTGAAGCATGCGCTCTATCTCGCCAAGAACTTGCAGGTGAACAAGATCAAAATGCGAGAGAATCTAACACGGGCATACGATCTCGTGCTGGCGGAAGCGGTGGTTTTCGCCCTGTCTAGTCACATGGCGCGTCCAAAGGCGCATGAGTTGGTCAAGAAGGCATGCGGGATTGCCGTTGCGGAAGGGAAGCGCCTGGTGGATGTCGCCCACGACCTGGCCGGAGACGCTTTCCCCGATACGGCAATTGACTGGAACGCGCTGGCGGAACCCGGAAATTATCTGGGTGAAACACAAAGAATAATCGACCGCGTGCTGCAAAGCGCGACCAAACTCTTCGGCCGATCCTGACTCCGGTGAGATTCAGATCTGAAGGGATAATTTAAAGGTGATCCATGGCTCGTACACCTTCGACTCTTCAGGAGCTTCTCCGAGATAGGGTAGAGAGAAGCCCGAAGAGCCTCGCGCTGCTGTTTAAAGATCGCCGCCTGACTTATGCCGACCTTCAGCGCGAAGGCGACCGAGTGGCCAATGCCTTTCTGCGACTCGGCGTGCGGAAGGGAGAGAAGGTCGGTCTGCTCCTTCCCAACTGTCCCGAATTTCTTTTTGCCGTCTTTGCCACAACCGAAATCGGCGCGCTCTTTGTCCCGATCAACACCGCATCGATTCCTGAGGAAGTGGAGTACGTTCTGCACCATTCGGAAACCTCGGTGCTGCTGACAGCAGAGGATTTCCTTCCTCTCGTCAATTCGATCAGGGAAAAAGTTCCGAGTCTTAAGAAGGTGGTGATCACACAAGACGTTGACCTGCCTGAATGTGTTTCGTGGAGTAAGTTTCTGTTCGGCGCCGCTGACGATGCTTGCGGGATCAAGGTCGGCGCGGCCGATCTAGCCTCGATTACCTACACCTCGGGCACGACCGACCGTCCCAAAGGAGTGATGCTCTCCCAATACGCTTACGCATTTGCGCCGCAAAAAAGGGCTGAAACTCTGGGCTGGAATGAGAGCGACCGGGTCATTGTGCTGTTGCCACTCTTCCACGTCAACGCCCTGTGTCACATGGCGATCGGCATGCTGTCGGTTGGCGGAAGCATTCTGTTAGGCGAGCGGTTTAGCGCCTCGCGCTTCTGGAGCGAGGTGCGCGAATATCAAGTGACGACCTCGAGCTTGATGCGCACCATTCCCCAGATCCTTCTCAATTTGCCCGAGAGACCGGATGACGGGAAAAACCCTTTGCGTTTGGTCGTCGCCCTTCTTTCTCCGGAAATCCATCTCCGCTTTGAAGAGAGGTTCAACCTGACGGCGGTGTCTTCTTATAGCTTGACTGAAGATATCCTGAGTATTATCGGTCCGCTGGATAAATCGGGAAGAAAGTTGGGAAGCTGCGGCCTTCCCATCGCACCGGAAGTGCATCGATTGCAAATCGTCGATGAGAACGGAAAGCCGCTCCCCCCGGGGCAGACCGGGGAGATTGTGAAACAGAGTCCGACGGTCATGCAAGGCTATTTCAAAAATCCTGCGGCAACGGCTCAGGCCTTGAAAGGTGGATGGCTCTACACCGGCGATCTCGGCTATCTCGACGGCGACGGCTTTCTCTTCTTCGTCGACCGCAAGAAGGACATGGTCCGGCGAGGCGATGAGAATATCTCTTCAGAGGAGGTGGAGCGGGTCTTGAACTCCCACCCTCTGATCGCCGAGTCGGCGGTCGTCGGCGTGCCCGACGCGATCCGTGGGGAAGAGGTCAAGGCGTACATTGCTCTAAAACCACCTACGACGCCGGAGAACCTGCCCCCGGAACAGATCTGGGCATTCTGCAAAGAGCATCTCGCTCCCTTTAAGGTTCCGCGCTTTTTGGAATACCGGGAAGAGCTTCCGAAAACGCCGAGTTCGAAGATCCAAAAGAATCTCCTGCGCCAAGAGGGGAAAATTCAGGCACCCTGCCTGTTTGACCGGCTGACTCGCGAGCAAAAATAGCGCGGCCTGCCGGAGCATCGTTTAACCCCCGCTGCTGTCAAAGTTCAAAATTTTTGTTACTATCGCTCAATCTCATAACAATCTAAAGGAGAGAACCATGCGTCAATTTGAATACCGCATCCTGCAGGCAAGCGACCTTTCTGAGACGCTTTTAAATGAATCGGGGAAGGAGGGGTGGGAGGTGGTGTGCTCGACGCAGAGCATCGTGTATGGAAGCTGCCTGATACTGAAGAAGGAGAAGACACAATAGATCAGAAGCTTTCCCGCATGACAACTCTCGTCGTAGCTGGACTGATCTATCAGGGTGGCCGCCTTTTAGTTTGTCAGAGAAGATCGGATGGGTCGTATCCCCTCAAGTGGGAATTTCCCGGAGGAAAGGTAGAAGCAGGAGAGAGCTATTTTGCCGCTCTGCAAAGAGAGCTCAAAGAAGAATTGGGGATTGAGGTTCAATCCGCCCGCGAAGTCTTTCGGCACCGACACGTATACCCTGATCAAACGGCTGTGGAACTCATCTTTTTCCGCGTGGAGAGTTATCTAGGTCCTGTCGTGAATCATGTCTTTGAACAGCTCCTTTGGGCCCAGATTCACGAACTTAAGGGACTGGATTTTCTCGAAGGGGATCTGCCCCTAATAGAAAAATTGACGCGTGGTGAATTAGCCGGTTGAGGTTTGCGCCTGCGGCGATGATAAAGCGGCTGGGCAGGTGAGGTCGCAAACGGAAAAGCAACTCTCGATCCCCTAATCCGGTTCGATTTATGCGGTTTGACAGATGCAGCGTAGGGCAGTATCCTTACATCCTTTAGCGGGTTCTTTAAGGCTTAGAACGATGGTCAAAGTTGCGCCTTTTTCTATATTTGTCGCCTTGTTGCTCGTAGGCACGGCCAGGGCCGACATTTACGCGTACAAGGACCCGCAAGGTATCCTTCACTTTACTAACGCGCCGACAAATTCCCGATACCGACGTGTCATCAGAGAGTTGGGGTCCAATGCTGCTTATTCATCGATGGCTCCAGGTGCTTTCGAAGGGATGATTCGCTCTGCGTCAGACCGCTACGGGGTTGACCCGCATCTTGTGCGGGCGGTCATCAAAGTGGAGTCGGATTTCGATACACAAGCCCGGTCCCGAAAGGGCGCCCAAGGTCTGATGCAGCTCATGCCGGAAACCGCCGAGATCCATCAGGTCAATAATGTCTATGACCCGGGAGAAAATATCGACGGCGGAGTGCGCCATCTGAGGCTCCTGCTGGACCGTTACCACGGAGACCTTCCGCTGACCCTGGCCGCTTATAATGCAGGAGTCAAAGCGGTTGAAAAGCATGGAGGGATTCCTCCTTTCCCGGAGACCAAGGAATACATCCGACGCGTCTTGAGCACCCTCGACCGCTATCACGGGAGTGGGATCATCTCCATCAAGGAAGAGGTGAGTCGCTAGGATTTCATCCAGGCTCCCACGTGTGGACGCTGCCCAATCTCCTCAGTCTCTGCCGCATCGCGATCATTCCGGTCCTTGTTTATCTCCTGACTTTCTCGGACGCTCTTTCCGCCCTATTAGCGGCTACTCTTTTTCTCCTTGCCTCGCTGACGGATTTTTTTGACGGATATTTGGCGCGCCGCAGCCGAACTGTTTCCAATCTGGGAAAGATCCTGGACCCCTTAGCCGACAAGCTCATGGTGGTGGCGGCCCTCATCATGCTGACCGCCATGGACCGTCCCGGAGAACCGGACTTGCCCGCCTGGTTGGTTGTGGTCATCATCGCGCGCGAGACCGCGGTGACTATTCTGCGCGGCATTGCGTTGACAGAAGGGATAGTGCTGGAAGCCGAGGAGTTGGGGAAATACAAATTTAGTCTCCAAGCGATCGCCATCTTTGCTCTGTTAGTTAATTTTTCATATCTCGGCATCGATTTCTACGTTGCGGGGCTCTACTTTCTCTGGATAGCTGCAGGCGTCGGTCTTTGGTCCGGCCTGCATTACCACGTAAAATTCTTTCGCTTGCTCCAGCGAAAAACCGCTGCTGGATAGAGGACGTTACATTGACAATACAACAGGCTTGAGGTAGAGATTTGCATAGCGCGGGTGTAGCTCAGCTGGCTAGAGCGTATGCTTGCCAAGCATAAGGTCGGGGGTTCGAACCCCCTCACCCGCTCCAGCTTAAAGGCCCTGAGAGATCAGGGCCTTTTTTGTTTTCAGGGAGAAGCATCGTATAAGAAATTCTAAATCCGTTCGAACTTTCTATCAGCCGCAGCCAAAGACGCGCCCCGAGGAAACTCCGAGGCCTATCATTAGCCGCACTTTTTTACAGCAGAGCCAGCCTAGGGCTTGACAGCCTCGCAAGGCAGAACAATATAATGCTCTCTTGCAGGCATGAGGGTAATTCAGTACTAAGAGGCAGCAAAGGAGGGTTGTAACTTTGACCGAACATTCACCGATTGAGATTCGCGCTGTTTATCGATCGCCATCCCATCTGCCTACCTGGGAAGTGATCAAAGAGGCGGGAATATGGGAGCAGGTCGGCGTTAAGTTGACCCGCTTTGACTACTGCGCGCTTCCTCCCGACGCCGAGGCATCTCTGTTCGAGGGGAAAATCGATTTGATTTCCGGAGACCATCTCACGCCCTATGGCTTAGTGGCCCAGGGCAAGCCCATCGTTTGCCTCGCTTCCCCGATTAATTCGACGAGCGCAAATATCGTTTCGCGCCAGCCGGTTCGGTCGCTTCAGGAGCTTCGGGGCAAGCGGATAGCGGACAGCCCTCTCGATGGCAGAGACGGCGGCTTCCATCATGGCCGCGGTAACCACATGATGTATCTCATTAGGGGCGGCCTCAATCTCAATGAAGTCCGGTGGGTGGACACCGAGAATTCGTCCGAACGCTTCGAAGCGTTAAGATTAGGCGAAGCCGACGCCATGTTCGCCTCGGGTGATCTGGAGCGATACGAGCAGCACGGTTTTCATACTCTTACTTTGGAGCCGCTTCCGATGATCAACGGTCCCACTATTACCACCTCGGTTCGAGTGCTGCAGCGGAAAGAAGGCTTGGGAGAGCGCCTGGTGAAAGCCTTGGTCTTGGGAATTCACTTTGCCAAGACCCAAAGAGAGCGGACTGAGCGGATCGTAGAGAACCTGAATAAAAGAGAAGGTAAGGACTTTAGCTATAACCGCCTAGCGCGAATGCCGACCAAGCCCTACCCGGATTTGCAGGCCATTCTTAATGCTTATGAGCTTGGCTGTATGAAATCCCCGCAAGCGAGGGAGATCAGCCCTCTGGCTCTTTGGGACCTTCACTACCTCAGAGAGCTCGACGACTCGGGATTTATCGACCGGCTATACGGGTAAAGCAAGTTCAACCAAAAGAGGGGAATCGATGAATAGGAGGTTGATATGCAGCTGTCGGATTTAGAGAGTTGGTTAACTGAAAAGAACCTGAGAGGACATTGGCAAATGGAATCCGGCCGAGAGGAGTTTAGGCCTCACCTATGGAAATGGGATGATATCTATAAAGGCCTGATGCTGGCGACTGAATTAGTTCCGATGGATAAAACGGCGCGGAGGACCATTCAGCTGAAAAACCCGAGCCTGGGCGATAGAATGACCAATACGATTCATCTTTCGGTTCAATGTGTCATGCCGGGGGAAATAGCCAAAGCTCACCGTCACAATGCGGCGGCAATCCGATTCGTCATTAGATCCGCTCCCGGAACATTTACAGTGATCGAAGGTGAACCTGCGCCGATGGAGGCGGGCGACCTCATCACTACGCCCAGTTGGACGTGGCATGACCATTATAATAGTTCCAGCGAGCCGACCATCTGGCTGGATGGCCTCGATATTCGGCTCGTGAGCATGGGCAGAAATTTATTTGAGAACTATCCCCGAGATCAACAACCGAGAGAGAGGCCTGCCGGATTTTCTTCCAGGATCTTCGGATATGCCAAGCCGGCTTGGATGAATAGCGAACACCTTACCCCACCGTTTCGTTACCCATGGGAGGACACCTACGCGACCCTGTCGGCTTTAAGAGAAAGTGAGGGCGATCCGTTCAACGGGATTCTTTTGAGCTACAAACATCCGGTGCATGGAGGCGCGACTCTTCCCACCTTTGCCTGCGAGCTGCAGCTTCTCAGGCCCAACGAAAAGACCAGGTCCCACAGGCACAACAGCACAACGATCTATCATGTCTTTCGGGGCGAAGGGTTGACCGTTGCCGACGGAGAAAGGTTGGAATGGTCCCAGGGAGATATTTTTGTTGTTCCTCCATGGAGCTGGCACAAGCACGAAAATCGTTCGAGTCAGGACGCGATCCTTTTTTCGATTGCCGACTGGCCTGCCATGATGGCGCTGGGGATTTATCGGGAGGAAACAGACTGAAGAGCCTTATCGAGCACGCCTTTTAGCAAGTATTCGAGTGCGACGCTCGCGGGCGGATTTGTCCCTGCACATCCGCTTGGCATCAACTCCATCTCTTTTTATATCCAGACCGTTCGCGTGGTGCCAAAATGCCTGAGAGAATGCGTGACGGTTTCAGATCTCGCTTCGATCCGCATGAGCATGAGATCTCAAAGCGACGAACTGTTCAAGTTCGCCCTCCACCCGCATACCCAGGGACCGATCGCGTTGCCCGTCATGAGGCATCGATAGAACGGTAACTCAAAAAGCATCGACGCCAAGTCTACCGAGTACTGGTGTGTTTTGGAACTATTCGTGGACTGGATAGACGAGCTGTGCTAAAGGTATGGGCATCAGAGTCCGTCCCTAAATTTGCTTCCTCCGGGATCCAGTGATGAAGGGAGGTAAAGGCTATGCCTATAATCACGATATCCAGGGGCGCTTTTAGTGGTGGGCAAGCCCTAGCAGAGCGAGTGGCAACCACCTTGGGCTATCGTTGCGTGAGCCGAGAGGTGCTTCTCGAGGCCAGCCAACGTTATGGAATACCTGAGGCGAAATTCACCGAGGTCCTCGAAACCGTGCCTCACTGGTGGGAACGATGGCGTGAGGGCATGCGACTTTATCGCATCGTTCTCCAAGCAGCGATGTGCGAGGTGGCGCAAGAAGGGAACCTGGTTTATCACGGCCATGCAGGACAGGAGCTTTTTCCCGGAATCCGCCATGTTTTGAAGGTGCATCTTACCGCTCCCCTGGCCTTTCGAATCCAACAAGTCCAGAGCCGGGAAAAGTTGAACGAAGATGCGGCGAAACACTACATCGACCAGGTAGATAAGGCCCGTACTCGGCGGCTCCAAGCGGTGTTTGGCGCCGACTGGCGCGACCCCAGCCGTTATGACCTTGTCCTAAACATCGCCCAGATGACCTTGGACACGGCGGCTCACCTTGTGGTGGAGGCGGTTCGACGCGAGGATTATCAGCCCACCCACGCCTCTGAACAGACATTCCTGGATCTTACGATCGCCGCAAGGGTTCAAGCTTCACTGGTGGTATCACCCAAGACTCGCAATTTGACCGTCAACGTGCGCGCGGAAAACGGAGAGGTCTATATCTCAGGGATTCTGGCGCAGCCCGAATTGGAAACGGAGATCGTGCGTATTGCTGGATCGGTTCCGGGCGTGAGAAAAGTGACAACTAGTTTTGAATCCCCGCCGATAGAGTACATGTATCCATAGTGTAAGAGGACCAGCGGAGCCACAGCTATGGGAAAAGGAGACCCATCTATCGAGAAGAGATCGGATGTCCAACTTGCTTCTCTTTGGTTTGTAATCGATACCTTCTCATGCGGACCGTGAGCCAGTTCCATTGATCGGGATAGCGCCGAATCAAGTCCTCCAAGTACCCCACGATCTGTCGAGTATTCTCCGCGATAGCCTCGGACATGCTGCCGTTCCGACTCATCGCGACCTCCGGCTCGATCACAAGACGTAGACCTCCATCATAGTTACGGACGAGATACATCGGTACAACCGGGGCGCCGGATCTGAGAGCCAGACTTACCGGGCCACGAGGCGATGGGACTTTCTGGCCGAATAGAGTCGCGTCAATTTTTCCTTTCTTAAGGTTATCTCCCAGGACAAAAACGATTTCGTTTCGCTTGAGCGCTTCAAGGATCTTCTTAACGGCCAATCGTCTGGGACGGGAAGGGATGACTTGTTGGTGAAATTCGGGAAGATAGCGGTCGATAAAATCTCGCAGCCGCTTTTCCGACGGAATGCGGAATAGGGTGTGAAACCGGTAACCCTCCATTCCCAGGCGCGCCCCGACCAGGACAAAGTTGCCGATATGCGCGCCGAGAGCGATGACTCCCTTTCCCTTTG